>ERZ808270.108-NODE-108-length-52841-cov-6.409862_pt1 | contig 52841 bp, 40 predicted proteins | sample MGYA00521082_ERZ808270 | MGnify/ENA primary metagenome ERZ808270 (study PRJEB31516, sample SAMN03275594) | gut metagenome | biome: mammalia-associated habitat; material: feces | host: Papio cynocephalus | place: Kenya | collected 2012-07-27 ... | reverse complement strand
TTGATGTTGGATATTTATACAAAATTACAAATTTAAATTAATATACGATGAAAAAGAAAATTGCTATTCCAACAGCCGAAGGGAAACTGTTCCCGCATTTTGGCAAGGCACCCCAAGTGACTGTATTTGACATCGAGAACAACAAGGTTGTCAACAAGGAAGTGTTGACGGCGCCGGAGCATGCTCATGGAGCTATGCCGCGCTTTCTGCAAGGTCTGGGCGTGACGGATGTTCTCTGTGGCGGACTGGGCGCCGGTGCCGTCAAGTTGTTACAGGAAATGGGTATCGCCATCCACGGTGGCGCACCCGCTCTTGACGTTGACGACTTGCTGAAAATGTTCCTCAATGGCACCATCGTGTATGGCGATAGCACATGCCACCATGATGCTTGCGATGGCGAGCATCACCATCAGTAGAATCACACGAAATCCACACGAATTCGTACGAAAATTCGTATATGGTTTGTCAAAACCCGCAAATTGGGATCATCCGTGGCGGAGGTCTCCAGCCTCTGCCACGGATAAAGTTGCAATTTTGTATTTTGACACGTCCTCATCAAAAAACGTGTAATGACAATAATTTTTTATCCGTGTAATATCGTTAATTGAAGTTTCACATGTCTTCGGCATGCTGTCAGTAAACGAATAGACAAGTAAACAAGGAGAATGGATGCTGGTTTAAGCCTTGCAAACAACGATTTTTGTAGAAAAGGTATATTCCCTTGTCAACTCATATCTTGTCTACTGTTGAGCAAGTTGTAAACTTGCGAAACTTGAGTCGTTGATTTTAAGCGCAAAGCCAATTAACTGCATTATACAATTCTTTCTGTATCCTTTTCTATTGCAAAAGTAAGACTGATTTAAATTACACGAAAACCACACGAAAATCCGTGGTAATAATTGTAGATAAAGGTTACAACGGAGGCAGGAGACCTCCGTCACGGATAGTAGTACTATTTGTCACGACATCACTCCGAATGTCTGACAACATCAATAATTATTCTAACCATTGCGTTTTACATCGAGAATTTATATGCTCCGCCCTCCCCAAAAAATCTCGAATGACAAAAAAAAACAGAACGCGATTTTACTTTTACATTCTCAACGGGTCTTATAGTTGTAGCGTCCAACAAAACGGGACACGACAACAATGAGAATGTAAAAACATCAAATGGTAATGACAATAGACGACAAGGACATCATTCGGGCTATCCGGAACAAATCGGAGACCGGTTTCCGACTCTTGATGCAGAAATACAAGCAGCCAGTATACTGGCACATCCGCCGACTGGTTGTTGCCCACGACGACGCACAAGACGCCACACAGGAGACCTTCATCAGGATTTTCCGCTCATTCGATAAATTCAAGGACGCGAACTCTTTCCGCGCCTGGATTTACAGAATTGCCACCAATGAGGCACTCCGACTCATCGACTCGCGTAAGCAAGACCAAGTTTCGCTGGAGGAAAACAAAAATGGGGCAAACCGCATCATGGCAGACAACTACGTCGACTACTCCGACCTGGAAGCCGTGAAGCTGCAACGAGCCATCCAATCGCTGCCTACCAAACAGCAGGCGACATTCAACCTGCGCTACTACGACGAGCTTAGTTACGCGGAAATAGCCGAGGCCACTGGCTCAACACCAGCATCAGTAAAGACAAATTTCCACATTGCCAAGGAGAAGATTATCAAGTACATGAACTCTAACGGCTAAAAAAACATAGAACAATGGCTAACAAAGAATTTGATTTTAACAATATCGGCAAACGCCTGCCTTATACCACTCCAGACGGATTTTTCGACAAGCTCGAGACCGACATTTGGAAAGAGGTGAAGCCTGCCAAGTCGCACTTCCTCATGCGGAGCGTCATTGCTGTGGCAGCATCCATCGCCGTGTTGATTGTCATCCACATCGGCTTCTCACAATCAGACAATGCCACAATCAACGATGTCGATCAGGCTTTCAGCCACCTCACTACATCCGACCAGGCTTACCTGATAGATGTCTATCAGAATGACGTATTCATCAACGAATAGAATTCATAAATACGCAGTTTTACAACAATGTTGAACTTAATAAGAAAAGGAATTATGAAACATCTAATCAGAACTTTCATTGTCGCAGTCATGATGATTGCATCATGTGCCACAGTATTTGCACAGCAGAGTACCACCCAGCTTACCGACCAAAAACAGCGCATCTCACGCGAGCAACTCGCCGAGGTACAGGCAAAACACATTGCCAGCGAACTGGCGTTCAGCGATGCCGAGACCGAGAAGTTTGTCAAGACCTACTGCAACTGCCAAAAGGAGATTTGGGCTTTGGGCCCGCGCAAGCGTCCCAGCAAGCAGGGAATGTCGGAGCAGGATAATGAGGAGCGCATAAAGCAGCGTTTTGTTACGAGCGAGAAAATCCTCAACATCCGAAAGAAATACTACAAAGAGTATTCAAATTTCCTTACTCAGGCTCAGATAGAGAAGGTTTACGAGCAGGAGCATAAGATGATGAACCGTCTTGCAAAGAGAAACCACAGAAAGCCAATGTCCAAAAAACATAACTAATGAGACACCAAATCTTTATTATTCTCGCCCTGCTGAGTATGCTCGGTTGGGGCGAGACCTTCGCACAAGAGACTACATTCTCAAAAGAAAGCTTCACATATGGAGGCATTACTCTGCCCTACAGAAAGACCAACATTCCAGGCGACGGCGACAAAGCGTCGCTTGTCATCTATCTGCACGGAGGCTCAAGCAAGGGCGACGACAACGAGACGCAAATGCAAGAACCTGGCATTAGCGCCATCAGCACCTGGCTCAGCGAAAACAGCCGCAAGGCTATAATGCTTGTTCCGCAATGTCCCACCAATATGTCGTGGCTCGGCACCATGCAGGACGCAATAGCCAGTCTGCTGCAAAGCTACATAGAGCGTGGTGTAGCGGATGCCGATAAGGTGTACATCCTTGGTGGCTCCATGGGCGGAACTGGCACCTGGAACATGCTGTCCAATCATCCTGATCTTTTCGCTGCAGCCATGCCCGTCGCAGGCAATCCAACGGGATTGAACGCTGAATCCGTCGCAAAGACTCCGCTCTTTACTGTGATGGGCACAGCCGACAAAATAATGAAGATATCCAATGTCGAAGATTTTCTCAAGGAGATGGACAACTACAATGCCGAATACATGTTTGACATTGAAGACGGGTGGACACATGAGGATGTATGCAAGAACAGCTACACTGACGAGCGGCTCAACTGGCTGTTCAAGCATACAAGAGAGTCAGAGACAGGTGTTGCAGACGTTTTCGACAACGGGAGTGAGGCTGTCAAGGTCATGTGGTTTTCTGTCAGCGGACAAAAGTTAGCCAATACGCCCAAGCAAAAAGGCATTTATATCAAGACTTCTATTTATGCCAACGGGAGCGTTTCTTCTGAAAAGCATCTCATAAACTGAAATTGAGGGATTGCACCAAAACAGCAACAATTCTTCTTGACTTCCGAGAATTTCCCTATTGGCACATTCTCACTTAAAAATAGCCGGGATTCTGTTCCAGGTTTGAGTTCAGCTCACGTGCCTTCTCAGGAATGGGGAACACAGTTGTGTACCCCTTCCTGTCGGCATTTGAAGGAGTGTGGATATCATAATCCTTGTCGTATATTCCGAAACGAATCATGTCTTGCCGACGCCAACCTTCCCATACAAGCTCGAGCAAACGCTCATCGAGAATGTTGTCGAGCGTAGCCTCACGAGGAGACATACCTACACGGCTGCGCACGGTGTTCATCTCGGCATACCCTGACTCGCCGCCACGTACCTTGGCCTCAGCCTTCATCAGCAGCACGTCGGCATAGCGGAATAGAACAATGTCATTGTCGGGCATACGGCCGTCTGCATATGCAGTGCGGTCTACCTCATACTTCTTCATCCTGGCTCCAGCCGTCTCAATATACTTGCTGTCCGTGAGGTTCTCCTCTACGGCGAGCGGCATATACACGAGCGGTGTGCCGTCGTCAAGCGTCACGTCCTTGCCGTCCACCACGACCTTGCCTGTATAGAAGTTAATGTCAAGACGCGCGTCCGGACTGTCCGTACCATATCCGTTGACTGCCATAGTGTGCAACGTGGCACACGTACCATTCTCCGAAGCGCCGCTATAGGCTCCGCCATGTGCATAGTGGCGTGAGCGGAACAGGTAATGAAACTCGTTCTGATAGAGCATCTTGTCGAGCGGAATGGTGAAGATATTCTCTTTGGAATTTTCGTTGTGCACGGCGAAATTCTGCGCATAGTCGGGCTCAAGCTCATAGCCTGCGGCGGTGATGAGGTCGCAATAGTGTATGCACGTCTGCCATGCGTTGAGCTGCGAGCCATCAACATCAAACATTATTGTCTGTCCGTTTGGACGGAATGAGTCGGTCCAATTGTCATCTGTATAGACCTCGGCGTTGAGAGCGAGCTTGGCAAGTAGGAACCATGCCACGGGGCGCGTCACACGGCCATAATAGTTGCCTTGCAGATTGCTGTGCTCATTGGGCAGCAGCGGGGCCACAGCCTGCAGCTCGCTCACAATGTAGTCAAACACGTCGCTGCGGTTGCTCTGCTTTATGTCGGCTATCTTCTGCGTAGACGATTCTATCACTGGTATGCGTCCAAACATGTCCATCGCATAATAGTAGAACATAGCCCTCACGGCACGCACCTCAGCCTCATATTCTCCACGTTGCTGCTCTGTGAGGAGAGAAGCGTGCTGCTCTATTGTCTCAAGCGATTTTGTGGAGAGAACAATCACCTTGTAAAGATATTTCCACACATTATACAGGTCAGTGTCAGTCGCGGTCCACGTGTGGTCGTACATATTCTTCCACAATCCGCCATCGTACCAGTTGCCGCCTCGTATCGGGATGATGGCCTCGTCGGTGGTAAGCGTGTTGTAGTCGTAAATTCCGCGGCATGTTCCTTGCAGCCCCTCGCCTTCCTCGTGTGCTCCAATGTAGTTGTAGAGCGAGGCGACGGCATTGACGTACAGACTGTTGGCTGAATCGTATATTCCCGACTCGGGTATCTGGTCTTTTGGATTCTCGTCGAGGCAACTCACTAACGATAGCGAAAGGGCAAGAATCGACAAAATTAAACATCTATTCTTCATAAGCTAAATAATCAATCCAAATTAATTATATTTTTTTGTAAATACACACCCTCCCTTGGCTTTAGAACTGCACGCTCACTCCGATCGAATATGTTCTATACGTAGGATAGCACCGCTTGTCGTCGATGCCCATTGATGAGTTGAGCACATAGGAGTTAATCATTGGGGTCAGACCGCTGTACGACGTGATTGTGGCAAGGTTGTTGACGCTTGCCGACACCCGCAGCGAGCGCACAATGCGGCTCTTCACCGGCACATTATAGCCAACGGTCAGACATTCTATGTTGAGATAGTCGCCACGCTCCAGCCAATAGTCGGACACGTTTTGGTCGACGATGTTCCTCTCGGGTGCGCCCTTGAGTACATTATATATTGGGAATGAGGACATGTTGTTATAGGCGAGAGCCGTGCCGTTGAATATTTTGTGGCCGAAGGCACCGTTCATCTGCAGCGAAAGGTAACAGTTCTTGTAGCGCAGCGAAACATTTGATCCGAGCGTGGCTTTAGGCGTTGCCTGCCCACAGATGCGTCTGTCGCCGCCATCGCCGAAGTCAATGATGCCGTCGTGATTGATGTCTTCAATCTGATATTTCATTGTGCCTTGCTCGTCCTTGTAGAGTCCGGTGCAATGAGGTAGATAGAACACGCCGAGCGGTTGTCCAACGATTTGGTAGAGCACGTGGTTGTTGTCGCCACCGTTCTGCCCGGCTCCGTCGATGGAGCCTATCGCCGTGATGTTGGCTGCCGACATAGCCATGCCGTTGTAGTTGCCCGACAATGAGAGCAGTTTGTTCTTCTGGAATGAGAGGTTGAAGCTCACGTTAACGTCTACGTCACGTGTCTGCACGGGAGCGATGGAGAAGCCAATTTCAATACCTTGGTTGGACATGGAACCGATGTTGGCCAGCAGTTTGTCGTAGGCAAACGGCGGTACGGGCACGTCGTAGGAATAGAGCATGTCGGTGGTCTTGGAATAGTAGTATTCGGCTGTGAGCATCAAGCGGTTGTGCCATAGTCCTATCTCTCCGCCGATGTTGAATGTCGACTTTGTCTCCCACTTGAGGTCGGGATTGTTGTTGCGTATAGTTCCGAGAGTCACGGTTGGTGTGCTGTTCACCGGCACGATACCAGTCTGCTGCACGTTATTCATTGTTGTGTACGCCGTTATTCCACCGAGATTTCCGGAACGTCCATATCCCGTGCGGAGTTTCAGCGTGCTGATGCCGTCGAACTGGCGCAGAAAGTCCTCCTTCTTCACGTCCCATTCTGCCGACAAAGACGGGAAGAAGCCCCATGTGTGGTCGTTTCCCACCATCGATGAGCCGTCACCACGCATTGTAAATGTTAGTTCGTATCTGTTGTGGAATGTGTACGACGCATTTCCCACGACTGAGGCAAGCGACTGGTCTTCATATGTGCTGCCCGTCGCGCCATAAGGACGCGAAGCCGTGGCGCCGATGTTGTCGTAGCCGAATCCGTTGGTTGTTATTCCCTTGGCACGAGTCCAGAAAGCCGAGTTCTCCTGGTAATGGTATTCAGCAGATAGTTCTGCTGCAAGTCTGTGCTCTCCCCACGCATGAGAATAGTCGAGCGAGATGTTGCCAAGATACTCCTGTTTTTTAAACTCGCCACGATACACGTTGCCTTGCGCCCATACCCATGTGGGGCAAAACTCGGAGTTCTCGTTCGACGAATAGGAGTAGCTGCCGAACGCCGACAGCTTCAGCGATGGGTTGAGGTCGTAAAGAAGCCGCAAGTGGGTGTTGAAGTACATCTCCTTTTGGTCGCTGCGCTCGGCAAGCACGGCACCTGGAGGATTGATGCGGTAGGCCGCCCCGTTCTTTGTCCAGTTGCCCGCGGCGTCACGTTCTGCCGGATATGTCGGGTTTTGGCAGGCAGCCGAATAGAACAGCATCTGCGAGTCGAAAATGTCGTTGTTCCTATATGTGGAGCCAAACACGCCGAAGTCGCCCGTAAGACGGTTGTTGAAAGCGTGCTGCGTTACATCAACCTTTGCCACGAAATTGTTGTAGTCCTTGGTCTTGACAATGGTGTTATGGTCAATGTATCCGAACGACGCACGGTAGTTGGAGTGTTCCGAGCCTCCACTGAAAGCAAGATAATGGTTTTGCACAAATCCAGTGCGTGTGATTACATCGTAGAAGTTATTGTCGTATCCGCCGTCGTTGGCATGTACGCCGAGACGCTTGGCTGTGGCGAGGTATTCGCTGGCCGACAACATATTGAGTTTCTTCGACATCGACTCGAAACCGATGTTTGTCTCATAAGAGATTTGAAACCCCTTGCCCGTGCCTTTTTTCGTCTTCACCTCAATGACGCCCGACGCTCCGCGTGAGCCATAGAGAGCTGTCTCGGCGGCGTTCTTTAGCACGGAGAAACTCTCAATGTCGGCAGGATAGATGGTGGAGAGAGTTGCAATGTCGCTCGTGACTCCGTCGATGATTACAAGCGGGTCGTTGCCGCCGGCGATTGACGTTGTGCCGCGCACGCGCACTGACGAGAGCTGCGCCATGCGGTCCATGCCGTTCGATGTGACGCTTACACCTGCGGCATTACCATTGAGTACGTCAAGGGCATTGTTGACAATACCCCTGTTCTGGATTTTAAGATATGTGGAAATTGTGTCGCGCTGCACCTTCAACTCCTGCACTTGAGCCATTGACTGCTGTGCGGCGAGAAACGACAATGCGAAGAGTGCCGTTGGCGGCGCGATAATAGATAATCGTTCTGTAACTTGTCTCATCTTGGTTTTAATTTTAGGTTAAAGGCCGATTCTTCTCTATATGACTGCAAATTTATAAAATTTATACAAATAATCATTCCTGCAACCATAAAAAACTGATGATTCTGTCATTTTCAACGTTTTTACTCCAAATCTTGCTGATTCACAAATTTTCCTTGTACCTTTGCATAAAATCGGCGGCATCTCGGAACAAGAAATGAATAAATTCATTTCATTCTTCTCTCGATTTGCACTACCTTTGCAGCAGATAGGCTTCGGCTTAGCATAACGTTAGTTTAAATAATTTTTGAAATGATTCGTTCAATGTTAATCGTTGCGTTAGGCGGAGGCATAGGCTCAGCCTTGCGCTTTTTTGTATCCAAGTTTGTCGCCGAGAATGTAGGCGGCACATTCCCTTGTCCCACTTTTGCGGTGAACATTATCGGTTGTCTGCTTATCGGACTGTTTTATGGTCTGTCTGCACGCGGTAGCATTGGCGGCGATTCCATGAAGTTGTTGCTAACGACGGGATTGTGTGGAGGTTTCACAACGTTCTCCACGTTCTGCAACGAAAGCCTTACGCTCTGTCGTGGCGATCATGCCCTTACCGCCCTGCTTTACGCCGGCTGTAGCGCAGTTGTTGGATTCCTTGCCGTGGCTGTCGGCTATTGTGTGGCAGAGCGTGTGTGAAGGGCATTGGCAAATGGGCTATGGGTAATTTCTCTCCTGTTGTGGTGTCATTCCCGTATGCTTCTTGTAGTAACGGCAGAAGAAGCTGGTGTCGGCGAAGTGGTATTCCCAAGCTATTTCCTTTATGCTTTGCGTGGTTCGCTGCAGTTGCATCTTTATTTGCAGTATGACGTATTGGTCGATTATGTTCTTTGGAGTATGGTCGGTCACTTGTCGCACGATGTTGGTGAGGTACTTTGGCGTGATGTTCATCAGTGCGGCGTAGTAGCTCACGTCGCGTGATCGCTTGTAATCGCGTTCCATGAGCATCATGAAATGATTGAACAGTTTGCGCACCCGGTAGGACTTCACCTCGTCAGTGCGGTGTTCGGGGTTGCGCTGCAAGTATTCATGGAATCCTACGAAGAACGATTTGAGCTGACAGAGCACCAGTTGCGCTATGCAGGTGCAGTCAGCTTGGTCGAAATAGACCATCAGTAAGGCAAACATGCAGTTGATGATGTTCGTGACAATGGGCGAGTCTTGTCGGCAACGGTCTTCGCGAAGGGATGAATAGACGGTCTGTTCCAGTTGCAGACTCGCCTCGCGCAGGAGTGAAGCGCTGTATTTTAGGATTTCCACTTGGAAATCCGCTCCTTCGGCAGACGTATTGCTGTCGACCTCCAGTTTCACAACATCATTCGGGAAAACCGTGATTACGGCGCCTTCAAACAACTCCCATTCCTTATAGTTCACCATTAGCACGCCCTCTCCCTTGCGGCAAATAAGTATCGCTCCGTAAGTGAGCACTTGTGCCCCATGCTGCCATTCGGAGAGTCGTGAGAGAGAAAGGCTTGCTTCATGTGGGGCTTTTATTTCCATTGTAGAGTACATTTTATTGGGAGAGGGTGTGTCAAAACAATAAGCCGAGCGCAGCCCACATTATTTACCTTTTGACACACCCTCACGCATTTTATATGAAATATTATTTTATATGTTATTGAAGTTTCGGAAGTCTTCGACATGCTGTCAGTAAATTTCTTGTTTACTCGTATCTTGTCTGCTGTTGAGCAAGTTGCAAACTTCTCTTTTCTTCTGCAAAAGTACGCAATTAATGTGACAAAAGAGAACTATAATTCCCAAATCGTCCATCCGCTGCGCTATATTTAAAACGGTACATTAGAAAAATCGCCGTAACTTTGCAGCCGGATTTTGGAAGATAGCAAAATTCATAAGGAATATATTTTATTAATACAGGATAGATGATCAAGAAAATCATGTTAGTAAGCCTTCTGTTGGCAGGAGGCTCATCTTTGGCTGTGGCTCAATCGGGTAGCCAGCAGGACAAAACGTGCTGTAATGTGCAGACAATGACGCTCACGTCACTTTATGATCTTGCCGACCAGAAGAGCCAAAAACTAAAGGTCAGCGAGGTGGCTCTCCGCGCAGCCGAAGAAGGCGTGGCTGCCGCAAAGTCGGCAATGCTTCCGAGTGTAGACCTGGGGCTTCAGGGCAGCTACACGGGCAATGCCTTTATGCTATCGCGTGGCTTCTCTGCCAGCGGGACGACAGACTTCATCGTCCCTGGTGTGGGAGTAGTCCCCGTGTCTAACGGCAAGCAAGACACGCCCCACTGGGGCAATAGCTTCACGGCGCAGGTGGCGCAGGTGGTTTATGCCGGTGGAGCCATTCGCTCTGCTATCCGCATGGCTGAATTGGGCAAGGGTATGGCAGAACTTGACGTGGAGAAGAACCGCCAGGAGGTGCGTTTCCTCCTGACAGGCTACTATCTCGATCTCTGTAAACTGAACAATCAGATGGATGTAGTGCGCCAGAATATAGAGCTTACGCAGAAGGAGATTGCTCAGATGAAGGCCCGCCGCGAGCAGGGCACCGTTCTGCAGAACGACATCACGCGCTATGACTATCAGCTGAAGAGCCTGGAGCTCACGTTGAAGAAACTCTCCGATGCCTCTGCCATCATCAATAATCAGTTGGTCACCACGCTTCATCTGCCTGAGCAGACCATGATTGTTCCCGACAAGAGCGAGGTGAACACCGAAATCAATGCGCTTTCTACCGTCACAACACAGGACGCTTGGCAGCAGAAAGCCGCTGACAACAATATCTGCATCCGACAGGCTCAACTTGCAAAAGACATTGCGGAGCAGAAGGTAAAGCAGTCGAAAGCAGCCTCGTTGCCTTCTGTGGCTATTGTGGCGGAGAATCAACTCTATGGTCCATATACTCAAGACCTTATTCCGAAGAATTGCAATGTAAACGTATGGTTCGTCGGCATCGGTGTGAAGTACAGCTTGGGAAGCATTTGGAAAAACAAGCACCAGATACGCAAGGCGCGCATTGAGCATCGACATTCGCAAGAGACGATTTCCTTGGCACGTGAAGGCGTGGAGAACGCTGTGCAGGCCAACTATACTAATCTCCTTACTTCCCAAACGGAAGTAAGCACGCAAGAGAAGCAGGTGGAGCTTGCCAAGCAAAACTACTCCGTGGTGCAGAACCGTTATCAGAACGACCTCGCTCTGCTCACCGACATGGTCGACGCTTCCAACATGAAGCTCTCCGCCGAGATGGCGTTGGTCAATGCCCGCATCAATATGCTTTACAATTTCTATAGACTCAAATACGTTACAAACACATTGTAATATTATATATAATACCCTTACTTCATTAAATACGCAACTAAATACTTTAGAATGATGGAAAATAACAAGATACATTCATATTTATACAATGCCCTCATTGTGGCTTGTCTTTTGGGCGGAGCTGCTTATGCAGCGAGTCAGTTCATGCACTTCGGCAACGGGGAGTTCACCGACAACGCCCGTGTCTGTCAGAACATTGTGCCGCAGAACTGCCGCGTGCAGGGCTTCATCCGCGAGGTGCGCTTCTCGGAGTTTCAGCAGGTGAAGAAGGGCGACACGCTCGCTGTCATCGAGGACACCGAGTTTCGCCTGCGTCTTGCTCAGGCAGAGGCCGACCTCATTCGTGCCCAGCATGGCTCGCAGGGAACGGCAAGCAGTATCGTCACCACAAAGACCAGCATGACCGTTGCCGACGCCGGCATAGAGGCGGCACGTGTGCAAATGGAGAATGCCAAGCGTGAGGATGCCCGTTTTGAGAAACTCCTCTCGCAGGATGCCGTTACGCGCCAGCAGTACGACAAAGTTCATACTGGCTATCTTAGTGCCAAGGCCGCCTATGAGCAGGCTGTGCGTTCACGCAACACCCAGTCGGCTGTCGTAGCCGAGCAGGGCCATCACCTCTCGGCATCGGAGCAAGGCATAGAATTGGCTCGTCGTGCTGTAGAGCTGGCACGTCTCAACCTCTCCTACTGCTACATCATAGCCACCTGCGACGGCACGGTCGGTTCGAAGGACATCCATGTAGGTCAGTTGGTCAACCCTGGACAAACATTGGTTAGTATCGTCGACAAAAGCGAGCGCTGGATAGAGGCCAACTACAAGGAGAGCCAGCTCCCCAACATCAAGGTAGGTGACAAGGTGAAGATTTCTGCCGACGCCGTGCCCGGTGTGCAATACACTGGCATCGTGGAGCGCATCTCCGACGCTACGGGCAGCGCCTTCTCCCTTATCCCAATCGACAACGCCACGGGCAACTTCGTGAAGGTGGAGCAGCGCGTCACGGTACGCATCAAACTCGACCGCACTGCCGACGTAGCCAAGCTCAAGGGCGGCTACAATGTAGAATGTATCGTTGAAGAATAACAGTACGAAAGGAAAATGGGACAATTAACCGAATTCTTTATGAAAAGTCCGGGCGGACCGCCGCCCAATATGGGCTTCGCCATGCCGATGATGAAGAACTGGGTGCCACGTTGTGTTCAGCCGTGGCTCTACGTACTCACAGCCCTTTGCTTTCAGTTCGGCGGTGGCTACTATCTCGGCGCCCTTGATGTAATCCGTGGCACCACCAACTTCATGATAGAGGACGTTATGTTCTTGCTTTACGCTTCATTGGCAGGCATGGCAGCCTATTTCCCGATGCTCTTTCGCATGAAGTTCCGCTTCACCAACAAACAGCTGCTTTGCTGGTCGGCTATCATCCTCGCCGTTTGCAATATGGTGACGATGTACAGTCAGTCGATGCCGGTGCTTATCGTGGCGTGCTTCATTGCGGGAATGGCCAAGATTCAGGGCACATTCGAGTGCATGAGCAACATCCAGTTGTGGATTACCCCACGACGCGATTTCTCCGTGTTCTTCCCCGTGCTCCACATCATCCTGCTCACCGCCATCGAGGGCAGCGGATGGCTTGCCGCCTGGTTCGGTCATCATTTCACATGGCAAATGATGCACGTGTTCACCGTAGGCACCATGTCGCTTACCCTGCTCATACAGTTGGTATGCTGCCGTCCGTTCTGCCCGATGCCCCGTCGGCTCTCGCTCAAGGGCATGGACTTCCAGGGAGCGCTGCTCATCTGTGTGCTGATGCTCATCTTGTCTTACATCGTGGTGTACGGCGACCATTACATGTGGTTCGACAGTCTGCACATGCGTGTCTTGCTCGGCATAGCCATCGTGCTTGCAGGCATCCTACTCTTGCGTCTGCGCTACTACCGTTACCCATACGTCGAGTTCAAACTCTTCACCTTCCGCAACGTGGTGCCCATCCTCATCGTCACCTTCTTCGCCGAGTTGGCTCTCGGTGCAGAGCATACGATGGAAGAGATTCTCTACAGCGAAGTAATTCGTTTGGAAGAGTTGACTAAGGAGTCGCAGTATATGTGGGTGCTGCCCGGCATGTACGTCGGCATCCTGATTGACATCTATTGGCTGAATGTAAGAAAATGGAAAGTGTGGAAACTGTTCGGCATAGCCTTCCTGAGCATAGCCCTCTATGGTATGCTGATGTATTTCACGCTCGGCACCGGTGTGAACATTGAGCAGTACCGTCTTGCAATCTTCCTCAGGGGCTTCTCCTACGCCATCCTTGGCCCCACGCTGATGTGGGCTTTGGAGGAATCTGTGCCAAGCCTTGAGCTGTTCTTTATGGGTTTGTTCGTGTTCAACATCTTCCACATGTACTTAGCAGGAGCGACGGGTTACGGCATCTACACCACCATCTTCTCCCATTTCCTGAATGATGACATGGCGAACTACGGACGGCAGCTCACGCTCACGCACTTAGACCTGTCACACTTCAACTTCGGCGCATTCGTAGGAAACGACTTTCTCCATTCGATGATGCTTGTGGCGATGAAGCAAGTCTACGGCTACGTAATTTGGTTTGCCCTGGCGATTGCCGCCATCTTCCTGCTGTGCGACATCCCTGCCGTGCGCACCAACATTCGCAAGGTGCCCCGTTGGTCGGTATATGCCATCGAGTATCTGGCACGAAGGAAGTAATAGCTCAGCAATTATCTTAATAGCAAATGAGGGTGTGCCAAATAAATAGCACACCCTCTTGTAGTTGACCCGAACCAACACCTAATGACGTCAAGGTCTCTGTACCTTTCTTGAACGACTGAATGCCTACCGGAAGTATTCTACTGTTGATATATGCCATACTTCTTGCTCTTTTTTACTGTGTGTTGGCAAAGTTATGAAAACAAATCGAGATGGCAAAGTGATATTGGTAAATAAGTATTTGAGTATTATTACTCCGCAATTCTTGCTCATCTCAAAACTATTTTTTAATTTTGTAACGCCTTCCGTTGGATGGCTGGCATGGAGTTGCCAGCTGCGAAGTCCGTGGAGTGGCACTGCTTTTATAATTGAAGACGTTTGCTTAACGTCTCTTCTGACTAATTGAAACCTGGAAAATTTCGAATCGTGTTCAGATAGAGACAGCGGTGGGCGTCTACCCACTGTGTATATACACAAGCCACAAGTGCGCCCTTTCGTAAGGAGGGGCGTGCCTTGCGCAGCTATATATATACCCTCTTGGCGTAGGCATCTGTTGCTTCTTATCTTTGACACGATAGGTTTTTCCAGGACCTCAATTAGCAAAGGTGAGGCTTATGGGCGACACGATTCCTACGCCTCTTTTTTATGGCAGTTGCTCAAACCAAATACTATATAACCAATAATCATTGCTTTGTTCTGGGGAGTCAAGGAGCATTTTGCAACCAGTAGTTTATGGAAGAGAAATCTCCGATACTCAACAATCCTTACGACGAACCCCGCTGGCACTATGCTGCCGACCTCGACGGAAACCTTGACTATAATAATGTGCTTGACGGTCGTCGCCCGTATTCCGCATCCATAGGCATCGCTCCAAACCGGACAAACAATGGATTGTTCACATACGAGGATGTGCCAGATGCCGACCCAAATGCCGATTTCATCAATTCCATACGCGCCGAAGTAAAGACATGGCGCGAGAAAGGCTATCCGCACGTGACACGTGTCACTCGCCAGCTGCTCAACTATTGGTTCTGCAACCCCGAACGCCAAAATTTCCAGAAACTTTTCTTCTGTCAGCGCGAAGCTGTAGAGACTGCCGTCTACTTTAATGAAGTGGCCGACTTCGACCCCAACGTAGGTCGCGACCTGCTGCGCCAGCTTGATGAGCGTTGCGCCACGGTAGCCGACGACTATGCCTATGTGTTGCCACGCACTGCCTTTAAGATGGCGACAGGCACAGGCAAAACCGTTGTGATGGCTATGCTCATTCTCTACAACTATCTCAACAAGAAGGAGAACGTGCAGGACACACGCTTTGCCGACCATTTCTTGCTTGTCGCTCCGGGCATCACCATTCGCGACCGCCTTGGTGTGCTCTTTATCGACGAGTCGGCTTCGACGAAGCATTACGACGACGAGATAACCGACTATTATCATAAGCGTGGTCTTATTCCCATTAATTTCGAAAATCAACTAGGCGGACTCAATGCCTCTATAACCATTGTCAACTATCATCAGTTTGAACGTAAGGTGTATGCTGGCAAGAAGCAGAGTCCGCTCGACGGCAAACTTGTCTACAAGAGTGGTGAGGGTATGGTGAAGCAGTCGGACAAGGAGGAATATTCAAGTGTACTATCGCGTATGCTCGGCCGCCTGCCTAAGAGCAAGCGCATACTCGTGATAAACGACGAGGCACATCACTGCTACTTGCCGCGGACATCTGACAAGAAATTGTCGACCGACGAGAAAGCCGAGAATGCCAACGCAATGGTGTGGTATGAGGGATTGCGGCAGATGAAGCTGCTCGGCTACAAGGTGCAGCACGTATATGACCTTTCTGCCACGCCTTACTACCTGAAAGGCTCTGGCTATACTGAGTATTCATTGTTCCCATGGGTGGTGAGCGACTTCGGACTGGTGGATGCCATAGAGAGCGGACTCGTGAAGATACCGTTCCTCCCTGCTTCCGACGACACTATCGGACTGACCGACCCCGTGTTGCGCAACATCTATGAGCACATCAGCAAGGATTTGCCCAAGAAGGGGCAAAAGGCAAAGCGTGCCGAGGAGAAAGCCAATGACTCAGATAAGAAAGAATTGCCCGAGCCTGCTCCCAATCTGCCGTCGCTGCTCAACGTGGCGATAGACCAGTTTGTGAAGGACTATGATGACTACCAGCGTGGCATACGTGAGGAGGGCGAGACGGAGGCCAATCTCTTCTCCACGCCTCCAGTGTTCATCGTGGTGTGCAACAACACGTCGGTATCGAAGGAAGTATTCAAGATGATGGCTGGCTACGAGAGCCGCGATGCTGACGGCAACGTGATTTACGTGGCGGGCAAATACCCCATATTTACCAACTACAAGGACGGCATGCCCTTGCAGAAGCAGCCGTCGCTACTGATAGACAGTATGGCGATAGAGGATGCGGGAAGTGTCGTAGGCGACGACTTCAAGAAGGTGTACAGCGATGAGATAGAACGTTTTAAGCGCGACTATGCCATGCTTCATGGTGCCGGATCGGCCGACAAGCTTACCGATGGCGACATTCTGCGTGAGGTGGTCAACAGCGTTGGCAAGCCAAACACGCTGGGAGCGCACATCCGTCTTGTTGTGTCTGTGTCGATGCTCACCGAGGGGTGGGATGCCAACACCGTGACCCACGTGTGCGGAGTGCGTGCCTTCGGCTCGCAATTGTTGTGCGAGCAGGTGGCAGGACGCGCATTGCGCCGCCGCAGCTACGAGCTTCTGCCTTACAAACTGACGGGCGAGGAGATTGAAGCCAAGGACGTGCGGCGCTACAAGGCTGAGAACATCGTGTGGAAGTTTCCGCCTGAGTATGCCCATATCATAGGCGTGCCGTTCAAGACGTTCAAGGGCGGTGGCAGAGGTGTCACTCCGCCAGTCAAGCCAAAGACGCAGATCATGGCATTGAAGGAGCGCGAGAAGTTTGAGATAACGTTCCCTAACATCACGGGCTATCGCAGCCAGACCATAGACAATGTGATTACCGCCGACTACACGGGGTTGCCAAAGTTCCGCCTAAACTTTAATGAGGTGCCCACCGAGACACGCCTTGCCTCTGCCGTTGGTGGCGACGGGGTGCTGCTGAAGAGCGACTATCGCATGCTGCGCGACGCACAGGTGGTGTACGAGCTGACGCGCTGGTTCATCAATCTGAAGTATACCGATGCTGAGAACGGACGGCAGTTTCAGCGTTTCGCGGCTCTGAAGCGTGTGGTGAAGCAGTGGTACGACACGCAGGTGGAGGTGGTTGGCGGCGACGGCAGCGAGGAACTGCGTCGTCTTGTGGTGTTCTGGCAGCAGAGCGAGGTGGTGGCGAGCATCTACGAGGGTGTGCGTGCCGCCGCACAGGGCGAGGAGCACATCACCGCCATTCTCAACTACTACAATCCCAAGGGTTCCACACGCTACGTGCGTGGGGCTACGAGCAAGAAGGTGTGGCCCACGGAGAAGAGCCACGTCAATTATGTGGTGGCCGACACCGACAGTTGGGAGCAGATAGCAGCCAAGACCCTTGAGCAGAACGATGCCGTGGAGTGTTATGTGAAGAACCATTTCCTGGGTTTCTACATTCCTTATCTCGATGGCACTACGGAGCACAACTACGTGCCCGACTTCATAGCGCGTGTGCGCACGCCGCATGGCGACACCGTGAACCTGATAATAGAGATTTCGGGATTTGCCTCCGACCGCAACTCCGCCAAGGACTTGAAGCGCTACTACGCCACCCAGTATTGGCTGCCGGCTGCCAACAACCTCGGCACTTACGGGCGTTGGGAATTTCTTGAGGTGACGGACATCGACAATATCCGCGCCATATTAAACGATAAAATCAAGCAACTATGAGCATAGAGAAGAATCCTGTTGGAGCGATAAAGCACAACGACGATAAGCGTGTTATGATACCAACCAGCGAGCTGGCTGGCGAGGAAACCATGCAGACTGACGATGAGGGTAAGAAAGCCGCCTACCGCAAGTTCCGCCACGACTTCGACCGCGGACGCGATCCCGAACTGTATTGGCTCGGAAAGTATGACGGTGACGATGACGTTGCCAATCCGGAGCTACGTGTCGACATCCGTAGCCTGTATGTGCATGAGGACGTGCAGCCTGAAATGCTCATACGCCGTCTGTACCGTCTGCGTGAAGAGCGTTCCGCCGGTCAGCAGCCTATGCTCTTTGCCGAGGAGGAGCTTGGCAAGAACATCGTGGAGGACGACCTTGAGCGTGTGGCTGACTATTATCATCATCAGATGGGATGGAAGAACCGTCTCATACAGGGCGACTCGCTGCTCGTGATGAACTCGCTGCTTCAGCGCGAGGGCATGGCTGGCAAGGTGCAGTGCATATATATTGATCCGCCCTACGGAATCAAGTTCGGTTCCAATTGGCAGATGCGTCTCAACGACCGAAACGTGAAGGACAACGACGAGAGCCTTTCCGGTGAACCCGAAATGATTAAGGCGTTTCGAGACACGTGGGAACTTGGCATACATTCTTACCTCTCTTATCTGCGCGACCGACTCATAACGGCTCGCGAACTGCTCACGCAAAGCGGCTCGTGTTTCGTGCAGATATCCGACGAGAATGTGCATCTTGTGAGGTGTTTGATGGATGAGGTATTCGGAAGTGAGAACTATATGTCGTTAATAACATATAAAACTTCTGTTGGATTGGGTGGAAATTATTTGGATAGCGTATCGAATTATCTTGTATGGTACGCTAAAGATAAATCTGTCATTAAATACCGTCAACTTTTTAAGGAGGTTACCTTGGGTGAGGCAGGTGCAACACGTTATAATTCTATAGAGTTGTTAGATGGAACTACTTATCCATTATCAGAATTTAAGAAGAAGGAAATACCAAAAGAGGCAAAATTCTTTTTTAAACAAGGGCTTACTTCACGATCTGGAACGGAATCAACGCAATTCCCCATATATTTTAATGGTAAATCTTATCATCCAACGGCTGGAGGTTGGAGAACTGGTCTTAAGGGTATTGAAAATCTTATTAAGTTAAATAGAATTGCTGTTGAAGGCAATAGACTTACATTTAAGAAATATTTCGATGATTTTGGATGTGTAGCAATCAATGATTTTTGGGATGATGTCTCAGGTGGAATATCAAGTCGTACAGATCCCAAAGTTTACGTTGTCCAAACTGCAGTGAAAGTCATCCAGCGTTGCATCCTCATGACCACCGACCCCGGTGATCTTGTCCTTGACCCCACCTGCGGTAGTGGTACAACCGCATACGTCGCCGAGCAATGGGGGCGTCGCTGGATAACCATCGACACGAGCCGCATTGCGTTGAACATCGCCAAAAAGCGACTGACGGCGGCCTTGTATCCTTATTATGAGCTTTACGATGAGGAGACAAAGAACATCCGTCAAGGGTTTGTTTACAAGACCGTGCCTCACATCACGCTCAAGAGCCTGGCTAACAACCTGCCGCCTACAGAGGAGATTCTCTATGACCAACCAAAGGAGGACAAGAAGCGCATACGTGTGAGTGGTCCGTTCACTGTTGAGACACTGCAAGCCTACAACGTGCTTTCGCCCGACGATTTGGAGCATCAGCGCGACGAGGAAGAAGAGAACCGTCTGTTTCAGGAGCGTATCTTCGCCCACTTGCAGACCAGCGGTGTGCGCAATGGCGACCGCACGCAGCAGGCAGTGTTCCATGGCGTTGAGGCTGTGCCCAATCCTTATCTTAATGCCCGTGGATGGTACACAGACAAAGAGGGCAAGGAGCGGTTGACGTATTTCATGATTGGTCCGAAGTTCGGCACGGTGAGCCGCATGGCGGTGAACAAGGCCATACAGGAGTTCCGCTCCGTGCAGCAGAGTGAGGGCGCCTCGTGGCTCGTGCTGCTCGGCTTCTCGTTTGAGGACAACATAAACGAGAAGGACTACAACTTCGGTGCCTACACCGTGTCGAAAGTGCGTATGCACGACGACCTGATGCAAGACGGACTGTTGAAGAAAGACCGTGGGGCAGGCTCGTTCATCACTATCGGCGAGCCCGACATAGCCATCGTTAAGGACGACGACAAGATGTGCCATGTCGAGATACGCGGGCTTGATATCTACGACCCAATAAAGGACGACGTGAAGGCACGCTCTGTCGACGACATCGCCTATTGGGAGATGGACGACGACTACGACGGTCGACAGTTCATTGTCAAGAGCATTCATTTCTGTGGTGGCGACAAGAAAGAGTTTTCCGCTTGGAAGAAAGGTCTCGGAAAACTCGCCAAGTCGAGTGCCAAGACTAAGAAGAAAGTTGAGGCAACACTCCGCCTCGAACTCTGCGACGAGCTATGGGACAATCTTTATGGGTTCATGAGTGAGCCGATAGAATACCGCAAAGGTCGAGTGTTGGCTGTGAGAGTAGTGAGCCAGTTTGGTGAGGAGTCGAGCAAGATACTGAAAATGTAGAGAAACAAAAATAACTGGGAGAGGGGGCGCCCTCGCCCCCGACATACAAAAGGAAAATTGCCTTATATATGGATGGCTATTTCCTTGTCGGGGGCGAGGGCGCCCCCTCTCCCAGTTATTGCTTCATTCTTGTTTCTTAAAAGGGTAAGGATGTGTCAAACCACACCTAATGGCATCAATAGCTCTGTTCCTTGGCTGGTGTTTAGAAAGAGATTATCGTAAATATTTTCTACTCTACAATCTGCCAATCCAGTAGTCCCTTGCCTTCGCTGTCGAGTTCCACGGCAAGCGCAATGACCTTGCGTTTGTCTGCTTTGAACGGTTCGGTGTAGTTGCGGTCGGCAATTTGTCTGGCGGCAGCTTCTTTGCCTCCATTGTTGGAGAGTTTCAGTTCAAGCACGTATATGTAGCGTGCAGTCTTGGCTATTATATCGATTCTTCCAGTGGCAAGCATGTGTTCCACTTCCACCTTGAAACCAATGGCGTTGAACACCGTGCTGATGATTAGTCGGTAGCGTTCCTCCATATCCATTGAGGCAAGTTTCTTGTTGCTGTATGGCACGTCGGCTATAATGGCTTTCAGAGCCTTCATAGCCTCAGGCACCTTGCCGTTTGCCATCATCTTGAGCAACAAGCTCTGTGTTGAGACCACGTCCGAATTGGTGCGCATAGTGAGTGCCGGAACCACAACTCTATATAACGCCCTTTTCACTTCCTCGTTGGGGAAGCCCAGTGTGTACACGTCGTCGTCGAAGTCTTTTATTGTCAGGTATCCAGTCTGATAAAGGAAGAGTTCTGCACCGCCTCCTGTAACGTCAGAAGTTTCGAGTGTGTCGCGGTCGATAAAGCTGTTGTCGAGCTGTTCAAGGCGCAACTCCATATTGTCGACAAACTTTGGCAGCATTGACGTGGCTCCCGACTGTGCCCAAAAGTTGCGCAGCTTTGATGCCGCCAAGGCATTGATGAGGCTGAACGGATTGTATATGTCCACCATATTGTCTTCGCTGAAGTGGTAGCCGTCGTAATATTCTTTCAGTTTGCGGCGCGTTTCGTCAATGGTCCATCCGTTCACCTTGCTCATCTCTTCCAGTTCAGGCGCGAAGTTTTCGCTTATCTCCTTCTCGGTTATTCCGCAGATGGCAGCGAATTGTGGCTCGAAGCTGATATTGAACAGATTGTTGAGCACGGAGAACAGAGAAATCTGCGTGAACTTGGTGATGCCCGTGATGAATACGAAACGCTCAAACTCATCATCAGCTTTCAGTATGGCGAACACCTCGCGGTAGATGGCTGTGCAGGCTTCGTGCTCGGGTGTCTGCCAAGAGTGCTGGAGCGGGGCATCGTACTCGTCGATAAGTATTGCCACCTGCATGCCAGTCTTCCGGTAGGCAGCCATGATGATGCTGTTGAAGCGTACCGACAAGGAGTCGTCATCTCCGGCAACAATGCCATATTCCTCCTCATAGGCTTTAAACGTAGTGTTGAAGTAAGAGCGCACACTGTCAGCCGAAGCGCCTCCACGGCTCATGTCGAGCCGTATCACGGGATATTGCTTCCACTCCGTCTCAAGGTCCATAATCTTTAGTCCCTCGAACAGGTCGCGCCGTCCCTCGAAATAAGCCTTCAGCGTATCGACAAGCACCGACTTGCCGAACCGCCTCGGGCGGCACAGATAGTTGTGCTTTACACCTTTTACAAGATTCCAAATGATGTCGGTCTTGTCAATATACAGATATTTCTGTGTCCTAATCTCATTGAACGACTGAATGCCTACCGGAAGTCTTCTACTGTTGATATATGCCATACTTCTTGCGCTTTTTACTGTGTGTAGGCAAAGTTATGAAAACAAATCGAGATGGCAAAGTGATTTTGGTAAATAAGTGTTGGCGAATGTTGTCTGTGAGAGTTGTGTCGTCAGTACCTCCTTAAAAGTTGATAGTCAACGCGGAACATCTTGTCGAACACTTTCCTCCATTTAGAGCTGTCAGAACCTTTGGGCATAATCTCCATAGCGTAGAATCGTGTGCCGGTCTGCCGGCATTGCTCCATTTTGGTGAGATACTGCCTTAGCGGCATGGGAATGAGAAAGTCGGAAATCCATAGTACGTCGGCATTGATGTAGTTGGCATCGGAGTCGAGCAGCTGAAACATAAGATCCATCATAGCACGTGCGTCGGTTCCGCCACCGATGAACGGCAACTCTCCTTGTGCGAAATTAGCATCTTTTGGCTTGAAGCCAATCTTCTCAAACATATTGTGGCGCATACGCAGCCTCAAGTCGATGGCACGTACACTGACCGAGAAGTCTATAAGGTAGCAGTTGCGGTGCAGGCGTTCGGCAAGATCCTCTATAAGCGACAGGGCAGAGCGTATGATGCGTTGCGGAACTCCGTACATACTTGCCGACGTGTCGATGCACACAATCATTGGTCCGCGCCTCACTGCCTGTTGTCCGCTAAGCCGGCGCATGGGCTTGGCAATGTTGGAGCGATAGCGGAATGTCTGCAGACGTTGGCGCACGAACTTGTACATAAATACATCCTCAAGATCCCGGTCCATGTACATTGCCATTTCCGATGGCAGCAAGGCGTTGAGGTCTCTGCCTATAGTGATGCCCTCGATGTCGCTTCCTGCAGAATGGTCTATTTTCATGCCGCGCTCGAAGACAATGCCTATGCGGTCGCGTCCGTTGGAACTTGGCTTGCGTCCCATGAGTGCCACCACTTCTTTTATCTGTGGATAGCCGTCTTGTAGGTTGACAAGCTTCATCTGCCGCTCAAACTCCGTGCCCGACCAGTGGCCGTCCATCATTCGCCATGCTTGTACGGCCTTTTCCTGGTCGATGTTGTTGCGCTCAAGGTATGATTCAGCATCGTCAATGAGGCGCGTGAGACGCGTGCCGATGGCTGCGGCATTGCGATTGATGTAGTCCTCGTCTTCACGCTGCACCTGCTTGTCGAGTGCCTTTGCCCAGTCGTCAACCATCTTTGCCCATTTGTCGCTGCGCTCGGACGATTCGTCGTGATGGTTGTCGGGTTCACCCTTTCCACGCTTGCGGTCACGGAACTGGTGCTCATGAAACTCGCGGTTGAAGCCGTCGTCACGATGCTTTGAGTCGATTTCCTGGAGCATCGTCTGCCAAGCCTTGTCGAAGTCGGGCTCGCATTCTCCCGGGTTCCATTGCGCCGCCTCGCTCACTTGCTTGCGCTCAGTCCATTGCCGCTGGATGGAAAACTTGCGGTGGTTTACAAACTCCACGATGAAGCGACCGATTGTGGAGAAGAAAATCTTGGCTGCAATGCGGCTACCAAGAACCTTCAGCTTGATTTCCGGCTGGCTCATCAGTCGGGTGAGGTAACTTAGCAGTGGGTCGTCGTATTCTAGCCATGGCTTGTTTTCAGGCCACACCACACCGCGTCCTGCCACCTCGCCTGTGTCGCAGAAAATCTCAAGCATCTTCAGGTAAAGCGTGACGTCCATACGGTCGGCCTTTGCCGTATGGAAACGCCAGTAGCTGTCGGCATGAGTGTAGTCAATCATAGAGTTTTGCTATGTCTTGTCGGGTGAAGGCAATCTCCTTGTTGAAGGGAGATAGATAATCGCGTATGGCTGCTTTGTCGTCAGCCGAAATAAAAAGACTCGCGTTGATGTCGCGGTTAAGGGCGCTGATGGAATCGCCGAGATTCTCAATCTCAGTATAGTAGTCGCGACTCTGCATCGTGCCTTCAATACTCGGCAATGCATCCTCCGCCGAGATGCGACGTGAGGCTGTGGCGGCACGGTGGCGGCGTATGTCCTCCTTTAGCGACTGCTTTATTTCGGCGAGCTGTGCCATGGGTTGCGCGAAGACCGCATCAACAACGATGTGCCGCACGCCATCGCGCTCCTCGGGCTCTTGCCAAAGGCAGTGGTAGATGGGGATAATGTCGGCAAGGCTCACTTGGTGGCGGTCCTGCAAGTATGCAGATGTGCGCAACAATCGAGCAATGAGTTTCCATCGTCTGTCGCTTATGTAGACATCGCGTCGCTCGTCGATGCCGTCTATCGCCACACTGCGTAGGGCATGGCGTATGGCATGTATGCAGTTGAGAATTTCCACGCCGATAGCCACCTTCCTTATATCATTCTGCCAGATGGCATATTCCTCGTCGGATATCTGAAGAGTCTTGGCTTCTGAGTCTGCAAGACATTCGGATTGGCTATTTCCTTTGGCGTACTCATCATCAACGTCAAGCAACATAAGGTCGAAATTGCTTTCGCGACGTATGTTGCGACATTCTATTCTTATTACGAAACGGTCCCAAAGAGCCTCAAGTCCTTCGCCTTGCGCAGGAAGTTCATTGCTTGCTGCAATGAGCAGCTTCATCGGTATGCGTTGCTCTTTGTTTCCGTTGCGGAATAGGCGTTCGTTGATGGCTGTAAGGAGAGTGTTCTGTATGGCTGGCCCTGCCTTCCATATCTCGTCGAGGAACACCACATCGGCATTGGGCAGGTAGCCATCAGTGGCCCTGACATATTCGTCGGCAGTTTTCAGCCGGCTGATGCTTACCGGACCGAATATCTCGTCGGGTGTGGAGAAGCGCGACATAAGATATTCAAACGAACGGGCTTGTCTAAAAGCCAGTTTCAGTCGGCGTGCCACCATAGATTTCGCCACGCCTGGAGGGCCCAGCAGGATGATACTCTCGCCAGCCACGGCAGCGAGCAGTGCGAGCGCCGTCTCTGTTTCCTTCTCATATATGCCGCGATTTATAATTTGCAGCAGTTGTTGTATTCTTTGTTTCATAAGTAAATTGTTTTGTGTCTTTTTAAAGTGTCAGATGAAGAGGTTGTCGAAGTTGCATGGTGTATATAATAAAAGCCGGATTAGCCATTGTAGAAATCTACGGCGGTGTGTCAAAAGGCAAACGTTGCTTATTACGCCAGACGCGCCTTCTAAATATTTACGATTTTCTGATGCTTATACCATGTGGCGCATCATTAGACTGAATCCGAATTTATTGGTTTCTGTGTACAAATGTAGCACAAATATACGTAATGGCAAAGTAATGTAGCACACAAAATATTTGTCTTTCGTAATATTGCGACAAAATATATGAGGAATGTGTTGTTTCTTAATACATCTTCCCAATTGTTTTTTTCTGTAGTGGACGGTGCAAATATTGTGTATTTTAGTAAATTTTTATTACAAACAAAATTCGCAAAATAGAGTTGATATACGGCTCTTTGGCAGCGTTTTCATTCCATTTTGCGTATGCAAGTGGCATGAAAATAGGGGAGTGAGGGATAAAAGTATAGGAATTAGGACTTAAAAGTAAAGTTTTTGTGTCGAAAAAGTAATGCTTTTGCACACCTAAAGTGCCACAGTTACGACTTTAAAGTGCCACTTTTTCAATTCTGCAAATTGCACACTCTATCAAAAATATTTCATATTGCTCTGTTTATCTGCAAGATACGTCCTGCACACGCAAAACTCGCAAAATCACGGGCGGTATTTCTTTTTCCAATTCTTCTGACATTCTCGACCATTTGGACAATGCAAATATTGTGATGATAAAGACTTTATTCTTATGGAACGTTCATATTAGTCACGACTACCATCAATATGTCGGATGCCCAAACATTATTTATCTCCCAATAAAAAAAGGCTGCAAGCTTGATGTGTGCTTGCAGCCAATCTTTATGTGATGAATCAATCTATTTTGTGATTTTTCCAACCGCTTGTGTGGGGCGTTATTTCACCTCAATGTTCCTCAGCACCTTGGCCTCCTGCTCAGGAGTGGTCTTTGGGATGACGATGGTGAGGATGCCGTCGGCAACGCTTGCACCAATGTTCTCGCGGTCGACATCATCGGGCAATGTGTAGCTCTGTTCATAGTTGCCGTAGGCGAACTCGCGGCGCAGATAGTGCTCATGGCGCGACTCATGGTTCTCGCGGTTCTCCTCGTGGTGTTCCATCTTGTTCTCGATGGCAACGTGGAGCAGACCATCGTTGGTGACGTTCACGCGCACCCACTCCTTCTTCAGTCCCGGAACAGCCATCTCCATGATGTACTCTTCAGCCGTCTCCTTGACGTTGATTGCGGGAGCCGTCGTGCGTGTCTGCGGGGCGACATCGGTATCGAAGAACGTGTCGTCAAACAAGTTGCTCAACCAATTTGAATAGTTATTGTTTCTGCGAACTATCAACATAATGTATTACCTCCAATTATATTTTTATTTTCTTTTTCTTTATGTTTGCCGCTTGCCCGTTATTGGCTTCGGCTTTCATAATGTCTTTTGCAACTAACATGCCAACGAGCTTGGGTGGAGCGGGCGGCGACAAATATTGCAATATTTGTCATGTTCGCGTGACAATTTGTCAATCAACTAATGCTCCGGTAACTGTCCACTTGTCGATAGTTCGGAACATGCGATTGAGGGCTTGTTTGTAGTCCTCGGGGTAGATGAGTGAATATACAAAGAGGATGTGTCCGCTTTTGATATATTTGGTGTAGTGGCAGTAGCCGTCGGTTGGTTGGCCGTTCTCGTAGACGCGGCCGGAGAGGATAAAACTGTTTTTTGAGATGTTGCTTAACTGGGAGAGGGGGCGCCCTCGCCCCCGACTATGTAAAGCATCAACAGAGTTGCCGTCCCCGTCCGGGTTGCATGCTAACGCCAAGGCACAGTCACGCGTGCTCTTGCATGGTGCCTGCATCACGTAGGTCTCGACGATTATGTTGGTGTTGTCGGTGAAGATGAAGCGCGCGTGGCTGCTGTTGCCACCCTCGCTTTTGTCCTCATGGAAGAAGCTTGGGTAGGCGATATTGTAGCCGTAGGTCGGATTGCAATAGTATTGCATTGGCGCGATGTCCATCTGTTCTTTGAAGACGGATTGAGGCGTAGGCTCATCGCCACGGAACATGCGGACAGCGATGTTTAGAAGCAACATCAGCATGACGATGATAATGATGAACTTTCTCATAAGTATATGCAATTTATTATGCGTACAAAGTTATGGAGAAAGGTAATTATCGCAATATTATTTGTCTGACATTATGCTGACAATAACTGGGAGAGGGGGCGCCCTCGCCCCCGACCAAGGCTAAATGGAACAAAAACTAAGTTGTTCTCGTTGTGACAGTCTGTGGAGGAGACCTCTGCTACGGATAAGACAACTATTTGTCACGGCATCACTCACAATTATGGATAACTATTTATTTGTCGGGGGCGGGGGCGCCCCCTCTCCCAGTTATTCTGTAGGCTCTTCCTCGGTCTGCTTCGATGGAGAGTCCGTATTCCTTGATGATGGGTTTCACTCGGCGTATAAGTGTGTATAGCGTCTCGCTTGCGTCGGGTTTCTTGGGCCAAAGGGTGGAACAGATTTCGACTTTCGTCAGTTGGTGGCTGTTGCTGCTGAAGAACATCTGCATCAGCTGGTGCTGCATGGGTGTGAACTTTACGGGTTGGCCATCGGCGATGGCGTAGAAGCAATCATCGTCGGTAGAGTAGGAGAGAGTGCCGAGAGAAGTGCGACCACTTGGAGTAATGGCGTTGTCGTTTGGGATAAAGGCTTCCGGGCATGGAGCAATGGCAGTGTTGGTTTGTCGGCGGTGGTATAGGGTTGTCGCGACAGCCCACATCATAGCCATTAGCGTGAGTGCGAGTGGCGTGCGCTGGTTGCTCATGCCGAACACGTCGGCAAAGGAGCAGTTGGCGTAGCCACGGATGGTGTGGCTGTTCATGGTCATGGCGTCGGACGTGAGTCGCTGACGGTTGCGGTCGCGGGATGACACACGCCTCAAGCCACGTTTCTCGTCGACAACGTAGCAGAGTGTGCACGTCTCTCGGAGCAGGTCGATGCGCAGGTGCGAGCGGAAGTCTTGTATGGTGTCGGGCGTGAGCCACTGGTCCTGACGGTCGTGCAGGGTGATGACGAGGGCGCGGTTCATGTCGCTCACGATGTCGTCCTCGGTGCAGCGGTAGCTGCTGGCGCTGGCGCAGATGGCGGAAACGATGAACGCGAGAAATATTATAAACGAGTGGTATGGTTTCATTTTCATAATTTTATGTAGGAGGTACGGCTCGGAGGCCGTAGCTCCTATTGTTTCTGCAAAAATAAATAAATTAGGTGATAGTAGGTATTTTTTTTCTGTTAAAATTTGATGTCAGTCGCAATGTCAGACTAATGTCAGACTGTTTTTTCGTGTCGTGACGCGTTGTTTTATACTTTTGCAGCCGAAAGAAATGCGAATAAGACAAAACTAAAAAACACACGAAAATATGAAAAAAGTATTTATCGCAGTTGCATTGCTCCACCTGGTAGGTGCTCCAGTGCAAGCTCAGAATAAGCAAGAGAAGCAGGACACGATAGCCTTGGACGAGGTTGTGGTGAAGGCGGCACGCGTGGTTCGCCGTGTCGACGGTCAGACAATCTATCCGAGTGAGGTGCAGAAGAAGAACTCTTTCTCGGGCTATTCTCTTCTCAGTAAGCTGACGCTGCCCGGCATCCGCGTCGACGAGTCGTCGCGCTCGGTACAGTCGGTCACAGGCAAGGGGGCGGTGCAGGTGCGCGTGAACGGCATCGTCGCCAAAGCGAGCGACCTGCAGGCGATAGACGTGGCAAGCATCACGTCGGTAGACTTCATCGACAGTCCGGGAGTGCGCTACGGCTCGGACATAGGCTACGTGATAAACATCCACACGCGCCGTCAGTCGATGGGCTACGCTGTCGGGGCACAGGCCATGAACACGCTCACGTCGGTGAGCGGATTCAACAACGTATACGCCTCGGTAAATGGAGAGAAGAGCCAGTTGCGCGTCTTCTACGAGCAGGGCTACCGCAACACTACGGGCAGCCTTACCGCCGAGACAGCCAACTATCTGCTCGGCGACGGCTCCATGCACACTATAGAAAGAAAAATGCTCGATAGTCGCAACCGCAGCTACGACAACAACATCGAGCTGAAATACAACCTTGCCGACAGCGCCACATACTTGTTTCAGGCAACCCTCTCGACTGCCCTAAGCAACAGTCCGCGCACATTCTCCCATCGTTTTATCTCCGAAACCGGCAATGACGGCTACATAGCCACGGAGAGCAGCAAGGACCGCAGCGCCTCGCCCGTGCTCGACATCTACTTCTCACGCCAGATAGGCAAGCACCAGTCGTTGACAGCCAACGCCGTAGGCACATACATCAATACGCTCGGCAGCTGTTTCTACGACGAGGGCAGTCCTTACTCATACGATGTTCATGGCAAAACCTACTCGATGATAGGCGAAGCTATATACGAGAATCGCCTCAAGCCGTTCACTCTGTCGACAGGACTGAACGTCAACTGGAAGTATATGGACAACGTGTACAGTGGCGACGTAAGCAGCGCGAACGGCATCCACAGATTTGGCGCATACGCCTATGCACAGATTAGCGGTAGCCTGAGCCGGCTCGGCTATATGGCGGGATTGGGCGTGAGCAACGAGCACTACCGTCAGGGCACGAATGAATACGACTATTGGCTGTGGCGACCCAAGGCGCAGTTGTCCTATCCTCTGTTTGGTGGCTTGAGCGTGATGTACAGCATCGAACTGGCGCAGCACATCTCCGACATAGCCATGATTTCAGATACGCGCATACGCCAGAACAGCAGAGAGTGGAAGGTGGGCAACCCATACCTGAAGCCCAACAGCCGACTGGAGCAGAACATCACGCTGTCCTACGCCCGACCGAGCCTTTACACGCAACTCTCGGCGATGTACCGCGTCAACAACAACTGCAACATGGGCAAGTACACGCGCACCCTGGACAACCAGTTTGAGTACACCATGTCCAACCAGCCACATTGCAACATGCTCTATCTTGACAGCTACACACGTGTGGACATAATCCCCGACCGTCTATCGCTCTCTGTCACGGGCAGCATGGCGAGGTTCTTCAACCGTGGCGACGACTACAACCATGTCTACACGGCATACGGCGCCAGTGGCTATCTGACAGGCTATTTCGGCCGCTGGAACGTGCAGCTCTCTGCCGACAGCGGATGGCGCTTCATGGAGGCTGAGATGAAGGGCTACAGCGCCGGCACAACGATGGCGACCGTGGGCTACCGCATTGGCAACTGCAACATCACCGCCTACTGGGTGAACCCATTCCAGCGCAATCCTCTGCGCAACCGCTCCATAACAGTCAATCGCTATGTCGGCAAGACCGTCTGCCAATACTCGCGCGATGCAGGCAATGCCGTGCAGCTCAGCCTGACGTGGAGACTCGGTGGCGGAAAGAAATATCGCGACGTGGAACGTAAAATGAGCAACAAGGACAAAGTGACGGGAATAATGTAGGGATATGTTGGGCGATTACAATAAGTTTTCGTACATTTGCACGTAAATAGAAGCAAAACTCGATAATCGCACGGCAACTATCTGATGAACATCGAATGGGAGTTGCTGAAACCGGCAATGGCAAACTTTTTTCATACAAGTAATTTGCGTAGTACGGTTCGGAGACCGTACCTCCTAACAGCTTGTCAACTTGTTAACTTGTTTACTTGTCAACTTAAAAGAAATGAAAACAATAAATGTAGTGGCTGCCGTCATTGAGAGCGGCGGCAAGTATTTCGCCACGCAGCGTGGCTATGGTGAGTTTAAGGACTGGTGGGAGTTTCCCGGAGGAAAGATTGAACCGGGCGAGACTCCCGAAGAGGCCTTGCAACGTGAGATTCGCGAGGAACTGGAAACGGAAATCTCCGTCGACCGCCACCTCACGACAGTCGACTACGACTACCCCTCGTTCCATCTCCACATGGCGTGCTACATCTGCCATGTAGCAACAGGCAACCTGCACCTCGTTGAGGCAGAGGATGCCAGATGGCTTGCTAAGGAAGAATTGGATAGTGTGGAGTGGTTGCCTGCCGATAAGGAAGTAATTGAAATCATAAAGAATCAACAAAAATAAGGAATTATGGCACTGAAACTTAATCACATTCATCATGTGGCGGTGATTTGTTCCGACTACGTGCGGTCGAAGCAATTCTATACAGATGTGCTCGGTCTGGAGATAAAGAGCGAGCACTACCGCAAGGAGCGCGACTCGTGGAAAGCTGACCTTTGGCTTGGCGACACGTATGTGGTGGAGCTATTCTCCTTTCCCAATCCACCTGCCCGCCCATCCTATCCTGAGGCAGCCGGACTGCGCCACCTCGCCTTTGAAGTGGACGATATAGAGGCTGCCGTCGCCGAACTCGACAGCAAGGGAGTGGCGCACGAGCCGCTGCGCACAGATGAGTACACAGGCAAACGCTTCGTGTTCTTCAGCGACCCCGACGGCCTGCCCGTGGAGTTGTACGAGCGTTAGGAGGATATGGCTCTCACTGTGGAAAAATAACTGGGAGAGGGGGCGCCCTCGCCCCCGACAAATGGCAGCTCTCGCTCCAGCAAAAATGATTTGGATATGGTGGCAGGCAGGGTACTACCCGCTTTCTTAAACCCGTAGACTTGAATTAGCGGAATAGGATTAACGGCATTAACGGAATACAATTAACGTTGATTATGCGATGGTCTTCATTTGAATTCGTGTAATATTCGTTAATTGTATTCCGTGTAATTTTTCTGATTTCCTATAATACCGTTAATCCTTTTGTTGATATAATACCGCTAATGTAATTTCATCCGACATTTTAGTGATGTTGTACCAATAGCAGCCTTATATGTGTGGAGATCATCAGCCTCTTCGGCATCCGTATTGTTGCTTATAATAGTATTTTTTTGAAGGAATAAAATAAAAAATGAAAGTTGTCCTACGATTTGGCACAACAACCCATTACCTTTGCAACATATAAGTTGCACCTCGGCAATTCAAGTATGCTTGATTGCGCTCGGTTTGCATAATCATTACATCAATATCAAAACTTACTGCTATGAAAGTATCCGAACTATTTAGAGAATATATCTGGCTGATAGAAACGCTCAGGCAATATGACGAGATGACGTTTGAGGAAATCAACGACGAATGGGTCTTGACGGAAATGAGCGGGGGCGTGGAAATGGCACGCTCCACATTCAACCGCCACAGAGATGCCATTGCCGACATCTTCGGTGTCTTCATTGAATGTGACCGTTCGAATGGCTACGTCTACTATATCAGCAACGAGAGTGTGATAGAAGGCGACACGATACAGTCGTGGATGCTGTCAACCATGAAGATAAGCAACAGCATACACGAGAGCAAGTCGCTATACAGACGTGTGCAGTTGGAGGATGTACCTACCGATTACGGAATGCTCGACTTCATCATAGACGGCATGAAGAGGAACGTGAAACTGGAGATTGCTTACTGTAAATACGATATTGAGACAATACCGACAGTCATTATCGAGCCTTACTGCCTGAAGATGTTCCACAACCGTTGGTACGTACTCGGACGTCTGAACAGAGAGATAAACGGGAAGAAGACGTCTTCTTTCTCGCTCTTTTCACTTGATAAGATTGTGTGGGTTAGGTTCACGGACAAGAAATTCTCCTTGCCCGACGACCGACTTTCGCGACTACATCATCGGCCGTGGACGCAGGCTGAAAGTACTCTCGCCCAAGTGGCTTGCCGACGAAGTAAGATACAAACACCTGGAAGCAGCCAATGCTAATTCGGATAAAGAAAATGATAAACTTAAATAAACCTACAACTTAAACACTTAATCATTATGGATGAAAATAAGAAGAAGGAGCTTGGCTCCGACGTGAACAGACGCAAGTTTGTGCTCGTCACAAATACTGACGCCAAGATAGAGGATTATGGCTGGACAGAGGATTATGTTGAAGACTTACTCAACATTGAGGCTAATGAGCCTGACAATGAATATATGAGCGATGCCGAAACGCTAAACAATCTCGGCATAATATTCAGCGATGGAGTAGGGGCTGAGGTCGACATGCAGCGTGCCATAAAGTATTTCAGCAAGGCTGCTGAACTGGGTGACGACCTTGCCAAGTCGAACCTCGCCGACATCTACCGCAAGGGCACCAATGGTGTGCCCAGAGATTATGTCAAGGCCTACGAACTGTACAAGAGCTGTCGTATTCCATACGCATTCTACCGTGTGGGCGAGGCGCTTGAGTTCGGTCGCGGCGTCGAGAAGGATTTGGAACTGGCAAAACAATACTATCGTGTGGCTTATCGTGAAGGCCATCCCTTGGCAAGACGCAAGCTGCAGACGCTGAACTTCCTGGAGTGATAGAACAGCGTCATAAACAAGGTTGACAAATCGCTTCGCCCCATAGCAGATGACAGTGTATATCGGAACAAACTGTACGTTCGGCGGGAGGAAAGGTTCGAATCCTTCGCTGTGGGGCTGTTTTATGGCATTTGCAAGTAGAGGCATAATATCGGAACAGAGGAGGTACCTGATACCTTATGAGTGGATTTGATTTTAATCGCTTGCAAAATTTTGTATGTTTTGTGCTAAGTTTCTGGTGGGTCGAATGCTTTTCACCATCAGCATTTCGCTGATGGTGTTGTATTTAGGCTTTCAACAAATTTTCCAATTGCTTTTTTATTTTGTCGAAGGGTACATTTAGATCGAGTGTGCGAAAGAATATGCGGTTACCATCGTCCAATCTCATCATTCCGTCTGGCACAATGTCTTCATCGGTTTTTGCATACAGTAGCATACCGTCCACACGGCCTTTATGCCCTTTGTCTTCGTTCATTACATAAGTATGAATTTGGTATAAATTATTAGAGTGGATGGAAACCTTATTGTATCTCTCTTGCATGGTATGGCTATAGTATTTCGTGTCAATTATAAGGATTCTGTCATTTATTGTCAGCATTATGTCTGTTTGCATAATGGGAAGAATGTTGGTGCAGGAAACATTTTTGTCTATGTCCCATTCTATTTGTGCAGCTTTGGTATCAAACTCGGGATGTGTTGATTTGTAATATTCCAAAACAAATTTTTCAAAGAGTCGGCATAAATGCTCGTCGGTGAATGTCTTCATTTTGAACTTGCCTTTCTCTGTGGTCATCAGAATACTTTCCGTCAAGAAGTAGCATATATACATCAACATTTGATATGACTTGTTGTTTCTGTCAAAAATAAGCATATTCCATTTTATTGTGTAAATGTCTACTTGGTCAATGTTGTCAAAAAATACAATCAATTTCCGTAGTTCAGCCTTTTGCTTCTTTTTTACATTGTTGTGGCTGATAAGTTTACAGATGACAGTCTTGATGATCTGATTGAAGATATTGTTCTCAGACAATTCATCAAACTCGCAAGCCATCTTTTGTTTTCTACAGAAAAAGTTTTGTAGAGTATTTCTTACATTAAGTTTCCCTCTTATCGTAGACAACGATTCCTCTTTTGGGATATATTGTTTGTATATGCCCTGTTTTAACTGGCATGATACGCCCTTGATGAGAATTTCGGCGAACAATTGTTGTATGTTGTCGAAGTCCTCACCATTTATCTCTTCATAGTTGTTTTGTTTCAACTCTTGAAAGGCGTATGCCAACATGTAAAAGATGTTGTGTATGAATATATTCTTGTCTTGTGTCATTTGAACAATGCAAGTAGTTTGTTGACTTCAGTCATGTATTTTGAATCATTATCAAACCAATACTCTCTAAGCATGGGCTTTATGTCGTATTCTATAATATTTTCCAACCACATTTCGCTAATATCTCCAGGGTCGTTCGTGCAGAAATAACTATGTCCAATGCAGAATCCAGAGCCGAGAGAGTCGTCCCTTTCTATTTCTGTGTTCAATGAGATTATAGCATTAATGACGTTGTCAAATTTATCGTCACCAATTGCTTCTTGGTATTTTTTGAATCCCCTTGTAGCAAATCCTGGTTTCATCTCAAAGAAACTAAACCTGCGTCGTAAGGCGTAATCGATCATAGCAAGACTGCGGTCGGCTGTGTTCATCATGCCTATTATATAAAGGTTGTCGGGTACGCTGAAAGACTCGCCATTATAAGCCAATTTTATTTCAGTGTTGCGATAATCCCTCTCAATAAGCATCAACAACTCACCGAAGATTTTGCTCAAGTTCCCTCTGTTGATTTCGTCTATTATGAAGAAATAATCATTTCCTGGGTCGCTTTGTGCCGTTTTACAGAATTTATAAAATACACCTTTCTTCAATTCAAATCCACCATCATCATTGGGGCGGTAGCCCATAATGAAATCTTCATAGCTGTAGTTTTGATGGAATTGTATGAACTCAATTTTCTTCTCATCTTTTTCCCCCATCATAGAGTAAGCCAGTCGCTTGGCTGAGAATGTCTTTCCTACACCGGGTGCACCTTGCAGAATGATATTCTTCTTGTTTTGAAGCAGCGAACGCAATTTTGAATATTCTGTATCATCCATAAACACTTCGTCCAGAAAATCATCTTTTGTATAAGCAGGTACAGGCTCTGCCTCTTTTGGCGATGGATTTGCATCGCATATTATTTCCATGAGACAGTCGTATTCCTCTGCCGTCAGTTTAAACAGAGAACCGTTCTTTTTCTTCAAGAACTCCATTTCGGACAGCTCTGGTATGTCTTTGAATGTGGAATAGTCAATAGAATCAGGCAATGATTCGATTTTCTTGAAGTAGAGTTCTTGCCCATCAGAAGGCTTCTCAATTTCAAGTATGGCAACAATCTGTTTGGTAGGTGTTGCTTCATAACCGAGCACAATGTCCCCCTTATTGGCATTAAGAAAGTTCTGAAAAACATTGCGTTTGTTCCCTCTTTCACTATACAAAGTGTAGCTTTGCACGTCGCCCACTTTCATTTGTGCAAGACTCCAAATCTTCGGTTTGGCAACCAACCACCAATATTGTTGTTTGTTGTTGGAGGAAATCAAATCATCTATTTCCTTAATGAAATCGTGGTATGGAGTAATGTCGGTCAATGTTTTTTGTACGTTGTTTCCTGAATGTTCCCATTCGCCTTGCGCAATCCAATTTACTTTGCGTATGTTAGGAAAGTTTTGTGACTCATCATATATATAGTCCCCTTCCACGATACCTTTTCCAATGATTTTATTAACTCCCTTTTTGACGTATACAATATCTCCTACCTTCAATTTGTGTACAAAATTCCATAAGGCAAGGCTGTCATTGGAATACATATTGTCTTGGTTGTGGTAGTAATCTTGAAGTGCTTTCTTTATTTCATTACGAGAAGTATATTCAGAAATATCTCCCATGAAATCCCAGCCAATTGACATTGTGCCTGTGGCTAAATTGTTTTCCCAATTTGAAGATTTTTCTCCAGGTGAATAAATCCAGTATGTGGTTTTCTTATGTTTGCTGAGTATTGTCAATAGCTCGTCGTAAAAAGCAAATATGTCTTTTTCTCCTTTCTGTCCCAATATGAAAGATTGAAGTTGAGATATTGGCGCTTTTTCTGTTCCTTTCATTCCAAAATACTGAGCCAGATCTGTAAGCATTTCTCTTTTGTAGATAGGGACAAGATTGTTGTTGGAATATAAGAAGGCTATTTTCCATTTGTAGACATCACCAAGTTCTGTAATAGTATCGATAGCTTTGAAATTGCACGCAATGGCCTCCGTAGCAATCTTTATGATAGCTTCTTTTACCACAGCGAAAGCTTCTTGTGCAGTATCTTTTCCATACTTCGTGTACCAAGCATAATGATTGTCGCTTGTTATTCTTGAATCAGCCGTATTAGGTTTGTTTTTGTATTCATAGATACCAAATTTATATGATGAGCCACCCCAAATAGAGCCTAACTCTGATGTCTTTGATTCAAGCCAATAGCAGAACGAATCTTTTTTGTCTAAATTTGAATAAAGCTTCAAGGTCATATCTTGCAGCGACTCAAAAGGAAATGCAGCAAGGAAATATGACTGTAATTTTTTGCGATGTTCGTTTAAATTTTCTACCATGGTGTTTTCTGATTCTTGTTTTATATCGTTCATATATGGTTTATTGTATTTTTGATGTATTGTATCTATCAATACAACAATTCTTTTCAGATTTTATGTTTTGTATAAGGCAATTGGTAACTTTATTACACTTTCTCCATCATCGACAGTTTTTAATTCCTTGAACTGCATTATTCTTGCAGTTAATAAGGAATAGAATGTGCATGGGCAAAGTTAATCAAAAACTTCAAGAAAGTACGACTTTATTGCTCATTAAATGTAGTAAGTCCATACGGCGCCAAGAGCAGACGGCTTCGTATGGACTTGCGTATACTTATGTGATAATTAATTGTACCTGTTTGTGGTAATCGAAAGATTATCGGCAGTTAGTCGATAACGACCAGTCGGCCCTCTTCAAGTTTCACGTGGTGGGCAAACGATATTCTGCCGTCGCTGCTTACGGCAGAGATGTCCACGCCACGCTTCTTTAACTCGTCGATGAGGGCACGATCGTTGTATGCGCGGGCAGAGCACCAACCACGGCTTCCTACCTTGCTGTTAAATGATTCTACAAGTGATGTGAGGGAGTCGGCTGCAAAGGCAACCGCAAATTGTTCGTAAAGCGAATTGTTCATAATAATGACATTTTTTGAAGTTAATATTTTTTCTTCCACATCGTATCTTTACCACCGTGGCTGTCGTGCTCGGTTGGTGCAGATTAAAACTGCTCTTGATGTTTCAACGGCAAAGGTAGGCATATTTTTTCTAACAGAAAAATATTTTGGCAGAAATTTTCCCCTTTCACATTCAGAATGTAAATAGTTGAGTGCCGTGTGTATAAATTTATATGTCAGTACGTAAAGTGTGACTTCTTGCAGAAACTGCAGAGACATGGTCGTTACATCATCGTGCTTAAACCAGAGAGTCTTCGGTAGGAAATGATTGCTATATTTAAAGAAATGTTGAAGGGCTATGAAATGGGGGAATTTCTGAACGGTGAATAGATTCACAGCAGTTTCTCCAACAATACAAATGTCATGAATCCGAGAAGCAGCGCGTAGGTGGCCTGCTTCTGATAGCCGTGGGCGTGGGTCTCGGGAATCATTTCGTCGCTCGTGACGTAGAGCATCGCGCCACCGGCGAAACCGAGCATGATGGGGAGCATGGAGGCAGACACGTTGCCCATAGCGAATCCTGTCCATACACCGATGACCTCAAGCAGACCGATGGCTACGGATATTATGAATGTGCGTATGCGCTTCACTCCGGCGAGCAGTAGCGGCGCTATTATAACCATACCTTCGGGTATGTTCTGTAATGCGATGCCGAAACTCACAGTCCACGATGCCTCATCGCCCTCGCTCATACTCACTCCTGCGGCAATGCCTTCGGGTAACTTGTGGATGGCGATAGCCATGACGAAGAGCAGGATGTGGTTGAGGGTGGAGTTGTTGCGATGCTCTTCGGCGTCGAGGCCGGTGATGTGGTGGAGGTGAGGCGTCACGAGGTCGAGCACGTTGAGGAACAAGGCACCTGCCATTACTCCTACGGCGACAAGCCACCATGGTGTTGTCTCTGACTCAAAGGCAGGGACAATCAGTCCTAACGTTGAGGCGGCGAGCATCACTCCGGCGCAATAGCCAAGCACCGTGTCGTTCCATTTGTGCGGCAGCTCCTTTATCCCGAATCCAAGAATGCTGCCTATTATTGTAGCTCCGCAAAGTCCAGCGGCGCTTATCCATACGTTTGTCATAATTTCATTTGCTTTTTTGTACGGCTAAGTTACGGATAATATTGTGGACTGACAAGAACTTGGTTTTAATTTACCTATAAATAAGTAACTGAAGTTTCGGATTTGTGGAGTTTAAAGTAAATAAAGAAGTTACAGAAATTAAAGCCATATGCTTCAAGGCTAAATATTCAACACAAAAGGCTGTTGGCTATCGCTCGGTTCTACCGCTTACCTAAGCAAGAACTTCTGACGACCGAAGGGAGTGATAACTTCTTTAAATTCTGTAAATTCTGAACTTGCGAAAGTTAAAATAATTACATCTCCCAGAACTTCTTCAGCTCCAGTCCCGCAGTCTCCTTTGTCACGTCGTATGGCAAGGCGGGCAGACAGTCGGGTAGACGGAAGTCGGCGGTCTCGGTCTTGTCTTTCAGTTCCTTGTCGGCCTGCTCCTTGGGGAGAGTGTGGGCGTCGGTCACGACAAAGTCTCTCATTTCTTCCGCTGAGATGAAATTCTTTCCTGGCAGAGGCTGCTGGTCGTAGTTGAATATTGAGCGGAAGGAGACGAGCGAGTTCCATGTCTCAGCCTTGCTTGAAAACGTCCAGTCGCAAAGATTGGTATGGACTTTCAGCATCGGGTTGATGTTGGTGCGGTATTTGGCATTGTCGATGATGTGGCGGTAGATGCCCTCGCGGTGAGTGTCGATGTACATTATGGCGTTGTCGCTTGTGTGTCCCTTGAAACTTGACTTGTAGAACGTGGTGTCTCCGCTGACGTTGTTTATCGTGTCGCGTTTTATGTATTTTATGCGCGAGAGGTCGGTCGACTGAGCCATTCCGAGAATGGCAATCTTGAAGTTTACGATTTTGCGCAGTCCGCGCGCCTCGTATTGCCGGCAGGCTCGCACGCGCCGCTTTATCTTCCCCGATGCTGTGTTGATGTAGAAGTCCATAAGTCCCTCGCGGTAGAGAATGGTCTTGCCGTCGTTGCGGCAGATGTCGCGGAAGGCTCCGCTCAGCTTCACGTAGTCGGCCTTGCCGACGGTCACCTCGGGTAAGGTGTAGGCTTTCTGTCGCATGTAGACAACGCCCGTGGTCTTCGACGCGTCGATGCTCTTCGGTTCATACGAGAGGTTGCTTATCGTCACCGTGCCGTCGAGTTTCTTTATATTTCCATCGGCGTCGCTTATGCACAACAGGCTGCCTGTGCTGCTGAACACGTAGGCACCCGCCACGGGTTTGCGGTCCTGCTCGTCGACAATCTTGAATTGCGCCTTTGCCGCCGTCGAGCAGATTAGCAGAAAGAGCATAAAGAGAATGTTGTGGGGTGAAATATGGTCGTTCTTTTTCATAAACACCTTAAATTAGAAGACATTTAATTATACACAAAAGCAAGTCGTTGGATAACAATAAGTTGTCCAACGCTTGCATATGTCAGAAAATTCACTTACCTTAGTGCTGTTAAAAACTCAAATAAAGAATATCTGACACATGGCAAAGGTAAGCATAAAATCCGAGAAACACACTCCATTCGGGGGAATTTATTTCACGAACAAGGCATTTAACGCTCTCTCACTTGGCAAAGTAATCAACGAGACACTTGGAAAGCGCAGCCTGACCTATAACGGCTACCAGTGGGACGAGATAGTATCTGCATTGCTGGATGTTTATCTCTGTGGAGGTGACTGTGTGGAAGATGTGAACAGGAGCGAGTGTCACCTGCGTGAATCTCCTAAACCCGTATACCGACAAGCCACACTGTCGGGTGTGCAATAAAGGAACTTGCATGTAATAACATTGAATACAAGTCTCGTACAGGAAACGTATTCCAGTTCAACACTAATCCAAAGCTCAACGACCTGCTCATGAAAATCAACATGGCTATGGGACAGTTTAGACGCAGCCAGACTGTCAATGTGGACTTTGACCATGTAGCCTTGGAAAACAACAAGTACGATGCAAAATACTCATACAAGCATTTCAATGCCTATTTCCCGGGTGTCGTGTCTGTAAATGGAATAATAGCGTACATAGAGAACCGTGACGGCAACACTCCCGTAAAGTTCCGCCAAGCGGACACATTGTCAAGGGCATTCAGCCTGTTTCACTCTTACGGTCTACATGTCGGCGTATTCCGCGCCGATTGCGGATCATACTCCGAGGACATAATAAGAACAGTTGACGGGAACTGCCGGGTTTTCTATATACGTGCCTCAAACAGCGCATCCATGTACAGCAACATACAGGACGTGAAGGAATGGAAGCGTGCCAGGATTAGCTCGCAAGAGATGGAGGTGGCCTCGTTCATGTGTACCCACTTCATGGAGGACTCGCATTATCGCATTGTCGTTCAACGTACAAAAGTTGAGGATGGAGAACCAGATTTCTTCGGAGAAAAATATGTATACCGTTGCATCATCACCAATGACTGGGACAGCAGCGAGAAGATTATCATTGAAACATACAATAAACGCGGAGCGAGAGAATGTGATTTCGCACGGCTCAACAATGACTTTGGGTGGAAACACCTGCCATGCTCGTTCATGAACGAGAACACGGTTTTTATGATTCTTATGGCCATGTGTATGAACTTCTTCTCGTTTTTCATAGGGCACATTGCGTCTGTCTTCACGAAGCTCACGCCTACCAGCAGGGTGAAAACGTTCGTATTCTATTTTACAGCAGTATGCGCTAAATGGACCAGGTCGGCAAGAAGATGGTGTCTGAATTTGTACACCGATATGCCGTATGACAAACTTTCTTTTGGATAACACGATTTTTTAGAGGCATTTTTAATTCAATCCCCAATGGGGAAAGGGGTATTGTGCCCTAATTCGAGCATATTTAGATTTTTTGTCTGCTAATTTAAGGTTTATATAGAGAAAGTAGGGAAATTTGAAGATATTAGCGAAGACGATTTCAATGAGCCTACCAGAAGCGTAGAACTTCCATTGTTACCCGAAAATGTTGCAGATGCACTTGGAAGTGATGGGAAGCCTGTGGTTATTAAAAAAACATCTTTGAAAAGAATCTGACCAATCATCCCGAGTTGGAACCTGAAGATAGTCGTGCTATATTAGCCGAAGCTCTGTATAATCCAAACCTCGTAGGACAAACACAACCATCAAGACGCCCGTCATATAAGGTTGCAGTAAAAACTGGTGATAAGAATTCTGTTGTAGTACTTGATGTATACAATGATAAAAAACAAATTGAGATTGTTGGTTGGAGAAGGATAAACGAGAAAGGACTTGCAAAGATGCAAAGACAAGCCGAGCGTGAGGGCGGGCAATTCCTCATACATTCTCCCAAAAATGGGTCGGCAGCAGCCCTTTCTACTCTTCCGCACGGCTTCTCTTCGACATCTAAAGATAGTAATAATTCTTCAAAAGGTGGTGAAAATAAACAAACTCTAACTTTCTCTGACGGCACGCCAGTGCCATTGACCAAGGACTCCAAGGGACGCGACGTAGGCGACTACTCTAAAATGACCCCACAGCAGGCAGCCGAGTATATAAAGATGACGTTTGGCGAGAATGCAGAGAAAGCTATTGATGGCAAGATAAAGAGAGCCGAGGCAGCAGTGAAGGCAGCCGACAAAATGAAGGTTGACTATTCAGCCGACGAGGGAGACGCTATTGAGGCGGAAGCGAAGAAGAAGGCTGCAATGGAAGCAGCGCAGAAAGAGTTGACCTTCTTCACCACTGTAAAGAATATAATGAAGCAAACCGATGCCAAGGAACAAGCAGGTGGCGGTGGCTTGACCGGCAATAGATACGACCAATGGCGTAAGGAAGGATACCATATCGGTGAGGGTGGTGTGAGATACGACCGCCAAAAGAAAGAAGATATGACGGGCGTTTATGGCCGTGATGTACAGGTAGACTTCACGCCTACAGTGGGCGTGAAAGGACGCGCCAAAGTAGTAGAGGTGGACAGCGTGCAGGCGAGTCACGTGAACGGTCAGGTAAACCCGATGCACTTTGGCCCAGATTGGCAGCCAAAGGACAGAACGGATGCCGCCTCAAAGTTAGGCCAAGACAAAGCATTGACAAACTTTGACCCCGAGAAGATAACCGGTGACGGCAACGCTTTCATTGGCAGTTCTCCGAGCGTGAACGAGCGTCATGAGGTGATACAAGGCAACAACCGCGTAGAGATACTCCGTCGTCTGTACGACGAACAGCTAGAGAAGGCGGCAGCCTACAAGCAATGGCTCATAGACCACGCAGCAGAGTTTGGTTATGACCCTGCCGAAATTGCCAAGATGAAGCGTCCAGTACTTGTGAACGAGTTGCCGGTTGACGATGCGACGGCAAAAGAGCTGGGCCAGTATCGTGCAAGCGACTTTGAGAGTGGCGGCAAGGAAATACCACGTGCAAGCGTCGTGATAAACCGTTTAGGCGAGAAGATGCAGAATGTAGCCAATATTTTGCTTAATCAAGGCTCGCTGCCCGACGATGCGAAGATGAGCGACCTTATAGCACAGAACGCCAATAAGGTGCTCGAATTTCTTGCAAAGGAAGGCGTTTTGTCGGCAACAGAGCAACAGACATTGCGTAAAGACAGCACGACAATGAGGCAATGGATGGAGGAGCTGTTGAAGGCTAATCTATTTGATGGCGACAAGGAAACGGAAGCTGCTTTCAATCAACTGCCCGACAATGCCCGTAGAGCAGTGCTTGCCACATATATGCGTGACGCCAAGAGCGACGATGCAGCAAAGATAAAGCAAAACCTGCAACACTCGTTTGAGGCATACGTTCAGATGATGAACGACCCAGCCTTTGCTAACGCCAAGAATGTGGCGGACGCTCGTGCAGCCGTAGCCCGCGAGATAGAAAAAGGTAATGAATCTTTGTTTGGAGAGGCTCCTCTTAGAGAAAAATTCAGTAACTTTGAACTCGAACTTGCAGCCTTGTACAAAGGATTGAAAGACCAGAAGACTCTAAAAGGTCTCCTAACCAAGTATTTCGATGCCGTACAGGGCGACAAGGCTATCGGCAGACAGCTTGAAATCGGCGAAGAACCGCGCGATGCAATCTCAAAAGACGATGCCATAAAGGAAGTGTTCGGCCTGCACGACTCAAAGCCAGCCGAGACTCAACGACAAGTGGACGAGGCGGTAAAGGGACTCATCACAGAGATAACCAAGCAGGTAGGCGACGACTTTGTGGTGACGGACGATAAGGCTCAGCAGACTCTCGATGAGATGAAAGCCGACGAGTACGCCAAGCTTCGTTTCCAAATCAAGACTCCCGAGCAGCGCAAGGCAGGAGAGAACGCCTACAAATGGGCAGTGGAGAATCGTCCGGACGATAGAGTTGTGTACGCAGTCGTTAATATGGACAAGCCAAATGCAGTGCCAACCTATTTCGAGAAGAAAGACTTCGCTGCAAAATTCGCGCGTTATTATGGCAAGGAGTTGGGTTATGGCAACTACAAGCTTATAAATATAGAGAAGACCTTTGAGGAGAACGTCAAAGGTTTGAGAGGCGTGTTCCCCGAAGAGTTCGAGCCATACAAGGTGCGCGAAATGCGCTCCGACGAAATAGACGAGAAATATCCGAACTGGCTTGAAGGCACAACCAACGACAACGGCAAGCATACTACGCAAGTAGCAGGGACAGTAGGTACATACAAGAAAGTAGCCAGTTGGATTGAAAAGCACCTTGGCAAAAAGGTAAAGATACTCGACGCTTCGAGCGGAATGGGTCTCGGTACACAGGAACTGCGCAACCAAGGCTTTGATATAGAAGATGTGGAGCCATACCAAAGTGAAGATCGCAAGAAGAGCAATCCTGCGACCTATTCCTCATACAATGATGTAAAAGGCAAATATGATTTTATCATCAGTAATGCCGTACTCAATGTTATTCCTGATGATTGGCGCAGCAATGTGCTACACGACATGGCAAGTCGCCTTAACACCGGTGGCAAACTGTTTATCAATACCCGTAAAGCAGGCGAAGAGAAAGGCATCAAAGACAAGATAGAACTTGATTCTCCGCAGGAGGTGTTGGTAAAGCGTTACGGCAGGATAGCCTCATACCAGCGTTTCTTCACTCCAAAAGAGTTGAAGGAATGGGCAGAAAAAGAACTTGGTGACGGTTATGAAGTCGAGATTGCCAACGAAAAGAATAGTGGAACAAATGGGTTGGCTGCCATTGTAATAACAAAAAAGGCCCCGGAGGAATCCGTGTCGACGCCAAAAGAGATTGGCGGAAGGGACTCAGTCGATTCTCCGAAAGCCGATGCAAAGGTACAGCAAAAACTTGATAATACCAAGAAGGCATATCAAAAATCGCCGAATAAGACCCGCGGATTTATTACTGATGTTTCAAGAGCACTTGGATTAACACCCCATGAAGCAAGTCAATACGGCTCATTTGATTTACCCGACGGAGGCCGAGTCACGTTAAGAATAAGCAATCATAATGCACGTATATCTCTGTTTGACAATAACGGCGAAGACAATGCAATAAGTATCGTTATCTCTCGTTTCAGAAACAAGGGCGCATTGAACGACGGGCGTGCGCACGTAGTAGAGGTCTTCTATCCGAAGAAGGCAATAGAAAATTCCAAAGGCAAACCTTTGGTTGACATTATTGACTCCATAAAAGAAGCTTTGACTACGGGCGAATACAAAGACAAGACCGGCATCGGACAGGTGCGCGAGTACAACACGAAGAAACGTCTTTTCCGCACCAAGGACGGCGAAGTCTACGGTTTCACCGACGGCGAGAAGATATATCTCGACACCAAGAAGATGAAGCCGGAGACTCCACTTCACGAGTATACTCACTTGTGGAGCGACGCTTTGCGCCGTGTGAACCCGAAGGAATGGGAGCACGTGAAAGGACTGTTCGACAAGGTGGACGGCTTAAAGGAAGAGGTAAAGAAACTCTATCCCGAGTTGGAAGGCGACGACCTGTACGACGAAATGATAGCAGTGTTCTCCGGTCGTGAAGGAGCAAAGAAGGTGGAGCGAGGCAACCAAGGAACTTGACGACATCTACAACAAGATAATCGGCAGCAAGGAATCGTATCTGATACCTTCGTATGCCAAGGAGAATAAGAACGAGCTTGTTGCGGAAATGGCGAACCCGGCAGTGCGCGAATCGCTGAAGAAGATGGGAATGTGGACACGCCTTGTAAATGCCGTGAAGAAGTTCTTTATGGGCGAGGAGAAGCTGGTGGCAGTGGACGCAGGCTTCGCCAAGGAAGAAGACTTCGGTCAGAGCACCGTGTACAACGAGCTGTCGAAGACGTTGGACAAGTTCTTGAACAACTTCGACGAGAAGAGTTACGATGCTTTCATTGCGTTGTGCGGAGGCGAAAGGCACGGCAAGCACTTCCGTATTGAGCTTGGCGAGACATTCTCTAACGATAAGGAACACTTTGACGCTGTAAGGGAACGAGCCATAAAGGAGAATGGCATTGTACTGCCTAATCTGAAAAAGGAAAGCGTTAAGGTGGTGAAGGTGGAAGGACATAAGTTTGGAGAAGATGTAGGCACTTCTTTGGACAACGCCGAGAAATGGGCGAAGGAGAATCTCGCTACAACTGGTAAAGATAAGAATAATTTGCCAGTAATGCGTGATGGTACACCTTATATAATAAGTAAAAAGGCTATAGAAAAATACCTCTCTGAAAGTGCTGTTAAGAAGAGCGACACCCTAGATGTTCATCTATCCGTTCTACAGAAATTGCCAGATGTGATTCACGAAAGCATTGAAGTTGAAATCCATCCTGACTACAACAAGGGCGAGGATAACAACAGAAGTGTTGAAAATGGATATGGCAACAATGTTTTGGTTCATCGCTTGTATGGCGCAGTCGAAATAGACGGCAAGACATACAGAGTGAAGACAACAATGCAGGAATTTAGAGGTAGTGAGGAAAATAAACCTCACAGCTATGAGGTAACAAAAATAGAGCTGCTTGACTCCCCTGGAAAGCGAGAAATTCCCGACAGACCACATTCGGATGCACCAAGCAACTCTATTAGTACTGCAAAGTTACTTGAAGGAGTTGAGAAATCCTACGACAAAGGAAAGAAATTGCTTGATGAGAGTAGAGATTTAACAGACGGCGAGACTTCTTTCAGAGTTGATAACAAAAATTCACAGTCCAGCACTCCCGTCACAGACACCATCGCCAACATAGGCAAGGTGGTGGAGAAAACATCAAAGAAGCTCGGTGTGAAGGTACACGCCGTGAGCCACATCTCCGAAATTACAGACCCACAAGTGCGTCGTGATATAATGCGAGGCAAGAAAGTGCAGGGCTGGTATGACGAGAAGACCGGCGAGGTGCATCTCTATCTGCCCAATATCCACGACTCTTACACGGCAGAGAAGACCGTATGGCACGAGACAGTAGGCCACAAGGGTATGCGCGGACTGCTTGGCGACAAGTTCGGTGACTATATGCGCTCGTTGTGGATGGATATGGCACAGTGGTATCAATGACGGCAAGTCCGTTTATACTCGGAACCCTCGCGGCCCTTGTCAACAATATGTTGATAAACAATGAGGACGAGAAAAAGCGAGGTAACGTAAAAGACCCCTATGGCGAGTTGCCCGACTATATCCGCAGAAACAACCTGTGTATATATCTCGGCGAAGGAAAGTTCTTCACGGTGCCGCTTGCCATCGAGCTTCGAGCCTTCTATGGTCTTGGCGACCTTGCAGCAGGCACGACAGTAGCCCCGACCGCAGCGTCACCATTCATAGAGTGGTATGCCAACAGTGACTGGAAAGGTGCGCAGATACGTCGAACCGGCGAGTGGACGGAAAACAACCCGGCTTGGAAGAACGCCTACAGCGGCACCCCGGCAAGGTTGATAGCTTTGAACAGATGGGTCAATGCCACCACGAACGACGTAGCTCCCGGCAATCCGGACATGAAAGGCAACGGCTTCCTTGATGCCGCCACCGACCCCTCAATGATAAACCATATCATAGGAACACTTGGAGGCGGAGCCATGACAACTGCACTACGAACAGGTGGAGTAGTAGAAAAGCTGACAGGTGACAATCAGTCGGAAATAGAGTGGAAAGACATACCATTCCTCCGCTCTTTGGGCTACATTCCTAACGAGCAGTCGTCAATGGCGAGAACCAAGGCCAAGTGGTACAACTATAAGGACGAGCTAAAGGTAGAAGACTCCAATTACAAAGCCTTAAAGTCAAAGAACGTTCCTGTCGCGCAGAGAATCAAAAACCTCTCCGACGCCTACAAGTTTGAGCAAGGCGATGTTTGGAAGAAGCTCCATATCATGAATGACGTGGAGAAGCAGATAAAGAAATGGGAGAAGATAAAGAAGCGCAACGAAGACGACCGCGACGACGTGCGCAACGCCAATCAGAATATTTCGCTTATCATGCAAGACGCAGTAAATAGAATGGACGTCTTCTCGTTTTTCATAGGGCACATTGCGTCTGTCTTCACGAAGCTCACGCCTACCAGCAGGGTGAAAACGTTCGTATTCTATTTTACAGCAGTATGCGCTAAATGGACCAGGTCGGCAAGAAGATGGTGTCTGAATTTGTACACCGATATGCCGTATGACAAACTTTCTTTTGGATAACACGATTTTTTAGAGGCATTTTTAATTCAATCCCCAATGGGGAAAGGGGTATTGTGCCCTAATTCGAGCATATTTAGATTTTTATCGGGCGCTTACGCATGTGCGCCCGATAAAAATCTAAAGAACATACGGAATTTTTTTGTCTGCTAATTTAAGGAAACATAAGTTTTTCAGGCAAATTTATTAAATATTCTTTATATACAGCTGTAAATTGCCGAAAAATCACTAACTTTGCAGCATATTACATATATTATCTACATACATAAAGGCTGAAAAGCGTGAAAATAAAGGAAGTAATTAAGGCCCTTGAACGTTTCGCGCCTCTGCCCTTGCAGGAAAGCTGGGACAATGCTGGCCTGCAAGTCGGACTGACAGAGGCGGAAGTATCAGGGGCATTATTGTGTCTGGACGTCACGGAGCAAATCGTTGACGAGGCGGCCCGTCGGGGCTGCAACCTCATCGTGTCGCACCATCCGCTCATATTCCGCAAGCTCGCCAGGCTCACGGGCGAGGACTATGTGCAGCGCAGCGTGATGAAGGCTCTCGCCGAGGGCATCGTCATACTCTCGATGCACACCAATATGGACAATGCGCGTGGCGGAGTGAACTTCAAGATTGCCGAAAAGCTCGGCTTGCAGAACGTGAGATTTATGAATCCGCGTGTGGTAGACGGCATTGAGTGTGGCTCGGGAGTGATAGGCGAGTGGGAGGAACCCATCGCCGCCGATGATTTCGTCATCATGCTCAAGAAGCGTTTCTGCGTGGAGTGCGTAGAGACCAATCAATTGTTGCGCCGCCCGATAAAGACTGTCGCCATGTGCGGCGGGGCAGGGGCGTTTCTCGTCGACGAGGCTGTGGCGGCAGGAGCCGACGCTTTCCTTACGGGCGAGATGCACTACCATGAGTTCTTCGGCCGTGAGCAGCAGATACAGATTGCCGTCATTGGCCACTACCAGAGCGAGCAGTTCACGAGCGAGGTGTTCCGCGATATAATCGAAAAGGAGTGCCCGGGAGTGAAATGCTGCATTGCTGAGACGTGCACAAATCCGATAATGTATTTTTAGAGGAGAATTTAAAGGAAGTAAGGAAGTTAAAGAAGTTAAAGCCATATGTGTTGCAGATGGCCCGCCCTTCAGCTAAAAAGAACTAATGGCTTTAACTTCTGAGCGAAGCGATAACTTCTATAAATTCTTTAATACTATAAAATAAGCATAAAACAACATAACACTATGGCAAAGAAGGAAACAGAAATTTCAGTAGAGGAGAAGCTGAAGAACCTCTATCAGCTTCAGACCACTCTCTCGGCTATCGACGAGAAGCGCGCGCTGCGTGGTGAACTTCCTCTTGAGGTGCAGGACCTTGAGGACGAGATCGCCGGACTTAAGACACGTGTGGAGCACATTGAGAAGGATATCAACGACATCCAGCAGGCTGTAGCCCAGAAGCAAGGTGAGATTAAGGAGGCAGAGGAGAGCGTGGAGCGCTACAAGAAGCAGCTCGACGATGTGCGTAACAACCGCGAGTACGACACTCTGACAAAGGAGATTGAGTTCCAAAGCCTCGAGATAGAGCTTTGCAACAAGAAAATTAAGGAGGCCAACGTGAAGGTTGAGGACAAGAAGCGTGAGCTCACCCGCACCAACGACCTCATCAACGATCGCCAGCAGGCTCTCGACGACAAGAAGAACGAGCTCGACGAGATTATGCAGGAGACTCGCGAGGAGGAGGAAGTGCTCAAGGCCAAGGCTGCCGAACTCGAGACAAAGATAGAGCCGCGCCTGCTCTCAAGCTTCAAGCGCATCCGTAAGAACGCCCGCAACGGTCTCGGCATCGTCTACGTACAGCGCGACGCCTGTGGTGGTTGCTTTAACAAGATTCCGCCACAGCGCCAGCTCGACATCAAGATGCACAAGAAGATCATCGTATGCGAATACTGTGGTCGCATCATGATAGACCCGGAGCTTGCAGGTGTGAAGACGGCCACTCCTGAGACTGTTGAGGAGAAGCCGAAGCGCAAGCGCGTAACAACTCGCAAGACCACGGCTTCGAAGAAATCAGAGGAGTCGGAAACGAAGCTCAGCTAACTGGGAGAGGGGGCGCCCTCGCCCCCGACGAGCAAGCTGGAGACGCTCTTGCTCCAAACAAGCTAGCTGGGGCGCCTTGCTCCCAACAAAATAACTGGGAGAGGGGGCGCCCTCGCCCCCGACAATGGAAAGTTTCATGTGAATGGGAGATTCTTTTATATCTGTCGGGGGCGGGGGCGCCCCCTCTCCCAGTTATTTTTTGCTCCCTTACCCACAGTTATTCATACTAACCTAAATATATAATTATGGCTAACCCCGAAAACAATAACCCAATCGTCACTTGGGACGAACTCCTTGAATCAATCTCTACAGGTGATGCTCATGCAGAAGAAACCAACTGGAAGATTTTCCGCTACCTTCAGCAAAACTACAAGACAATGGGTTCCGTTATGGCCCGCACTTTGCTCGCAGCCTATATGAAACTGCACATTAAGCGCATGTCGCTCGTCGATTCGTGTATGCTCGGCATGGCTGTGAAGATAAGCGAGACATATAGTGACTTCCATTTCCCGAAATTTCTTGAGGCGTGGGGCTACGACAGTTGTCTGCGTCCGCAGGATTTGCGGCGAGAGACAGGCAAGGACGGCAGACAATATCTCTCGCTCAAGGAGCGTGTGGAGCGTGCCTTGCAGGCTTATTTCCTCCATCATCCCGAGGAGCGGAGTGGAGATGTCGAAGGTGTTGTGAGTATGTATGCGGTAAAGGTGTTTGAGAAAGAGGCTAATGGCAGGAAACGTTGCTACGTGAAGCTCGTGGCTGCCAATGGCACTGAGCTCATTGCCGACAGCCATCAGTTCCCGTGTCGTCCGTGGGAGATCTGCGGGCGTATGTTCGACGTGCTCACAAGGGTTTCGGCTAAAGGCAACGAGCGTGCTGTGGATATTGTCGTGTCGAGGAATAGGGTTGACGAGGTGTTTCCGGTAGAAGTGGGGTATGTTGACTTTGTTGACGAGAGTCACGGACATATTCATGTCTACGACCCGCAGTCGCGGCATTTTGTGGCTGAAAGAGAAAACGTGAATATTGGTGGAATTGGCGCCCCGTTAAAGACTACTATTTCAAAATTCCCAATTCCACAGGGCTCTTTTGTGCGTTTCTGTCCCATAATCGTCAATGGCGACCGCTTTAAGTCGGCGGCAATAATAAGCATAATGGACAAATACGAGGGGCGCAAGGCATTTGGAGTCTATGAAGCAAAGGTGGACTATGCAAATGTCAAGGATAAGTATTTGCGCTATTCCATAAAGTCAACGATAAGATACACTCCTGAAGGTGACATCATAAAAGGAGGCTTTGCCTCAACAGTAGCATTGCCAGAAGACGTGAGGAACAGCATTGTTGCCGGAAGTCATGTGCGGATGATTCTTTTCCTGAAACGCGGAAAAGACGGAATGAAGCACAATTATGTGGCTGAAATATTTTGACAATAACTGGGAGAGGGGGCGCCCTCGCCCCCGACAAAAGTAACTGGGAGAGGATGGCGCCCTCGCCCCCGACAATGGAAAGATTACGGGAATGGAAGATTCTTTTATATCTGTCGGGGGCGGGGGCGCCCCCTCTCCCAGTTATTCCCTCTCCCAGTTATTGCGCGATGAGAGCTTTTAGTTCTTCGAGGTTGTCTGCCACTTCAATCATGTTGTGCCAGTCGCCGCGAATCATTCCTTTCTTGGCGAGGTCGTCCAAGAGAGCTACGAGTGAGTTCCAGAAACCCTTCATGTTGTAGAGTATCACTTTCTTCGAGTGGTAGCCTATGCACTTTGAGGCTGCCACGCAGAATATCTCATCCAATGAGCCGATGCCGCCAGGCAGGGCGATGACAGCGTCGCTTTGGTCGATCATGAGGTTTTTGCGGTCGGAGAGGTTGTCGGTGGGGATGTGTACGTCGAGATAGTCGGATGTGCGTCCGCCACGCTCCACAAGCGATGGTACAACGCCGATTACGCGTCCACCATGCTCTTTCACTGCCTTGGCAATGCAGTTCATGAGTCCCATGTCAGTGCCACCGAACACAAGGTCGTGCTGGTTCTCAGCCATCCATTTGCCCAACTCCTCGGTCATGCTGAAGAAGTCGGGGTCGATATTCTCGTTGGCTGAACAAAATACTGCTATTTTCATCGTATATTAATTTAAATTTGTAATTTTGTATAAATATCCAACATCA
>ERZ808270.107-NODE-107-length-52910-cov-13.994229_pt1 | contig 52910 bp, 48 predicted proteins | sample MGYA00521082_ERZ808270 | MGnify/ENA primary metagenome ERZ808270 (study PRJEB31516, sample SAMN03275594) | gut metagenome | biome: mammalia-associated habitat; material: feces | host: Papio cynocephalus | place: Kenya | collected 2012-07-27 ... | reverse complement strand
GCTTTAGTAACGTAACCCTGTCTCAAACTGGCTTTTTTCTTGCTTTTGCTGTCTTCACAACAACGCAGTTTCGCAATCATAATTCAGTCATTCTCAACGATTTTGCTTCAAACTTTCCCGATTTTCAACTTTTTGTTGTATCTTTGCATAAGATAAGCTGCATCTCGGGATAAGAAATGAATAAATTCATTTCGTTCTCCTCTCGATTTGCATTATCTTTGTAGGCAAATACTGAAATAAAAAATTTTATATGGAAGAAATCCTGAAATATTTCCCGAATATCACAGAGAAACAGAAAGAGCAGTTTGCTGCCTTAGATGAACTATACAGAGACTGGAATGCAAAAATCAATGTCATCTCGCGAAAGGACATTGATAACTTGTATACTCACCATGTGTTGCATTCACTTGCAATAGCTAAATCTATATCGTTCCGTCCGGGTACGAATGTTCTTGATTTTGGAACAGGAGGAGGTTTTCCTGGAATCCCTCTCGCTATAATGTTCCCGGAAGTAAACTTCAAAATGATTGACGGTACGGGAAAGAAAATAAAGGTAGTCAACGAAGTTGCCACGGCTATCGGACTTGAGAATGTCAATGCCGTACACTTGCGCGGCGAAGAGGAAAAAGGAAAGTACGACTTCGTTGTAAGCAGGGCTGTTATGCCACTACCCGACCTAATCAAAATTATAAAGAAGAATTTCGCAAAAGAACAGCGCAATTCCCTTCCAAACGGTCTACTGTGTCTTAAAGGAGGAAATGTGGAAGAAGAGATGAAGCCATTCAAGAAAATCGCTGAAGCTGTAGAAATTACAAACTGGTTTGAAGACAGCTGGTTTAAGGACAAGTTTGTAATATACGTTCCTGCCAACTAAAAGAATTTTCATTATGCATATCGAGAGATTTGTATGTAACATGTTTCAAGAAAACTGTTACATAATGAGCGATGACACTAAAGAATGCGTTATAATAGACTGCGGTGCATTTTATGAAGAAGAGCGCAAAGCAATTGTTGAATATATAAACGACAATAAACTGATGCCAAAGCATCTTATATGCACTCACGCTCATATAGACCATAACTTCGGGGATAATACGATATATGATGCTTTCTCTCTTAAACCGGAAGTTTCATATAAAGACAAAATATTAATGGAACATCTGCCGGAACAGGCTAAGGCTTTTATCGGACTTTCATATAAGGAGTCAATTCCTGCAGTTGGAAAATATTTTGACGAGGATTATACAATAAGCTTTGGTAATCATAAGCTTAGCGTAATTCCCACACCTGGCCACACCCCGGGCTCTGTCATGTTCTATTGCAAGGAAGAAAAGGTGGCATTCTCTGGAGACACACTTTTCAAGCTGAGTATCGGGAGGACAGATTTTCAATTGGGCAGCTATCCTGACATAATCGAGAGTCTAAAAAAAATAGCAAAACTATTGCCCGACGATACTGTCATCTTGCCCGGACACTCAGAACAGACAAGTATCGGTTTTGAAAAAGCACACAATCCATACTTTAAATAAAGGTAAAAAAATAATAGAATAAGAGAACGAGATTGAAAAAAGAAAAGATTATACTCGGTATCGACCCTGGAACAAATGTAATGGGGTACGGTCTGCTGAAAGTTACAGGCAACAAGGCTGAGATGATGGCAATGGGCGTCATCGACATGAGGAAGGAACACGACCCCTATCTGAGACTTGGAAGGATTTTTGAGCGTGTTACCGGCATTATAGATGAATTTCTACCCGACGAGATGGCTATCGAAGCACCATTTTTCGGCAAAAACGTACAGTCGATGCTTAAACTCGGAAGAGCTCAAGGAGTAGCTATTGCCGCAGCAATACACCACGACGTGCCAATCCATGAATATGCTCCACTGAAAATAAAAATGGCTATTACGGGACAGGGACAGGCGTCGAAAGAACAAGTGGCAGCAATGCTCACCCGGATGCTCAACATATCAAACAAGGATAAGGTTCCGTTTATGGATGCTACCGACGCCTTGGCTGCGGCATATTGTCATTTCTTGCAAGCCGGACGCCCTGAAGTCTGCACAAGCTATCATGGATGGAAGGATTTTATAAGCAAGAATAAAGGCAGAGTGCAAGCTAATCAGCTTGCACTCTTGAAAAAGAAATAACAAGACACAAACATGCAAAAGATTATAGATATTAATAACGGCATCGCCCGCATGCCAGAATGGAACATGGCTGAGCCGGTTAACTTTTCCCTCTGCGACGATGAACATATAGCCATAGTAGGAAAGAACGGTAGTGGAAAATCAATGTTTGTCAGCATGATTACTGGAGCCCATCCCTTGAAACTCGGTCAACCCGTATACGATTTCAGTCCGAGCGAAAAGGCATACGTGTCTGAAAACATTAAATGCATATCTTTTGAGGATGCATATGGCAGTGGTGTGGAGCACTACTACTTGCAACAGCGGTGGAACATGCACGACATTGATGCTGAAACACCGACTGTAAGGGACGAGTTAGAGAAAGAGCTTAATATTATTGGAATTCTTTCTGATGAACAAAAGGAAATAAAGAAACATCTCTATAATGTATTTCATATTGAAGAGATGCTTGACAAATACGTGATATCCCTGTCGAGCGGCGAACTGAGAAAACTGCATCTTACAAAATGTCTGCTCTCCGCACCTAGAGTATTGATTCTCGACAACCCCTTTATTGGTTTGGATAGAGAGACGAGGGATTTTCTGAAGATTCTGCTCGGCGAACTTGCAAAATCAATGCATATTCAGATTATTCTTGTCTTGTCTAAAATTGATGATATTCCGGAGTTTATCACTCATGTCGTAGAAGTCAAAGACATGAAGATTACCCCTAAAACAACGTATGAGGAATTTCTGAAGAATATTGAGAACAGAAGGAGAATATACAATATTGATAAAACGGAAACTGAGAAGATAAGAAAACTCGTTGCCGACATTCCTTACGACAAAGCTCAAAAAGTGAATGGCGGTAGCGATGAAATTGTAAATCTAAATAATATCTGTATAAAATACGGCAAACGAACCATTCTTAAAGACCTCTCATGGACTGTACGTAGCGGAGAGCGTTGGGCATTAAACGGACAGAACGGAGCAGGAAAATCAACACTGCTGAGCTTAATCTGTGCAGACAATCCACAAAGCTATGCCTGCGACATTCGACTTTTTGGAAAGGAACGTGGCTCCGGGGAAAGCATCTGGGAAATTAAAAAACGCATCGGTTATGTATCTCCTGAGATGCACAGGGCTTATAAACAGAATATTGAAGTGATACGCATTATAGCGAGCGGAGCTAAAGATTCTGTTGGTCTTTATGCAAAACCTACTGCTGAAGAATATGAGAACTGCAAGAGATGGATGGAAATCTTCGGCATAGAAAAAATGAAAGACAGAAAGTTTCTGTCTCTATCGAGCGGCGAGCAACGCCTCGTCTTGCTGGCAAGAGCTTTCGTAAAAGATCCTCAACTGCTTATTCTTGATGAACCGTTTCACGGACTGGATGATACGAAGCGGGAGATGGTACGCACTATAATTGATACCTTTGCAAGAAGAAAGGATAAAACAATAATAATGGTCAGCCACTACAAAGATGAGTATCCATCGTGTATCGACCATGAAATGCTACTTAAAAAGGTTGTGGATTTAGATTAACGACAACGGTAGTTGTTAATAATTTTCAAATTTATAACATCTAAAGTGTATTGAAGCATGATTATATAAGGATTTTATCTAAATTTGCACTATATAAACTTAAGAAAAGAATTTGAGTACTTTATGAAAAAGATTATTGCAATTTTTATTTTTTGCTCCGTATATATAGCGAACTCTAATGCCCAAAAGGTTTATCAAGAGATATTGCGACTGTCGGAAAAGGTGGCAAAAGACAAGACTAAGGATATTGACAGCAGGAAGATAGCTACTTTCAAAGTTGATGAACTAAAATATATGGCAATGAAAACACGCGAGGCAATGCCAGACAGCAGTGTTACCGTTCTCGACAACCAGGCGTATGCCATGTATGACTTCGTCAACTTGTATGTAAAGAAGCTGTCTGATGCAAAGAATAAAAAGAGTAAAGAAAACATTCTCTCTATTTTCAAAAACGCATCAATACAGAACCCACGCTTCAATGATATGGATCTTGAACTTGTGGAGAGTTATATCCGAACAAAAGGATATATCACGCAGTTCTCTCTTGATACCGATTGGATTAAGGCTATAGAGCAAGCTCGTGCTGAGCTTAGAAAAAAAGGACTATAATAGAAAAAGAAAAAACTTCAGATAAATAATCCCTCTCAGTTTTCAATAAATGTGAAGACCAAGAGGGATTGTCTTATATATATATGTTTTATCAATTCTGACCCGAGAACTGCTTTATTCTCTGTTCTTCCGACAGTTTGCAGATAAGCAAACGATTATCATGCTCGGCAACGATATATCCGTCGAGACCTTGCACCACAACCTGCTTTTCACCAACAGCATGTACTATCGTATTACGAGTATCATACAATGATACATTATTACCGATAACACCATTGCCATACTCATCATGACGGGTCTGAGTCAACAGAGACCCCCAGGTGCCGAGGTCGCTCCAACCGAAGTCTGCCGGACAAACGAAAATCTCCTCAGCCTTTTCCATGATAGCATAATCTACAGAAATATTTTCACACTCAGGGAAACGCTCATCTATCACCTGCTGCTCCTTTTCTGTTCCGTAAACGTCTGTCATCTCCTCGAAGATATTAGCCAACGCAGGCTGATATACACGGAAGGCATTAACTATTGTATGAACACTCCACAAGAAGATACCGGCATTCCAGAAATAATTCTTCTCACTGAGATACCTCTTCGCTGTTTCCAAATCCGGTTTCTCCTTAAATGAATCAACGCGGTAAATCTCCTTGTTGCGAGGAGAACAAGATGTAAGGTCTGCTTGAATATAACCATAACCTGTTTCCGGACGTGTGGCATGCATACCGAGAGTTACAATGGAATCCGTCTCTCCTGTAAAGCGAAGACAGTTTGTTATAACTCTTTTAAACTCCGGAACGTTCATTACGATATGATCGCTTGGCGTAACAACTACATTTGCATCAGGACACTGCGACTTAATTCTCCAGCTAACGTATGCAATACAAGGTGCCGTATTGCGGCGACAAGGTTCACAGAGGATATTGCCTGCCGGAACTTCCGGCAACTGCTCACGAACCAAATCGCAATAAGTTTTATTTGTTACAATCCATACATTTTCCGGTGGACAAATAGACTCAAAACGATCATATGTCAACTGCAAAAGCGAACGTCCTACGCCAAGGACATCTATAAATTGTTTTGGTCTCTCCGGTGTGCTCATCGGCCAAAAGCGACTGCCTACTCCACCTGCCATTATTACAAGATGATTGTTATTCATAATCTTATCGTTTTAAATATTATACAAGTTTAAAGCCCTCATTTCTCAAAGCCGTGAGAATTTTCTGGACATGCTCATCATTTCTTGTTTCACATATTACGCGCAAGATACATGCATTTACATGCTCACTGTAATTGTTTCGGTCGTGGTGAACACTGGTGATATTTGCTCCCTCACGGGCTATTACCTTTGCCACCTCAACAAGCATTCCGGGTTTATCGTCAAGTTCAACGTTAATGATGGCAATCCTGCCGCTCTTTGCCAGACCTCTTCTCACAACACGGTTGAGAATCGTCACGTCAATATTACCGCCACTGACAACACACACAACCTTTTTGCCTTTTACCGGAATCTTATTAAACATTACCGCAGCGACACTTGTTGCACCTGCACCCTCTGCCACCACTTTTTCTTTCTCCAGCAGTTGCAGTATGGCAGCACAAATCTCATCTTCACTGACAGTAACTATATCATCTACATATTTCCGACAGATATCGAAAGTCAACTCGCCCGGTTCTTTCACACAGATACCATCGGCAATTGTCGATACAGAATCAAGAATCTCACGCTTATTGTCGTGCAAGCTTTGAACCATACTTGCTGCTCCTGCAGCCTGCACTCCATATACCTTAATTCTCGGATTAAGAGACTTCAAGGCAAAGGCGACACCACTGATAAGTCCGCCACCACCAACAGGAACAACAACTGCGTCAAAATCATCGACTTGATCTATAAGTTCCAAACCGATAGTACCCTGTCCGGCAATTACATTCTCATCATCAAAAGGATGCACAAAAGTATAACCCTTCTCATCACGCAGTTCAATAGCCTTGTTGTAGGCATCATCATAAACACCCGGCACGAGACATACCTCTGCCCCATAGCCTTTAGTAGCCTCAACCTTGCTTATCGGCGCACCGGCAGGCAAACAGATGAGTGACTTAATACCATGCGCGGTGGCTCCCAAAGCCACGCCCTGAGCATGGTTACCGGCAGAACAGGCAATTACGCCGTGAGATTTCTCTTCCTCGCTCAGCTGGGAAATTTTATAGCATGCTCCCCTTACTTTAAAGGAACCTGTACGCTGCAGACATTCAAGTTTCAGATAAACCTCACATTCAGGATTCACCTGAGGAGCGTGCACTACTTCAGTCTGCCTTATCACCTTGCCCAATTCATAACGTGCTCTATAAAAATTGTCTAAATTCAACATAGCGTTATATATTTTAGAGTTAACTTCTTTTATCTTACCCTTAATTTATCGCCTACTTTAATCTGATAATCCGGCGAGAGTCCGTTTTTCTTATACAAGCTCTTCAGTCGAATGCCATAATATTGTGCGATACTGTACATACTGTCGCCAACCTTTACTACATGAGGTCTATTCTTGTAGTTCTTGTCAGCCTTTTTCTGTTTTTTCTTCAGATAAATAACTTCACCGACAACAAGTTTGTCGTTTTTTCCACGTTCATTATATTTTGCGATTTTCCTATACGAAAGGCCAAGTTCTTTTCCGAGCGAGCGGAAGGTATCTCCTTCCTTTACGACAACATAATAGTTCTTATTATATATATGTATAGGATGAGCGATACCACCCTTTGCAGCAGGATTATCCTTATAGGCACGCTGCTCCATGAAACGGTCATATTTTTTCGCCTTGTCATATTCGTGCAACTTATACAGTTCGATGATACCTATAAGCTTTTGGGCATATGTCGGACTCGTAGCATAGCCACATTTCTTCAGCCCTTTAGCCCATGACTTGTAGTCATCCTTATCGAGCGAGAACAGGCTGCTGTATCTTGGCTGACTTGTAAGCAGAAGACTATGGTCCTCATAACTCTCAAAAACATTGTTATATGCACGGAAACATTCCTGCTTCTCATCATCGTCATGATACGTTTTACGTCCCGTCCATCCATGACACTTTATACCAAAATGGTTGTTGCCTCTTGTTGCAAGATCGCTGTATCCGGCTCCGCTCTCAAGCAACCCCTGGGCAAGAGTTATACTTGCCGGAATCTTATACTTGAGCATCTGTTCTATTGCCAAATCTCGATATTGGTTTATATATGTCTGATAACGCTGATTCCATTTCATCTGTCCCCCACAAAGCAATGTGAAGCAACAAAATACAACCAGCAAAATTTTTCTTTTGTTCATATAATCGGTAATAATGATACAAAGATAATGCAAAAATCCGATTAAGCGAACAGAATATGAATTTTTTCTTGCTTTATATTATAAGGTTTGCCGTATAAAACAAAAAAGAGCGATCTTTTCAGACCACTCTTCATATATTGCTCTCTCACTTTCAATGTTTTATTCTTTTGAGCGGTAAACGGGACTCGGACCCGCGACCCCCAGCTTGGGAAGCTAGTGCTCTACCAACTGAGCTATTACCGCAATTTATGAGCCGATACCGGGACTCGAACCCGGGACCTACGCATTACGAATGCGTTGCTCTACCAACTGAGCCATATCGGCAAGAAAAAGAGCTTTTAAGACTTTCTTTTCCTTTAAAGCGGTGCAAAGATAATACATATTTTTGTATATGCAAAATCTTTTCGACCTATTTTTTAAAATATCTATCTATTCAAATATGATTTCAAGTACTTTCCTGTTATACTCTTGTCACATGATGCGACATCCTCCGGCGTACCACAGCATATAAGCTCTCCACCGGCATTACCACCATCTGGTCCAAGATCGATAACATAATCCGCACATTTTATAACATCCATATTGTGCTCTATTATTATTATCGTATGCCCACGCTTTATCAATGAGTCAAACGACTGCATCAGTTTGTTGATATCGTGGAAATGCAGTCCTGTTGTAGGTTCGTCGAATACAAACAACGTTGGCTCCACCTTTTCCTGACCTATATAATAGGCAAGTTTTACCCTTTGATTTTCTCCGCCCGACAAAGTAGAAGAGTTTTGTCCCAATTTGATATAACCAAGTCCTACGCTTTCCAAAGGCTGAAGACGCTTCACTATTTCAGTTTGTCCGTTAGTGCCGAAAAATTCTATAGCCTCACTCACCGTCATATTCAGCACGTCGTCGATATTCTTACCACAGAAGCGTACTTCAAGTATGTCATGCTTGAAACGTTTTCCATGACACGCCTCACACTCAAGTTCGAGATCTGCCATAAATTGCATCTCAACGGTTATTACTCCAGTACCCTTACATTCTTCACAGCGTCCGCCTTCAGCATTAAAAGAGAAATATTTTGAAGAAAATCCCATCTGCTTCGACAGCGGCTGGTCTGCAAACAACTGTCTTATGGCATCATAAGCCTTGACATATGTTACAGGATTTGAACGTGTACTCTTGCCGATAGGATTTTGGTCAACCATTTCCACATGGCGTATCGAACCAATATCTCCTGAAATAGACGAATACTCGCCCGGAAGTTCGGCAACCTCATCCATCTGCCGTTTCATGACAGGATAAAGTATGCCCTTTACGAGCGATGATTTTCCAGAACCGCTCACTCCCGTAACCACAGTCATGACGTTGAGCGGGAACTTTACATCAATACCTTTAAGATTATTCATTCTCGCACCTTTCAGTTCTATAAACTGATTCCATTTACGGCGAGATGCAGGCACCTGTATCTGTTCCTTACCCAAAAGATACCTTACCGTATGGCTCTCCGGATATTCTTCCAACGTTATCTCAGTTATCTTCGAGGGATCTCCGGCATAAACGACACGTCCACCCAGTCTGCCGGCATCTGGACCAATATCCAATAGATAATCAGCAGCACGCATCACATCCTCGTCGTGTTCAACAACAATTACCGTATTGCCCAACTGCTGCAACTCCTTCAGAACCTTTATAAGACGGAAAGTGTCACGGCTATGCAATCCAATACTCGGTTCATCGAGAATATAAAGCGAACCAACCAGACTGCTGCCCAACGACGTTGTGAGGTTAATACGCTGACTCTCGCCACCACTAAGCGTATTCGACTGTCTGTTCAACGTAAGATAACCGAGTCCTACCTCTACGAGAAATCCTATTCTGTTTTTTATCTCGACAAGGAGACGCTTTCCTACAGCAGCGTCATGCTCATTCAGTTTCAAGGAATCAAACCATTCTTTAAGCTTTCCTACCGGCATATCCACCAAATCGGATATGCTCATGCCGTTGATTTTTACATATTCCGTCTCTTTACGTAACCGTCTGCCATGACACACTGGACAAATTGTCTTTCCGCGGTAACGGCTCAGCATAACGCGATACTGTATCTTATACTGGTTTTCTTTCAGCATTCTAAAGAAGGCATCAATACTAACCTGATCGTACTTGTCGCGTTTCTTATCCGACGGCAGTCCATGCCAAAGCCAGTCTTTGTATTTTTGCGACAGTTTATAATAAGGTTCAAATATAGGGAACTTGTCTATTGCCGCCCTACGGATAAACTCTCTTTTCCACTCCCCCATTTTCTCACCATGCCAACACTGCACGCATCCGTCATAGACGCTAAGTGAGGTATTTGGTATAACGAGTTTCTCGTCTATACCAATAACCATTCCGAAGCCTTCACACTCCGGGCAGGCTCCGAGCGGCGAATGGAACGAGAACATTGCATCTGTCGGTTCTTCGAATTTCATACCGTCAGCTTCAAAGCGTGTTGAGAAATCATATACGATATTTGCCGGTTGTATGGAAATTCTACACATGCCGTCTCCCTCATAGAATGCCGTCTCTACAGAGTCTGTAAGCCTTGATAAAGTATCCTGACTTTCATCCCATGCCATGCGGTCTACGACAACCCACATTTTTTCCTTAGAGAAATCTTCCGACACCTCATCTCCGTCCAACAGTTCTTCGATACGCCGGAAATCACCTTTACAGAAAACTCTCGTATAACCTTCCTGAAGGAGCATTTTCAACTGCTGCAATAGAGTCCTGCCTTCCATCTCTATTATTGGCGAAAGAACGACAAAGCGAGTACCCACAGAGAAGGTTCTTACCTTATCTATAATATCCTCCACCGTATGGCGCTTAACTTCTTCACCGCTAATTGGCGAAAAAGTATGTCCGATACGTGCAAACAGTAATCTCAAATACTCGTAAATCTCAGTACTTGTGCCTACAGTTGAGCGGGTATTTCTTGACACGACTTTCTGTTCTATTGCAATTGCCGGAGGCAAGCCCTTTATGTAGTCACACTTCGGCTTGCTCATCCTGCCAAGAAACTGACGGGCATATGCCGACAGACTCTCCACATAGCGCCGGTGTCCCTCTGCATATAATGTATCAAAAGCCAATGATGACTTACCGGAACCGGAGACACCAGATATAACAATAAACTTATTTCTTGGTATTTCTAAAGAAATATTCTTCAGATTATTTACCTGTGCATTCTTTATATATATATAGCCACTCATATAAATATATGATTTTCAATATTGAAAAGGAATCAAATTAAAATCTCAGACATAGTCTTCATGCAAAAATAAACTTATTTATTGACTTGACAAAGCTTTGGGTAAAAAAAACGATTAAGCGAGCTCAATGAAAACTTGTTTTCAAATTGCCGAGCGTGAGTTTTTTATTAAAAATTACGAAATAAAAAGAGTGCGGCCAATTGACCGCACTCAACCAACACAAAAACTAAACTAGACTTAATTAGATAATCAGAGAATTTCACAATCCCCTACTTATCGAGTGCAAATATACGGCATTTTTTTTAATGCCACATATTTTAGAGCATATTTTTATCTTCGAAAAGTTAAAAAATTACATTTTTGTCGCTTTTGACAACAAAATATGGTCAAGTATAACCATTGCCGCCATTGCCTCGACTATAGGAACAGCCCTTGGCAAGACACAAGGGTCATGTCTGCCTTTTGCTTCAAGGACTGTAGAATCACCATCTTTGTCTATTGTATTCTGAGGTTTCAACAACGTGGCTACAGGTTTAAAGGCAATGCGGAAATAGATGTCATTGCCATTGCTGATACCGCCCTGTATTCCACCACTATTATTTGTCTTTGTGGTTACACGACCATTCTCATTCACAAAAACATCATTCATCTCGCTTCCGAGACGGGAAATACCGTCGAATCCCATTCCGAACTCGATACCCTTTGCAGCATTTATACCCAGCATGGCATAGCCGAGAGCAGCATGAAGCTTGTCGAACTCAGGTTCTCCAACCCCCGCAGGACATCCTTTTATAACAGCCGTTATAGTTCCTCCGATTGTATCGCCTTGTTTCTTCACTTCAGAAATAAGAGTTTCCATGGCTCTCGCCTTCTCAGCATCCGGACATCTGACGATATTGTCTTCAACTTTTGTCAAATCATATTTGCGATAGTCGGCCTCAAGTTTTATATTCCCCACTTGGGAAGTATATGCACAAACAGAAACGCCTATCTTTTTCAAGGCAAGCTTAGCCAAAGCTCCGGCAACACACCGGCTTATCGTTATACGGGCAGATGAGCGTCCGCCGCCACGGTGGTCTCTTATACCATATTTAGCGGTATAGGTATAATCGGCATGCGACGGTCTGAAGAGATTACGCATATTGTCATAATCTGCAGAATGTTGATTGGTATTCCTTACAATAAAGCCAATAGGACATCCTGTCGACTTTCCTTCAAATATTCCGCTCAGAAACTCCACCGTGTCAGGTTCGTTCCTACTTGTAGTAATACGACTCTGCCCGGGGCGTCGCCGCTTGAGCTCATTTTGAATGAAGTCAACATCAATATCTATCCCTGCCGGAAAACCGTCAACCACGCCGCCAATTGCAGCCCCGTGACTTTCCCCGAAAGACGTCAATGTGAATATATTGCCAAATGTGTTGCGCATAATAATAGTTTTTAGTGGCAGTTACAACCGCCGTCACAATCGCAACCGCCGTCGTGTCCGCCGCAACCGCCTCCGCAATCGCCATAATTTCCGCCGCAGCCGCCGTTCATGTGATTTATCATATTTTGTATTTCCTCGTTTGTTGCCTCTCTCGACTCAACTATCGAGCCGATGAAATGGAGGTCTTTTCCTGCAAGCGGATGGTTTAAGTCGACCTTCACCTTGCTGTCGCCAACTTCCAGAACCTTTCCGAGGAAGCGCTGTCCGTTCTCGTTCTGCAGTGGAATTATTGCATCAACGAAGATATGCTCTTCATCGAGTTTTCCGTCGATACAAAACATTTCGCGGTCAAGACTAAGCACTCTCTCGTCCTCATGTTCTCCATAAGCCTGTTCTTTAGCGAGCACAAAATCAAAAGCTTCATCTTTTTGCATTTCAGCAACTTTTGCTTCAAACTCATCAAGGGCAAGTCCCATACCGCTAATAAACTGAAATGGTCTGTTTGCCGGAGCCTCTTCTATCATTGTCTCTGTGCCGTTCTCATTTGTGTACAGCTTATAAGCCACGGCAATGTACTTGTTTGTTTTCTTGTCCATTATTATGTTTATCTTGTTTTATTATTGTCTGCTTAAAATTCATGCAAAGATACAACAATTATTTCTTGTTCACAATATTTGCGGCATATTTACACAGAATACCGTCTTCTAACTATAAATCAGCAAGCTGCGATATCGTTGCCGCAACTCTCTCCTTACTTGTTACCAGGATACTTTGTTCATCCGCTCCTTTTGCTCCCACGTATACATTCTTACAGATGTTTTTCATCTTGCTCCTTACGCCTACTCTTGCCGAGAAATGATACTCATGGATGCTTGTCTTATCGTAAATTCTACGAATATTCTCTTCCGTTACCCCACTACCGGCAAGCAACACCACCCTTCCGTCGGCTTTCTCCTGAAGACGGGCAAGTAGCGAAGTTCCCTCTATAGCTTTAGGTTGTTGTCCGGAAGTCAAAATTCGGTTACAACCAAGCGATATAATCTGTTCCATTGCCTCAAACGGATCTACGGTCCGGTCGAAAGCGCGATGGAACGTAACCGACATTCCCTGTGCACATTCGATAAGTTCCCGATTCTTTTCCATATCAACAGTTCCTTCTGCCGTCAGGCATCCTATTACTATGCCATCCACGCCAAGTTCTCTACATATCCTTATATCCTCCTTCATCCGTTCAATTTCCAACGGAGAATAAAGGAAATCACCGCCGCGCGGACGAATGATGACATGAAGCAATGTTCTGTCGAGCAACCTTCGCGCCACTTTTATTTCTCCATACGACGGCATAGTGCCGCCTTCAGGAATTCCGGCACACAGCTCCACTCTGTCGGCTCCACCTTCCTGTGCAGCGATACAACTCTCTACACTGTTGGCACATACCTCAAATTTAAAATCACCCATTTCCTTATACAGATTATTTCTTACTTGCATTTCCTACTTCCCATCCTACGGCAGCTGCTCCAAGTATTGCAGCCGTTTCGTCTTTCAATCCACTCTGCAGAAATTTTGCCTTTCCCTTATACAGGCTCAACACATACTTGTCGTATGTTTCCCTTACCGGTCCGAGAAGCAGCTCGCCTGCCTTTGAGAGACCACCGAAGAAGATAAAAGCCTCAGGACTTAGGAAGTTTGCAAAATTAGCACATGCTCTGCCAAGAATCTCTCCAGTACGCCGAAACACCTCCACAGCGAGTTCGTCTCCTGCATTTGCAGCATTGAAGACATCCAATGTCGTAACCTTCGAAATCTGGTCTCCTTTCAACAAAGAATCTCCTTCATAATTTGCCGCCATCTCCCTTACCGTCATCAGCACACCCCTCGTGGAGCAATACATATCCAGGCAACCGCTCCTTCCGCAGCCGCAAGGTCTGCCATGTTCAAAATCAATTATCGAATGTCCCAGTTCCCCGGCAAAGCCGTCGCAGCCGTAAATGAGCTGACCGTTTGCCACGATGCCCGAACCGACGCCCGTACCAAGTGTTATCTCTATAAAATCCGACATTCCCCGTGCCGCTCCATATCTCAGTTCCCCGAGAGCAGCAGCCTTTGCATCATTCGTTATTGCCACGGGAATACCCAGACTGTCAGAGAACATCTTTGCCAAAGGAACTATTCCCTTTGCCCATTTTATATTTGCGGCATGCTCTATTGTTCCGTCTGTATGGTTGCCACACGGGGCTCCAATCCCCATTGCTATAACATTGTCTATTCCTCCGGCAATTATTGCCATATCGTTAATTGCCGTTACGGCATCTGCCACGAATTCCCAGGCATATTCGTAGTCCTGCGTCTTGACAGACGTTGTTGCCTTTATCTCGTTTTTGTCGTCTACAAGACCGAAGACTGCATTCGTACCCCCTAAATCCAGTCCTATAGAAAATTGCTTCTTTGCCATTTATTTATTTTTTCTGTTCTACATCCATTTACACCATAATATAATATGTATACCAAAGACACAAGCGGTACGGCATACGATGCCATATATGTTATATGGTCGGCTATCTGGTTTTGCACAAGTGGCATCACTCCACCTCCAACAACCATCATCATAAAGATTCCGGAACCTAAAGCCGTGCTCTGTCCCAATCCCTCCACCGAGAGATTGAAGATACACGACCACATTACCGAAGTACACAGTCCGCACAACACCAGCAGCAATGCCCCGGCAGGCATGTTATACATTGCAATTCCTACGCCAGTGAATACCGGTGTCGTAACCGTCTTGCTCTCTCCGAGCAGCATAGCCATGGTAATCAGCAACACTGCAAGGAACGATGTAGAAATGAGCATCTTCATACTTGAGACTCTTCCTGCTATAAAACCGGCAAAGAATCTTCCGACAAGCATCAGGAGCCAATATGTTGCAGCAGCAAAGCCGGCAACGGCGGCTGCATTTTCAATTCCGGAACCAACACTTCCGGCTGTTGTATCTGACAGATAAAAGAACAAGGTACCGGGAATTCCAACTTCAACGCCAACATAAAGGAATATTGCTGCCGCACCTAAGCGGAAATTGCGAAAGCGCAACGGATTGACGGCACCTGCAACATCCGCCTCTGACTGCTCCGGGTTCTCTATCGGCAGAAAAAGAAGAACAAGAAAAGAAGCTACGAATACTGCCATTGCCATAAACAATACAATATTTATATCCTCTATATGCGTGTTTTTCGTTACTGTACCTATCAGCATACCAACGAGCATCGGAGTAAGTGTTCCTGTAAGGGAGTTTATCGTTCCACCAATCAGATTCAGTTGGTTTCCCCTGTTTCCGCCACCGCCAAGCAGATTTGTCATCGGGTTTACAACCGTATTGAGCATACATACGGAAAAGCCGCATACAAAAGCTCCGGCAAGGTAAACTGCAAAACCCGGAATTTTTTCATCTAATGACCCGGAAAGGAACTGAAGCACAAGTCCTACCACACCTATTGCTATACCCCACAGCGCAGTTTTCTTATAACCAATCCGGGCAAGCATCTTTCCCGACGGTATTCCCATAAAGAAATAGGCAAGGAAATTCATGGCATTCCCCAACATACCTATTGTATTTGCATTTCCACTTTCTATAAAGGAATTCTTCCAAACCACACCTATCGGTGCTGCAAGATTTGTCACAAAAGCTATCATTCCGAAAAGGAACATCATCGCAATGACAGCGATACGATTTTTACTTTGTTTCATAGTTCGTTTGATTTGTTTCGGCAAATGTAACATATTTTTTACAACTATACACTTATTCATGACAAAAAAATTCATGAAGTATACGTTTTTATATATTTATAGGCATATAGTAAACCTTAGTTACAAACTGTCATAAGACAAGCCATACATAAAATCATATTATCATATCATAAATTTGATTTATATCAAAATATCCGCTGTTAACGCAAACAAGATGTCTTTTTATTTGTTTTATATATCTTTTCAGCATACCTTTGCATCGTCGAAAGGACAAAAGGACGTTCGAAAGAACAGAATTCGAGTCCGTATTTCTGTAAAATAGAAATAAACATACATAGTTATATTAAGGTAAAAGATTTAAAGGATAACCGGTTGAGGGAATTCGAGAGAACGCTACCAAGACCATTAAGTATTAATTAAAATTTTAAGGATTATGAAAAGATTGTTTTTAACTGTTATGGCTGTGCTCAGCATGACCATGACTTTTGCGGAGAACGAAGAGTTGAACACCGTTAGTAACGCCAACGCTTACAAGATGACGGTTAACTACAGCCGTCTAGCTGATGCACTGGAGTTGTCGTTCGACCAGTTGGAAGCAGTACAGGACATTCATTCTGAATTTTGCGCTGACATGATGAACGCCGGTGTTGCTAATGCCGACGAGCGTAAGGCTCTCGTAGAAAAAGCATTGAAGAAGGACTTGAAACACATGCACAGTGTATTGTCTGACAGTCAGTATCGCACATACTTGACTCTGCTCAACGCTACTATTGTAAATCGTGGACTGAACAAGTAATTTTTACTTTGTAAATAGAAAAAAAAGGATGGATTAAAGAGAATCTTTAGTCCATCCTTTTTTCATGTATGCCTGTTCGTTATATACAAACAAGCCCCCTTGTTTACAACGAAGAATTTGCCAAAGGAGCTGCCTGTGTATAAGTACGTGCGCCAAGTTCCTTGTCAAGCATATATATGCCGTAGCCATTGTCTTTTATCATCTTGAGATTGTCGATGATGTTCTGCGCATTTTCCTCTTCCTCAACCTGCTCGTCGATAAACCATTTGAGCATGCTCTGGGTTGCATAATCATTCTCCTGATGAGTCAAGGCAAAGAGATTGTTGATAAGGCTCGTAACCTTCTGCTCATGAGCGAGTGTACTCTCAAATACATCAAGCAACGACTTCCATTCTGTAGGAACTGCATCTATAGGCTTCAACTCTACCACGCCATTGCGCTGCACGATGTAGTTGAATAATATCTTTGCATGATCCTGCTCCTCCTGAAACTGAACCTCAAACCACTTTGCCATTCCTGGCTGACCGCTTTTATGGCAATATGCTGCCATTGAAAGATAAAGATAAGCCGACCACATCTCGGCATTAATTTGCTCGTTCAGAGCTTTTTCAATTTTCTCGTTTAGCATAATTATTATTTTTAATATGTTAACTTTAATTATTCTGCTTTCTTCGCATTTGCCTTATTCTGGAATTTCTCCTCATTGATGATGAAACGTTCATGCGTGCCGCGACCTATTTCGCCACATTCGTCTGCCACCGACACGGAGAATACAAGACGTCTGCCGTCTACCTCCGTCAGTTCCACATCGCATCTCACTTTCATGCCAACTGGTGTGGGCGCAACATGCATCACGTCAAGACGTGTTCCGACCGTAGCACAGCCTTCTTCCAAGTAAGGAGCCACGCTTCTCCATGCCGTTTCCTCTATCAGGGCTATCATCGCCGGTGTTGCAAAGACATCCAATGTTCCGCTGCCCATCACACGCGCCGTCATATCGTTGCCAACAGTTCTCTCCAATGAGTATTTTATTCCTTTTTCCATAATATTCTATAAGATAAAAATTTTAGAAGACATAATATTTACTTATGCAAAGATAATGCAAATCGAGAGGAGAACGAAATGAATCCTATTCATTTCTTATCCCGAGATGCAGCTTATCTTATGCAAAGATAATGCAAATCGAATGCAATATAAGCCAAACTTGTTTGGATTTATTGCTGAGATGCAGCTTATCTTATGCAAAGATAATGCAAATCGAGAGGAGAACGAAATGAATCCTATTCATTTCTTATCCCGAGATGCAGCTTATCTTATGCAAAGATATAACAAAAAATTTAAAGTCAGAAAAAACAACACATAATATAAACCATTTTTTCGATTATTAAAAATCAAAATTCCTTCACTTTTATCATAACCTACTGACTCTATGATATTTATGGTGAAGGAATTTTATATTTCACTTTATCAACAGGAGAAAATGCCGCCCTCCCTACACCCCTTTACATCGGAAGAAATCATAATTGCAAGGGTAGCGTTTTGCCATGACTGAGGTGTTGTAGCTACCGTTAAAAACACTTTTAACTACCGTTGAAAACACTTTTAACTACCGTTGAAAACACTTTTAACGGTAGTTAAAACACATTCATTAGGCTTTTTCACTCCCTCAAGACATGACAAACAAGACTATCGACTTCATACAGGAAAGGAACAGTTTCATTCGGAATACGGAATGATAATATTCCGAATGAGCCGTATATCTTACTACAAGCAAAAAAATCCTTCACCGCAAAGCACTGAATATAAAGGCATTACACGTTCGGTGAAGGATTTTTTGGTTTTTATATTCTAAATGCGATTCTTAGTCTATTTAGGTGGTGTTTTTTACACGAAAATCAGCAGTAAGCCGAAGGCTTGCAAACAACAAAAGGGAGTTTTATCGGTTTTCGTCTGAAACAGAAACTTAAATTATACATATATTACCGCGAGGCTCGCGGTAATTCAAAGAGATTGGAACATGAAAACATTACAAAAAAATAGTATCTGTTTTTTTGCGGTATCAAGGATTTACTTTACCTTTGTAGAAATTATAATAAACGCACTTCAAAAATACGGTTTACACGAACTGAAGAGCGTTATATCAATAACAATAACAAATTAATTTAATCATGTATAAAATACAAGCTAACGCTTCGGGAACAAGAAGCATCAACGTAAGTGAAGAACACTTGCAGACTATAAAGAAATACTCTCTTCTGAAAAATCTTATCGACAGCACTGGTTTTATCGACGAGGCTGTTCTCGACAAACTGAAACTGAACATGAGGTCTATGCTGGAATCAAACAAAGGTGCCGACAAAGGACTTATCGACCTGTGTCTGGATGTTATCTACAATCAGAACATGAAGGCTTTCGGACTTCACCAGCTTATTCTGCTCTATATCGAATGGGTTGAAAAAAACGACGATAACGCTGAGAACGAGGATTAATGAGCGAACACAGACTTACAGACTGGCTACCGACGACTAAGAAAGAGGTGGAACTAAGAGGGTGGAATGAACTGGACGTCATTCTATTCTCTGGCGACGCATACATTGACCACCCGTCTTTCGGAGCTGCTGTCATCGGACGTGTTCTTGAAGCACAAGGACTGAAGGTTGCCATCGTTCCACAGCCGGATTGGCACGGTGATTACCGTGACTTTAAAAAATTGGGAAAGCCAAGACTCTTCTTCGGCATCTCACCGGGCTGTATGGATTCTATGGTAAACAAATATACAGCAAACAAGAGATTGAGGTCTGAAGATGCTTATAGTCCCGACGGCAGACACGACTGCCGACCGGAGTATCCAACTATTGTTTATACCAAAATTCTAAAGGAGCTATATCCCGACACTCCTGTCGTATTGGGCGGTATTGAGGCTTCTATGCGAAGATTGACCCACTACGACTACTGGAAAGACAAACTCATGCCGTGTATTCTAAAGGACTCTGGAGCTGACCTTATTATATATGGTATGGGCGAGAAGGCTATCATTGAACTCTGCAACAAAATGCTTGAAGGTTTCGGCATTAAGGATATTAAGGATATCCCGCAGACGGTTTATATGACTGATGCCGCTGGCATTGACGGAGGATTTAAAGATAACGACATAAAAATCCACTCACATGAAGAATGTCTGCAAAACAAGAAGGCGCAGGCTGAAAACTTCAAGGTAATCGAGGAGGAATCTAATAAAATCCATGCTCAAAGGATTATACAGGGCATAGGCAAGGAATTCGTTGTTGTCAATCCGCCATATCCGCCAATGACGACGGAGGAACTTGACGCAGTATACGACTTACCGTTTACGCGTCTGCCCCACCCTAAATACAAGAACAAAAGGATTCCAGCCTTTGATATGATCAAATTCTCTGTAAACATACACCGCGGATGTTTCGGAGGATGCGCTTTCTGTACGATTAGTGCCCACCAGGGGAAATTTATTGTATGCAGAAGTAAGAAGAGTATTCTCAAGGAAGTAAGACTCATATCGCAGATGGATGATTTCAAGGGATATCTCAGCGACCTCGGAGGACCGTCAGCGAACATGTACGGCATGGGCGGCAAGAACAAGTCGCTATGCGAGAGATGCAAGCGCCCTTCATGTATCAACCCGCAGGTTTGTCCGAATCTGAACACCGACCATTCTGCGTTGCTCGACATATACCGTTCTGTTGACGCTCTGCCGGGAATAAAGAAGAGCTTTATCGGCAGCGGAGTGAGGTATGACTTACTCTTGCACAAGAGCAAGGACGAGAAGACTAACCAAGCGGCCAAGGAATATACCCGCGAACTGATATGCAAACATGTGAGCGGCAGACTAAAGGTTGCTCCTGAGCATACTTCCGACAATGTCTTGAGACTGATGAGGAAACCGTCGTTTGAACTGTTTGGAGAATTTAAAAGAATCTTCGACAGGATAAACAAGGAGGAGAACCTCAACCAGCAGATTATACCGTATTTTATAAGTAGTCACCCGGGGTGTCACGAGGAGGATATGGCGGAGCTTGCTGTAAAGACCAAGAAACTGGATTTTCACCTTGAGCAGGTGCAGGACTTCACCCCTACGCCAATGACAATCAGTACGGAAACATGGTATACTGGATTTCATCCTTATACTTTGGAACCTGTATTCTCGGCTAAAACGCCTAAGGAAAAACTCGCACAACGAATGTTCTTCTTTTGGTACAAGCCTGAGGAAAGAAGGAATATTGAACGGGAACTGAAACGCATTGGAAGGGCTGACCTTATCACGCAACTGTATGCCGGTGCCTACAGACCTGACTATAAGGCTATGGCTAAAAAAAGGGACACGAGAAACTCTGACAACAGGCGACAGGAACATAAGCGAAACAAGAATGAGAATAGAAGAGCAAAGGATTACAGGGAAAATCAGCCAAGAGCTATGCGAGGACGGAATCGTCGCGAACGATGACTTTATTGCTGTTGTTGACGGCAGTACAAGCAAGACATCTTTTAAAATCGACGAAAGGTGTTCTAATGGCAAGCTGTGTATGGAGACCGTATGCGACTATATCCGGTGTATGCCTAAGGAATATACTTTACAACTCTTCTGCAAGGGTATTACCGAAAGGATACGAGGCATTTACAACCGTGCTGATGCCAATATGAACGACTTGACGAGATTTCCCGTAATGAGAATGACGGCAAGCGCTATCGTCTATAGTCGGTTTTACAGACAGATATGGATGGTGGGCGACTGCCAGTGCATGGTGAATGGTGTGTTGTTTTTGAACCCAAAGCCACATGAGAGGGAGATTGCCGAAGAACGTGCCGAGATTATCAAAACGGCACTAAAAAAGGGTGAATCTATAGAATCTATAATGGCTGACGATATTGGCAGAAAAGCTATAATGCCTAAACTGAAGGAGGCATGCAACTTACAGAATATCGCATTCCCGGTTATTGATGGCTTTAATATTCCAACTGATTTGGTGAAAGTTATTGATATAAAAGAAAAGGATACTGAAATTATTCTTGCAAGCGACGGCTATCCGAAACTGGAACGCACTCTGAACGAGAGCGAAAACGAACTGCAACGTTTGCTTTCGGATGATCCGCTTTGTATCAACGAGAATGTTGCCACTAAGGGGCTGGCTCCAGACAGAGGGTCCTTCGACGACCGAACTTATATTCGATTTACGGATTAACTTTATAACATTATAAATATATATATCATGAGATTTGTTGGAATTATACCGGCAAGATACGCTTCACAGCGCTTTCCCGGAAAACCGTTGGCTATACTTGGCGGAAAACCTGTAATTCAAAGGGTTTACGAACAGGTTTGCAAAGTTCTTGACGATGTTTATGTGGCTACCGACGACGAACGGATTCTTAATACCGTTGAAGGCTTCGGGGGAAAGGTGATCATGACTTCGCCTAACCATAAGAGCGGTACTGACAGAATAGAAGAGGCGGTAGAGAAAATCCAGGATTCCTTTGATGTTGTCATTAACATCCAGGGAGACGAGCCTTTTATTCAGGAATCGCAGATTAAAGAACTTTGTTCTTGCTTCAACGACGAAAGTACTCAGATTGCAACACTCGGGAAGCCTTTTGGCTCTACACGCGGAATGGAACCTATCGAGAATCCTAATTCTCCGAAAATCGTTGTCGACAACAATAACTACGCTATGTATTTCAGCAGAAGCGTAATTCCGTTTATCAGGAACATTGAACGGGATGAATGGGCTGCGAATTTTCCTTTCCTTAAACATATAGGACTGTATGCTTATAGAAGAGAGGTTTTAAAGGAAATAACACAACTGCCTCAGTCCAGTCTTGAAGTAGCCGAGAGTCTTGAACAACTGAGATGGCTGCAAAATGGATATAAAATTAAAGTGGGACGAACGGATATCGAAACTGTTGGTATAGATACTCCTGCTGACTTGCAAAGGGCTGAAGAATGGCTTGCTAAACAATAAAACAAGTCATCAAACAAAACTAAAACGGAGGATGCATAAAGACTAAAAGCTTTTTGCATTCTCCGTATATTTTCAATTACAAGGCATGGAACTTGTCTAAATCCCTCATGCCGTTAATAAAATCGCGAGCTTCCATTCTTTTCTTTCCACTCAACTGTATTACGTTTAGCTTGAGTTTCTCGTCTTGGGCATTGACAAAGAGTTTGCCTGCTGAAACGGAGAACTCACCAACATTACCTGTCCTTTCTATCCCTGTCTTTTCTGTATTGAATATTTTCAATACATAAGCCTTCCCGTTACCGTCTTTTACATCGGTCCATGCTCCGGGATAAGGAGAAAGTCCTCTAACGAAATCATATACTTTCTTTGCCGGCTGATTCCAATCTATCCTACATGTATCCTTGAATATTTTTGGTGCATTATGCAATTCAGCCCCTACGGCAATCATTTCTTCCTGTGGAAGAGAGTCCACATGTCCGTTGCCTTCTATTATCTTGTCGATAGTCTTCAGGGCAATGTCTGCTCCAAGAGTCATCAGTCCATCATATACATTCTCGACATTATAGTCATCCATTATTTCGAAAGGTTCCTGCATTATGACTCTACCCGTGTCGATATCATGGTCAAGGAAGAAGGTCGTAACTCCAGTCTTTGTCTCACCATTGATTACAGCCCAGTTTATAGGTGCTGCACCTCGATACTGAGGAAGAAGGGCGGCATGCACATTGAAGGTTCCGAAACGAGGCATTGCCCATACTATTTCCGGTAACATTCTAAATGCTACAACTACTTGAAGATCTGCTTCATAAGAGCCAAGTTCTTCTACAAATGCGGGATCCTTCATTTTTACCGGCTGTAAGACAGGCAGGCCGTGGGCAAGTGCGTATTGCTTTACTGCCGATGCCTGCAGCGTATCCTGATGTCTGCCTACTGGCTTGTCTGGCTGAGTGACAACAGCTACTACATTATATCCGCCCTCTACCAGAGCTTGCAGCGTTCCGACAGCAAACTCTGGCGTTCCCATGAATATTATTCTTAAATCTTCTTTCTTCATCAATATTTCTTAATCTTTATTTAACTACTCTACCGTAACTGACTTTGCAAGATTTCGAGGCTGGTCAACATTCAAGCCCTTGAATACCGCTACATGATATGCCATAAGCTGCAACGGTATGACTGAGAGCAATGGAGCAACAGCGGGAAGTGTTGGCGGTACTTCGATTGTTGCCTCGGCAATTTCTTTTACAGCTGCATCTCCTTCGGTTACTACGGCGATAATTCTGCCGTTTCTTGCCTTCACCTCCTGAATGTTGCTTAATATCTTTTTATATAACTGATGGTGGGTTGCCACGAAAACGACAGGCATATTCTCGTCTACCAAAGCTATCGGACCATGTTTCATCTCGGCTGCCGGATAGCCCTCGGCATGTATATAACTGATTTCCTTTAACTTTAATGCACCCTCAAGGGCTACCGGATAATTGAACCCTCTACCCATATATAAAGCATTACGGGCATAAGTTAAAGCACGGGAAATCTCCTTTATTTTCCCGTCTTGCTTTAATACTTCCTTCATCTTCTCTGGAATTACACCCATCTCTGCAACATATTTCTCATATTCCACTTGTGGGATTGTTCCGAGCTCGTGAGCTAAAGCAAGGGCAAAGAGGGTCAAGACGGTAACTTGTCCTGTGAATGCCTTTGTTGATGCCACTCCGATTTCCGGTCCGACATGTGTATATATTCCTGTATCTGAAGCTCTTGCTATACTTGAACCTACGACATTGACGATTCCAAAACATAAGGCACCTTTTTCTTTTGCAAGTTCAAACGCTGCAAGAGTGTCTGCCGTCTCACCGCTTTGAGAGATTGCTATCACTACATCATCATGCATAATGACGGGTTTGCGATAGCGGAACTCCGAAGCGTATTCCACTTCTACCGGTATCTGGCACCACTGTTCTATAAATTGCTTTCCGATTAGTCCGGCATGCCATGATGTTCCGCAAGCTACGATTATAAAACGCTTTGCACGAAGCAGTCTGTCTCTATGCTGAGATATGGCACTTAACACTATCTCTTTTCTCTCAAGATTCAAACGACCACGCATACAATCGGATATGCATCTTGGCTGATCGTAAATCTCTTTCAACATAAAATGGTCGTAGCCACCTTTCTCAAGACTGTGCAGGTCTATGTCTACTTCCTTTATTTTCGGATCTATATCCTCATTGTCAAGATTGTGTATCTCTACTTTCTCACCCAATTTCAAAAGTGCCACTTCACCATCATTTAAATATATCATCTGATTGGTATATTCTACTATTGGCAGGGCATCAGAGGCGAGGAAGAATTCCTTACAGTCCTTGCCTATTCCTATGACAAGAGGACTGGATTTTCTTGCAACAACAATTTTGTCCGGACAGTCTTTGTCTAATACGGCTATGGCATAGGCTCCGGTTACTCTGCGAAGTGCCGAAACGACAGCACCCTCTAAATCTTTATGATATTCATCCTGTATGAATTGTATCAGCTGCACTAAGACTTCTGTATCTGTTGAACTCTTAAATTCAAAGCCTTTAGCTTGAAGGAATGTCTTTAAACTGGCATAATTCTCTATTATACCATTATGTACGAGTGCCAATCTGCCATTCTGGGAAACATGCGGGTGAGCATTTACAGCTGACGGTTCACCATGTGTTGCCCAACGTGTGTGGGCTATTCCAACATGTCCGGAACAATCTTTTGAAGCAACGAACTCCTCTAAGTTGCTAACTTTTCCTTTCTGCTTATACACATTCATCTTGTCATCGTCGGTTATAAGTGCCACTCCGGCTGAATCATAACCACGGTATTCTAAACGATGCAAGCCTTTTATCAATATTGGATAAGCGTCTCTATATCCTATATATCCTACTATTCCACACATAAATTTTCTGTTTTAAATGCTACTGTATATTCTGAAAACAAATACAAATTTAAACAATATATTTATAATAGCTATATCTTTTGCTGATTTTCTTTATTTTATAAGATAAGAAAGCAATACGTTCTGAGCTTTTTTACTCGCATCATTTGCGATTGAATACAAAACGTACGACTATAAAGTTCACCGGTATTGATATTGCATATACAGGAAATGGAGCTATCGCCTTCGGCACACCTAAATATAGAAATACATTCAATAATGTAACCTGAAGGAGATAGTTGAATAGATGGGCTCCTAAAAAGCCGACTCCATTCTTGGCTGACGTTTTCTTACGGAAAGTGAAACGTGCCGACATGTAATAATTGAAAATAAAACTCAGGAAATATCCTATTGTAAATGCTATACTGGTATTTATAAAATTCAGTAAAGCATAATATATACCATAATGAATAACGGTTGCAAGTACACCTGTTACAACAAAACGAAATATTTCGTTTCTCGTCTTTTCTTCTATCATAACTTTTATTCTAAAAAAAGCGTCTTGTACATAAATCGATATGCAACAAAACGCTTTTTATAATTTCAATTTACAACGACCACCAGTGTTTCTTTCGAGGCGGTTCCTGTATTCCGGCAAGTATGCTTTCCTTCAAAAGCTGTCGGTAACTCTTGCCTGTCTTTACCATTTGGTAAATCAGTCCCCACTCGGGCAAGCCGCCAACATTCCTGTCGTCAATAAACATGTCTGCCTTTATCTTGCGACTGAAATGCTGATTGTTGCTCGTACCGCGCTCTTCTGGAAAATCACGGTTGACAGCATAGAACTCTACTCCTCTTTCACGACACCACTCTACTGCTTCGTCAAGCAAATGGCCCTCCCGAACTGACCAAAGTATCAGTTTGTGACGATCTGCTATCAATGCACGCAAGGTATCTGTAGCAAAAGGTATCTCGCGACCTATCTTCGGATACTCATGCTCTACTATTGTGCCATCGAAATCTACTGCTATTACCATTTTCCTAAAACTATAGCTTTATAGAGTTATCATTCTCATTGCCATACTTGTTGCCGTATGAACCATAACTTGTCGAGCTACCATACTTTGTATAGTTACCATAACGGGAATAGGTTCCGTATGTCTTGTATTTTCCATATTTACCTACTCCATAATAATATCCATACTTCTTCTTAGACATGTCGATTCCATTTATTACAATAGACATGTTAGGCAACTTCTTCTCGTCGTTGAACTGGTTTATCAAGCCGAAACTTGACTTCGGTGTGTAGTCCGCACGACACATGTATACTGTTGCATCACAGACTTTACCGATTTCAAGCGTATCGGTTACAAGACCTACCGGAGCAGTATCGATGAGTATATAATCATAATGTTTCTTCAACTCCTCTACAACAATTGACAATGACGGACGACTTACTATTTCACCAGGATTTGGAGGAATAGGACCTGCCATCAACAAATCAAGATTGTCGTTGATTTCCGACGGTATTATTTCATGCTGCACATCTTCCCACGACGGATTGTCCATAATCAGTAAACGTGTAATTCCATTATGATGGTTGTCTATCTGGAACAACTCTGCAAGACGAGGCTTACGGATATCAAGTCCGACAAGCACAACCTTTTTGCCAAGAAGGGCGAAACTGATAGCAAGGTTTGCCGCATTGAAGGTCTTTCCCTCACCAGATGTCGTCGAAGTGAACATTATTACCTTCTGTCCTTTCTTCAACATAAACTGAAGATTGGTACGCATAGAACGGAAGATCTCCTCCATCTGATTGTTTTGGTTCTCATGAACAACAATATCTGCACGTGTCTTCACTGCATCGTTTGCAACAGCAACATCTGCAATAATCGGAATTGATGTGAGACTCTCAACATCATCGTGTCCCTCAATGCGATAACGCAAGAACTGAATGATAAAGATTACCAATGAAGGCAATGCAATACCGAGAATCAAACCGATAAGCAATATCATGTTACTCTTTGGACTAACCTTGCCTACAAACTGCGGAAGCTCGATGAGCTTTCCCTTATCGGCAGTGGCAGCAAGAGATATTGAATTTTCCTCACGCTTCTGCAAAAGCATAAGATAAAGACCTGACTTTACTTCCTGCTGACGACCTATCTGAGTAAGGATACGCTCCTGCTCCGGAGTTCTTGAAACTTCGTTGTTATACTGTCCGTACTGTGACGCAACGGCATTACGCTGAATCTCAAGATTCCGTTTTGCCTGCATGAGTGCCATACGGATACTTGTGCTCAAATCGTTCAACTGAGCAGTCATTTCCTCTACAACAGGACTGCTCTCTGATGCCGTACGGAGAAGTCGGTTGCGCTCAAGGGCTACCTTATTGTAATCACTGATCAATGATATTGAAGCTTCATCACGAAGACCGACATTCGACGGCAATACCTGATATTTGTTTCCAGGACGATCAGCGAACTGTATCAAACTGTTTATCAAATCTATCTGAGTACCGGCATCATTCAACTTCTGCTCATAAGAAGAAAGGTTTGAAACACTTTCCTTTGCATCTACCTTCAATTCTACAAGACGGTTGTTTCTCTTGTAATTTTCCAGCTGACCCTCTGTTGAACTCAATTCTGCATTGATTTTCTCCAAACGTTCATTCACGAAAGCCTCTGTACGCACAGCCACTTCGTTCTTGTCTTCATTTGCCTGACGGTTGTAGCAGATTGCCAACTGCTTCAAATAATCTATTCCCCTCTGGATATTCTCATCGTTGAGGGTCATATTTAATGTTGAAGAAGACTTGCTCGTCTGCTCCAAAGACAAAGCACCACAGTATTTTGGTGCCATAGCCATAGGAGATACAATTCTGACAATTATCTCATCACCATCATTCATAACATACTCTGCATTGCGAGTAAAGAACAAGGTTCCTGCCTTTGTCCTTATAGAACATGGCAACATAGACATCACTGCATCTATTGTATATGGACCTGAGGCTGTAGTCTCATCCTCTGATACATAATATGTTCCACTTACATGGTATTTACCATCTGTTTTCTCGATATTCAAAGACATCGGAACATTAAGTTTTTCCAGATGAGCAATATCCATATCTACATTTATAGGCTGAGTCTTATACAATATAACATTCTTTACTCTACCTTTTTTCCAATATGAACTATAGAGCTTCAAGTCGCTGATTGCCTGAGCTGCAAGTGTTCGCGTCTTGAGAATCTCCATTTCATTGTCTATACCATATGTATTACTGATAATTCCGAAATCAGCCATACCGCCAAGCGCATCGCTGCTACGTCGTCCGCCACTGTTTCCGTCATCTTTAATCAACAGCTTTGCTGCTGTAGAATACACAGGCGTTGTATATCGCAAATAAAGATATGCAGCACCGATGCAGATTATTACAGAAACGAGAAACCACTTCCAATTTAAAATAAATAAGGTGTAAAGTTTCTGAAAATTGAAAGAAGACTGATCTCCGTCCTCTTCTGTAGCATAAAGATTTTTCTGTTGTACGTCTGTCATTGTATGTCTATTTATTATCTATCAACTCCATTAAATACTTTCCATAATTGTTTTTCAGCATAGGTTTGGCAACCTCAGCAAGCTTTTCAGCATTAATCCAGCCACGCTTATAAGCTATTTCCTCAAGACAAGCGATTTTCAGTCCTTGACGCTTCTCTATTACTTCTATAAACGTACTTGCCTCAGCCAAACTGTCGTGAGTTCCTGTGTCAAGCCATGCAAAACCGCGTTGAAGGGTCTGAACTTTTAAATCTCCACGCCTAAGATACTCCTGATTCACACTTGTAATCTCAAGCTCTCCTCTTGCACTGGGTTTAATGTTTTTCGCAATTTCAACCACGTCATTCGGATAGAAATATAATCCGACAACAGCATAATTACTTTTCGGGCAAGCCGGTTTCTCTTCTATGCTAAGACAATTGCCTTTATCATCAAACTCGGCAACGCCATAACGTTCCGGATCATTAACATAATAACCAAAGACCGTGGCTTTATGCTCTTTTTCTGCAATCCTAACGCTTTCATTCAACAAGCCGGTGAAACCTGATCCATAGAATATATTATCCCCCAAGACAAGACAAACGTCATCATCACCTATAAATTTCTCTCCAATTATAAAAGCCTGAGCCAAACCATCAGGAGAAGGTTGTTCCGCATACTCAAAACGGACACCAAAATCAGATCCGTCTCCCAAAAGTCTTTTAAATCCAGGAAGATCGTACGGAGTGGAAATAATTAATATATCCCTTATACCTGCAAGCATTAATACAGACACCGGATAATAAATCATTGGTTTATCAAAAATTGGTATCAATTGTTTACTGACACCTTTTGTAATGGGGTAAAGGCGAGTTCCAGAACCGCCTGCTAATACTATTCCCTTCATCTTTCGTTAAATAAAAGTTTAGCTAAACATATATACTATATGACAATATTTCTATATCACGACTGCAAAGGTAATAATAAAAATTACATTATTCACTTTTTATTTTGTTTTTTAATATAAAACAAGTACTTTTGCATTATAAAAAATAATAACATATATAAATAACATAGAAAATGAGTTTTTTAGACAAACTTTTCGGACATAAAGAAAATGATGAGATAAAAACAGGCGGAATGGAAGATTTCATGACCTTGGTTCGTGTATATTTTCAAGCCGTCATAGCTGAAAAAGTAGGAATAACCAACCTCGCCGCACTTCCTGACTTGAGACAGTTCAAAACTTCTCTACATATACCTACAGTCAACAACAAACTGGGTATCGGGGAAAAGGCAAGATGCAAAAAAATGCTTCGCGACTTATATGGTACAGAAGACCTCTTCTTCAAAGAAATTGACCAAAGTATCAGAAAGCACTGCGCCAAAATACAGGATGTACAAGTCTACTTGTTGCAATTTCAGAACTACACGCAGAACCTCATGATGCTCACAGGAAATCTCATGAAATTCAAACTGCGCTTGCCGTCTATCTTCAAGAAAGCGTTATATACAATGACAGAGAAAACCATTTCTGACATTTTCAATAAAAACGACTTTAATGACGCAAGCGTTATGAAAGCCGTAGTTGCAGTCAGAGAATACGACAAGCGCTTGGGCTTCAGCCAAAAATGGACAACAGATTTCGTTTATCAAGTCGTTATGCTTGCAAAGAAAGAAAAAGCGCCTAAAAACGAAGATTAAACAAATCATTTGAAAATAATTTTGGCAAATCAACAAAATACATTAAATTTGTAGGCAAAATAAATTCTGATGACTGAAAACGACAAGATATTAACGCTGTTTACGACAAGGGTAAGGCAGATGATTCTCCAATATAAAGAACTGAAAAAGGAGAATGAAGAGCTTTATGCAATGGTGGATTCTCGAGACAATGAGATTTCAACATTAAAGAAACAGCTGGAACAGGCTCAGAACGACTACAAAAGTTTAAAAACGGCTCGAATGGTAGAAGTCAGCAATGGAGACATTGAAGAATCCAAGAAAAGAATTTCTGCCATGATAAGAGACGTAAACAAGTGTATCACACTGCTAAGTGGAAAATAATCAGAGTGATGGCAGGAGAAAAAGACAAGTTACATATTAGATTGCATATTTATGATACAGACATGCCTGTTGTTATCGACAGACACGAGGAATTTACGTATCGTGAAGCAGCAAAGGATATCAACGAGGCTGTAAACGCTTATTCTGAAGTCTTTAAAGGCAAGAAAAGCGATAAGGAAATTTTATATATGGCCCTCATCGATATCGCTTATAATTATGAGGTGGAAAAAAGTAGAAACGACACCAAACCTGTTAATGATATTCTCTCTACAATCACTGACGAAATAGAAGAGGCCTTAGATATTAAGAAAAGGTAACTTCTGTACACTTGCAATAAGACATAAAGAGAATATTAACTTTTAAATTTAAACAAATGATAGAATTAGCAATCGCCGTAGTCGCCCTTATTATAGGCGGATTGGGCGGATATTACATTTTCCGATATGTTATTAACGGGAAATACAAAGCTTTAATGGATACCGCACAGAAAGATGCGGAGGTATTGAAAGAAAAGAAGATGCTTGAGGTTAAGGAAAAATTCCTTAATAAAAAAGCTGAATTGGAAAAGGAAATCCAAAGCAGAAACCAAAAAATCCAACAAAGCGAAAACAAACTGAAACAGAGAGAAATCAGCCTTAATCAGCGCCAAGAGGAAATGGGACGACGCAAACAGGAGGTTGAACAGCAACAGCAACGTATCGACAACGAAAAGAAACTTCTGCAAATCAAATCAGAGGAACTTGACAAGATGCAATTGCAAGAGCGTGAGAAATTGGAGGAGCTTTCTGGACTTAGTGCAGATGAAGCTAAATCTCGTCTCGTTGAAAGCATGAAGGATGAAGCTCGAACTGCTGCTGCAAGCTATGTGAACGAGATTATGGACGAGGCAAAACTCAACGCCAACTCTCAGGCAAAGAAAATTGTCATACAGACAATACAACGTGTTGCAACTGAAACTGCAATTGAAAATTCTGTCAGCGTTTTCCATATCGACAATGATGAGGTTAAAGGACGTATCATCGGACGAGAAGGAAGAAACATCAGAGCTCTTGAAGCAGCAACAGGTGTCGAAATTGTTGTTGACGATACTCCTGAAGCTATCGTTATCTCCGCATTCGACCCTATTAGACGTGAAGTATGTCGACTTGCTCTTCACCAACTTGTAGCAGACGGACGTATCCACCCGGCACGTATTGAAGAGGTTGTTGCTAAGGTTAAGAAACAGCTCGACAATGAGATTATTGAAACTGGAAAACGTACAGCCATCGACCTCGGTATTCATGGATTACATCCTGAATTGGTAAGAATCATTGGAAAAATGAAATATCGCTCTTCATATGGTCAGAACCTATTGCAGCATGCTCGTGAAACAGCCAACCTCTGTGCTGTAATGGCTGCAGAACTCGGACTGAACCCTAAAAAAGCTAAACGAGCAGGACTTTTACATGATATCGGAAAGGTTCCGGATGAGGAGAGTGAACTTCCACATGCCCTTTATGGCGCTAAGATTGCCGAGAAATATAAGGAGAAACCGGATATCTGCAACGCTATTGGTGCACACCACGATGAAATGGAGATGAACACGCTACTCGCCCCTATCGTTCAAGTTTGTGATGCCATCTCTGGTGCTCGTCCTGGAGCTCGCCGTGAGATTGTTGAAGCATACATAAAGAGACTTAATGACCTTGAAGCTATTGCAATGAGCTATCCTGGAGTTACAAAGACGTATGCAATACAGGCTGGACGCGAACTTCGTGTAATCGTTGGAGCTGACAAAATGGACGATAAGGAATCAGAGGCTCTTTCTAACGAAATCGCAACAAAGATTCAAAACGAGATGACTTATCCAGGGCAGGTCAAGATTACGGTTATACGTGAGACTCGTTCTATCGCATATGCTAAATAAACAGAACAAGGAGTATTTTTCATTTTTTACTTTGAACAGTAGATTTGAAATACTATAAGTAAAACGAGCTAAACATTTTATGTTTGGCTCGTTTTTTTTCAGACTTTTATTATTAATTTTGCCCTTATTATTTAACCTATATATTATATAAATGGATTTGAAAATATATACAGAAATTATTGCAAAGAAACTCAATCTAAAAGAAAAGAGTGTAGAAAATACTTTGCAACTGCTCGAGGAAGGATGCACCATTCCATTCATCAGTCGTTATAGAAAGGAACGAACTAATAATCTTGATGAGGTTCAGATTACGGCTATAAGTGATGCTAATGATAAACTGAAAGAAATCAGTAAACGTAAGGACACTGTAGTCAAAACGATAAGCGAACAGGGCAAGATGACTGACGACTTACAGAAAAGAATTGAGAATTGTTGGGACAGTAATGAACTTGAGGATATCTATATGCCATTCAAGCCTAAAAGGCGGACAAAAGCTCAAATGGCTCGTGAGATGGGACTCGAGCCGCTCTCTGTAATCATGATGATGCAAAGAGATAACAATATTGAAACTACAGCCAAAAGATTTGTTAAGGATGGCGTTAAGGATGTCGCATCCGCCATCAAAGGGGCTCAGGACATTATTGCCGAAACTGTTAGCGAAGACGAACGCAGCAGACAAACGGTAAGAAACGCCTTTAAGCGTGAGGCTATTATAACATCTAAGGTTGTAAAGTCTAAAGAGAACTCTGAAGAAGCTGCAAAATTCTCTGACTATTTTGATTTCTCCGAACCACTGAAGCGATGCTCGTCTCACAGACTTTTAGCGATGAGACGCGGTGAGAATGAAGGTATATTGCGTATCACAATTTCTCCTAATGATGATGAATGTACCGAGAAGATTAAAAGGAACTTCGTACGTGGCTTTAACAAATGCTCGTCTTTCGTGAGTGAAGCGGTAGAGGATTCTTATAAAAGACTTCTCAAACCTGCTATTGAAACGGAGTTTTCTAAATTAAGTAAGGAGAAAGCTGATGAAGAGGCTATTAATGTTTTTGCAGAAAACCTGAGACAGCTTCTTCTTTCTGCTCCTCTTGGACAAAAACGTGTCATGGGGGTTGACCCAGGATTTCGTACTGGCTGCAAGGTTGTATGCCTTGACGAACAAGGCAACTTATTGCATCACGAAGCGATATTCCCCCACCCTCCTGTCAATAAACGTTCATTAGCAGCACAACAGATTGAGAGAATGGCAGATAGTTTTAGTATCGAGGCTATTGCCATAGGCAACGGTACTGCAAGTCGGGAGACTAAGGATTTCATAAAGGGACTGAAGTTTAAAAAGGAGGTTAAGGTCTTTGTTGTCAGCGAGGACGGAGCATCTATATACTCAGCTTCTAAAATTGCTCGTGAAGAATTTCCTAACGAAGACGTTACTGTTAGAGGTGCCGTTTCTATTGGCAGAAGACTTATGGACCCTCTTGCTGAACTTGTTAAGATTGACCCTAAGAGCATTGGCATTGGACAATATCAACATGATGTTGACCAGGGAAAACTGAAAAAAAGTCTGGACCAGACTGTAGAGAGTTGTGTCAATTCTGTTGGTGTAAACTTGAATACCGCCAGTCTGCATCTTCTTACATATGTAAGCGGACTTGGTCCTACGCTTGCAAAAAATATCGTTGAATACAGACGAGAGAATGGAGCTTTTACAAGTCGAAGCCAACTTAAGAAAGTACCAAGACTCGGTCCGTCAGCATTTGAACAGTGCGCTGGCTTCTTACGTATTCCTGGAGCAAAGAATCCACTTGATAATAGTGCCGTACATCCGGAAAGCTATAACATTGTTGAACAAATGGCAAAAGACTGTCATTGCACCGTTGCAGAACTTATAGAGAACAACGAAAAGCGCAAGGATATAGATATCAAGAAATATATTACAGAAACTATTGGTGTGCCAACACTAACTGATATACTTAAAGAGCTTGAGAAACCGGGACGTGATCCACGAGAGCAAATCGAAGAGTTTGAATTCGACAAAAACGTTACTTGTATTGATGACCTCTGCGAGGGAATGGTCCTACCCGGCATCGTAACAAACATAACAAATTTTGGAGCATTTGTAGATATCGGTGTTCATCAAGACGGACTTGTACACATCTCACAGCTTTCGGATCGCTACATTTCAGATCCTACACAGATTTTAAAACTACATCAACATGTTAAGGTTAGAGTTCTGGAGATTGACAGAAAACGCAACAGAATATCATTGTCAATGAAAGACTTGAAATAGATAAAAGTTGCACTCATAGCAATAAAAAAGCAGTATTGAAATCAATACTGCTTTTTTTATAATGTAGTTAAATTTAAATTACTTTACCTTAGCTACGATAGCTTTGAAAGCCTCTGGATTGTTAACGGCGAGGTCAGCGAGAACCTTACGGTTAATCTCGATACCAGCCTTGTGAAGAGCACCCATCAAAGTTGAATAGGTCATATTCTCCAAACGTGCAGCAGCATTGATACGCTGAATCCACAATGCACGGAAAGTACGCTTCTTGTTACGACGATCACGATAAGCATATGTAAGACCCTTCTCCCAAGTATTCTTGGCAACTGTCCATACATTCTTACGCGCTCCATAGTAACCACGTGTAAGCTTTAAAATTCTTTTTCTCTTTGCTCTAGAAGCAACATGATTTACTGATCTTGGCATAGTTTCTTCTTACTTTAAATGTTAGACAATAGGGATTAACGGAGACACAGCAAATCGCGAACCTGCTTCATGTTGCTTCCGTCAACAATTGCAGTGTGAACCAAATTACGCTTCTGCTTCTTTGTTTTCTTAGTCAGGATATGACTGTGGTAAGCGTGATGTCTCTTAATCTTACCTGTACCAGTGAAACGAAATCTCTTCTTTGCACCGGAGTTTGTCTTTACTTTTGGCATTTTTTAAAATTTTAAATTAGTTATTTATTATGGCGGTGGCAACGTATATACCACGACGTTACGCACCTTGTTTTATCAGTCTTTCTTCAGCTTCTTCAAAGCATCGGCACCATTCTTGGCATTTGCGAACAAGCCACCATTTGAAGGAGTCTCTTCATTTGAAGCCACCGGAGTAGTATTCTTTTCGCTTTCAGCCTTGGCTTCAGCCTCACGGCGTTCCCTATCCATCTTTTGTTGACTTTTCTTTGCAACTCCAGCTTTCTTCGGTGATAGGTACAAGAACATCTTCTTTCCCTCTAAAGCAGGCATCTGTTCAACCTTTCCATATTCCTCAAGGTCATTAGCGAAACGTAGCAATAAAACCTCGCCCTGTTCCTTAAACAAGATTGAGCGACCACGGAAGAACACAAAAGCACGAACCTTATTACCTTCCTCCAAGAATTCCTTTGCATGCTTCAACTTGAAGTTGTAGTCATGATCATCTGTCTGAGGTCCGAATCGGATTTCTTTAACCTCTTGCCTAACCTGTTTTGCTTTCAGTTCCTTTGCTCGTTTTTTCTGCTGATAAAGGAACTTACTATAGTCGATGATACGACACACTGGCGGCTGGGCATTAGGAGAAATCTCCACCAAATCAACGCCTTTGTCTCTAGCTATATCAAGAGCCTGACGTGTAGGCATTACGGTTGAACCATCATCTCCAACTACTCGCACTTCCCTGACGCGAATTTGCTCATTCACGCGGTACTGATTTTTCATTCTGTCATTCTTCATTCGGCTATTTTACGTTAAGCGGCTGCAAAGTTACGACTTTTTCACGTAACTTGCAAAATTATTTCTTTATTTTTTATGCTTATCACTCAAACATTGTAAAATATAGACGATGGACTTATCTTGAAACAACAAAAATCCCCGCCACAACATCATGCGACGGGGAGAAATATTAAGTTATATATTTATGACTTAATTATTTTGCGTTGTCGTTGAAAGTAGCAACGCGGTTGAACTCAACCTGCTCGAAGAGCTTGTCTGTTGCACCCATACCCTTAGTTGTAAGGCGGTCAGCAGAGATCTTGTACTTCTTAACGAGGATGTTCTTAACAGCCTCAGCACGTTTCTCAGAAAGCTTCTGGTTCAGTTCTGCATTACCCTCTGGAGAAGCGTAACCCTTGATCTCAACCTTAGCGTCCTTGTGATTTCTCATATACTGAGCGATGAGCTCGATGTTTGCAAGCTGAGAGTTATCTACAGAAGACTTGCCCTGACGGAAGATAACTGTAGGCTGCAGGTTTGTAGCAGTCTCTGGCTTAACATACTTAGGAGTCTTGTTGCACTCGTCAAGAGCATTCTGAAGGTCAGCGATACGCTTGTTCTTAGCAGCAAGCTCAGAATCCTTACCGTTCAGATCGTTACGGAGGTCATTGATCTTAGCGTTCAAACCGTCGATCTCAGCCTGGTCACGAAGCTGTGCGATAGTAAAGTTGTGAGTACCGTTTGAGTTCTTGAACTTGTAAACAACACCAGCGTTGAGCTGGAAGTCAGCATAGTTAGCATCGTAGCGAACACCCTTCTGAGCACCCTCAAGATTCCAGATTACAGATGGCTCAACATAGATCTGCCATGCCTTAGCCTTGCCAAGGTTGAAAGCGAAATCAAGACCAGCCTTAGATGTCAAGAAATCCTTCTTGTCTGCAGAATTCCACTTGTTAGCATAATAGCGAGCACCGTCTTTGCCACCGAATACGTGACCCCAACCAAGACCGTAAACACCGCTAACCTCGAACAAACGTGGAGCACCTTTGTAACCGCCGAACCAGTTGCTGAAGTTGATTGTTGCAATCAAAGAAGTGTTAATTGAATTTACCAAAGTGTTTGTGTAGTTGCCGAACAAGTTGTTGTTTGTACGACCTGCATGGTGAAGATCGCTGAAGTAAACGTTGCTCTCAGCAGCAAGACCGAATACAGGAGTGAAGTAGCGGCCTACGCGAAGACCAGCATTAGGAGTGATATCCTTTGCCCAAGAACCGCCACAGCCAAGCTGTGAAGGATGAATACCTGTTGCGATACCACCGTTTACACCGATGTACCAGTTGTCAAATGTTTTACTCTCAGTTACTGTCTGAGCTGATGCAGAAGCTGCTAACGCAGCAGCAGCGCACAAAGTAAAAATTTTCTTCATGTTTTTAATGTTTAAAATTATTTTAATTGACTTGTTTCTATATGTCTATCCATTTTGGAGTGCAAAGTAAAATAAAATTTGCGTAAACTCCAAATTTTTATTAACAAAACTATAACAAAAACGGTATTATAAAACAATTTTATATACAAAAAGGCTCTTATACATATTTATTTATAGTATATTGCAACAGAAAGCAATAGCTATTTTGCTGAAAACAATAGTTTTTGTTACTTTTGCACCAATGAAACGAATTATTCTCATCACAGGTGGTCAGAGATCTGGCAAAAGTGAATTTGCAGAACATCTGACTCTTAGCATTTCAAACAATCCCGTATATATAGCTACTGCACATATATGGGATGATGATTTTCGACACAGGGTGGACTTGCACAAAAAGCGAAGGGGGCACCAATGGACTAATATTGAGGAAGAAAAGTTTCTCGGCAATATTAATATATATAATAAGGTGGCACTTATCGATTGCCTAACTTTATGGTGTACGAATTTCTATTTTGATAAAGCCCAAGAGAATGATTCTCCAAACATAGAAGAAGTTCTTGTAGAACTGAAAGCGGAATTTGACAAATTCACATCGCAAGATGCCGTATTTATTTTCGTTACAAACGAAATCGGATGGGGAGGGACAAGTGAAAATGAAGTGCAACGCCGCTTTACCGACCTATTGGGATGGTTCAATCAGTATGTCGCTTCTAAAGCTGACGACGTGTACATGACCGTCAGCGGCATACCGGTTAAAATTAAATAATTCATTCTTTTAAATCTGGGGAAAATGATAAAATACAATATAGAGAAACCGGACAACGGCATTAAAGATAATATTCAAGAAAAAATAGACAATCTGAACAAGCCCAAGGGATCTCTCGGTCGTTTGGAAGACTTAGCTATGCAGATATGCCTTATACAGCAAACACTACAGCCATCGCTTTCACATCCGTCTCATCTCTTACTTGGTGCAGACCATGGTATAGAACACGAAGGTGTAAGTCTTTCGCCAAGAGATGTTACGTGGCAACAAATGATAAACTTCACCCATGGTGGAGGTGGAGTCAATATGTTTTGCCGCCAACATGGTTTCGATCTTAAAATCGTTGATATGGGAGTCGACCATGACTTATCATCATACAAAGAAATCAGAAACATGAAAATTGCTCCCGGAACACAAGATTTTCTTTTCTCCGCGGCAATGAGCGAGAAGCAGATGGAAACAGCGTTGAAAAATGGAACGACCCTTGTGGATGAATGTTTCGAAAACGGATGCAACGTGATTTGCATTGGCGAGATGGGAATCGGAAACACCTCTCCGTCAAGCATCTGGCTTCATCTCTTAGGAAAAGTTGCATTGGAAGAATGTGTCGGTGCAGGCTCTGGAGTGGAAGGAAATCAACTAAATCACAAGTTCAAGGTACTCAGTATGGCGGTCAAGAAATTCAAGGAAATTTTTGATACCGAAGACACACTGAACATTATTCGTTATTTCGGTGGATTCGAGATGGTCGGTGCTATCGGTGCCATGCTGAGGGCAGCAGAAAAGAAGATGATTATTCTTGTCGACGGCTTTATCATGTCGGCATGCATGCTTGCTGCCAGCAAATTATATCCAGCAGTCTTGGATTATGCCATCTTCGGACACTGTGGTGATGAGCATGCTCACGCCAAGATGCTGTCGCTGATGAATGCCAAACCAATCTTGAATTTAGGTCTCAGACTCGGAGAGGGAACAGGAGCTCTTTGCTCCTACCCTATCATTGAGAGCAGCATAAGGATGATTAACGAAATGAATAATTTTGAAAATGCAAATATCACTAAATACTTCTAAATGGTGGCAGAACGCGTGGGCAGCTATGATTTTCTTTACTCGCCTACCATTCTGGAGACTATACCAGCCCCCGAAGGAGGCATATAAAGCGGTAGTAGAATACTGGCCTATGGTTGGATGGCTTACAGGTGGCATTATGGCTTGCACGATATATTTCGGTTCTTATGTATTACCGCATAATATCGCAATTATTGCAGCTATTCTTATACGAATTCTGATTACCGGAGCTCTCCACGAGGACGGTCTAACGGATTTCGTTGACGGATTCGGTGGAGGTGGTTCCGACCGTCAGAGGATTCTCGACATAATGAAGGATTCGAGAATTGGAACTTATGGGGTCTTAGGTATTATTTTCTACATTCTTATCCTCTTCTTCACGCTGTCTTCTATCCCAGTCCCCCTTGCTGCTGTTACGGTATTCGCTGCCGACCCATATGCAAAAATGATTGCAGGTCAGATTATCGAGATGATGCCATACGCCAGAACTGAAGCGGAATCAAAAGCGAAGAATATATACAGAAAATTCAATATCTCAGCTGGAATAAGTCTTGCTATACAAGGAATGTTGCCTTTGGGCATGTTTTTCTTCTATACCAAGGGGATAATCGACTGGCATCTGGTAGTTTTCATTCCATGCATTGTCATGTACTTTATGTATATGCTGATTTGGAAACGTATAAAGGGCTATACAGGCGACTGCTGCGGAGCTTTGTTTCTTGTCGTAGAATTGTCTGTTTATCTCACTGTGGCAATATTATGGTTTCATTTGATACGCTCTACCGACAGCGATACGAACCAGATTATATATAATTTATTCTATAAATACTGATTGAGATATGAAAATCACTCTGATACGACACACGAGTGTCGACGTACCTAAAGGCGTATGCTATGGACAAACGGACGTGCCTGTTGCTGCAACGTTTCCGGAAGAGGCTGAAAGAACGAAACAGGCATTGAAAGGTAAACACTTCGACAAGGTGTATTCCTCTCCTCTTACAAGAGCAAGACTGTTGGCAGAATACTGCGGATTTAACGACTATACTACAGACGACAGACTTCTCGAAATGAACATGGGAGACTGGGAGATGAAACGCTACGACGACATTAAGGACGACAATTTGCAAAAATGGTATGACGACTACATGCATGTTGCGACTACTAACGGCGAAAGCTACCCTATGGTGTATAAACGTCTCGCCTCTTTTCTTGACGAGTTGAAGACAAAGGATTATCAGAATGTTGCCATCTTCGCACATTGCGGTATTTTGTTATGTGCCGGCATTTACGGTGGCTTGTTTCCAGAAGAAGGATGCTTCAAACATGCTGTCGACTACGGTGGTATTGAGGAAATTGAAATTTAGTACGTAGTGTAGAGTTAGGAATTAGAAATTTGTAGTATTAATAATAAATTATCAGGATAACAACAAAAGAAAATGTTTAGGCAATTAGCTATTATCATCGGATGCCTTGCCGTGGGCGAATTTATAGTGTGGCTCACAGGTATAACAATACCGTCGAGCATCCTCGGAATGTTGCTTCTAACCTTTTTGTTAAAGGTGAAAGTGATTAAACTGGAATGGGTGGAAACGATATCCAACTTTCTCGTAAAGAACATGGGGTTCTTCTTTGTTCCGCCTGGTGTCGCCCTAATGCTTTATTTCGACATTATCAAGGCAGAAATCGGACCGATTGTTTTTGCAACAGCACTCAGTACGATACTTGTACTTGTCATTACGGGTTGGACCCACATTCTAACGAGGAAGGTAATAAAGATTATTAAAGAAAAAATTTAAAAGGATAACTATAAAGAAAATAAAATGGACATTCACCAATACCTCAGCAACGACTATTTCTTGCTGACTCTTACTTTTGGCGTCTACTTTCTTGCGAAACTTGTAAGAAAAGTATTACAGCTCCCTATATTTAACCCCATTCTCGTCAGCATAGCATTTATGATATGCTTTCTTACTGTAGCCGACGTTGATTACGAGACGTATAAGATTAGTGGTTCAAAGATTGACTTTTGGCTAAAGCCAGCCGTAGTGTCTCTTGGCATTCCTCTCTACAAGCAGCTACACTCCATTAAACATGAAATGATTCCAATCTTCATGTCGCAGCTCGTAGGCTGTCTTGTCGGTATCGTATCTGTCGTTATGCTGGCACAATATTTCGGAGCATCACGTGAAGTAGTACTCTCTCTTGCAGCAAAATCCGTAACGACTCCAATCGCAATGGAGGTAACACAAAGCGTCGGCGGTATTCCGTCGCTCACAGCAACAATTGTAGTCTTCGTAGGAATCTTCGGTGCAGTAACAGGTTTCAGAATATTGAAATACGGCCACATCGGTATGCCGTCATCACAGGGTATCTCGCTTGGCACAGCATCTCATGCCGTGGGTACTTCAGCAGCCATGGAACATGGAATGGAACACGGGGCATACGCATCGCTCGGACTTACCCTCAACGGTATTTTCACAGCTATTCTTACTCCATATATTTTAAAGATTATGGGAATTCTTTAAAACATTCATTTTAAACATATAGTATTAGATATTACAATAGGGACAACCGGCGGCGATATTGCCATCAATTGTCCCTATTGCTTTTTATAGAATATCTACAGATGTTTCATTAACTAACCTTCTCCAACTTCTTCATTACCGAGAATATGAAGAGGAATGACAACAGACAGAGAGCTACAAGAACTCCCCATACACCTGCAAGCGGAATATGCTTCCACAACAGTCCTGGAATCATGACAAGGAAGTTTCCTATTGCAGTAGCACCAAACCAACATCCCATCATCACACCCTTGTATTTTGGAGGGGCAACCTTTGATACGAAACTGATACCCATCGGAGAGAGCAGCAATTCTGCAAACGTCAAAACAAGGTATGTAGTTACGAGCCAATTCGGAGAAACGCGGTCGCCACCGTCATACGACAATCCGAGCGATGAACAAACCATCACGATATATCCTATTCCCGCAACGAGCATTCCGAGTCCTATCTTGCGTGGAGCCGACGGCTCTTTACCTTTCTTAGCAAGCCATGCAAAGACTGCCATTGACACAGGAGTAAGACCTACCACAAAACAAGGATTGAACTGCTGGAAGAGAGGAGCCTGAAGCTCTACAGAAGTTCCGGCTGTTTCATAATATTTATATCCAAGGAATGCAGCAGCCAACACAATTACAGCTGTCGCTATACCCTTTCCTTTTGCGGTCTTTGCATCAGAAATGGCAAAAAGAGCATAAACAACGAAAATAACAGCTACGAGATTAGTAACGTCAAACAGCATACCTGTCAGACCAGTAGCCTGAGTTGCAGTATAATCGCGGGCAAACAATGTCAGAGTTGCTCCGTTCTGATGGAATGCCATCCAGAAGAAAATAACCACTACAAATACAAGGAACAAAGCCACAAGACGGTCTTTTGTCTCTTTTGGTGAAATTTCTTCTGCTGCAGCAACATTAGAATCTCCCTTTACCTCATTTCTATTCTCGCAGACACTTGCAAATGTACTTTTGAATCCATAATATATGAGTATGGAAACTATAAGCGATACACAAGCCACACCAAATGCGAAATGATAAGAATCAGCTTCGCTGACGCCAAGAGCATGCTGGGCATAATCCATAATCTTCACAGCAGCAGTCGGAGCAAACAACGCACCGATATTTATTGCCATATAGAAGATGGAGAACGCAGAATCACGCTTGCTCTCCATAGCCGGTGAATCATATAGATTACCTACCATCACCTGGAGATTGCCCTTAAACAAACTTGTGCCGACACTGATAAGAACTAAAGCGGCACCCATCAGGGCTATTGCCGGTGTTCCCTCTCCTGCCGGAACGGCAAGACACAGGTAACCGATAAACATTACAAATATTCCCAATGTCACGCACTTGTTGAATCCGATTCTGTCGGCAATGGCTCCTCCTGCGATAGGCAGGAAATAGACAAGCATCAAGAAACTGGAATAAACAGTTGTGGCAAGTCCTTCGCTCCAGTGGAAATTTGCCTGGAGAAAGAGTAGGAACACAGCGAGCATGGTGTAATAACCAAATCTCTCACCGGTGTTGGCAAGTGCCAACGCATAGAGGCCTTTCGGCTGTCCTTCAAACATAAGCTTTTGGTTTTAGTATATTAATAATTAAATTTTCATATTTAGTGCATCAAGTCAAAGAGGTATGTCATTTTTATGACAATGTTGCTCACGTTAGACTTCCCGAAATAGTCTTTCTTCGAGTCGCCGTAGATATTTCCCAATCCATAATAATATCGGCCTTCTATCTGGAAATGCCCCATTTTCTTGTGAGAGTATTCCAGTCCTAAACCAGCCGCGATACCATAGTCAAACTTATTTTCCACCGGCATTGTCTCCTGTGCAACAGTCTGGTTAGAGCGGTCGTCAAGATTCGGATTTGCGAGGTCATAGTTAGCCTCAGTCGATTCACTCAGATATAAGCCAAACTGCGGTCCGGCTTGAAAGAAGAACTGAAATCCCTGTCGTTCCCTACCCCATGCAAGATGGGCGAACACCGGTATCTGAATATAGTTCAGCGTTCGGCTGTACTCCTCGGCAATTCCCGTTTGTTTATTTATTACAGGTTCATCCTGCAGATTCAAGATATCTTCTTTCCATCCAATCTTTGAATAGTTCACCTCCGCCTGCACAGAACATATCGTATTGAAATATTTCTCGCAAACATATCTAAATGAAACACCTCCCGTAAAGCCGCCATACATCTTCTGGTTTACCTTTGGTGTGAAACCGATATTGCTCATCACATAACCGCCGTTCACGCCTATGCTCAGGTCATTACGGTGCTTACCTATCTGTGCTGATGCCATAACGGCAAACGTAAAGGCAACTAAAAGAGCCGAGAGTCTTAAATCCCTTATTTTTAGAGTCTTGAACATACCTTCTTTAATAATTTATTATAGATATAGAATGGTTTGTATTGTAATGCACAAAACTTACACTTACATTCTGCAATCCACCATTCTGTCCACCAACTCTCTTAAAGTGCATCGGTGTCTGCAAGGCATTTTTGTCCGTCTCCGACCCAACGAATTTGTTTCCCTGTTTCTTTATTCCTCCTATGAAATACATGGCATGGTCGTAGCCTGTTATTGCAAAACGTGGCATGTAATCCATCAGACTTTGGTCAAACTTCTTCATATAGTCGTCGGTAAAGTTTTTTGTTGCCGTAGAGAGCGGATTATAATAGAAATGCGTAGGCACATATGTGTCATACTTGCAGAACTTGTCCATATTATACTTGGCATACATAAGCCATTCCGTATAGCCAAAGAGAGAAATCTTCAGTGTCGGAACAGAAGACTTCAGTTGGTCAAGCTTTGCTATTACTGCATTCAGTTCCGGCGAGCGAGCTGTGTTCAACACTACGATGTTCGGCTTTGTTGTGCTGAACGCTTTGGCAAAGCTCTCGGCACTGTTTGTAACATTTGTTATTGTATACGTCAGACCTTTCTTTGCAAGTGCCTCACGCAGCGTAAATGTAAACACGCCCTTGTCGCTGGAGCGGTCGTTGCAGTCTACCACCACTACATGCTGTGTGGTGAAGCGTCCTACAAACTGGCGTGCCACCTCACTATAAAACTGTTCCGGACTCTGGTATACCTGGAATATGTTCGGGTTCGTCGCCACGTCGTTGCCAGTGATAGAAAAAGGTATGACGAGCTTTATGCCATGCTTTTTCGCAAAGTCAGAGAGAGCCGGTACCTGTTTTGAATACAGCGGACCGAAGATTACGTTACAACTGGCAGCATCATTCTTTGCCAGCGTTGTGTTGATATCGGCATCAATAGGAACATTCCATGCATTGACAACGATATTTGCGCCCTCCTTCTTCAGCTTCTCGCAGCCCATAAGAATTCCCCGGTAATACTCAAGCATACGCCTGCCGTCGCCGTCAACGTTGTGCAGCGGCAACATGATGCCAACACGTATTGCGTTTGTCTGCTTTGCCGCAGTCTGTGCAGCAGTGCTGTTACCCTTTGCCACCGTCTGTCCGCTCTTGGCAGCCCCTGGTTTGTATCCTGCCGGATACGGGATAAAGATATAATCGCCCTTTTTCAGTTCATACCCCACGGCATTCATGTCGGGGTTAGCCTTGACGAGCTCCTCTATCGTAATGTCATATTTCTTGGCTATGCCAAACACCGTTTCACCTTTTTTTACCTTATGCATCTCGCGATAGTTCTGCGACTGCGCATCGGCTATCGTAGCACAGCACATCATGGCGAGAATCAACGAATACTTCAAAACACGTATCATTTTTTATTCATTTGTTGAATTTGGCTACAAAGTTACATTTTTATATTTGAAAAACAATTGTTGTTTTCAAAAAAGTACAAATCTACAGTTTCACTCTTACCGTCTGTAAATCTTTCTCAAGACTCGACGAGCCTACCAGCAACGTATATTTGCCTTTCATCACTCTCATCGTGTTTGAGTTCTTGTCCCAACACTCGAAGCTCTCCCTCGGCATGTCTACTTCAACAGTTTGCGTCTCCCCCGCCTTCAGTTCTATGCGTTTAAAACCTCGCAGCGTCTTTACCGGTCCATCGGTGTCGTTGTCACGGCGCAGATACACCTGAACTATTTCTGTTCCGTCGCTGCCGCCACAGTTGGCAACACTCACCCTTACCTTTCCGCTCCTTGCATCATACTCGGGTTTCCCGTATCTGAACGACGTGTAGCTGAGTCCGTATCCAAACGGGAATAGCGGTTGTCCTCTGAAATATCGATATGTGCGGTTTGCCATGCTATAGTCGTCGAAAGGCGGCAGCTGACTGTCGTCGCGATAGAACGTAACAGGGAGTTTTCCCGAAGGGTTATAATCGCCGAACAATACGTCTGCCACGGCATTTCCTCCTTGCTCTCCAGGATACCATGCCTGGAGTATCGCATCACATGTTTCCGTCTCCGGTGCCATCGCCACGGCACTGCCGCTGCAGTTGACGAATACGATTTTCTTTCCAGCCTCATGCAGTGCTTTTAACACCTGACGCTGAGCTTCAGGCAGTTCGATACTCGTGCGGTCGCCGTTGTCAAACCCCGGTTCCGAAACCTTCGCCTCTTCCCGCTCAAGGTTTGGCGAGATTCCGCCCACAAAGATTACCGTTTCGACATCCTTAGCCTTGGCAACAACATCCCGTGGCGTCAGGTTGTTCACCCTTGCCATGTCGAAGCTCAGTGTTGCCCCTCCCGTCAACTGCATGTAGTCGAGCTGTACATCATACCTCTGTCCTGCCTTTACCTCAAGCTGCTTCCGGTTATAGAGCAGTATCGACTTTTTCCACCTATTATATATAGTATCGCCGTTAACAATAAGTCGTGTGCCGTTGCTGTGGGAGAAATTGAATTGTACCATACCGTCTTCTTTCGCCACGAACGAGCCCCTGTACTGTGCCGTGAAATTATCGAGGTTCACCCCGGCGGCAAAGGCAGTATTTCCCCCGTTGTCGAAGTTCAGTCCGGCGGAATAGTGCGTCTCCACACACGGCTCACCGTTCATCTGCGTGTTGTTCCAGTATTTTGCTGCCATCCCCGGTTTCCCGTCGGGAGCAACGAAACGGTCGAAGAGGCTCTCTGTCTCTCTAACCGCCGTAATATCCGTCGCCTTGGCATAGGGCACATTTCTGCCGAGTTTGCGGTTTATTCCCTCGAGCACGGTAACGGAATGAGTAGGCTGTCCGAAATATATCCCCCACAACACAAGAGAGTCGGCAGCATTAGGTCCCATCACCATTATCCGGCTGTCGGTCTTGCTCAGCGGCAGAATATTGTTTCTGTTCTGCAACAACACCATCTGTTCTCTTGCCATTCTAAGTGCGAGCTGTTTATGCTCCTTCGAGGCAACGACAGACTCCGGTATCTTTGTCCATTCCACGAGCGAATCGTCGTCGAAATCGCCAAGTTCGAAACGCGCCTTGAGCAGTCGGCGCACACTTACATCCACCTGTTCTTCCTTAATTTCCCCTGCTCTCACGGCCTCCGGCAAACGTTTGTAGTTGCTACCGCATTCCACGTCGGTCCCGCTCGCCACAGCTTTTGCCGAAGCCGAAGCAGCATCAGTCGAAACACCGTGTCTGCCTTTCATCCAGAAGTCTGACACCGCCCCGCAATCGCTCACCACGAGTCCATTAAACTTCCAGTCGTTGCGCAGTATCTGCTGCAACAGTCTTGTACTGCCACAACACGGCTGTCCTTCAAAGCGCTGGTAGGCACACATCACCTCCCTTATCTTTGCCTTCTCCACGAGGTCTCTGAACGCCGGCAAGTAAGTCTCCCACAGGTCGCGTGGCGACAGGTCTTCGATATTGAAATGATGGCGTGTCTTCTCCGGTCCGCTATGAACGGCAAAGTGTTTTGCACAGGCAAGGAGCTTCATATACCTGTGTCCCTCTGGTCCTTGCAGTCCCCTCACCACGGCCTGTCCCATACGGGAGTTCATATAGGGGTCTTCGCCGTATGTTTCCTGTCCCCTGCCCCACCGCGGGTCGCGGAAGATGTTGATGTTCGGTGTCCAGAACGAGAGTCCCTGGTATGTCGCCACCGTTCCTTTCTTTCTCTGTGCGGTATTCTTAGCGCGTCCCTCATCACTTATGGCAGTATAGATTTTTTCCAACAGCACGTCGTCGAACGATGCCGCCATTCCTATACACGATGGGAAGAGCGTGCAGTAGCCGTTGCGCCCGATGCCGTGTAGAGCCTCGCTCCACCATGCGAACTGCGGTATTCCGAGTCGCGGTATAGCCGGCGAGTTGTTTTGCATCAGAGCAGCCTTCTCTTCGAGCGTCAGTCGCGAGCACAGGTCTGCGGCTCTTTCTTCTGGCGACAACGCCGGGTTTCGATACGGCAACTGCTGTGCAGAAACGGTTGCCACACCAAATCCGATGATTACGGACAAAAATATTTTCTTCGTGTTCATACATTCTTTTTATTAGATGATGGATTTTTCATTGTTGCAAGAAAAATTATTTTGCGCTACAAATTTAATAAAAAAAACAATTATCCATATTGATATTCTATATTTATCATGCATAAGGGTCAACAATATCTGTCAAAGATATATGTATATCAGATTTTATTTGTATTTTTGCCGTGAATGCCTAAAGACTTATATATTTATGCAACAGAAAGCAGAGCAAATCCGACGGCATTACAATATTACTGGTTTATAAACAATACACATAAAATAAAACTGATATAAATATGCAGACATTCAAAAACGACCTTACTGCAAACACATCCCTTACGGAATGATGGATTGCCATTACTTAATATAGATTTTATACATACATGTGCAAAAACTCAATACAAAGAAGTTATGGGAAAACCTATGAGAAAATTTAGCAAGATTCAGTAGAACCATATTACTTCCGATAATAAAACACTATTTAAACATGGGCATAAGCAAAGATTTAACAGAAGAGGACATCAAGTTCCGCTATATCAACGAAGCCATCACAAGCAAGGGATGGTCTAAGGATAATATATTTATGGAACAGAAAGTTAAATTTACTGACGGAAAAATTAGTCTTCAGGGTAATCTCGTGCATAGAGAGAAACCTAAATTTGCCGACTATGTACTTTATGCAAACAAGGCAACGCCCTTAGCCATTGTTGAGGCAAAGGATGCTAATCATTCTGTTTCTCATGGTTTGCAGCAAGCCATGACTTATGCCAAAATGCTTGATGTAAAGTTTGCGTACAGTTCAAATGGTAAAGGTTTTGCCGAACATGACTTCTTGACAGGCAAGGAACGCACTTTTGCTATGGACGGATTTCCTACAAAAGGAGAACTTATCGAAAAATACAAAAGCGAGGCTAATGATGGCAACGGACTTAATGAGCAAGAGTTGGCTGTCATTGAACAACCATTCTGCACTGGTCAGAATATCTTTCCGCCACGATATTATCAGCGCAATGCAGTAAACCGCACAGTTAGTGCCATTGCCAAAGGACAAAGCCGTGTGCTACTTGTCATGGCAACAGGAACAGGCAAGACATATACAGCATTTCAGATTGTATGGCGTTTACTTAAAAGTGGTTTGAAAAAGAAAGTGTTGTATCTTGCAGACCGCAACATATTGGTTGACCAATCCATACAGCAGGACTTCAAACCATTAGAAAAGGTAACGCACAAGATAGATTACTCAAAAGACAAGAACCACTTGGAAGAATTGGGGTCTTATCAAGTGTTCTTTGCACTCTATCAACAGTTGATTGGACAGAATGATGCCAAAAACTATAAGGAGTTGTTTCCTAATCCAGACTATTTTGACCTTGTTATCGTTGATGAGTGTCATAGAGGTAGCGCAAAGGATGATAGCAACTGGCGAAACATCTTGGAATACTTTTCTTCGGCTACTCATATAGGTATGACTGCAACACCAAAAGAAACAAAGTACCAGTCAAGTATTGGTTATTTTGGTGAGCCTGTTTATACATATAGTCTTAAAAACGGAATTGAGGACGGTTTCCTTGCTCCTTTCAAGGTAATCAACATTACAACCAACATCGGCGACGAGTGGCGACCGACAAAGGGGCAAAAGGATATTTATGGCAACGAGATTGAAGACCGCATTTATAACAACAGCGACTATGATTATAACATTGTTATAGAAGACCGCATAAGGGAAGTTGCGCAAGAGATAACCAACTATCTGAAAAGTACAGATCGCATGGCTAAGACCATAGTGTTCTGTGCTGATGAAACTCATGCGGAACGTATGCGTATGGCTTTGGCTAATGCCAATGCTGATATGTGTAAGAAAAATCCAGACTATGTGGTTCGTATAACTGGCAGTGACGAATACGGAAAAGGCAAGTTGGATTATTTCATTTCTGTTGCTGAGAAATACCCTGTCATAGCGACAACAAGTAAGTTGCTTTCAACTGGTGTTGATTGCAAAATGACAAAACTGATTGTTCTTGACCAACAAATCGGCTCTATGACAGAGTTCAAGCAGATTATCGGTCGTGGCACTCGTCTTCGTGAGAAAGAAGGAAAGACATACTTCACTGTAATGGACTTCCGCAACGTGACACGATTGTTTGCAGACCCAGATTGGGATGGACCGATAGAGATAGACCCTAATTATCCGCCCAAGCCACACATTTGTCCTGTATGTGGGAAAAATCCTTGCGTGTGTCCTAAACCGACACCAGAGCCATGCCCTGTATGTGGTCAGATACCATGTATTTGTCAACAACCTCCCAAACCACCTAAGCCAATAGTCAACTCAGATGGTTGTACAGTAAAGGTTATCAACAAGGTTGTTTCTGTCTATGACACAAATGGTAAGTTGCTTCGCACGGAAAGCATTACCGACTATACAAAGAAAAGTATCATAGACACATACGCTACGATTGATACGTTCACTTCCAAATGGAAAGAAACCAAGAAAAAGTCAGACATTGCTGAAATGCTTAAAGAAAGTGGCATTGACCTTGCGGCATTGAAGCACGACCAAGACATGGACGATGTTGATGATTTCGATTTTATCTGCCATATAGCCTACGGTAAGAAAACACTTACACGACATGAACGTGCCGAACAAGTGAAGAAACGAGACATATTCAGCAAGTATGGTGAACAGGCACGACTTGTGCTTGAAGCCTTGTTGGATAAGTACACCAAGGAAGGCGTGTCTGAATTGGAAAGCCTTACTGTGCTTGAAAATGACCCGTTCCGCAAATTGGGTTCAAAGGCAAACATCGTGAAGTTCTTTGGTGGCAAGCAAGGCTATCTTGATGCCGTAAAGGAACTGGAACAATACATATATAATATAGCATAAAGTAGAAACAAAATATGAGTTTATCAAATTTCGTAAAACGAGTACGCAATATAATGCGCAATGATGCCGGTATCAATGGCGATGCGCAACGCATAGAGCAAATGGCATGGATGCTGTTTTTGAAGGTCTATGACGAGAAAGAAAATGATTGGGAGTTGGACGATGATGATTACAAGTCCATTATTCCAGAAGAATGCCGTTGGCGCAACTGGGCGCATGACGACGGAAGCGGAAATGCCTTGACAGGCGACGAACTGCTTTCGTTTGTCAATAACACCCTCTTTGTTAAACTCAAAAGCATAGAAGTAACACCTGATACACCTATCCGCCAAGCGATAGTAAAGACAACCTTTGACGATGCCAACCAATATATGAAGGATGGCGTTCAGCTTCGCCAAGTGCTGAATGTGATTGACGGTTTGAACCTTGGTGACTATGAGGAAAGTCATGCTTTCGGTGAGATATACGAGACAATCCTCAAAGAAATGCAATCGGCAGGTTCCTCCGGCGAGTTCTACACACCAAGAGCCTTGACCGAGTTTATGGCAGAGATAGTAAATCCGCAGATTGGCGAGAAAATGGCAGACTTTGCCTGTGGTACAGGAGGATTCATCACAAGTTGGTTGGGTGAATTGGACAAGAAGGTAAAGACTGCTGAAGACCGCAAGAAGTATAACCAGTCCGTGTTTGGCATCGAGAAGAAACAATTCCCCTATATGCTGTGCGTTACAAACCTGTTGCTGCATGGTATTGACACGCCATTGGTATACCACGACAACTCGCTTACAAAAGATGTACTCAACTATACAGACGAAGACAAGTTTGATGTTGTGTTGATGAACCCACCATACGGTGGAAACGAGAAGTCGGATGTCAAGTCACACTTCC
>ERZ808270.106-NODE-106-length-53365-cov-4.164753_pt1 | contig 53365 bp, 50 predicted proteins | sample MGYA00521082_ERZ808270 | MGnify/ENA primary metagenome ERZ808270 (study PRJEB31516, sample SAMN03275594) | gut metagenome | biome: mammalia-associated habitat; material: feces | host: Papio cynocephalus | place: Kenya | collected 2012-07-27 ... | reverse complement strand
TATATGAACTTCTTTTTTTATTTCGCCTGTTGCACTTAATAGTATAATTCACCTAGATAAATAAAAATCCCGGCGGTATGTCCGCCGGGATTTCCTATGATGAAAGCTCGCGCAGTCTTTATTTTTCCTCGTCGTTTTTTTCGCGGAGGGTAAAGCCGTAATCGATGGAGGGGTTGCCGTCCAGCAGGGCGCGCACCAGCGCTTCGCGTTTTTCGTGCGTGGTGGAAATCATAAGTTTGCCGTCGGTATCGGCAAGTCCGAGGTAAATTTTATCGTTGTCGGTATCCGATACGGCGGAAGTAATCTGCGATAACGGCAGCCGCGTTTTCACAAAGCCGTGGCAGGTAATCAGTTCGGTAGCGCTTACGCGATATTCGCACTTGATCAGAACGGCGCTCACCACCGTAACGGCAAACACGCACACCGCAATCATAAACGGGTACTGCAGCCATTCGTACATCGAATGTACGCCCGATTTCGCCAGACGGTACGAAGAAAGCGCGATGCCGGCAATCGAAAGCACCAGCGCCGCCACACAAAGCAGCGTGATGGAAAGCGGTTTTTTCATGGGAAACGCGCGGTAAGCGTTTTTGTCGTTTTTGTTTGAAGAATTCTGTTTTTCGTTTTTGTTTTTCATGCTTTCATTATAGCACCCGCGCGGCAAAAAAGCAAACGAAAACGGCGCTTATCCCCGTATTCAAATTGACAAATTTCCGAAAATGCGTTACAATATTTTTGTTATGAACGAAAAAAACGGCAATTTCGCAACAATTTATCGTACTGTTATCGTCGGCGGCGGCGCGGCGGGGCTGTTTTTCGCCGCAAAATACGGCGATAACCGCACGCTGATTCTGGAACGCGGCGAACGCGCGGGCAGAAAGCTTTCGGCTACGGGCGGCGGCTGGGGCAACGTAACCAACGAAAACGCCGCCGATTTTCAAAACACGCGCGGCTATTTCACGTTCGAAAAAGCGGAAGAAGAAAAAATCCGGGGCGTCATATCGAAGCACCCGCCCGAAGATTTGCGGCGGTTTTTATCCTCGGCGGGCGTGCTTCCTTTTGCGGATGGGCGGGGCAGGGTATCCCCGTTTTCCCGTCAGGCTTCCGCCGTAACCGACGCGTTGCGCCGGGAAGCCGCGCGCCGCGGCGTAAAACTTCTCACGGGCGAATTCGTGCAGAGCGTGCGCGAAGCGCGGGGCGTAATCGAAGTGCGTACGCAAAGCGGCGGAAGTTATCTTTGCGAAAACGCGCTTATCTGCACGGGCGGAAAAGCCGCGAAAAATTTCGGTTCCGACGGCAACGGTTACGCGCTGGCGCAGTCGCTGGGGCACACGCTCACGCCCGTATTTCCCGCGCTGGTACAGCTGCGCTGCGCCGAAAAAGACATGCGCGCCCTGAAAGGCGTGCGCGTGTTCGACGGAGAAATGCTTCTCTTTGCGGGCGGAAAAGAACTTTCGCGCGAACGCGGCGACATCCTTTTCACCGATTTCGGCGTTTCGGGCGACTGCGCGTTTAAAATTTCCTCTTATCTTCCCTGCCCCTGCCCGGAGAGCGGCTGCACGCTGCGCGTCGATTTCCTGCCCGACGTTTCCGCGGCGGAACTGCAAACCGCGCTGGAGCAAAAGCTGAACAGATATGCGGAAATTCCCGCGGGCGAACTGCTCGGCGGCATTTTAAACAATCGTGCGGGCATGGTCATCGCGGCGCGCGCGCAGGAAAAATTCGCAGGGAAAAACGGCGGAAAAGGAAACAACGGAAAAAACGGAGAAAACTTCGCCGAAAATTTCGCGAAAGCGCTGGCGGCGGAAGCCAAAAACTTCACGGCAACGGTAACGGGCACGCTCGGCTTCGATTACGCGCAGGTAACGAAAGGCGGCGTAAAATTAAGCGAAGTTTCCCGCGATATGATGTCTTTAAAGCAAAAAAACGTGTATTTCGCGGGCGAAATTCTCGATGCGGACGGCGCCTGCGGCGGTTTTAACCTGCAATGGGCGTATGCTTCCGCGTGCGCGGCGGGCGACGCGATAACTTCGGGCGCGGGGTAATTTCCCGTAACAAGGTTATTTCGGGCAACGCGCGGCGCACCCGTACGCAAAAACAATAAAAACAATTCAGAAACGACACGAAACGCAATTCCGCGCGGAAAGAGAGCGGAAAGAGAAACGAAAAAACAAGAGACGAAAAGTATGGAAATCAGACGGCTGGCAAACATAAAACTGCACCTCGGCGAAAGCGAAGAAGAACTGCGCAAAATCGCGCGGCGCGCATTGAAATGCAACCCCGCGTACTTCCGCATCGTAAAAAAATCGCTGGACGCGCGCGATAAAGGCAATATTTTTTACGTATACACGATAGAATTTGCCGCAAAAGAGCTTTCTTCCGCGCAAATCGAATCCGCCGTCGAACGACTGCCGAAAGAAAAACAGCCCGATAGAAACAACCCCGTTTTAATCGTCGGCGCAGGTCCCGCCGGGCTGTTCTGCGCGCTGCGGCTTTTAAAACGCGGTATCGCGCCGCTTCTCATCGAACGCGGCGAAAGCGTGGAACGCCGCGAAAAAACGCTGCAGACCTTTCACGAAACGGGCGTACTGAATACGGAAAGCAACGTATCGTTCGGCGAGGGCGGCGCGGGCACGTTTTCCGACGGCAAACTCAACACGGGCACGCACGTAAAGGAAAACGACGAAGTCCTGCGCGAATTTATCCGTTTCGGCGCGCCCGAAGAAATCGCGTATTTAAACAAACCGCACATCGGCAGCGACAAACTGAAAACCGTCGTGAAAAACATGCGCGAATACCTTCTTGCAAACGGCGCGCGCGTGCTGTTCAACGCACGCCTTACAAATTTAAAAATCGAAAACGGAAAAATCGCGCAGGCGGAAATCACGTATCGCGAAAACGATTCGTCGCGTACGGAAACTATAGACATTTCGGCTCTGGTGCTTGCCGTAGGGCACAGCGCGCGCGATACGTTTGAACTGCTGCATAAAAAAGGCGTGGCGCTCACTAAAAAAGATTTTGCCGTGGGCGTGCGCATCGAACATCTGCAAAGCGCCGTCGGGTTTGCTCAATACGGCGAAAAATACAAACTGCTTCCGCCCGCCGATTATAAATGCGTGTTCCACGGCGAGCGCGCCGCATTCACTTTCTGTATGTGCCCCGGCGGTTACGTCATGGCGGCGGCAAGCGAAGAGGGCGGCGTGGTAACCAACGGCATGAGCAATTACGCGCGCAACGGCGAAAACGCAAACTCCGCGCTCATCGTGCAGGTAACTTCGGCGGATTATCCCGAAGAAACCCCGCTTGCCGGCGTGGAATTTCAGCGGAAAATCGAACGCGCGGCGTATCGGCTGGGCGGCGGAAAGTACGTGGCTCCGGCGCAGCGCGCAGAGGACTTTTTAAAGGGCAGGGCAAGCAGCCGTTTCGGCGAAGTTACGCCCACCTATCCCCGCGGCGTGGTGCCGTCCGATATATCGGCGGTATTTCCGAAGCCCGTGTACGAAGAATTGAAGCGCGCGATCGAGGGAATGGATAAGCGGCTGAAAGGCTTTGCCTGCCCGGACGCGGTGCTCACCGCCGCGGAAACGCGCACCAGCTCGCCCGTCAGAATCGTCCGCGGCGAAGATTTGCAGTCGGTTTCGGCGCAAATGCTGTTTCCCTGCGGCGAAGGCGCTGGGTATGCGGGCGGCATCACTTCGTCCGCCGCCGACGGAATCCGCGTGGCGGACGCCGTATACAACGCTTTTATGAAAGACTGAATCGCTTATCTCCGTTCTTTTTTCTCGCTTCGCCGCATAAAATAGCTTATAAAAGCGGCGGCGCAAAACGTCGCGCGAGGGGAGCGCGGAGGAAAAAGCGGATTGAAAAAAACAGCGGAAAGCAAAATAAAAAAACAAACGGCGGAGCGATTCTCCGTCGTTTTTTCGGTTTGTACGGCAGTGGGCGCGGTGGCGGGCGCGGGCTTTTTATCGGGGCGAGAACTGCTTGTGTTTTACGGCGGATTCCGCCTTGTTCCGCTTGCCGTATCGTTCGCCGCGTTTGCGGGCGGCTTTTTTCTTTTTTTGCGCCTCGGCGCAAAATACGGCGGTTTCGGCAACGTCATGCGCGGATTGTTCCCCGGCACGGCGGCGCATGCGGCAAAAATCGCGGCGCTTTTCGGCTCGTTCGTCGTGGGGGCGGCAACGCTTTCCGCGCTCAACGCCGCGTACCCGTATAAACCGCTTCCCGCCCTGCTGTTTCTGCTTATCGCGTTGCTTTTTACGCGCAGGGGAATTTCGGGTGTATCGTCTTTCGGCGCCGTGTTCACGCCGTTTTTAATCGTCGCCGTCCTGACGCTCATTGTACGTCGCGGCAGTTTTTCGCCGCCGGAAGTTACCGATTTTCCGTGCGCGGCGCGCGCCGCGGTTTCGGCGGCGATTTACGTCGGCATGAATGTTTTCGCCACCTGTCCAGTCCTTTGCGATCTCGGCGCAACGCTTGCGCGAAAAAAGCGCGCGGCTGCCGTTTCTTTTGTTTCCGCGGGGCTGCTTTCGCTTCTTGCCGCGGCGATTCTTTCCGCCGTGAGCAGCGATAAAAGTTCGTACGCCGCGCCGATGCCGCTCGATTACGTTTTAAACGGCGGAAAGTTTTTCTCGTTGATTTCCGCCGTCGGCATGCTTACCACGTTTACGGCGTGTTTTTATCCCGTTTCCGTCGCGGCGCAGAAAATCTCCCTGCAAAAATTCGTCAAAGCAGGCGGCGTTCCCGTCGCGGAAGAAACGTTCCGCACGCGGCGAAACGGGGCAAAAATCGTCTCCGCGGCAGCGTTTTTCGCCGTTTCCGTACTGCCGTTCGAAGCGATCGTCGGGTATTGCTACCCCGTCGCGGGCGTGGCGGGGGCCGCCGTCATCGTTGCCGCGTTATGCGCGGCTCTTTCGAAACGTCGCGTCAACGCGCCGCGCGCCGCCGCGTAAATCAAGGGGACGTCGCTTTATTCCACGGTAACGCTTTTGGCAAGGTTGCGCGGTTTATCGGGGTTGAGCCCTTTTTCAACGGAAAGTTCGTAAGCGATGCGCTGCCAGGGCAGAATGTTCTGCACGCACTGCAAAGGGTTTCCGCCCGCAACGCCGCCGAGTTTGTTCACGCGCAGAATACGGAAGAATTTTTCTTCCGGGCAGTCGGGCAGCGTCGTTTTGTCCGTCGTAAACAGAATAATTTTGGCGCCGCGCGCCCGCGCTTCTTCCGCGTTCGCCAGCGTTTTTTGCAGCGTGTTTTCTTCGGTGGCGAAAACAACCACGTACGAATTTTCGTCCACCAAAGCAAGAAATCCGTGCTTCAATTCGCCCGCATAATATACGTCGGCGTTCAGGTACGAGGTTTCCTTGATTTTCAGGCTTGCTTCCAGCGCCGTGCGGTAATCGTCGCCTCTGCCGATGAAAAACAGCTTTTCTCCGCCGCAAAACAGCCGCGCGATTTCTTTTTCTTCGTTCCCGTCCCCGTACGAAAGACCGGCGCAAAGTGCGTTCAACGCGGAAAAATCGGGCGCGCAACGTTTTTGCACGGGCAAAGCCGCGGCGCGCAGAAATTCCGCCAGCGCATACAGCGCCGCCGCCTGACAAGAATACGCCTTCGTGGAAGCCACCGCGATTTCCGTTCCCGCTTTCACGGGCAGAAAAGCGTCGGCTGTTTTGGCAAGGGTGCTGTGTTCCGCGTTCACTACGGCAAGCGTTTTCGCGCCGCGCCGCTTCGCTTCCTGCAGGGCGGCAAGCGTGTCCGCCGTCTCTCCGCTCTGGCTGATGAATACCGCCAGCGTGTTTTCGTCGATTTTCGGGCAGTAATAGCGGAATTCGCTCGCCACGTACGCCGCGCTGTCAAGATCGGCGATTTGCCCGATCATTCCCGCGCCCGAAAGGGCGGCGTGATATGCCGTGCCGCAGCCTACAAGCACTGCTTTCGTAAAGCCGCGCCCGTCGTTCGCGTCGCATAAAAGCGGATAATTTTCAAACGTGAAACTGCTTTCGAAATATGCCGTTTCCGCACGCAGCGCGGGCAGCGTATCGTAAATTTCTTTCAGCATATAGTGGGGGTAACGGTTGATTTCTTCGCCCGTATACGCGGCGGAAAGCTTTTCGGCGGGCAGAAAAATTCTGCCCGTCTTATCGTAAAATTCTGCGCCGTTTTCGTCCGCGCAGCCGTACGCGCCGTCGGGCAAAGCGTAATATTCGCTCGTCTGCGCAGAAAAACAAATGACGTCGCTGGCAAGATACGCCCGTTTGTTCCCGTCGTTTTCCGCGTAGGCTAAATAAAGGGGACTTTTATTTTTCGCAAAATAAATTTTCTTTTCGCCCGCATGCAGAATCGCCATGGCAAAGCTGCCTTCCAGCCTCGCGCACGTCTGCCGCAACGCCTGTAAGGGCGCCGCTCCCTGCGCGGAATAGTATTCCAGCAGTTTCGCCGCCGTTTCCGTATCGGTGGCGCTGTAAAATTCGTAGCCGAGTTTTTTCAGCTCGCTTTTCAGTTCCGCGTGGTTTTCGATGATGCCGTTGTGCACCACCGCCCATTTTCCGTCCCGCGAAACGTGCGGGTGCGCGTTGACTTCGTCCGGCTTTCCGTGTGTCGCCCAGCGCGTATGCCCGATGCCGAGCTTTGCGCCCGCGGTTTCTCCCGCCTGTTTCAGCGCCGCTTCCAGATTTTTCAGTCCGCCCGCCCGCTTCGTGATAACGATTTTTTCGCCGTCCGATACGGCGATTCCCGCGGAATCGTACCCGCGGTATTCCAGAAGCCGTAAGCGGTATAAAATATTCTGTTCGGGCGAATCTCCGATATATCCCGCAATGCCGCACATGTTACGCTTTCTCCCCGTTGATTTTTTCGATGGTGGCAACCAGCGCCGCCGCCACTTCGCGGTTCAGCGCTTCGTCCTTGCTTTCCACCATCACGCGGATTTTCGGCTCCGTGCCGGAAGCGCGGATCATCAGCCTGCCTTTTCCCGCCAGCGCCGCGTTGTATTTCGCCACTTGCTTCGAAAGTTCCTCGCTGTTGATTACGCGGAATTTATCTTCCACGGGCACGTTTTTGTTCTCCTGCGGGTACAGGCGGATTTTCACGCCTTCGGCAAGCGTTTTGTTTTCGGAAATCAGCATGTTCGTCAGCGCAATCGCCGTTAAAATTCCGTCGCCGGTGGTGGCGTAATCTTTCAGAATGATGTGCCCGCTCTGTTCTCCGCCTAAGGAATATCCTTTTTCCAGCAGTCTGGCAAGCACGTATTTGTCGCCGATGTCCGTACGCACCAGCGAAATGCCGTGCGCTTTCAGATCGTCCTCGATTGCCATGTTTGTATGGCTGGTGCCCACGGCGGTGCGGCAGGGGAGTTTGCCCTGCGCGTCGAAGTATTTCGCCAGCGCGCATAAAATCATATCCCCGTCAATCACGTCGCCGTGTTCGTCCACGGCAATCAGGCGGTCGGCGTCGCCGTCGAAGGCAAATCCCATATCCGCCTTATAGCGCAGTACTTTGCGCGCCAGATTCTGCGGGTACACGGCGCCGCAGTTGCGGTTGATGGATAATCCGTCGTCCACGCAGTTTGCCGCAATCACGCTTGCGCCCGCGCGGCGGAAAACGTCCGGCGCAATTCTGTGCGCCGCCCCGAACGCTCCGTCCAGCACGATGGTTTTGCCCGCAAAACCGTGTTCGACGGCGCTTAAAAGAAATTCGCGGTAGCGTTTGATTAAATGCAAATCCTGCTCGTAACTGCCGATGCCCGGAAAATCGTTCGTTTTCTCGTGAATAAAACACCGTTCGATGCGTTCTTCTTCCTTGTCGCCCAGTTTATACCCCTCGGAATTGAAAACTTTAATGCCGTTGTATTCTCCGCTGTTGTGCGAAGCGGAAATCACCACGCCGTAATCCGCGCCGATCAGCTTCGTAAGATAGGCGATGCCCGCCGTGGGCACCACGCCCGCGTCAATCACCCGAGTGCCGCCGCTCATGGCGCCGCTCGCCAAGCCCGAAGTTAAATACGTGCGCGAAATCCGCGTGTCTCCGCCGATTAAAATCACAGGTTTTTCTTTGAGTATCGAAAGCGCGTTGCCCACCTTGTACGCCACTTCCAGCGTCAGATCCTCGTTTACCTTTCCTCTCAGTCCGTCCGTTCCGAAAAACAATCCCATATTCTTTTCGCTCCTCGTTTTTGTTTGGTTTACATATAGCCCGTTTTCATGTTTTTATATTTTAGGGCATTTTTTTGCGTTTGTCAAATCATTTTATGCCGTATTTTATGCAAAACGTGCCTGATTTTGCCTGTTTTTACCGTTTTTTATGCGTTTTTTCACGTTACACGTTTTTGTTTTTACGGGGTAAAATGCAGGCTTTATATAGTCTTTTTGGCAAATCTCCCCCGCAAAACGCAATCGTGAACGAGCTCCGGAGCCAAAAAGAGGGAGCAAAAAAATTTTTTTTCGGCTGCTTTCGGCGCGGCGGTTCTGCGACGGATTCTGTCGGAAAAAGCGAAAAGGGGAGTAAAAGAAAAACGAACCCTGTTTGAAACAGAGTTCGTTTTTCTTGGTTTTTTCAGCTAATGAATTAGTTGAAGAGCTCTTTGTAAGCTTTGCCGAATTTCAGAACGGGTTTCTTGGAAGCCGCAATTTCAACGGATTCTTTCGTCTGAGGGTTGATGCCCGTTTTCGCGGGTACGTCCTTGATTTCAAACGTACCGAAACCGACGAGCTGAACCTTTTCGCCGTTCTTCAGGGCTTCCGTGATCGTATCGATCAAAGCGTCGTACGCGATCTGCGCGTCCTTGCTCGTGAAGCCTGCCTTCGTAGCTACTGCTTTAATGAGTTCGCCTTTGTTCATAAGATAAAGTCCCCTTTAGGAATTTTTATTCCCGTTCGTTCGGGCGCCGCAACGGTATTTCGCAACGCTTTCCCCAACGGGTATTTCGATAATAGCATATTTTATAGCGTTTGTCAAGCGTTGATTGCAAAAAAGTCCTGTAAAATGCGGCGAAAATCAAAAAATTTTCCGATTTTTCACATTGAAAAACGGCAGACGTATCCCGTTTTTCTCTCTTTCCCCATAGGGGAAAACCCGCTTTTTTTTCTCACGCCCGCCCGTCGCGGCACGGCAAAAATCTTTAAAAACGTCCGCTCCGAAGCCCGTTTTGCCGTCCGGCGCTGTTCCGTCCGGCGCTTTGCCGCTCAGTGCGCGTCCGAATAGAATCCGTACCCCAGCACCTGCGATACCTTCGACATCACCACAAACGAATCGGGGTCGGCGCTTTTTACCAGCCGCTTGAACGCGTTCACCTGCCGCCGCGAAACCACGCAGATCAACATCGAGTGTTCCGCCTGCGTGTACATGCCTTTCACGGTAATCGAAGTAACGCCGCGTTCCAGCCTCGAAAACAGCAGCGCCGCCACTTCGTCCGGCTTATCCGTAACCACGCGGAATTCTATCGCGGACTGCATCCCGTTCACGATGGTATCGTTCACCTTGCTTTCCACGTACTGCTCGCACACCGCCATCACCAGCGGCAGAATTTTTCCGCCCGCCGTGTCCGCGAGGTCTTTATACACGAAATACGAGGAAGCGATCACAATGCAGTTCAGCACAAACAAAACCCACGCGATGGAGTTCGCCGAAATCTTTTTCTGCACGATCACCGCCACGATGTCCATGCCGCCGGAAGAACCGCCCGTTTTCAACGCGAGAAAAATACCCGTGCCCATCAGAATCCCCGCGAAAATCGCGGCAAAAATCCGTTCTTCGAAAATCAGCTGCGGAAAATTCGCTTTTTCCATCAGGTACAGCCAGAGCGTCTGCGTGCCCACGTTTCCCAGCGTTAAAAAGGCAAACCGCTTGTTTACCGCGAAAAACGAAATGATAATGAGCGGCGCGTTGATGCAGAACACCGTCTTGCTCAGCGATATGCCGAACGCCTTGTTTAAAATGACGGCAACGCCCGTGGCGCCGCCCGTGGCGAAGTGGTTGGGCGTCAGCAGACATTGCGCCGCAAACGCGATTAAAAAAGAGGAAGCCAGCATCGCGGCAATCGTCTTAAACCAAAACGCCGCGCCCGTCGTGTTCGCGGGCGCGTCTTTGGGGCGATGCTTTGTCGTCTGATATACGTTCTCGATGCCGTCGGCTTCGGTTTTGTTTTTTTCGGAATTTTTCATATAGTACTTCTTCGGTAAATTGTAACGAGCTTCTGTCCGTGCAGTGCTCTCTATAGACCCGGCACGGACGGCGGGGCGCAAAAAGGGGACTTATTCCGCCGTAACGTTCACTTTTACGCTCACGTTCACGTTTTCCATCAGCCGGATTTCCGCCGTATACGTGCCCACGGCTTTCACCGCGTCCAGCCGGATACACTTCTTGTCGATGTCGAATCCTTTTTCGGCAAGTGCCGCGGCAACCTGCGCGCCCGTAACGCTTCCGAACGTCTTTCCGTTGGCGCCCACCTTGATGGGAACGGTAACTTCCGCGCCTTTCATTTTCGCGGCAAGTTCTTTCATCGCCTTCACTTCTTCCGCCTTGTGGTAGGCGTCGGCGGCTTTTTTCTGGTTCGTTTCGTTAATGCCGGTGGAAGTCGCTTCCGTCGCCAGTCCTTTTTTAATCAGAAAATTGCGCGCGTAGCCGTCGGAAACTTCCGCCACGTCGCCTTTTTTGCCCGTTCCTTTCACGTCTTTTGTTAAAATCACTTTCATAGCTTTGCACCTCGTAATTATTTCAGATATTTCAAAAAAATTTCTGCCTGACGTAGATAATATTTTTTTCTTCGCGCATACTGTTCTTGTCAAGGAGGTAAGACGAATGGAAGAAAAAAACGTAAACACCTGTATCGGTTGCGGCGTTACCGAATGTAAGTACAACCATACGGGAGATTATTGCACTCTGCCCGAAATCCACGTGGGCAACACCTGTTCCTGCGAAGAGGACAGCTGCACCTGCTGCGATTCGTTCAGCAGAAAATAAGCTGTTTTTTTACGGCTTATTCTTAAGGGAGTTCCTCTCTCCGTGCGGAGAGAGGAATTTTTTATATTTTCCGTTTCAGTTCTTTAATCGCGTTGTTTAAAAAGTATTCCGCGGTAGTGCCTTTCCTGATCAGCTGCGCCGCTTCGTCAAACGTGCACCATCTCACTTCCGAAATTTCTTCCGTGTTCACTTTCAGCGGCATATCTTCCACAACAACGATGAAATTCAGCATCAGAACGTCGCGCTGAGAATGATAGCGCGAGGACATATACTTGCTTTTCACCACGTTCACGCCAAGCTCTTCCTTAATTTCTCTGGGCACGGTTTTTTCGGCGTTTTCGCCTTTTTTCACATACCCCGCAAACAAAATGAAGTCGTCGTCCTCCACGTGTTTGGCAAGCAGTATTTTATTCTGTTCGCGGTTGGTTACCACCATCGATACCGCTACGGCGAACTGCGGAAACACATATTTTTCGCAGGTATCGCAATAGGGGATCAGCCCTTCGTTTTCGCAAAAACGAAGCGTCAGTTTCTGTCCGCAATTTCTGCAATACATTTTTATCTCCTCCTTTCTTCGTATCGTTGCTTTCCGCCGCCGCGTTCCGCCGCGGCATACGGATTTGCAATCTTATAAACTCTTTTTTACTATCATAAACCTTTTTTAAAAATTTGTCAACTTTCTGCGCGTAAAAATTCTGTAAAAAGCTTGTGTTCCGCCCGTCCGACGGGCGATTTTTTTGCGAAAAAGAAAGAAAAACGGCATATTTTTTTATGCGGGAAGCATATCTTAATAAACGCGGGCGAAATAAAAACCGCGTATCGCAAGAAAAATTTACCGGAAATTCACGGGAATCGCCGCCCCGCACTTGACAAGCGGGGAAAAAAGGGTTATAATGTATCACGGCTGAAAAGGCTTGAATCGGCGCGGCGTTTTTGCTTATGCTTATATAATGTATATAAACGCGGGCAAAAAACAGAACGCGGCGCAAGGAGAAATTACATATGCTTACATCCATTTGCGGCATCAACTGGGGCGACGAAGGCAAGGGCAGAATGGTGGATCTTCTTTCCGAAGATTACAACATCGTCTGCCGTTATCAGGGCGGCAACAACGCGGGACACACGGTGGTGAACGACCTCGGCAAATTCGCGTTGAATCTGCTTCCCTCCGGCATTTTAAGAAAGAAGGTGGTCAACGTGCTCGGCAACGGCATGGTCATCGATCTGAAACACCTTTGCGGCGAAATGGATAAACTGCGTTCGGCGGGCGTGGAAATCACCCCCGAAAATCTGAAAATTTCCGATCGTGCGGTAATTACGATGCCCTACAACGTATTGCAGGATTGTCTGGAAGAAGATCGTCTCGCGGGCAAGAAATTCGGTTCCACCCGCCGCGGCATCGCGCCCGTGTACGCCGATAAATATTATAAAAAGGCGTTCAGAATGGGCGAACTGCTCGATAAAGAACACCTGTACGCAAGAGTGGCGGACATCGTGGAATGGAAGAATCTCACCGTTGTGGGCGGTTATCACGCCGAACCCGTGAAAACGGAAGAAATCATCGAATATTTCGAAACGTACGGCACGCCGCTGCTGCCTTATATCTGCGACGTCGGCTCGTATCTCAACGACGCGGCGAAAAAGGGCAAAAACATCATGTTCGAAGCGCAGCTCGGCGCGCTGAGAGATATCGATTTCGGTATCTATCCCTACACTTCCTCGTCGTCCACCATTGCGGCGTACGCACCCATCGGCGCGGGCGTGCCCAATCTGAAGCTGGATAACTCCATCGGCATCATGAAGGCATATTCCACCTGCGTGGGCGAAGGTCCGTTCGTGGCGGAATACTTCGGCGAAAAAGGCGAGCGCCTGCGCAAACTGGGCGCGGAATACGGCGCGGCTACGGGGCGTCCCCGCAGAGTCGGTCCGTTCGACGTCGTGGCTTCCCGTTACGGCATCCGTTGTCAGGGCGCGGACGAAATCGCGCTCACGAAGCTCGACGTGCTTTCCGATTACGACGAAATCGAAGTCTGCACGGCGTACACGCTCAACTGCAAAAAAATCGATACTTTCCCCACCACGGCGCTGCTCAACGAATGCAAGCCCGTGCTCGAAACGGTGAAAGGCTGGCACACCGACATTTCCAAGTGCCGCAAGAAGAAGGATCTTCCCAAAGAGGCGCTCGATTATATCAAGTATCTCGAAAACGCGTGCGAATGCAAAATCAAGTACGTGTCCGTAGGTCCCGAAAGAGAAGCTTACGTAAAACTGTAATCGCGGGCGCGTCTGCGCTTCCGTAAAATTTCACCTCCGATAAAACGTTGAAAAGCGAAGAAAAAAAACAACGGTTACCGGAGGTGATTTTTTTTGAAACGGAAATTTTATAAAATGCACGCGCTCGGCAACGATTATCTCTATTTCGATTGTTTTACGGCGCCGCTCGAAAATCCCGCCGCGCTTGCCGTGCGGCTTTCCGATCGGCGCAAATCCGTCGGCGGCGACGGCATCGTACTGCTGGAGCGAAGCGATGTCGCGCATGCGAAGATGCGTATTTTCAACGCGGACGGCAGCGAGGCGGAAACGTGCGGAAACGGACTTCGGTGCGCCGCGAAATTTCTGCGGGACGTCAGAGGCGTTATGGATACGCCGCTGAAGATAGAAACGCTTGCCGGCGTAAAAACGCTCACGCCCGCGGTAAACGGTCGGGGCGAAACGGAAAGCGTCTGCGCGGAGATGGGCAGGGCGGAATTTTCGGCGGAAAAAATTCCCGTGCTGCTTTCGCCCGATGCCCGCGGCGAAGTCGTCGCGCGGCAAGTGCGCCTTCGCGGCATCACGTTCGAAATCACCTGCGTGTCTTACGGCAATCCGCATTGCGTAACGTTTTCGCCGCAGGCGACGGAAAATTTCGGCTTGCTGGGCGAGGCGGCGGAAAACGCGCCGTTCTTTCCGCAGCGCGTCAACGCGGAATTCGTAACGATCGGCGCAAACGATTTTTCCGTGCGCGTGTTCGAGCGGGGCAGCGGCGAAACGTTTGCCTGCGGCACGGGCGCGTGCGCGGTTGCCGCGGCGGCGGTGAAAAACGGGTACGCGCGCGAAAACGAGAATATCCCGATACGCATGCGCGGCGGAAATTTAACGGTAAAAATCACGCGGGACAATACGTATTTAACGGGCGAGGCGGTTTTGTCTTTCGTCGGCGAAACGGAAATTTAAGAAAAAAGAAGCACGAAAGAGGAAAAATATCTTTCTCCGGAGCGGAATCGTTGTTTACGCCGAATAAAAATTTCAGAAAATTGTCGGAAAATTATCTGTTTGCGGAAAACGCAAAAAAAATCGCGAAATTCGAAGCGCGCACGGGCAAAACGGCGCTCAAGCTGGGCATAGGCGACGTAACCCGTCCGCTGGCGCCCGCCGTCGTCGCGGCGATGAAGCGGGCGGCGGAAGAGATGGGCAACGCGGCAACGTTCCGCGGTTACGGCAGCGAACAGGGCTACGGATTTCTGCGGGAAGCCGTCGCGCGGCGCTATGCGGAACGAGGCGTGCGCGTGCTTGCGGACGATATTTTCATTTCGGACGGCGCGAAAACCGATCTCGGCGCGCTTACGGAACTTTGTGAAAAAAGCGGCGCCGTTCTGTTAAGCGCTCCGTGCTATCCCGCGTATGCCGACGCAAACGTCATCGGCGGGCGCAGAATCGTTTATATGCGTGCGGACGAAGAGAACGGTTTTCTGCCGCTGCCCGATCAGAATCTCGAAGCGGACGTGATATATCTCTGCTCGCCGTCCAATCCGTCGGGCGCGGCGTATACGGAAAAACAGCTGGAAAAGTGGGTGAATTACGCCCTGAAGAAGCGCGCGATCATCGTGTTCGACGCGGCGTACGAATGTTTCGTGCCGTTCGCGTTCGGAAAAGGCGCGGCGGCGGGCGAAAAAATTCCGCGCAGCGTTTACGAAATCGCGGGGGCGGAACAGTGCGCGATAGAGGTGTGTTCGTTTTCGAAATTCGCGGGGTTCACGGGGGTGCGCTGCGGGTACACGGTGATACCCGCCACGCTGATGCGGCGGGGCGTTTCGTTGAAAGCGCTCTGGCAGCGCAGGCAGGGCGCGAAATTCAACGGCGTAAGTTACATAACGCAGCGGGCGGCGGAAGCGGCGCTTTCCGAAGAAGGCATGGCGCAGAACCTTGTAAACGTGCGGTATTATATGCAAAACGCGGCGGCGCTGCGGGCGGGGTTGGAAAAATCCGGCGCGGTGTGTTTCGGCGGTTTCGCGCCGTACGTGTGGGCGCGCGCTCCGGAAAATCGCAGCGGCGAAGAGTGGTGCGAAACGCTTCTGAACGAGGCATGCGTTGCCGCCACGCCGGGCGGCGGCTTCGGGAAAAACGGAAAAAATTACGTGCGGTTCAGCGCGTTCTGTTCGCGTGAAACTATCGTAAACGCGTTGGAAAATATCGCAAAAACGATATAAAAATGCCGCAAAAATACCGTAAAAACGTATGAAAAACGGTGAAAAATTGCGTAAAAAATGCCCGAAAAACGGTAAAAAGCAGTCAAAAACGCAGAAAATAACGCGTAAAACGCCCCGAAAACACACGAAAAACGCCCGAAAAAAACGGATTTTTGCAAAAAAACAGCTGTTTTTTCTATTTACATTTCCAAAAAAACGCGGTATAATAAAAACGGCTAAGGCGAAAATCCGGAGGAAATACGATGTTCGAAAAATTGAAAAAACGTCAGGAAGAATTTTTAAAACTCGGCGTTCCCGGCAACGATTTAAGCGTATATTATAACGGTGAAGAAGTGTACCGCCACCATGCGGGCGTTTCCGAAAAAGAAAGCGGAACGCCGATGACTGGGAAAGAACGGTACAATATGTATTCCTGCTCGAAATTGGTTACGTGCGCGGCGGCGATGCAGCTGATCGAAAAAAGAAAGCTTGCGCTGAACACAAAACTTGCGGACGTTTTTCCTGAATTCGGGCATATGGGCGTATGGCAGAAAAAGGGCGACAGAGGCGTGGTGCGCGAGGCGGAAATGCCGATTACCTTAGAACAGCTGTTTACGATGACGGCGGGCTTTTCGTATAATCTGAATTGCGTGCCGCTGGAACGGGCGAAAAAAGAAACGGGAGGGCTTTGCCCCACGGTGCAGACGATAAAATATCTTGCGCAGGAGCCGCTTTTGTTCGAACCCGGCGAGCGCTGGGAATACAGCCTTTGCCACGACGTGCTTGCCGCCGTAGTGGAAGAAGTTTCGGGCGAACGCTTTTCCGCGTATGTACGGCGGCATATTTTCGAACCGCTCGGCATGGAAAATTCCTCGTTCTGCGTGAACGACGCGCGGGAAATCGAAAAGAAATGCGCGCAGTATATCGGCGACGACAAAACGACGGCGGTAAAAAACTGCGGCAAGGAAATCATGTGGTACAAGCTTGGCTGCGAATACGAAAGCGGCGGCGCGGGGCTGGTTTCTTCCGCAGACGATTATATGAAGTTTCTGGAAGCGCTGCGCACGGGCGATAAAATTTTAAAGAAAGAAACGGTGGCGGCAATGGCGACCGACCGCCTCACGCCCGCGCAGGACCGTTCGTTCTGGATGGGGCAGCACAACGGCTACGGGTACGGGCTGGGGATGCGCTGCAAAAAATCGAAGAGCCTTTGCGAAACGGCCTCGGAAAAGGAACGTACGCTTGCCGCGGTAACGGAAACTGCGGCGGCGACGGAAAACGGGGAAGCGCCGACCGATTTTGGCTGGGGCGGCGCCGCGGGTTCGTATGCGGCGGCGGATGCGGAAAAGAAAATTTCTTTCGTATACACGCAGCACGTGCTTGCGTCTTTGGTGCAGCCGCTGCGCGCGGTCTTGTATAAAATCGCCGCGGAGGAGATTTTTTCCCGCTGAAACAAGGCGCGCGGAAAATCGTTGATTTCACCGAAAAAAATCCCGACGAAAATACCGTCGGGATTTTTCGTATCGTAAAACGTGAAAAATACGGAAAGGGAGTTCAGGCGTTTTCCGATTGTCTTTTCGCCATTTTCTGCCAGTTGATAAAACCGTAAACGTCGTTGGCGAGAAAAGCGACGAAGCACACGACCACCGAAATATAAGAGGCGTTTTCCGCCATGGCAAGGCTCCAGAGAATAATCAGAACAACGTCGTTTGCCGCATAGCCGACGGCGTAAAAAGGGCTTCTCCGGAAAGTTAAATACACGGCGAGAAAACTTGTTGTTACCGATATGGTGCTTGGAAGGATGTTTTTTGTGCCGAACGCTTTTAAAATAAAATAAAAAATCAGCGTTACCGCCGCCGTTACAAGCAGCATGACGGCGGGTTCGCCTTTTTTCAGGCGGTTGACTTTTACTTCCGATTTATTTCCGTTATAAGGGTTTTTCAGCCAGCTGATCAGGGCGACGATTGCCATGGGCATCGTCATGCAAAGGTAGGTGAGCATTTCGCCGTAGTACCTGCAAACAAACGAGATATACCCGTAAATCATACTGAAAACGATGGTGAGCACCTGCCCCGCGGGGTTGCCTTTGGCGTTGAACAGCAAAGAAGTTACGCCGATAAGAGAGGCGGCGAGGGTGAGATAATTTTCCCTGTCGAATATGCAGAACGATACGGCGATTAACAGTACGGAACAAATCCACAGGACGATTTCTCCGACGGAGAAATATTTTACGATTGATTTAAGCGACTTCATATAAACCTCCGAAAAAATAAGCACCCATGTACTTATCTTCAAAGACCTAACGATAAGTAATGAATGCTTTTCCATTCCTGCCCGGTGGCAGAGTTATCATTGAATTGTTGTGCGTATTATAACATATGTGCGCCGCGAAGTCAAGCGTTTTACGCACGCTTCCGGACGGTTGCGGCGTTTTTATATCTGCGGTATGTGCGGGAAAAAAGGTATGATTACACGCTTTCCCCGATTTCGGGTTGTTCTTCCCGCGGTTCTTCGCCGAGGCGTTTCGAAATCTTTTTGTATGTGATGATATAATAGATGATTTCCGCGATTGCCGTTAAAATCCACGAGCAGGGGTACAGAAGATACAGCGAGGCGACGGTGTGAAAATGTTCGAATACCGTGTAAATCCACGCCACGCGGAACACGCATGAACCGGAAATCACGATGACTGTGGGCACGAAACTTTTGCCCAGCCCGCGGGAGGCGGCGATGGTGCAGTCCATAAACGACGAAACGGCGTAGGAAGCGCCCATGACGACGAGCCGTTGCATGCCGTCTTCGATTTCGGCGGGATTTTTCGTGAAAATGCTTAAAAATTGTCTGCCGAACGTGAGAAGCAAGCCGCCTGCGATGAGCCCCGTGCCGAACGAATAAATCAGCGAGATGCGGTAGCTGGCGCGCATTCTGTCCTTTTTGCCGGCGCCGAAGTTCTGCCCCATGAACGAGGAGCAAGCCGTGTAGTAGGCGGCGAGAAGATCGTAGATGAGCGCGTCGGCGTTCGCGGCGGCGGTGTTGCCGTTGAAAAACGTTTCGTCGAAGTAGTTCACCGCTTTCTGGATAAACAGATTCGCGATGGAGAAGATAGAATTCTGGAAACCTGCGGGTAAGCCGAGTCCGAGAATTTTTTTCGCTTTTTCGGACGTGATTTTCAGATACTTCCAGCGTACGGAAGCGCCGCCTTTGTTTCTTAGAAGAGAAATAAAAATAAGGATGGCGGAAATGTACTGCGAAGAGATGCTGGCGATGGCGACGCCCGCGACGTCCAGCTTGCAGACGATGACGAAAAACAGGTTTAAAAGAATGTTGATGACGCCCGCGACGGCAAGGTAAATCAGGGGGCGTTTGGTATCGCCCGCCGCGCTTAAAACGCCGTTGCCGAAGTTGTAAAGGGCAAGCGCGGGCATGCCGAACGCGTAAATTTTAAGGTACTGCGTGGCGCCGCCGATAAACACCGGCTTTGTATCTACCAGCCGCAGCAGAAGATTGGCGGAGCAAAATAAAATCACGCATAACACGGCGCCCGTAATCAGGCAGACGATGGCGGAAGTGTGAATGGTTTCGCGCAGGTCTTTATCGCTTTTCGAGCCGATGAAATGCGCGGTGAGCGCGTTTACGCCGCTGCCCATGCCGATTAAAAACCCCGTGAACAACACGACGAGCGTGGACGTGGAGCCGACCGAGCCGAGAGAGTTATCGCCGCCGAAATTGGACACGACGAAAATGTCCGACAGGTTGAAAAGCACCTGCAGGACGTTGGATAACATGAGCGGCAGCGAAAACAGCATAATCTGCTTCCATAAATTTCCGTGCGTAAGATCTTTTTCGTTACTCATAGCCGTTCCCCGTCGTTTGCCGTATGCCGCCCGTATAGTATTCTGCGCGGCGCGCGCGAACGCGTTCTTCCCTTTAAACGAAAAAAAACGAAAATAGTCGCGGCGCCTCTTGCAAGGTGCCCGAAAAACGACTTTTCCCGCTTTTTATCATAAATTATGAAATTATTATACGGCTTTTTTTACGCAATGTCAAGCGGATTTATACGCCCGCCGTGGCAAAATCGAAAATTTTGTTCGATGCAAACGAAAAAAGCGATACACGAAGTTATTTGCTTTGACGTTTCGCTAAAATTTTTGCCGTTTCGCCGTCTAAAAGATACGAAACGGAGGTTTTATCCGCGGAAATCACGCCGAGGAAATAATAGGTTTTTCCGTCCGATTCGATGAGGCGGACGCGGATTTCCCCCGCGAAGTCGCCGCCCGTTTTCAGCGGCGCGAGCGTTTCGCTTTCCGCTGTTTCGAACGAGGAGAGAATCGCGCGCGGGGAGAGGGTGTCGGAGGTTTTCACGCTCTTCGCTTCGAAGGGGTATTCCTTGCCCGTCTTTGCGTTTTTTACCGTTACGGGCAGCGTTTCCGCCTTGGATAAATCAAGCGAACAGGTGTAGTAATACTGCCGCTTCGTATCGTCGTACGACATTTCTCCGCCGCTTTCCCGCGGGGAACCGGCTTGTTCCGGAAAGGAGACGATATACGTTCCGGAGCCGTCTCTGACGGAAAAATAAAACGAAGTCAGGCGTTCCGTCGTGCCCGCCGCGCCGTCGTCGAGGTACGGTTGTTCGCGGAGGCAGGTATGAACGGCGAGCGAGGCTTTTTCTTCGCCGTCCGCAAGTTCCGCCGTCAGGATATTGTCGCGCAGTTCGGAAACGTAAGAATACAGGTCGGGGCTTTTTTTCGCGCAGCCGCCCGCCGGCAGAAAAAGCGCGGCGGATAAAAGAAGCGTGCCGAGCAGCGATTTCAATCGGAAAAATTTTCTCATGGCAATAATAAGATATGAACGGAGCGGGGCGCGATATGCCGCGTGGGAAAGAAAAGGCGGAAAAGATAAAAAAGAACGCGCAAAAGTTAAAAAATCTTTCCTCAATACGGTTGATTTTTCCGCGAAAAAGTGATACAATGAAAAAAGAACGCGGATTTTTTGCGGAAAGAGGCTTTGGAAGTGAACAAAATCATCTGGAAATCGATACTTGCGACGCTGGTTGCCACGCTGCTGTTGTGCTGCGCGGCGGTGTTTGCGTGCGTGTGTTTTTTTCCGCCTACGGTGATGGAGCTTTCTTATAACGTCGGCTGGGACAGGACGGCGATGCGCTACGCGGAAAAATCTTACGAACGGTTCGGCGAATCGTATTATGCGGCGTTCGCCATGGAAATCGCCGTTTCGGAGGGCATGGACGAAGAGACGGAAAAATACGCCGCGGCGCTGGTAGATTGCAAAGATTTCAAAGAATTCTGCCTGAACGGCGGCATTTCCGGCGAAGGGTTCGGCACGTACAGGCAGTATGCCTATTCTACGCTGTGCCTTGCGAAATACCGGCTGGGCAAAGGGGAAGAGGCGGTGGAGATTGCCGCGGAATCGCTGAACGGGGAATTTCCGCCCAACAATTCGCTTGCGGCGGTGTATCTGTACGCGCTGAAAGACGGCGAAACGGGCGTGGCGGAAAAGGCGAAAGAAAAATTGTCCGCGATTGACGAAACGAAGCTTTCGGAAACGGACAGGACGTATTTAAGCAACATTAAAAATCTTGCCGCGGCGGAAGGTTGAAACCGGAGCCCGGACAAAGACGGCATTTTTTACGGAAGGTAAGCGAATGGATATGAAAGAAAGAGAGAAGGTGCTCGTCCTCGATTTCGGCGGACAGTATAACCAGTTGATTGCGCGCCGCGTGCGGGATCTGAACGTGTATTGCGATTTGAAAAATTGCGATATGACGATGGAGGAGATTAAAGAGTACAACCCCATCGGCATTATTTTTACGGGCGGACCCAACAGCGTGTACGAAGAGACTTCGCCGCACGTGGACCCGGAAATTTTCAAGCTGGGGATTCCCGTCCTCGGCATTTGCTACGGGTGCCAGCTGATTGCGTATACGCTCGGCGGGACGGTTACGCATGCGGAAACCAGCGAGTACGGCAAGAGAGAAATCCGCGTGCTGAAAGAGAACCTGCTTTTCAAGGGCGTGCCAAAGACGACGGTGAGCTGGATGAGCCACACGGATTACGTTTCGAAGGCGCCCGAAGGGTTTGATTGCCTTGCGGACACGGCGGCGGGAACCTGCCCCGTGGCGGCGTTCGGAAGCGAGAAAAGAAAAATTTACGGCGTGCAGTTCCACCCCGAAGTGGTGCATACCGAATACGGCGAAAATATTCTGAAAAATTTCTTATACGAAGTGTGCAAAGCCAAGGGCGACTGGACGATGAGCGGCTTCGTGGAAGAACAGGTGGCGGCGTTAAAGAAAAAAATCGGCAATAAAAAAGTGCTGTGCGCGATGAGCGGCGGCGTGGATTCCGCCGTGGCGGCTACCCTGATTCACCGCGCGGCGGGCGATAACCTTACCTGCGTGTTTGTGGATCACGGTCTGCTGCGCAAATACGAAGCCGACGAGGTGATGAGCGTTTTCAAAGACAAGCTGGGCATGAACCTGATTAAGGCGGACGCGGCGGAGCAGTTTTTATCTAAATTGAAAGGCGTTTCTGACCCCGAAAGAAAGCGTAAAATCATCGGCGAGGAATTCATCCGCACGTTTGAAAAGATTTCTAAGCAGATCGGCGCCGTGGATTTTCTGGTGCAGGGAACGATTTATCCGGACGTAATCGAAAGCGGCAAGGGAAAATCCGCCGTAATCAAGAGCCATCACAACGTGGGCGGGCTGCCTTCGGTGGTGGACTTCAAAGAGATTATCGAACCGCTGCGCGATTTGTTCAAGGACGAAGTGCGCCGCGTGGGACTGGAGCTGGGACTGCCGCGTAAAATCGTGATGCGTCAGCCGTTCCCCGGTCCGGGACTTGCGATTCGCATTATGGGCGAGGTTACGGAAGAGAAACTGGAAACGCTGCGCGATTCCGATTATATTCTGCGCGACGAGATTGCGAAGGCGGGGCTGGACGAACAGATCTGGCAATATTTCACCGTGGTTACGAATTCGCCTACGGTGGGCGTGATGGGGGATTTCCGCACGTACGAAAACGTGATTGCCGTGCGCGCGATTACCAGCGTGGACGCGATGACGGCGGACTGGGCGCGCATCCCTTACGACGTGCTGGAAAAGATTTCCACCCGTATCGTGAACGAAGTGAAACATGCAAACCGCGTGGTGTATGATATTACTTCGAAGCCGCCGGCAACCATCGAGTGGGAATGATTTTTGCGATCTTTTTGCGCAATACCGCGGCGTGCTTGCGTTTTTGCTTGGTCATTTACGTTTTGTAAATTTCCGTCGCAAAATCCGCGCACTTCTTGTCTTGCACAAAAATCTCGGCAAAAATCTTCGATGAAAAGGGGCTTGGGTGCAGAATTTTGTGTGCCCGCTCGTGCGTACTCGCGTTTCGCGCTATGGGAAAAAATCTCTGCAAAAAAATGTTTGAGTGCAGGCGGAATCCGGTTGCGGAAGAATGAAGCTATCCGAGAAAAATACGCTCCGATCTTTTGAACAAAAAGGTCGGATTTTTTCATATATTGCAGTATAAGGCGCTTGCCTTAAATTACGTACAAGAGGAAAAACTTTATGTGTAATAGGAATTGCGGCGATAATCGCGGCGGCTGCGCCCGCACGATCGCTCTGATGCTTCTCGGCGTGGGGCTCGGCAAGAAGTTCTGCGACGCTCCCTGCGGGTGTTTCTGCGTTACTCCCTGTCCTCGTCCCTGCAAAAAGCCCCGCCCCAAACCCTGCTGCGAGCAGCGGCAGACGGTAACGGATTGCTATTATGCGCGCCAGTACGCGCTGTATCCCTGCGATACGCCTTGCAACCGTTGCGGCGGTTTCGGCGAAGAACGGGTTTTAAACGACGATGCGGACGGCGGCTTCGGCTGCCCGTGCCGCGGCTTTTGAATTTCGGCGTCGTAACGGGCGCCCGACATGCAAAAAAAATCCGCTCCGGAGCATCGGGGCGGATTGATTTTTTACCGGAAAAGATTCCGGCGGGGCGTTAATCGTTGCGGTTGTTCATATCCAGTTTGCCGTTGGTGATGCAAGGGGAGATGATGAGCCATACCGCCGCGAGCGCGATGAGCGAGTACACGACGATGGCGAAAACGCTGCGCGCGCCCCCGAAAATCGCCACGAGGTTGAAATTGAAGAAACCGAACAACCCCCAGTTCAACGCGCCGAGAAGTACAAGAACGTAAGCGATAATGTTTGCAATTTTCATAGCTTTTGAAAACCCTCCTGTTTTTATTTTGCCCTTCTTGCGGGCGATTATACGCCGCGCGCCGTTTTTTAACGAAAGAAAACGCGGAAAACGGCGGCGAAACGATTGCAACAAACCCGAAAATGTGCTATACTTTTTTATATGAATCTGCAAGGCTGTACGGAGATGAAAAAATTCGCGGGGAAGCGCGTTTGCGTTGCCTGTTCCGGCGGCGCCGATTCGTTATGTCTGCTGCATTATCTGTACAAGCGGGCGCCTTCGGACGGATTTTTTCTTTCCGCGGTGCACGTGGAGCACGGGCTTCGCGGCGAAAGCAGCAAAGAGGACGCGGCGTTTGTGGCGAAATTCTGCGACGCGCTGCATATTCCGCTGTATACGTTTACGTTCGATTGCCGCGCGATTGCAAAAAAGAACGGCACGGGCATCGAAGAGGCGGCGAGAAACGCAAGGTACGGCGCGTTTGAAAGTCTGCTTTCCGAAAACAAGGCGGACGTGATTGCCACGGCGCACCACGCGCAGGACGAAGCGGAAACGGTGCTGTTTCATCTGCTCCGCGGCGCTTCTCTGACGGGCGCGGGCGGAATCCGCGAAGAGAGAAAAGGGTTTATCCGACCGTTTCTGCACGTAACGAAGGCGGAAATTCTTGCCTACGCGGCGGAAAACAAGCTGGAATACCGCGTGGACGAGACGAATTTTATCGCCGATACGACGCGCAATAAATTACGGCTGGAAATTCTGCCGAGGCTGGAAGAAATCGTTCCCGGCGCGGCGAAAAACCTGACGAATTTTTCTTTTGCGGCGTGGCGCGACGACGAATTTCTGTACGAGCTTTCGGCAAAGTACGTTTCCGCCACAAAAACGGACGGGGGCGACAAAGTCTGCGTGCGGGCATTTGACGAAAACGGCGGCCCCGTGGCGGATCCGCTGTTTACGCGGGCGTGCGTTACGGCGATGAAACTTCTCGGAATCGGAAAGGATTACACGCGCGCGCACATAGATTCGCTGACTGCGCTGCGGACGAAGCAGACGGGCGCGGCGACGGATTTGCCCTGCGGCGTGAAAGCGCGGCGGGTATACGACGACGTCGTGTTTTCCGCGGGAGAAAAAGGCGCGGCGGAAAGCGCGGAAATACCGTTCGGCTACGGGGTGTTCCGCCTCGGCGGCGCAGAAATTCTGATTACGGAAAGCGAAGCGGAAGCGACGGCAGCCGCGGCGCGATCGGGGACGAAACTTCTGCGGGCGGACGGCGCGGCGCTTTGCGGCGGCGTGTTCCGCCGAAAAAAGACGGGCGATACGTTCCGCAAATTCGGCGGGGGAGAAAAGAGCCTGAAAAAAGTGCTGACCGATTTGAAAATCGACGCGGAAAAGCGGGCGGAAATTCCGCTGATAGCCAAAAAAGAAAGCGGAGAAATTCTTGCGGTGGCGGGCGTGGAAATTTCGGAAAGCGTGAAAATCACGTCGCAGACGAAAAAAATCGCGTATATTGCGTTACTGAGCGAAAACCGATAAAAATTACGAAAGAAGAGGAATGGCTATGAAAACCGAAAAAACAAAAGATCTGAACGAAAACGTAGAAAGAATCATGATTACCCCGGAACAGATTTCCGAACGGGTAAAGGCGCTTGCCGCGCAGCTGGACAAGCTGTACGAGGGCAGAACGCCCGTGGTGGTGTGCATTTTGAAGGGGAGCGTGATGTTCTTCGCCGACCTGATACGCGAGATGAAAACGCCGCTGCAAATCGATTTCATGGCGGTATCTTCCTACGGGAAAGATACGATTTCTTCGGGAAAACTGCAGGTGAAGAAAGACCTTACCGTGAATATTGCCGGCAAGGACGTGCTGATTGTGGAGGACATCATCGATTCCGGCAACACGCTGTATCAGCTGAAAAAGATGCTGAACAGCCGTTCGCCGAACAGCGTGAACATCGTAACGCTGCTGGATAAGCCGGAGCGCCGCGAAGTGCCCATGGAGCCCGAATACAAAGGGTTTGTCATCGAGGACGAATTCGTGGTGGGGTACGGGCTGGACTATGCCGAAGAATACCGCAATCTTCCGTACGTGGGCGTGTTGAAACGTTCCGTTTACGAGAAATAAGCTTTTGCGCGGCGGCAAGAGAGACGAAAAAAATGACGAAATTCATTATCGTGCGCCACGGACAAAGCGAGGCGAATTTAAAAGAAATTTATGCGGGCAGATTCGACGCGCCGCTTACGGAGACCGGGAAAAAACAGGCGGAGCTGGTAACGGAGTACGTGCTGAAAACGTATCGGGTGGACGCCGTGTATTCCAGTCCGTTACTGCGTGCGCGGGAGACGGTGAAAGAGATTGCAAAGAAGGCGGGCGTGCCGCTGGTGCTCTGCGACGGCATCGCGGAAATTTTCGGCGGGGAATGGGAAGGAAAGACGTTGCCGGACATTGCGGAAAATTATACGAAAGACGCGCTGGTATGGAAAGACGACATCGGTAACGCGCGCCCGACGGGCGGAGAATCGTTTGCGGAAGTGCAGGCGCGCGCGGACAAGACGTTGCGGGAGATTGCGAAAACGCACGACGGGCAGAACGTGGTGATAGGCACGCACGGCGGCGTGATAAGAAGCATGCAGTGCATTTTCGAAAACAAGCCGATCAGCTATATGAAAGAGGTGGACTGGCAGCCCAACGCTTCCGTTTCGGAAGTGAATTTCGAAAACGGAACGTATACGCCCGTAAAAATGGGGTACACGGGGCATCTGGAAGGGCTGATTACCCGTCTGGCGAATCTCTGACGGGTTCGACGCGTTTTTAAACTTGCGTTCGGAACGGAACGCCGACGAATTTTGTCGGAAAAAGTCGTTTTGTGAAAAATAGGTGAATTTCAAAAAATGTTTAGTCAGCCGCTAACTTTCGGTTGACTTTTTTATTTTTGTGAGTATAATTATAGACGGCTTGGAAAAAAGCCGTTAATTTTTGCGTATAGGTTAGCGCGGGCTAACCTTGAAACCGTGAGGAGCGCAAATATTTTTTCTGTCAAAAGTTAGCTTTGGCTAACCTGAAAATATACATATCGGAGCAGAGACTATGAGTTCATCGGAATTGAGGTATCTGATAGCGGCGAACGAGCTTTCGGAGCAGATGCCCGTCGTGAAGCAGACGGACATAGCGAACAAGCTGCAGGTAACGAAAGTGAGCGCTTACAATGCGGTGGAACGCCTGCGGGAAAAAGGTCTGATTGAAAAATCCGGCAGAAAAATAGAACTGACGGATTGCGGCAGGGAGGTGCTGGAAGAGTATATGACGATTATCCGTTTTATCTCGGCGCACTTGTCGCAGCACTGCGGAACGCCGAAAAAACAGGCGTACGACGACGCGCTGAACGCCGCGTGCGCGTTTTCGGAAGCGACGCGGAACGGCGTGGCGGACTTTATAAAATCGGGAATGAAAGGATCGCATCATGAGCAAAGAGTATAAACACTGGAATACGGAAAAGAAGCTGATTCCCGTGATGATAAGAATGTATTGTCGCGGAAATCACAAAGCGGAAAGAAAAACCGAAGGCGTAAAGGGCAAGGAGCTTTGTACGAAATGCAAAGAACTTGCGGAGTATGCGGCGTTCAGGCTGGAAAAGTGTCCGTTCAAGAAGAACAAAGGATTTTGTTCCTATTGCAAAATTCATTGCTACAAGCCCGAATATCGCGCGGAGATGAAGGAAGTGATGAAATATTCCGGTCCGCGTATGCTGTTCTCGCACCCGATATTCGCCATGTCGCACGTAACGGCGATGATTAAGTACAAAAAGCAATTAAAGAAACAGGCGAAGCTGCAGGCGGACGGGAAGCAGGAAACGAAACCCGCGCAGGCGGCACAGACAAACGAACAAAAGAAAGACAAGGAGTAAACAAATGATAGACAAAGAGTTATTCAGGCTGATCGGCGGGAATAAAAAATACATATTCATTGCCGTGGCGTTGCAGGTACTCGGACTGATTGCGAACGTTTCGATTACGGGAAGCGTATGTTATGCCGTATACCTGTTGGGAGAAGGCGCGGAAACGACGAAATTTATCTTTCCGTTGCTGGGCGCGGTAGCCGGGATTGCCGTAAGGTATACGTGTTCGCGCATTACCGGCGATATCAAGGATACGCTGGGCAGAGGCGTGAAAAGAGACCTCCGCGAAAAGGTGTACAACAAGATATTGCGGCTGGGCGTGAAAACGACCGACGGAATGAGCATGGCGGGCTTGACGCAGGTGTCGCTGGAAGGCGTGGAGCAGCTGGATATTTATTTTTCAAGCTATCTTCCGCAGTTTTTCTTCGCGATGATCGCGCCGGTGGTGCTGTTTTTAATCTGCGTATGGATTGACTGGAGAACGGCGCTTGTGCTGATTTGCTGCGTGCCGCTGATTCCCGTTTCGATTGTGGCGGTGAGCAAGTACGCGAAGAAAGTATTCGCCAAATACTGGGGCAAATACACTTCGATGGGCGATAAGTTTCTTGACAGCGTGCAGGGGCTGAAAGAACTGAAGATTTTTCAGGCGGACGCGGCGCAGCACGTGAAAATCAACGAAAGCGCGGAAGAATTCCGCGTAATCACGATGAAAGTGCTTGTAATGCAGCTGATCAGCATTACGATTATGGACCTTGTGGCGTACGGCGGCGCGGGAATCGGCATCGGGTTGGCGGTTTACGGCGCGGCGTTCCGCGGGCTGAACCCGATTGCGGCATTGTTTTTGTGCCTTGTGTCGGTGGAGTTTTTCCTGCCGCTGCGTTCGTTCGGTTCGGCGTTCCACGTGGCGATGAACGGCGTGAGCGCGGGCAAAAAGATTATTTCTCTTTTGAATACGCCCGACCCCGAATGGGGAACGGAAACGCTTGACGGCAACAAGGATATTCGTCTGGAAAACGTTACGTTCTCTTATGACGGCAAGCGCGACGTTCTGAAAAACGTGAACATGCTCTTCCCCGAAAAAGGGATGACGGCGATCGTAGGCGAAAGCGGATGCGGCAAATCTACGGTGGTGAATATGCTGGTGGGCGCGTTCCGTCCGCAGAGCGGCGAAGTTACCGTTGGCGGAAAGCAGCTGGAAAAATTATCGCGGGAAAACTGGTATTCGCACCTTGCGGCGGTGAGCTACAACACCTACATTTTTAACGAAAGCGTGAGAGATAACTTTAAAATGGCGAAAGAAAACGTTACGGACGACGAGATTTTCGCCTCGCTGGAAAAGGTGAACTTAAAAGAATTCATCGAAGAAAACGGCGGGCTGGATAAGGTGATCACCGAGGACGCCAACAACATTTCGGGCGGACAGAAACAGCGCCTCGCGCTGGCGATCGCGCTGGTATCGGGCAAAGATATTTATGTGTTCGACGAAGCGACGAGCAATATCGATATCGACAGCGAAGCCATTATCATGAACAACATCAAGGCGCTTTCGGACAGCAGAAGCGTTATCGTGATTTCGCACCGTCTTGCGAACGTGGTGCCCGCGGACAATATCTATTATATGGAGGACGGCGAAATTAAAGAGAGCGGCTCGCACGAAGAGCTGATGTCGGCGGGAAAAGGGTACGCCCGCCTGTACAACACGCAAAAGACGCTGGAACAGGGTTATACGGAGGCGATAGCATGAGTACGAAGAAGAAAGAAAAGAAATACGTGAGAAGAAGCGGCGCGAAAATCATGGCAAGCCTTGTGGTGCTTCTCGGCAGCTTGTCTTACATCATGATATTAGCCGTCATCAACGGCAGTCTCGGTTTTATTACGGCGATGGGCGTAACGGTGTTCGGCGCGCTGGGCGTGGCGAAAGCGCTCGGCGAACAGATAGCGCTTTCCTACGGCTGGATTATCGGGCTTACGATAGGGTGCGGCGTTATCCGCGGCGCGTTAAGATATATCGAACAGTACAGCAACCACTATATCGCATTCAGACTTCTGGCGGCGTTCAGAGATAAAATTTTCGGGGCGCTCAGAGTGCTTTGCCCCGCGAAGCTGGAAAGCAAGCAGAAGGGCAGCATCATCGCGATGATTACTTCCGATATCGAAACGCTGGAAGTGTTCTACGCGCACACCATATCGCCCATCTGCATCGCGATAGTGGTATCTACGGCAGTGTTCCTGTTTGTGGGATTCGTTTCAAGCTGGTATCTCGCGCTGGTGGCGCTTGTCGGCTTCCTGTTTATCGGCATTGTGGTTCCGCTGATTTCTTCGGGCAGACTGAAAGAAAGCGGCGTGAAATACCGCGCGGAATTCGCGTCGTTCTCGGCGTATTTCCTTGACAGCATCAAGGGCATCAAAGACATCGTTCTGAACAATGCGGGCGAAGAGAGAGAAGAAGAAGTCAACAAACGTTCGGACGGGCTTTTAAAAGAAACCAAAAAGATGAAGCACAACATTACCCGCGCGGGCGCGGCGATAGAACTGACGGTTTCGGTGTTTATTCTTGCGGCGCTTGCCGTGGGAATCGTGCTGGTGAAAAACGATGTGCTTTCTTTGGGCAAAATGATTATCGGTATGGTGGCGGTGTTCTCGTCGTTCGGACCGGTGATCGCGGTGGGCGGACTGCCCGGAAACCTGACGCAGACGTTTGCGAGCGGCGACAGAGTGCTGAATCTGCTTGCGGAAAAGCCCGCGGTGGAGGAAGTGAAGAACGGCAAAGATTTCGATTACGAAAATCTTGACGTGAAAGATTTATCGTTCAGTTACGACGGACAGACGGAAGTGCTGAACGACGTGAAAATGCACGCCGAAAAAGGCGAAATCATCGGTATCGTGGGCGAAAGCGGCTGCGGGAAATCCACTTTCCTGAAACTGCTGATGAGATTCTGGGAAAGAAGCGGCGGCGAAATCGATTACAACGATATCGATATAGACAAAATCAATACGGATTCGCTGCTGAAAAACGTAACGATGGTTTCGCAGACAACGTATCTTTTCGAAGAGACGATTGAAGACAACCTTCGTATCGCGAAACCGGACGCCACGCGGGAAGAAATAGAAAACGCCTGCAAAATGGCTTCGGTGCACGATTTCATCATGACGCTTCCGGACGGCTACAAAACGCAGGTTACGGCGCTGGGAGATAACCTTTCGGCGGGCGAAAAACAGCGTATCGGGCTGGCGCGCGCGTTTCTTAGAGGAAGCGAACTCATTCTTCTGGACGAGCCGACGAGCAACGTGGACAGCATCAACGAAGGCATTATTCTGAAAGCCCTGAAAGAACAGAAGAACAAAAAGAGCATTATTCTCGTATCGCACAGAGAATCGACGATGGCGATTGCCGACAGAATTTATAAAGTGGAAAACGGCAGAATGACGGAGGCGGTGTAATTGAATGGACGAACAAAAGAAAAACAACGAAATAGAAGAAGCGGCTTCCGCGCTGATTGAAAATTCGGAAACGGAAGCGGAAGATTTTGACGATAAACAGGCGCAAAAGCAGGATTCCGCCGAACAATCGACCGGAAAGGAACCCGAAAAAGAAGGGAAATTTTTCAAAAAATACAAGATAAAAGATATCGTGTTTCTGGCGATTATGACGGCGTGTACGCTGACAACGGGCGCGGTGATGCCGTTCGTGATTAAAATTCCTCTGTTCGGAATCGTACAGCTGTGCCTCGGACTGCAGTTTTCGATATTTCCCGTGATCGGTATGATGAAAGTGAGAAAACCGGGGGCGCTGTTTTTGCAGTCGGCGTTTATCGCGGTGGTTCTGAGCGCGATGAATCCGCCGATGCTGATGATGGCGCTTTGCGGGCTGGTAGCCGAAGCGATCGCCTTGCTGATTTTTCACGGCTATAAAAGCGACTGGGCGTGCGTTGTGGCGGGAACGCTGTATCTGCCGCTGACGCTGCCGTTCATGTACGTTTACTACAAGTTTTTCCACACCGTAACGGATACCGGGGCGAACGCGCTGGAAGCGTTTCTGATGGGCGCGAATACCGGAATGGTGATAGGAATTTCCTGCGCGGTGGTGGCGATATGCTTCGTCGGTTCGTTGATCGGCATGGTGGTTTCCCGCGAGCTGAAGAAAGCCGGAGTTCTGAAAAAATGAAATTCCTGTCTTTCAAAAAGAAGCTCTATCCCGTAATCGTTCTGATTGCAAGCATATTCATCGTTATTTTCGGGCTTGTGATGGCGAGAAACAAAAATTTTGTATGGTTTCTGGCGGGAACGTACGTCTGGCTGTTTCTTTTCGGCTGCAAGAAAGGTTGTCTGCACATTATCGTTCCGTTTATTTTCGCGGGCGGAATCTTCGGAGTCATCGCGTATTTTTCCTACGGACGGGATTTTGCCGCGGCGATTGCGATGGCGAACAGATTCGGAGCCGTGTTTTTATCGATCGCGCTCGGCATGAGCATTCAGCCGATCGATATGACGAGAAATTTATCCGCGTTGAAAGCGCCGAGAGGGGTAACGCTCGGCATGCTGATCGCCACGTCGTTTCCGCCCGTGTTGCGCGGAGAAAAACAACGGGTGCGCGAGGCGATGAAAACGCGCGGCGCGGGCAGCGTGTTTAACCCGAAAATTTTTTACAGGGCGTATCTGGTGCCGCTTGTGATGCGGCTGGTGAATATCTCGGACACGCTTTCGCTGTCGGTGGAAACGCGCGGATTTTCGCTGGAAAAAACGCCGTACACGGTGTATAAAAAAGAGACGATCTGCATTTCGGACTTGCTGTTTCTTGCAGGAATTGTCGCGGGTGCGGTTTGCGTGGTGGTGTTATGAACGCGATAGAACTTAAAAACGTAAACTTTTCCTACGACGGAAAAACGCAGATTCTCGAAAACGTGAATATGGCGCTTTCGTACGGCGAAGTGAATCTGATTTCGGGACATTCGGGCGAAGGCAAAAGCACTCTTTTGTATATCGCGAGCGGGATTATTCCGAATATCACGGACGGGAAACTTTCGGGCGAAGTGCTGATAAACGGCGAGGATATCAAGGGAAAGCGCCTCGGCGAAGTGTGCCGCAAAGTGGGCGTTGTGCTGCAGAACGCCGACGAACAGATTATACAGAGAACGGTAGAGGACGAAATTGCGTTCGGCTGCGAAAATCTGGCGTTTCCGCCCGAAAAAATCGGCAGACAGGTGGATACCGTCTGCCGGCTGATGAAGCTGGATAAATCGTGGCTGAGCCGCAAACTTTCCGGCGGGCAGAAGCAGCGGCTGATTACCGCTTCTACGCTGGCGATGGGGCAGAAAATCATCATTCTCGACGAGCCGCTGGCAAACCTTGACACGGCGGGCGCGGAAATGTTGATGTCCACGCTGAAAACGCTGGCGAAAGCGGGGTATTGCATCGTTGTGATCGAACACAGACTGGACGTGGTGCTGCCGTTCGTGGATAAAGTTTTTCACGTGGGCGACAAGAGCGTAAGAGAGATAACGGATAAAGAAAATTATCTGAAAGAACAGTCTGCGGCGATTTCGGATACCTGCGCGAAGTTCGACGGAACGACGACCGTGTTTTCGCTTTCGGACGTTGCGTTTTCGGTGAAAAACCGCGAAATATTGAGTGGCGTAACTTTCGACGTGTTAAAAGGTGCGCGGACGGTGCTGCTCGGCGAAAACGGGTGCGGAAAAACGACGTTGCTGCGGCTGATTTCCCGTCTGGAAAAGCCGACGCGCGGCGCGATTTTGCAGAATATCGGCGAAAAATTCGGGCAGAAGTGCAAACAAAGCAAAAAATGGTACAAAAAAGTGGGGGTGGTGTATCAGAACCCCGATTACCAGCTGTTTATGCCCACGGTGGAAAAAGAGATTAAGTTCGGCGCGACATCGGACGGATACGCGGACGAAATCGCGGAAAAATTCGGCGTGAAGCATTTGTACGCGCGGCATCCGCAGTCGCTTTCGGAAGGGCAGAAGCGCAGAGTTTCGATTGCCGCGGTGGTGGCTACCGCGCCCGAAGTGCTGATTCTGGACGAACCGACGGTGGGGCAGGACTATAAAGGGCTGTGTAAAATGGTTGAAATTTTAAACAGCCTCCACGAAGAAACGCACAATACGATGATTACCGTTACGCACGATAAACGCTGCGCGGAAGCGCTTTGCGACAGAGCCGTGCAGATCAGGGACGGAAAGGCTTTTCGTACCGGCGGGAAAGAGCTGGCGAGAGAGTTTTTCTTCGGCGCATCGGTATAAGGCGGCGCGGAAAGCGAAGCGCGGCTTCGAGCAGGGCGATTGTTGCGATGCGGAAACCGACAAAAAGATGGTATTGAAAACAGCGGAGCGAAAGGCGGAACGCCGTACGGCGCTCCGCTAATTTTTTAGATATTTCGTTATGTATTTTTCTATCCACTCGCCGCCCAGCGTACGCAGCGGAGATGTTTCGGCGGTACGCGTTCCCGCGGAGCCCGTATTCGTTCCGCCTCCGATGCCGGAAGAGCCGGTGCCGCCGCTTGCGGTGCCCGTGGGACGGGGCGGATCGGGCGGGCAAGGATTGTACGGGTTGCAGGGAGTATCGTTGCACGGGCGGTTGCAATCGTTGCCGTGCGGCGGCGCGGGACAATCCTGCGCGGGCGGGGAGTCCGTTTTTTCGGGCGAACAGGGGAACGCCGAAAGCGAGCCGAGAAAATCGAGCATATCCTGCGATTCTTTCAGCTTCTTGCAAAGCGGCGCCAGATTGCCCTGAAAATCGGGGTTTTGCGTTACGAGATACACGATGAGCAAAGTTAAAGCGTCCATACACCCATTATACGCCGCGGCACGGCGCGGGAGTTACACCGCATATATTGCCATAGCGGAGGTGTATATGAAAAGTTTTCGTGAATTTGCCGATGAGAACGCAAGAGGAAGCGGCGCGACGAACGGCGCGCGGGACGGATACGGAGCCGAAAACAACGGTGCGGCGGAGGGTGCCGCAAACGGCGCGGGTGAAAGCGCGGGCGAGCGGGTAACGGCGGAAACGCTGACAAGGCAGATTGCGGCGGCATACCGCGGAAAGAGCGATAAAGCGGTGCTGGCGGATATTGTTTCTTCCGCGGAAAAAGGCAAGCGCGCGGGCACGCTGACGAACGCGGAAATCGACGCGTTTTACAGGCGGTTTGCCCCGATGCTGAATTTTGTGCAGCGGAAAAAACTGGAACAGATTGTTACGCAGCTGAAAAACATCTGAGCGGAATATCCGCGCGAACAGGCGGTTTTAAATGAGAGAGGAGATTTCGGAAAGGGCGGAAAGCAGGCGCACGATTTCCCATTTTTTGTTGAAGTGCGAAAAGCTGACGCGCACCAGTCCGTTTTCTTCCGTGCCCAGCGCGCGGTGTGCCAGCGGCGCGCAATGCAGTCCGCCCCGCACCGCGATGCCGTAGCGTTCGGATAACAGCGCCGATACCTCTTCCGACTGCATGCCTTCCAACGCGAACGATACCACGCCGCAGGCATTGGGGCGGGAATACGCTTTGCAGCGGGGGATTTTCGAAAGCCCTTGCAGAAATACGGCGGTGAACGCCAATGTTGCGGCGGCGATTTCTTTTTCGTGCATGACGTAATAGCGCGTGCCTTCGAGCAGGGAAACGACGGCGGGGTAGGACAGCGTGCCCGCTTCCAGCAAATCGGGGTAAAAATCGGGCATATCCAAAGAAAAACTTTCGCTGCCCGTGCCGCCGTACAAAAGCGGCTTTAAGCGCACGCGTTCCGATAACAGCAGCGCGCCGCCGCCCTGCATGGCGAATAGTCCTTTGTGCCCCGCAAGCGCCAGTCCGTCGAGACCGAGCGCCTGCATTTTCAGGGGGATATGTCCGCCGCCCTGCGCGCCGTCGCAAAGGAACAATACGTTTTCGGGCAGCGCCGCTCTGATTTCTTTCAGCGGCGGCGTGGCGCCCGTAACGTTGGAAGCCGCCGTTACGACGACGAGCTTCGTGTTTTCGCGCAGAAGCGCTTTTATGTCTTTTGCGCAGACGTTGCCGCCTTGGGAAAGCGGACAGACGTCGTAAGAAATCACGCCGAGCTTTTTCAGCCGCTCCAGCGGGCGCAGCACGGAATTATGTTCCAGCGGAGTGGCGATAACGTGATCGCCTTTTTCCAGCGCGCCGAAAATAAACGCGTTGAGCGCTTCGGTGCAGCTTTTGGTGAAAACGACGCGTTCGGGCGAGGGAGCATTGAAAACGTCGGCAAGCAGTTCGCGCGTTTTTAAAACGTTTTTCGCGCAGACGAGGGAAAGGGCGTGTCCGCTTCGCCCCGGATTTGCGCAGACGCGTAAGGAAGCGGAGACGGCGGAAACGACGGAAGCGGGTTTTTGTCCGCCCGTGGCGGCGTTATCGAAATAAATCATAGAATATCTGACCTTAAAAACGGAATTGCCGCAAAAATTCGCGCAAAAGCGCCGACCGCGCAAAAACGTGCACCGAACGCGGTGCGGGCGGCATACTATATAGTATTCCCGACGTAAGACGGGTAGAACTAATCGCGGGGAAGGTATAACGAATGACGATGCTGGCGATATTCCGTTCGCGATCGCAAGCCCTGACGTATGCGCAACGGCTTTCCGGCTACGGCGTGCGGTGTTTCACCGTGCCCGCGCCGAAAGAGGCGGGCATAGGCTGCGGCTTGTGCGTGAAATTCGACGCGCGCGATTACCCCAAAGCACGTGCCTGCGCCGCGTTGTATGCGGGCGGCACGTTCAAAGGGTTTATGTATGCCCGGTGAAACGGGGAAAAGTCGTTTTTATATACGGTTATGCGGGTGCGCGGCGAAAGAAGCCGTCGGGCGAGGAAAATCGTCCGGCGGCTGTTTGCGTGTAAAAAGCCGTTATTCGCTTGCAAAAAACGTTGAAAAGCGGTATAATAAGGGCGTTATGAATACGAAAGATAAGAAAAAGGCGATAGAACTGCTGGCGGAGGCGTACCCGGACGCGAAACCCGCGCTGAAATTTGCTTCTCCGTATCAGTTGCTGGTGGCGGTGGTGCTTTCGGCGCAGTGCACCGACGAGCGGGTGAACAAGGTTACGGCGGAACTTTTCAAGGAGCACGGCACACCGGAAAAAATAGCGGAATTATCGCAGGAAGAACTGGAAAAGTACATTTATTCGTGCGGGTTTTATCATAATAAAGCGGCGCATATTCTTTCGGCGACGAACGATATTTTAACGAGGTACGGCGGAGAGGTGCCGGGCACGTTGGAGGAGCTGCGCACGCTGGCGGGCGTGGGAAGAAAAACGTCGAACGTGGTGTATTCGGTGGCGTTCGGCGGGAACGCGATAGCGGTGGATACGCACGTTTTCCGCGTATCGAACAGGCTTGGACTGGCAACGGGAAAGACTCCGGAACAGGTAGAAAAGGGCTTGCAGAAGGCGATTGACGAGAATTTGTGGAGCAAAAGCCACCATTATTTAATCTGGCACGGGCGGAAAGTATGTCATTCGCAAAAACCCGACTGCGCGAACTGCACGCTTTGCGGAATCTGCGATGATTTCAAACATAAAGAGAAAGGGCGCAAATGAGCATATCCGCATGTATCCGATAAAACTATCGGGCACGGCGAAAAGAAAGAGAAAAAATTTTCATCCGTCGGGATTTGCTTGCAATTATTTCGCGGAAATGCTACACTATATCCGTACGGAATAAAAACGGGACGGAACGGCGCATGCGGGCAAAAAACAAAAAAAAATTATATAAAAAAATCGTGTCGGGCGTGCTGTTGGCGCTTGTCGTCTATTTTTTTGCGTGCGGTTATATTCCGCCGATGATCAGAAAAAAATTTACGCTTCAACCGCTTTCTTCCCGCCGCGGCGATGACGCCTGCGCCGAGCGGGCGGCGGTGATCGACGATAACGAAAGCGCGCTTTTATATCGGTTGCGCCTGATTGAAAGCGCCCGGAGCGAGATTTTGCTTTCCACCTATTCGTATTATAACGACGAAAGCGGCAGGGATATTACCTGCGCTCTTTTTGCCGCGGCGGAACGCGGCGTAAAAATCAGAATCGTCGTGGACGGGTTCAACGAGGGAAAATTAAACGGTTTTTCCGAATTCAAAGCGCTGGCGGGGCACGAAAACGCGGAAGTAACGATTTACAATCCCGTGAATCCGGCGGCTTTTCAAAGGGCGAATTTCCGGCTGCACGATAAATATCTGGTGTGCGACGACGAAACGTATCTTCTCGGCGGCAGAAATATCGGCGATTATTTTCTGGGTGCGTACTGCGCCGAAAACAAGCGGAATCTGGACAGAGACGTGCTGGTAAGCTGTCCCGCCGCGGAAAGTTCCGGAAAAAACGGGACGGGCGCAGATAAGCCGCGTTCGGTAAGCGAAGTGAAGGCGTATTTCGGAAGGGTGCAAAGCGAAAAGCACAATGCGGCGTTCGGCGGCGTATCGGGCGGAAAGCGTTACGAAAAGTCGGCGGCAAAGATGCGGGCGCGCTATGCGGCGCTGAAAGAAAAATACCCCGATATTTCGCGCGAGATCGACGCGGAAACGGAGACGACGGCGACGAAGGGAATCGCTTTGCTGCACGGCGAAACGCAGGCGGGCGCGAAGCAGCCGCTGTTATGGAAATCGATTTTAAACGAGGCGAAAGGGACGGACGAAACGGTGATACAAACGCCGTACGCCATCTGCGATAAAGCGATGTATTCGGACATAGCGGAACTGGCTCAAAGCGGCACGGCGGTAACGATAGCCACAAATTCCGTGAGAAGCGGCGCGAATCCGTGGGGCTGCGCGGACTTTCCCGTTTCGAAAACGAAGCTGTTGAAGGCGGGCGCGGCGGTGCTGGAAATTTCGGCGGAGCGTTCGTCGCACGTGAAAACGGTGCTGGCGGGGGAGAACATGAGTTATATCGGCTCGTTCAATCTGGATATGCGCAGCGTGTATCTGAACACGGAGACGGTGCTGGCGATCGACAGCGAAGAGATCAACGCGGCGCTGAAAGAAAAGGTGCGGGCGCTGGCGGAAACGGGCACGATTACGAAAGCGAACGACGAGGGCGGGTACGATTTTTATTCCGGAGAAAAATACGAATACCGGCGCATGCCGCTTGCAAAAAGCTTTGTGTATTCCGTGCTGCGCATCGTGATTCTGCCGATACGGCATTTGCTGTGAGCGCGGAGGGCGGAACGCCGCGGGCGCGTTGAAAAATGCGGCGGAAAGTTTACGAAAACGGGGCGGAGGTAAGAAATTTTACCGATTGCGGGCACGGGTAATTGTTTTCTGCGGAAAAACTGAGTATAATGTAAGAAAAACGAGCGGAAACGGTGCGTTTTGCCGCGGAAAGGAAGAAAATTCGCGGCGATTTCACAAAGATTCGGGCGCCATTTGTTTGACAAAGCGCGATTTTTGGGGTATACTATAAATAGTCCGCGCCGCGCGGTTGCGGGGCGACGGAGAAGAAACGACGTATATCTTAAGGATATGGAAGAAGCGAAAAAATGATATTTTACATTTTTCGCCCGTTGTGATATGATAAAAAAAGCGTGCGGAGCGCGGTGAAACGCGAAAGGACGGTGAGCGAATGAAAGCGCAGATTATAGAAGCGATCACGGAAGCGGAAAAGCAGGCGGCGTACGAGAAAGAAAGCGCCGTGGCTCAGGCGGAGCTTTTACAGCGCGAAGCGGAAGTGCGGGCGAAAAACACGATTACGGCAAGCGCGGGCGTGTGCAAGGCGTATTCGGAAACGCAGATTCGGCTGGCGACGGCGCAAAGCGAAAAACGCTACGAAGAAGAGATTGAAAAAGCGGAAAAACTTGCCGCGGAACAGGTGAGAAACGCCGCGGCGGAAAGCGAAATTTCCGTGAGCGGGATTGTTCGGAGAATCGTGAACGGCGAGGAAGAGAAAGCGTAACGACGGGGGGCGGCGTATGATTGCTAAAATGCAGAAGCTTCATCTGGCGGCGATGCTTTCCGATAAAGACGGCATTCTGGACGCGTTGCAGAAAACGCGCGCCGCAGAGGTGAAAAAACACGGAGAAGAAGAGGGCACGGCGATCCCCGTAAAGGACGACGCCGCGCTTTTGCTGCGTGCGGCGGAAACGGAAAACGCTCTGCAGCTTTTAACGAAAGCGGCGGAAGATTACGCGCGCGACCACGCCGCGAAAACGGATTTTCTGAAAGACGGCTTCGACGTTTCCTATTCGGGCTTTATGCAGATGAAGGAAAAAAGCGGCGAGGCGGAGGAAATCATCGCGCGGGCAAAGGCGCTTTCCGAAGAGAAAGCCGCGCTGGCGGCGGAAGGATATTCGCTGGCGAGAGAGGAAAAAGCGCTGCTGCCGTATGCGGGCATCGATTTGCCGTTCGCGGAAGCGGAAAGCACGAAGCGGGCGGGGTTTTTACTCGGCGTGATTCCCGCGGCGAAAGAGGAAGATTTTCTTGCGGCGATCGCGGCGGCGGAATATGACGGCGCGGCGGCGGAAAAGCTGGGAAAATGCGAAACCGGCGGCGTGTATCTGATTGCGTATCTGAAAAGCGAAAAAAACAAGGCGGACGAGCTTCTCGGCGCGTCCGGTTTTTCCGCGTATCCGTACGAATACGGCGAAAAAGGGTTCGCTTCGGCGAAAGCCCGTTACGAAAACACGGTTGCGGAAATTTCCGGAAACAAGCAGGCGCAGGAAAAGAACGCGGCGGAATTTTTCGCCCTTTCGGAAAAGATTCCGTTTCTGAAAACGTATTCCGATTATCTTTCGTATCTTCTGGAAAAGGAGAACGTAACGGACGACATCCGCGCGACGGAGCGTGTGTTTTTGCTGGAAGCGTACGTGCCGGCAGAGAACGCGGACGAAGTGAAAACCGCGCTGGAAAATACGACGGGCGCGTGCTATTACGAATTTACCGAGCCGGATGAGGAGGACAACCCTCCCACGCTCTTGAAAAACAACAAGGCGGTGCGGAATTTCGAGGACATTACGAATATGTACTCGGTGCCGAGCAGCCGGGAGTTCGACCCGAACGCGGTGATGGGATTTTTCTATTCGCTGTTTATGGGCTTTATCATCGGCGATATGGGCTACGGGCTGATTATGATGCTGGGCGGCGGCTTGATCTGGTGGAAGAACCGCGCGCGGGAAAGCGGATTCAAGCGGCTTTCCGCCGTGTTTGCGATGGGCGGCGTGTTTGCCGTGCTGTGGGGCGTTTTGTTCAATTCGCTTCTCGGATTGCAGGTGCTGCCGTTTACGGTGATGCCGGACATGCAGAAAGACATGTGGAGCTTAGCGGGAATTTCCGTGCCGAGCGTGCTGGTGATCAGTATGGAAATCGGCATCGCGCAGATTTTTACGGGCTATATCTGCCGCGCGGTGCAGTGTTTCCGTCGCGGCGACGTGCCGGGCGGCATTTTCGACGGCATCGTGTGGGCGTTTTTCTCGCTGGGGGCGTTTCTCGCCGTCATCGGGTTTGTGGAAGAAAGCAATCTGCCGGTTTTCAAATCGGTGGGCGGCATTACGGCGGGCGTTTCGCTGGTAATCGCGATGCTTACGGCGGGGCGCGGACAGAAATTTTTCGCGAGGTTCACGAAAGGGTTCGGCGCCGCGTACGGCGTGATCAATTACGCTTCCGACGTGCTCAGTTACGCGCGTTTGTACGGGCTGTTGCTTTCGGGCGCGGTGATTGCCAACATCGTTTCTACGTACGCGATGGGCTTCATTACGGGCGGCAACGTTATCGTGGCGGTGCTCGGCGTGATGCTGATGGTGGCGGGGCATGCGTTTAACCTTGCCATGAGCCTTTTGGGCGCTTACATTCACGACGCGCGGCTTCAGTATGTGGAGTTCTTCGGCAAGTTCTACGAAGGCGAGGGCGAACTGTTTACGCCTCTCGGAAGTTCGCAGAAGTATGTGTATCTGCTGCCGGCGGAAGCTGCGGCATAACGCGAAAGAGGATAAAAACGTCGGGCGCGGGAAGGAAGCGCGCGGCGGAAAAAATAAAAAACGATTAAGATCGGAGGAGTTTCTTATGGGTTATATGATAGCATTGTTCGGTATTGCGGCATGCGTGCTGTTCTGCGGCATCGGTTCGTGCATCGGTCTGTACAAGACGGGTACGGCGGCTGCGGGCGTTCTGGGCGAAGAACCGAAGAAGTTCGGTAAGGTGATGGTGCTGGTACTGCTGCCCGCTACGCAGGGTATTTACGGCTTCATTATCGGTCTGATTGCCTCGGCGCAGCTGAAAGCGGGCATGGACGCAGCTTCCGGCTGGGCGGTATTTGCGGCGGTGATGCCGATGGCGATTTCCGGTTTGGTTTCCGGCTTTATGCAGGGAAAGTGCGCGGCGAACTGTATTTACGCGGTTGGCAAGCAGGAATCTCTTTCCGGTAAGCTGATCGTTTACCCCGGTATGATCGAATTCTACGCCATTCTCGGCTTGATTATTTCGATTATGCTTGTGGGCGGGCTGACGGTAACGATTGCGCCCGTGCCCGTAATAACGGCGGCGTTATAATCGGCGCCCGGACGTTAAGGAAAAAGAAAAATGAGTGTGGAAAGTATCGTTGAAAGAATACGCTCCGACGGGAAAACCGAAGCGGAAGCGATTCTTGCCGCGGGAAAACGGAAAGCGGACGAAACGGAAAACGGGGCGAAGGCTGAAGCGGAACGGCTGCGGCGCGAAACGGAAAGCGACGTGGAAAAGCGCGCCGCCGCGGTTGCCGCGCATTTTGCCGCCACCGCCCGTCTGGACGTGAAAAAAATTATGCTTGCCGCCAGAAAAAAAGCCGTGGAGAACGTATACGCGGAGGCGAAAAAACGCCTGATCGATCTGGGCGAAGAGGAAACGCTTGCGCTGTTCAACCGGCTGCTTTGCCTGTACGCCGAAGAGGGCGACGCGGTGATTTTTGCCGACGGATTCCGTTATGCCGAAGAAGTGAAGCTTCTGCCCGTGTTCGGGGAAAAGAAGCTGAAAGCGGTTTCGGACGGCGCGGTGTTTGCGGGCGTAAAGATTGACGGCGGATTGTATCTGGCGGGCGAAACGGCGGATAAAGATCTTTCTTTCGACGCGCTTTTGAAGGCGGACAGAGAAGAGAACGAATCGCGGATTGCGGCGGAACTTTTCGGAAGCCCGGCAAAGGAGAAAAGCGAGTGATTTCGAGAACGTACGTGAACGGCGTTATCGCCGCCAAAGAAAAATATTTTCTCGGCGAGAAGTTGCTGCGGCTGACGGAAACGGACGCCGCGAGCGCTTTGCGCGCCCTGAAAGAAAGCGGCTTCGGAGGCGATTCCGAGAGTGCGGAAAACGGGAATTTTTCTACGGACGAGGCGGAAACGCTGATTGCGGCGGAAGAGGCGAAAACCAACGCGTTTATCCGCGAATACGCCGGCAGCGAAGCGGAAAAGGAATATTTTCTTTCTCCGCTGGATTGCCACAACGTAAAGGCGTATTTCAAGGCGAAAATCACGGGGGCGGAAGCGGCGGAAATGCTTGCTCCGGAAGGCGCCGTGCCGTTGAAAAAGATAGCCGAAGCGTTTGAAAAGGAAGATTTTTCGTTGCTGCCCGCGTATCTTGGCGCGGCGGTGAAGCAGGCGGAAAACGTTTGCGAAAACGGCGCTGCGGGCAAGGGCGCGGAAGTGGGCGCGGCGTTTGAGAAGGCGCTGTACGGACATCTTCGGGAGGCGTGCAAGGGCGCGGGAAAAGCGCGGCGGGCGCTGCGCGGAGCGTTGCAAGAAAAAGCGGACCTCACCAACCTGGTAACGGCGCTTCGTTCTTCTTCGGAAAGCGCGGCGGCGAAACAGTACGTGCCGTGCGGATTGCTTTCCGCGGAAGATTTCGGTTTTTGCTTTGCGGAAAACGCCGAACTTGCGGAAAAGGCGTACAATAAAGCTTGCGCGGGCGCGGGCGGCGCGAAAAAGAAGGCGCTGAAAGCCGCGTACGATTTGTATCTGAACGCGAAAGAGACGGGCAGCGTTGCCGCGGCAGAAAAACGGCTGGCGGAAACGGAAATCCGTTTGTTCGAAGCGCGGAAGTACGAGCTTTCGGGCAACGAGCCGTTTTTGTATTACGTACTGCGCAAGAAAACGGAATGCGCGAACGTACGCGCGACGATGGTGTGCCTGAACGCGGGCTTGAAAGACAGCGAGATTAAAAAACGTTTGCGCGGAATCTGAAGAGCCCCGGAAACAGGGAATTTCTATGCAGGCGAAAGCGTGCAGAAGCCGGGAAACGGGAAATGTTGAAACGGAGGGCAGAAAGCTATGACGGGTAAAGCCGCGATTATAGGCGACGGCGACAGCATCACGGTGTTTAAAGCCGCGGGCGTGGACGCGTTCAGCGCGACGGACGAAAAATCCGCGCGCGAGATTTTAAGAAAAATCGCTAAAGATTATAAAATCATTTTTCTCACGGAAGAATTTGCCCGTCCGCTTTCGGAATTTCTGAAGCGGTTCGACGAGGAAGTTTATCCGGTGGTGCTTTCGGTGCCGTCGAAGAACGGTTCTTCGGGGTATGGCGTGGAAGCGTTGCGGGGCGCCTGTGAGCGGGCGCTCGGCGTAAATCTTCTGTAAACGCGAGCGCCCTCTCAAGAAGAATGAACGTGCTTAACTCGGCGTAAATCTTCTGTAAACGCGAGCGTAAACGAGCGGTTGCCGGGCGTTCGGAGGTTTGGCGGAAATAATTTTCGGGAGAAATCGGTTGCGCCCTCATCGCCGCTCCTCAACGGGGAAGCTTAAGACAAAGGCGGCAAGTAAAATTTCAAACAGTTTGCAATCATCCGTTGCGGAAGGGGCGATGCCCTCCCCCAAAAAAGGGAAGCCTCTGAAACAGGCTGAAAATAAAGCAAAATCCTTCTGATAAATATAAGGAATGAAAAATATGGCTACGATAGGTAAAACAATTAAAGTTTCCGGTCCTTTGATCGTTGCGGAAAACATGGCGGACGCCAAACTTTACGACGTTGTGCGCGTTTCCGAAAAAGGACTTATCGGCGAAATCATCGAACTTCGCGGCGATAAAGCTTCCATTCAGGTGTACGAAGAAACGGCGGGGCTCGGCGTGGGCGAAAACGTGTATTCCACGGGCGAGCCGCTTTCCGCGGAACTGGCGCCGGGGCTCATCACGGGTATTTTCGACGGGATTCAGCGCCCGCTGACCGCTTTGTATTTCAAGTACGGCGACAGAATTTCGCGCGGCGTTTCGGTAAACAAACTTTCCCGCGAGAAAAAGTGGACGTTTGTTCCGTGCGCTTCCGTCGGCGACGAAGTTTCGACGGGCGACGTGATAGGTACCGTGCAGGAGACGGAAATCGTCAGCCATAAAATTATGGTGCCCGCGGGCGTAAAGGGAAAAATTTCTTCGATTACGGCGGGCGATTTCACGATTGAAGAAACGGTTGCCGTGGTGGAAACGGAAAACGGCGCGAAGCCGCTTTGCATGTTGCAGAAATGCCCCGTGCGTAAAGGCAGAGCGTATAAAGAAAAACTGAATCCCGATCGCCCGATGGTTACGGGGCAACGCGTTATCGATACGCTGTTTCCCATTGCGAAAGGCGGCGTGGCGGCGGTGCCCGGTCCGTTCGGCAGCGGTAAAACCGTAGTGCAGCACCAGCTGGCGAAGTGGGCGGACGCGGACATCATCGTATACGTTGGCTGCGGCGAACGCGGCAACGAGATGACGGACGTTCTGAACGAATTTCCCGAACTGAAAGACCCGAAAACGGGCGAGCCGCTGATGAAGCGCACGGTGCTGATTGCCAACACTTCGGATATGCCCGTGGCGGCGCGGGAAGCTTCCATTTATACGGGCATCACCATTGCCGAATATTTCCGCGATATGGGCTACAACGTGGCGATTATGGCGGATTCCACTTCGCGTTGGGCGGAGGCGCTGCGCGAAATGAGCGGGCGGCTTGAAGAAATGCCCGGCGACGAAGGCTATCCTGCGTATCTTGCCAGCCGTCTGGCGGAATTCTACGAACGCGCGGGCATCGTGAAAGTGCTCGGCAAAGAGGATAAATGCGGTTCGGTAACGGCAATCGGCGCCGTGTCGCCTCCGGGCGGCGACCTGAGCGAACCCGTGGCGCAGGCGACTTTGCGTATCGTAAAGGTGTTCTGGGGGCTTTCGGCTTCGCTTGCCTACAAGCGGCATTTCCCCGCGATCGACTGGCTGATTTCGTATTCGCTGTATGCGGATAAAATGAAAGAGTGGTACGATACGGCGGTGGGGAAAGATTTCTTCCGCTATCGCACGGAAGTGATGAAGATTTTGCAGGAAGAAGCGGCGCTGGACGAAATCGTCCGACTGGTGGGTATGGACGCGCTTTCCGCGAAAGACCGCCTTACGATGGAAACGGCGAAGATGATCCGCGAAGATTTTCTGCATCAGAACGCGTTCCACGAAGTGGATACGTACACCTCGCTGAAAAAACAGCTGGCAATGCTGAAACTCATCTGCGGTTTCCAGGAAAAAGCGGGCGAAGCGGTGGCGCAGTATGTGGATCTGAACGATATACTGAATTCTCCGTTCAAGGAAAAGATCGGGCGCGCGAAGTATGTGCCCGAAGAAAACGCAGAGCAGCTGGAAGAAATTTATACGGAAATGCTCGGCGAAATCAAGGCGCTTTGCGAGGGAGAGAGAGAAGATGTTTAAGGAATACAAGACGATTCGCGAGGTGGTCGGTCCGCTGATGGTGGTGGACGGCGTTGCGGGCGTAACGTACAACGAACTTGTGGAAATCGTGAACACGAACGGCGAAACGCGCCTCGGCAAAGTGCTGGAAGTTTCCGGCGACAAAGCCGTGGTGCAGCTGTTCGAAAATTCGCAGGGCTTACAGATTTCGGGCGCGAAAGCGCGCTTTCTGGGGCATGCGCAACGGCTTGCCGTCTCCCGTGATATGCTGGGGCGGGTGTTCGACGGTATGGGCAATCCCCGCGACGGCGGCGAAAGCGTGATTCCCGATAAATGGATGGATATTAACGGCGAACCCATCAATCCCGCGGCGCGGGATTACCCCAACGAATTTATCGAAACGGGCATTTCCGCCATCGACGGATTGAACACGCTGGTGCGCGGGCAGAAGCTGCCGGTGTTTTCGATGAGCGGTTTGCCGCACGCGGAGCTTGCCGCGCAGATCGCGCGTCAGGCAAAGGTGAAGAGCGGCGGAAATTTCGCCGTTGTGTTTGCGGCAATCGGCATTACGTTTGAAGAAGCGCAGTACTTCGTGGAAGATTTCAAGCGCACGGGCGCCATCGAGCGTACGGTGCTGTTTACGAATCTTGCCAACGACCCCGCCGTAGAACGTATCGCTACGCCGCGTATGGCGCTTACCTGCGCGGAATATCTCGCGTTCGAATGTGGCATGCACGTGCTTGTAATTATGACGGACATCACGAACTACGCGGAAGCGCTCCGCGAAGTTTCGGCGGCGCGGCGGGAAGTACCCGGTCGGCGCGGTTATCCCGGTTATCTGTATACCGACCTTGCTTCGCTGTACGAGCGTGCGGGGCGGATTCGCGGCAAAGAGGGTTCGATTACGCAGATTCCCATTTTAACGATGCCTGAGGACGATAAAACGCACCCGATTCCCGACCTTACGGGGTATATCACGGAAGGGCAGATTATTCTTTCGCGCGAACTTTATAAAAAGGGCGTTACGCCGCCCATCGACGTGCTTCCTTCGCTTTCCCGTCTGAAAGATAAAGGCATCGGCAGAGGCAAGACGAGAGAGGACCACGCGGACACGATGAACCAGCTGTTCGCGGCGTACGCGAGGGGCAAAGAATGCAAGGAGCTTTCCGCGATTCTGGGCGAGGCGGCGCTTTCCGATACCGATAAACTATACGCGAAATTTGCGGAAGAATTTGAAAAGAAGTACGTTTCGCAGGGATTCACCACGGCGCGCAGCATCGAAGAAACGCTGGATACGGGCTGGGAACTTCTGAGAATTCTGCCCGTTTCGGAATTGAAGCGTATCCGCGAAGAGTATATCGAAAAATATCTGCACCGCGGCGAAAGCAAGGCGGAATAAGGCGAAAGCCGGCGGGCTTTGCGGTTAAAAAGCAAAGCGGAGAAACAGGAACAGAAATATGGCAAGGCTGAACGTAAACCCCACGAGAATGGAGTTGAAAAAATTGAAGGCGCGGCTTTCCACGTCGGTGCGCGGGCATAAACTGCTGAAAGACAAGTCGGACGAGATGATCCGGCGGTTTTCGGAAATCGTCCGCGAAGCGAAGCGGCTGCGCGAGGACGTGGAATCGGAAATCGCTTTAACGTTGAAGCGGTTTTCTGTGGCGCGTTCGTTTACGCCTGCTTACGAAGCGGAAACGGCGTTTGCGATGCCCGCTACGGCAATCAGCGCGGAATGCGACGTGGAAAGCATCATGGGCGTGGACGTGCCGAAAATTTCGCTGCTCGGCGCCGCGGAAAACGATTCCGAGGGCGTTGCCGCGGGTGCGGCGGAGGTGCCGTATGCTTTCCCCGAAATCACGGGAGAGGCGGACGAGGCGGTGAAAGCCGCGTACACGTTGCTGCCGAAGATGCTGAAGCTTGCCGAAACGGAAAAGGCGGTGCGGATGCTGGCGGACGAGATAGAACGGAACAAACGGCGCGTGAACGCGCTGGAATACGTGATGATTCCGCAGCTGAACGAAACGATTAAATATATCAAAGATAAGCTTGACGAGAACGAGCGCGCAAGCATCGTGCGGCTGATGAAAGTGAAGAGCAAAGCGTAAAATGATATTGAATGAAGGCTTCCGGTAAGGAAGCCTTTTTTTTGCCGCATAAAATATTTGCGGAATTTGATTCGAAAAGTCGTTTAAAGCGCTTGATTTTTTCGATTGTTTGTGATATAATTTGTTTGACGAAACGGAAGAACGCTTTTTTTTCGTTTTGCCGATTGAAAAAATCTTTCGGGATCATTTGTTTTTTCTATGAATACTGAAGAACTGAAAACATTTATCTGTCTTTGTAAAGTAAAAAATTTCACGCTGGCTGCCGAGCAGATGTATATTGCGCAGTCTACCGTAACTAACCGCATTGTGGAGCTGGAAAAGGACGTAGGGAAGAAGCTTTTCAACCGCGCTTCGAAAAAGGTGATTCTTACGGAGGAGGGGCGCATCTTTCTGAAATACGCCGAGCGTATTCTGGAGCTGCAGGATACTTCCATTGCCGAGATGAACGCCGTATCGGCGTATCGGCAGAAGATTGCCGTAGGCTCGGTAAACGCCACGTACGAAAGCTTTGTGAAGCCCGTGCTGGACAGGTGTCTGCACGAAGCGGACGACGTTGCCGTGAAAGTGGTGATCGGGCATTCGATGAACCTCATTCAGATGTTGCAGGACAACGTGCTAGATATGGCGTTTTCGTCGATTCCGCTGAAGCGCGCGGGGTTCGAGTGTATGGAATACGACACGGACAGACTGGCGCTTGTTATCGGCAAAGGGTACAACCGGTATAAAGGCGGCGTGGACGAGGAAGGCTTGAAAAACATGTCGTATTTAATGTGCGACTTTTTAAGCGAAATCGGGGAATTTATCCGTTCGCTGTTCCCGGCGGATCATGTGTTTAAACTGGAAGTGGATAATTCTTCGAAGCTGCTGCCGTATCTGGAAGAAGGGCTGGGGTATTCGTTCATGCCCTATAAGATGGTGAAAGATAAGATTGAGGAAGGCGTGCTGGAAGAGGTGCCCCTGATAGGGTTTAAATCGCTGAAAGTAATCACGTATCTGATTTACCGCCAGAATTACGACCCGATGACGTTTTTAAAATACGCGCCGAAAAACTGACGTCGCGAACGCTGTGCAAGGGAACGGGTGAAAACGGTGCCTGAAAACGGCGGAAGCGGGCAAAAAAGCAACAAAACGGGCGGAAAAAACGTAAAAACAGGCGTTTGAAAAAAAATTCTTATAAAAATAAAAATTTTTTCGGAAAACCTGTTAAAAACAGTTGACAAAACAAAAATTTTTTAGTATTATAATTAGGCTGTTCACGAAATACGGAACGCTTGTAACGGTTGAGAAATCAAAGCCTTGAAAGTATCGGAAGCGGACGGCTTAACATCGCGGGGTGGAGCAGCTAGGTAGCTCGTCGGGCTCATAACCCGAAGGTCGCAGGTTCGAATCCCGCCCCCGCAACCATTAAATGGCGGCGTAGCTTAGTTGGTTAGAGCGATCGGTTCATACCCGATAGGTCATAAGTTCGAATCTCATCGCCGCTACCATTTGCAAACGATGCGAACGCGGTTCGCGTGTGAGATATATAAAATGTGGCCCCATGGTCAAGCGGTTAAGACACCACCCTTTCACGGTGGTAACATGGGTTCAAGTCCCGTTGGGGTCACCAGATTAAAACAAATCCGAACAATCTTGTTCGGATTTGTTTTTTACTATAAATTTGTTTGTATTGTAAAAGGTGTCAAGAACGGACATTGTCGCCGCTTTTTTTCAGTGTACGAGCTTGCGGAAAATTTTATTAAAAACAAAAGAATTTTTAAGAATCTGCTTGCTTTTTTGTGAAGTTAAATTATTTATCTAAAAATTTTTCGGCATCCGAAAACAGCGTTTCGATATCGACGTTTAAAATTTTCGCAATCACATATATTTCTTTGTCGGTGGCGTTTCTGAGTTGTCCTTCCAGCTTGGAATAGCTGGTGGGGTTGATATCGCATCCGGCAAGCTGCATCTGCGCGATAAAATCTTTTTGTTTGATATTTCTTTCTTTGCGTAATTTTTCAACGTTTTTTCCGATAATATTATATTCCCCGTAAGATTTTTTCCTGAGTTTCATTAGTTTACCTTCAGTATATTTCTTTTTCGGAATTATAATACAGAAAACGCTTGACATAATTCCGAAACGGAATTATAATAAGAATATCCTGAAAAATTTTAAATAGAAAGGAGAGAAAGTATATGAATGAAATTCGGAAAAACAAGGAAGAAGAAGCGGAAATTGTTTCCGCAAAATTTGCAATGCCGAAAATAGAAGTTATCGTTCTTAAAGTACTGATTATCGGTTTTGCTTTGTTGGGGGTGGTTGGAATAATTATAGGATTAACCCGCGGGGGTTTTACGTTGTGTAACTTTGTTTGGGTATCGGTTTTATTTGCTGTTTGTTGGGTTTTGCGTTTTTTTGGATTAAAAGATTCAAAATTTAATGTTACCAACAAGGCGATTAACGGAGTAAATTCGCTATTGCTTTTCAAAAAATCTTATCGTTATCGTTTGGATGAAATCGATAATATTGAAATGGAATCATCTGTTTTGGGAATACATACGTTGGTATTGCATTTTTCACAAGGCAAACTTAGCTCTCGGCGTGATGTCAACTATGGAAGCGGGGTGTTGGGGATGCGAGGTGCGAATGTGTTTCGGATTGCGTATATTGAAAATTACGAAGAAGTCTATGATAAACTTTCTGCTTTACTTGCAGGCATGAAAAACGATAAAGACGTAGCGATCGATATAGAAATGCGTAAAGTGGAAGCTGAGGATAGAAAAGCCGCTGCGTTTGAAATGGTGGCATCAAAGCTCGGTGGTACGGAAGCTGAACAAAATGACGCTTTAACGAAGCTGGAAAGGCTGCAGAAACTGAAAGAGAGCGGGGCGATTACCGAAGAGGAATACAACGAAAAGAAAACGGAGATGCTTAAAAATATATAGAGCTTTCAAAATTTTATAAATAAAAAATCGGCGTTGACTTTGGTAAGTCAACGCCGAAATTCGTTTACTTTGCGAATCGCAAATTATTCTTTTGCGGCAAGCTTCTTATAGCCTTCGAGACGCTCTTTCGAAGCCTGTTCTTCCTGCTTGTAGAGTTTTTCGGCAAGCTCGGGTTCCGTCTTTTTAAGCGACGCGAAACGAACTTCGCCCTGCAGGAACGCCTGATAATCGCCCGTGGGATCTTTCGAATCCAGCGTGAACGGATTCTTGCCTTCCGCTTCCAGCGTAGGATTGTAGCGATACAACTGCCAGTAGCCGCAATCCACGGCGTTCTTTTCTTCGCTCTGCGATTTCGTCATGTTGATGCCGTGGTTGATGCAAGGCGCATAGCAGATGATGAGGGAAGGTCCGTGGTAAGCTTCGGCTTCTTTCAAAGCTTTTACAAACTGCGCTTTATCCGAGCCCATCGCGCACTGCGCCACGTATACGTAGCCGTACGTGCTGGCAATCATGCCGAGGTCCTTCTTCTTCACTCTCTTGCCGCCGGCAGCGAATTTCGCAACCGCCGCGATAGGAGTGGACTTCGAAGCTTGTCCGCCGGTGTTGGAATAAACTTCGGTATCCAGCACAAGCACGTTTACGTCCTCGCCCGAAGCAAGCACGTGATCGAGCCCGCCGTAGCCGATGTCGTACGCCCAGCCGTCGCCGCCGATAATCCAGAAGGATTTCTTCACAAGGCAATCTTTCGCCTTTAAGATGTCGTTTACAAGTTCAAGCTCTTCGCCCTCGCAATCGTCCTTGCACTTTTCAAGGTCTGCCACAAGCGCCGCGGCGGTTTTCTTGCTGCCTTCCGCGTCGTCCATGTTTTCCATCCAGTCGGTAAGAATCTTCTTGCATTCGGGGTACTCGTTCCAGAGTTCCGCAAGCGCGGCAACCTTATCTTTCAGAGCTTCTCTTCTCGCCTTGTACGCAAGGTTCATGCCGAAGCCGAATTCCGCGTTGTCCTCGAAGAGGGAGTTCGCCCATGCGGGACCGTGTCCCTGTTTGTTGGTGGTGTAAGGGCAGGTAGGGGAGGATCCGCCGTAAATCGAAGAGCAGCCCGTAGCGTTGGCAACGATCATTCTGTCGCCGAACAGCTGCGTAAGCACCTTCACGTAAGGCGTTTCGCCGCAACCCGCGCATGCGCCGGAGAATTCGAACAGAGGCTGCGAGAACTGCGATTTCTTCACGTCCGCCATCTTTTCGATAACGGCGGGATCCGCGTCGGGCAGAGTTTGCGCGTAGTTCCAGTTCGCCGCCTGTTTTTCGGCAACCGTTTCCAGCGGCACCATGTTGATGGCGTTGTTTTCCGCTTTTGCCGCCTTTTCGCCGTTCTTCACCGCGTCGGCAAGAGCTTTCTGGTTTACGGGGCAGATATCCGCGCACACGCCGCAGCCCATGCAATCCAGCGGGGAAACCTGCATACGGAAGCCGTAGCCTTTCGCCTGCATCGCGGGCTTCGTAACGAAGTCGGCGGGTTTGTTTGCGCCGTCCGCCACAAGGTAGGGGCGAAGGGTTGCGTGAGGGCATACGAACGCGCACTGGTTGCACTGAATGCACTTATCCACGTTCCATTCGGGCACTTTCACGGCAACGCCGCGTTTTTCGAATTTCGTGGTTCCCGTAGGCACCGAGCCGTCCGCATTGAACGCCGAAGAAGGAAGTTTGTCGCCTTCGAGCGCAAGGATGGGAGCAACCACGTTGCGGAAGTATTCGTTATCCGCAAGTTTCACCATTTCCGCGCCTTCGGTGGTGGTAGCCCACGAAGCGGGGATTTCGATTTTCACGAGGTTGGCTTTCGCGGAATCGATGGCGTTATAGTTCATCTGAACGATCGCGTCGCCTTTACGGGAGAACGACTTGTACGCCATGTATTTCATCAGCGCAACGGCGGTGTTCTTGTCGTCGGGGTTCTCGCTTTCGTAAGGCATGATCTGCTTGTTGATGCAGAAGAACGCGGACTGCAGAATCGTGGACGTTTTGCCGCGGAGACCGAGCTGACCGGCGATTTTGATGGCGTCGATCACATACAGATTCGCGTGCTTTTTCGCCAGCGCGTTTTTCATCTTGGCGGGCAGTTCTTTTTCCAGCAGTTCAAGGGTTGTCCATTCGCTGTTTAAGAGGAAAGAGCCGCCTTCTTTCAGGTCGCTTACCATATCGTAACGGGTAACGTACGAAGGGTTGTGGCACGCGATGAAGTCCGCCGCGTCGATTAAGTATTCG
>ERZ808270.105-NODE-105-length-53525-cov-25.942341_pt1 | contig 53525 bp, 39 predicted proteins | sample MGYA00521082_ERZ808270 | MGnify/ENA primary metagenome ERZ808270 (study PRJEB31516, sample SAMN03275594) | gut metagenome | biome: mammalia-associated habitat; material: feces | host: Papio cynocephalus | place: Kenya | collected 2012-07-27 ... | reverse complement strand
TACCATTCATTGGATAGATGCCTTGCAGCCGATGGAGCAGAAAGTGGGGCAGGTGCTGGACTTGATGAAGCAAGTGTGACCTGTGACCGTGACTTGCGCATCTTTTGATGTGGATGAGATACAAACGGAATGATGATTTAAAAAATATTGAACGGAATGGTGAATGAGAACAAGTGGGGACTTCTTTATTGTCCTCGTGGAGGTTGGCGTAGCAACAAGCGCTGGGAAAAGATCGAGAAGGTCTTAAAGCAACAGCAGATAGACTACGATTTTGTGCAGAGCGAGAACCAGAAAAGCGTGGAGCGTCTGGTCAAGATGTTTGTCAACAATGGCTATAAGACGATAGTCATCGTGGGCGGAGATTCTGCGCTCAACGATGCCGTCAACTGTTTGATGCAGATAAACCAAGAGGAGCGTGACCAAGTGGCATTGGGTGTGATACCGAATGGCTTGATGAACGACTTTGCTCATTTCTGGGGTTTCAGCGATAGTGACATCGAACAGACCGTAGCTTCACTCAAGTTGCGCCGTATCAGGAAGATAGATCTCGGTTGCATTCGCTATACCAACAAGAAGGGAGAGAAGTGCCATCGCTATTTTCTTAACTGTATCAACATCGGATTGATTGCAGCCATTATGAACTTGCGGCGCAAGACCCATCATGTGTTTGGTTCCCGCACGCTCTCGTTCCTCTTCTCATTTATCCTCATGATTTTCCAGCGCCTTGACTACAAGATGCACATAAAGATCAACTCCGATGTTATCAAACGTAGGGTGATGACCGTCTGCATCGGCAATGCCACAGGTTATGGACAGACACCTAATGCCGTACCTTACAATGGGTTGCTGGATGTATCCGTCGTTTATCACCCACAGATGACGCAGCTCTTCGAGGGCATCTATCTCTTTGTGAAAGGTAAGTTCCTCAATCATAAGAGCGTGCATCCTTATCGTACCAGGGAAGTGGAGATTGTAGAGGCTTCGCATGCATTGATTGGCATCGACGGAAGATTGATGAATACACCAAAAGGATCGTATCAGATTTCTGTGATACAAGAGGTTATCAACTTCTTGATTCCAGAATAACCTGAAGTCATTAGCTTTTATCTTCTAAATAAACGGCAAACGCTCCATTCAAGTAATGTGCTTGAATGGAGCGTTTGCCGTTCATATATGATAGGTAGTCAAATCCTTTGAAAGAATTCTCTCACTTTTATCCTAGTTCTGCAATTTCTTTGATTTTATCATTTTCTATGATCTTGATTTTCCTTACATCCACTTCGATGAGCCCTTCTTGGGCAAAGGCGGAGAGGGTGCGAATGGCGTTGCTGGTTGTCATGTTGCAAAGGTTTGCCAAGTCCTCACGGCTCAATTGAATATCGAGTGTCTGACCATCCTCTTTGACGCCATATGAATCCTTGAGAAACAATAATCCTTCTGCCAATCGGGCACGGATGTGTTTCTGTGTGAGGTTCACCGTCCTGTCGTCTGACTTTCCAATCTCTACACTCAGGTACTTGATGAAGAAGTAGCCAATGTTGAAACTCTTGGAGAGCATCTTCATCAGTACAGCCATCGGGAAGTGAGCGATGACGCAGTTGTCGAGTGCCATGGCTGCCGTCTTGTAAATTTCGTCGGCGAAGTAAGCACGGAAACCGAAGAACTCGATGGGCTTGATGACGCGGATGATTTGGCTCTTTCCGCCGATGCCCACCTTGTAAATCTTCACTTTTCCCGAGATGAGGCACATTGCATCCTTCGGTGTCCCTTCGTTTTCGTAAATGATTGCATTCTTTCTGAACTTAGTTACTTGTATATGTTCCTTCAGCATCGCGAGCTGTTCGTCCTCGATGCCACCCCATAGCTCCGCAATCTGTTGGGCTATGTTTTCTGCACTATATTTTCCTTTTCCTGCCATGTATCCTAACCTTATATACCTAAAACTAAGTGCAAAGGTACTGCTTTTTGTTGACATAAGCGATAATAATACCTTTAAAATGTGTTGTATAACATAAAAAACAAAGTTTTTCTGAAATTGTCACCATTTTTCTTTTGTTATACCGCAAAAAAGTGTTACCTTTGAAAGCAATTAATATAGTCAACAAATAATAAAAACCTTAATATAGATCTATGAGTTATCTAAAATTCGAAAAGGCCCTGATGACCAACTTACAAGAGTCATTGCCTAAGGAGTTGTTAAGAACTAACCGCTCGGGTGCTTATTCGTGCTCAACGATTGTAGACTGTAATACGCGCAAGTATCACGGACTGCTTGTCGTTCCGGTTCCAGAACTGGACGATGAGAATCATGTGCTCCTAAGTTCGCTCGATGTTACGGTGATTCAGCATGGCGCTGAGTTCAATCTTGGCTTGCACAAGTACCAAGGCAACAACTACAGTCCGATGGGCCATAAGTACATTCGTGAGTTTGATTGTGATAAGGTGCCTACGACACTTTACCGCGTAGGTGGCGTTATCCTCAAGAAAGAGGTTGTCTTTCAGCATTATGAGAATCGCATTCTGATTCGCTATACGCTGGTGGATGGCCATTCTGCCACTACCCTTCGTTTCCGTCCATTCTTGGCTTTCCGTAGCGTTCGCCAGTTTACGCACGAGAACAGTACGGCCTCCCGTGAGTATTTTGGTGTGGATAATGGTATCAAGACTTGTATGTATGCGGGTTATCCAGACCTCTACATGCAGTTCTCCAAGAAGAACGAGTTTAAGTTCTGCCCAGATTGGTATCGTGGTGTGGAATATCCTAAGGAGCAGGAGAGAGGCTATGCTTCCAACGAAGACCTCTACGTGCCTGGCTATTTTGAGATGGACATCAAGAAAGGCGAGACCATCGTCTTTGCTGCCTCTACCTCTGAGATTAAGTCGAGCAGTTTGAAGCGTCTCTTCGACAAGGAGGTGGATGAGCGTGCCCCACGCGACAATTTCTTCCACTGTCTTGTCAATGCTGCCCATCAGTTCCATCGTCGTGAGAAGAACGACGACCGATACATCTTGGCAGGTTATCCTTGGTTTAAGTGCCGTGCCCGTGATACATTTATTTCTCTTCCTGGTTTGACCCTCTCTATCGAGGAGAACGATTACTTCCAATTAGTGATGAAGACTGCGATGAAGGGGTATTACGAATTTATGGAGGGTAAGCCTATCAGTGTGCATATCGCAGAGATTGAGCAGCCTGACGTTCCTCTTTGGGCTATCTGGGCTCTCCAGCAATATGCCAAGGAAACCAGCAAGGAAGAATGTCTTAAGAAGTATGGCAAGTTTATCAAGGACATCATCCACTTTATCCAGGACAATAAGCATCCTAATCTCAAGTTGGAGGAGAACGGCTTGCTCTATACCAATGGTAAGGAGAAGGCTGTGACATGGATGAACTCTACAGCCAATGGTAGACCGGTAGTGCCTCGTACGGGTTACATTGTGGAATTTAATGCCCTTTGGTATAATGCTTTGTGTTTCTGTGCCTCCCTCGCAGGAGTGGAAGGCAAGGAAGATGTTCAGCAGAAGCTCCTCGATGAGGCTGCCAAGACCAAGCAGTCGTTCCTCGATACCTTCCTCAATGAGTATGGATATCTCTACGACTACGTGGACGGCAAGATGATGGATTGGAGCGTACGTCCTAACATGATTTTCCCTGTGGCTTTCGACTATTCTCCATTGTCGCAAGACCAGAAGAAGCAGGTGCTCGACATCTGTACCCGTGAGCTTTTAACCCCTAAGGGATTGCGCTCCCTCTCGCCAAAGAGTGGTGGTTACAATCCTATCTATGTGGGTCCTCAGACCCAGCGTGATTATGCTTACCATCAGGGTACGGCATGGCCATGGCTCGGTGGCTTCTATATGGAGGCTAGTCTGAAACTTTACAAGCGTACGCGTTTGAGCTTCATCGAGCGACAGATGGTGGGCTACGAAGACGAAATGTCTTACCACTGCCTGGGCACCATCAGCGAGCTCTTCGATGGCAACCCTCCTTTCGCTGGCCGTGGAGCTATCTCTTTCGCCATGAACGTGGCAGAGATTCTGCGTGCGCTCGAATTACTAGAAAAGTATCAATATTAAAATAGGAGGACTACTATATGAAAGTATTAATGTTTGGATGGGAGTATCCTCCTCACGTATTCGGTGGTCTGGCTACTGCTAATTTTGGTATCTCACAAGGACTGCACGCCCAGGGAGACGTTGACATCACCCTCTGCCTTCCTCATCCTTTCGGCGATGAGGACCATAGTGCAGCCAAGATTGTGGCAATGAACTGTGTTCCTATCGCTTGGCGCGATGTCAATCGTGACTACGTGCAGCAGCGTGTGGGCAACATCATGAATCCTGATGACTATTTCCGCTACCGTGACCATATCTATGCAGACTTCAACTATATGAACGTCAATGACCTCGGCTGTATGGACTTTGCTGGTGGTTATCCTGCCAATCTCCACGACGAGATTAATAACTATAGCATCATCGCTGGCGTGGTGGCTCGAAGCGAAGACTTCGACATCATCCATGCACACGACTGGCTTACTTTCCCTGCTGGCATCCATGCCAAGAGGGTGAGTGGCAAGCCATTGTGCATCCATGTGCATGCCACCGACTTCGACAGAAGCCGTGGCAAGGTGAACCCTACCGTGTACGCCATAGAGAAGGATGGTATGGACAATGCCGATTGCATCATGTGCGTATCCGAGTTGACCCGACAGACCGTCATCAACCAGTATCACCAGGATCCACGCAAGTGTTTCGCCATGCACAATGCCGTCTATCCACTGAAGCAGGAGTGGCAGGACATTCCTCGCCCTGACCATAAGGGCAAGGAGAAGGTGGTTACCTTCCTTGGGCGTATCACGATGCAGAAGGGACCGGAATACTTCGTCGAGGCTGCTAACATGGTGTTGCATCGTACCCGCAATGTGCGTTTCTGCATGGCTGGCTCGGGCGATATGATGGACCAGATGATTTATCTTGCGGCTGAGCGTGGCATTGCCGACCGTTTCCACTTCCCTGGATTCATGCGAGGCAAGCAGGTATATGAGTGTCTGAAAGACAGTGATGTGTATGTGATGCCATCCGTGAGTGAGCCGTTTGGTATCTCGCCTTTGGAGGCGATGCAGTGCGGAACGCCAACCATCATCTCCAAGCAGAGTGGTTGTGGCGAGATTTTGACCAACTGCATCAAGGTGGACTATTGGGACATTCATGCCCTCGCAGACTCCATCTATAGCATCTGCCACAACGAGAGCCTCTTCGACTACCTATCCGAGGAAGGCAAGAAAGAGGTAGACCAGATTACCTGGGAAAAGGTGGGTGCCCGCATCAAGGATCTCTATCTGAAAACCCTCGGCTGGAAGTAGAGTTTAGTTAGAGGAGTTAGAAGTTAGGAGTTGGTTTCTTTCTTCGATTACTAATCATAAAGTTCAAATTTCAATTTTCAATATTTATGAAGACAATTTGTTTATATTTCGAGATACATCAGATCACTCATCTCAAGAGATACCGCTTCTTCGACATCGGTACCGACCATTATTACTATGATGATTATGAGAATGAGCGAACCATCAATGATATTGCCGAGCGCTCTTACATGCCTGCGCTCAACGCCATCCAGGAGATGATAGAGAAGAGCGGTCAGAACTTCAAGGTGGCTTTCTCCCTCTCAGGAGTGGGTATGGAGCAGTTGGAGCTTCATGCGCCTCAGGTGCTGGAGAAGTTGCAGGAGTTGAACAAGACGGGTTGCGTGGAGTTCCTCGCCGAGCCTTACTCTCATGGTCTAGCCTCTCTCGTCAACGAGGCTAGCTTCAAGTCGGAGGTCAAGCGCCAGTGTACCAAGATTAAGGAGTACTTTGGCAAGGAGCCAACCGTGCTTCGCAACTCTTCGCTCATCTATAGCGATGAGATAGGCGACGAGGTAGCCAACATGGGCTTTATCGGTATGCTTACCGAGGGGGCCAAGCATGTGTTGGGTTGGAAATCTCCACACTATGTTTACCATTGTGCCATGAATCCTAAGTTGAAGCTCTTGCTGCGTGACATCCGTCTGAGCGATGATGTTTCCCTGCGCTTCAACAACAGCGACTGGGATGGTTATCCTCTCTTCGCCGACAACTACATGAACGAGATTGCCGCCTTCCCAGAGGAGGAGCAGGTCATCAACATCTTCATGGAGCTTTCGGCTCTAGGCATCGCACAGCCGCTGTCGAGCAATATCCTTGAGTTCTTCAAGGCATGGCCTCAGTGCGCCAAGGATCGTGGCATCACCTTCTCTACTCCTACCGAGATTTGCAAGAAGATGAAGTCTGTGGGCGAAATCAATGTGCCTGATACCTTGAGTTGGGTAGACGAGGAGCGTGATGTCAGCTCATGGCTTGGTAACCCAATGCAGCGTGAGGCTTTCAACAAACTCTATAGCGTAGCCGACCGTGTGCGCATCGCCAATGATCCTCGCATCAACCAAGACTGGGATTATCTCCAGGCTAGTAACAACTTCCGCTTTATGACCACCAAGCCAAGCAACGTGGGTCTCGATAGAGGTATTTATTCCAGTCCTTTTGATGCCTTCACCAACTACATGAACATCTTGGGCGACTTCATCAACCGTGTGAACGACCTTTATCCTGCCGACGTGGACAATGACCAGTTGGAGGGTCTCTTGACCACCATCAAGAACCAAGATGAGGAAATCGAGATGAAGGATAAGGAGATAGTTCGTCTCCAGGCTAAGATTGAGAAGATTGAGAATGAGGTGGTGAAACTCCGTGGCGATAAGAAGCCAGCTAAGGCTGCTGCCGCTAAGAAGACTGCCGCCAAGAAGACACCAGCTAAAGTTCCTGCCAAGAAAGCTCCTGCCAAGGAGGCAGCAGCTAAGGATGAAGAGAAAACGGAGGATAAGAAATCCGAATAATTCATTTTAGATACTCATAAAAAGTCAACTCCCCGTAGCTGTGAAGCTGCGGGGAGTTTCTTTTATGTGACCCAGCTAAATCTTGGGCTTGGTTTGTTGTTGTTAGTCGATAAAGTTTGTTGCTCATCGATAAACTTCTTGCTATTCAACAATAAACTTCTTGCTATTCAACAATAAACTTCTTGCTGTTATAGAGGTAAACTCCTTTGCTAAGGTTGCTTAAGTCCTTGGCTGTGGCGTTAGCCTTGATGAGACGACCACTGAGGTCGTAGAGATTCTTGTTGGCGACCTTGGCTGTTGTGGTGATATTATTGATGCCTGTGCTGGTGTTTACACCTTTCAGCGTAATAACCCAAGCTGCCTGGGCGTTCTGTGGCTTGAAAGTCATGGTGCCAGTGGCTGGGGTATCGAGGTTGATGGTAAAGTTGGTGTTTGTGCTAGTGTCCGTTTTGCGGTTAGGAAACGCATATTGGTCATCTCCATATATAGTGCCATCCAATTCACCGAGATAACATGTGTTGTTGTCTTCGTTGGTATAGCCAGCGAAGTTTACAGAGTTGATAGTCACACCTTCTGGCAAGTTGATGGTGAACTCGGTGCCTTTGCTATACTTGATGGTGTTGCTTTTGGCAGTGGCGTAAGTCTTTCCGTTAGAATTGCTGATTGAACAGCCGTTGCTGAAGTTCCAGGTAGCATTGTCTGTGCTACTGTCTTTATACGTCTTTGCATCAAGAGTGTAAGTTACCTCATCGCCCTCGGAAGGAGTTGGGGGAGTGACAATTCCAGTGGCATTGCATTGGTCGTCTATAGTTGAGTCATATTGGCGAACCCAAAGTTTGCCGCTTGTGCAAGAAATCTTAGAGTTGTTTTTGAAGACAAGATTGTCTACGAATCGGATGTCGATGCCTTTTTGTGCTTGAATCTGCACATTGTCGAGTGTGATATTCTTGATTGGGCTTTCTGGACGGCCGATGAGGAAGATGGCATTACCTGTAGCTACGTCGGTGGTCTTGATGTTCTGCAAGAGAATGCCATCGTACGATGGTGTCGTACTATCCTTTTTTCTTTGGTTAGCCTTGTCTACGGCAGGGTCGGAATTATAATTCTTGTCGTAGTAGCAATCCATGGAGAAAGGTGCATTGACCTTGGTCATCGTGAAGTTGGTGAAACGGAAATCTTCCTCGCCTCCTCCACGGAGAGTGCCGTCGCTGTTGATGCCCGTCTTCAGACGAACACCAGCTTCTGTACCGGTCATTCTGATATTGTCGAACCAAACATGCTTGATATTTCTAGTATAGCTACCTATGGAAGCGCCATGGCCTGTGCCGAAGTCACAATTCCAGATATGAACATACTGTGACTCGGAATCGCAAACCACGTTGTCATCACCCGTACTGATGTTGCAGTTGTATATATTGATATATTTGCCCCAGGTAGAGATGCCGTCAGTGTTGTGTGAAGGCTGTTCTGTCTTCGTGTCGGAAGCAGGGTTGTAGATAGTAACATCATGAACCGTGAAGTTGTTGGCACCATCGCTGTTGCTCAGTGTGATGTTTACGCCAGGAGTGTTCTGAATCTTGAAGTTACGGAGCAAGAAGCGAGAGCCCTTTTCGAAGCGAATCATGGCTCCAGGATTGAAAGTCTCCTTGTTGTCGCGGGCTTTCCACCATCTTGTGCCTTGTCCATCTATGATGGATGTCTCGCCCTCACCTTCAATGACGATGTCGCTCTGGTTCCTTCCCTTACAACCGATGAATAGGGTCTTGTTGTTGGGTGCCTTGCCATATTCCACCAGTTTTAGGGTAGCTCCAGCGCAGAGGTGCAGTACGGTTTTCGACTTGATGCTCAAAACTTCCGTCTTGCTAGTCATCTGGTCGGTGCTACCAAACATCCAGGTACCGGCTGGAATCACGACCATTCCGCCTGTTGACGGAACAGCATCCAGTGCCTTTTGGATAGCTTTGGTATTGTCGGCAGCTGATGTGGAAGCCCCATAGTCCTTGATGTTGAATGTATTGGTACTTGTAATCTCTGGGATATTGGGCAGAGTTACGGCATTCCATCCTTCTGGGGTGTTCTGTGCTTTCTTTTCTGCCTCGATGCCAGCGAAGGTTTGAGCCTTGGCGAAGATCGGCAGAGCCAAGAGTGCTGAGAGCACGATGGTCTTGATGATTGATTTTTTCATATTTCTTAGGCTTATGTTTGTTTTGTTTGTTATTTTTATACTGTTGGTCTCCATTCTTGTCACTCTCGTTGCTTTTGAGTCGCAATCTAGTGGCAAAGTTAGCACTTTTATTTCGAACTCTTATAAGCTAACGATTGAAATTTCACGAAAACGATTACGGAGTAGATCAATATAGTTCCATAAACTAAGGATAAGTCTTGCTATCTATAGGGCGCTTTTCCTATAGTTAGTATTCTGTTATGTCTGTATTTTTGTGAGGAAGATAAAAAAGGAGCTAGCTTTTGTTGGCTAGCTCCTTTGATAGAGAATCTTACAATAATTGTATGTAAGTATATTGAGTATATAGAGTATGGACAATTAGTATCCAGGATTCTGGTCTTCATTTGAAAGTTGGTCGTTGGCATCGATGGCTGCTTGTGGAATAGGGCGAAGTAACTTCTGACCAATATACTGTGCAGCCTTGCCTTCCAATTCATGATTATACTTGTTGCAACGCTCTACCAATGTCTGGGTTCTGCGGAGATCCATCCAGCGGGCACCGTTTCCGAAGTTCTCGCAAGCACTCTCATCCAAGATGTCGTCGATGGTGATGGTACCCGTCAATGTTGGGAGACCAGCACGTTGGTGAACCTCGTTCAAGCGAGCTAAAGCCTTGGTATTATCACCAGCTTTCAGATAAGCCTCTGCAGCTACGAGATACATCTCAGGCAATGTGATGATATGCACATCACGATAGTCTGTGTTACTCTGGTTGGAGGCTGTCTGGCTATCATCAAACTTCTTGCAAGGGCTAGAGGCATAAACGTTGAGCAACTGATTCTCGTAATAGTTCATTACTTTGTTGTTCAAGTTCTGTGCATCGTATGTCGTTGTATCCATCGGGATTAGGTAAGCATCAGCTCTGTTGGCTGGGTCTTTTGCTTTCCATGCAGCGATATCCTCAGCCGTTTCGTACCATGCAGGATAGTAGCGTACCACCTTGTACCCCTCAATGCTTTCACCATTCTTGTACCATGTCCAGTATCCTGAGTTAGATGCGTTGCCCTTGTTGAGCTCAGGCAATTCCTTCATGAAGGTAGCGTCATAGCGTACGTCGCCTTTCTTGAAGCAATGCAAGATATAAAGGGTAGGCACATAGCTGGAGCTAGTAGCCTTGATTGGGTCTTCTGATCCGCCCAGGTAGTTCTGGAAATAAGTACTCCATGCCGTACCACCGCTAGTGGTGTTCTCTGCCGATGCAAAGTCATATTCCACATCCCAAAGGAACTCCTCGTTGTCATCGCCGCTTCCATCAGCCTTCCAAAGGTTTGCGAATGGAGTGGTCAGCTTACGACCAGCAATTACCTCGTCGGCGAGGCTTGCTGCCTTGGAGAAGTAATCTTTCTTGTCGAGATCCCAAGCGGCAGAAAGATAAGTCTTGGCTAGGATAGCTTTGGCTGTCTCCTGACTGATTCTGCCGCCACCATCCTTAGCGGTGGATGCCTTCAAGACATTCTTGCCGATGACATCTTCCAACTCTAAAATGATATAGGAGTAAACTTCCTCCGCCGATGATTTCGGATAGCCTGTAGCAGCCGATGTAACGAAGCCTTTCATGATAGGTACGCCACCGAAGTTATTGACCAACAGATAATACTCGTAGGCAGCCAATACACGAGCTTCGCCCACCAGGCGATTCTTGGTGGCATCGTCTACATTGGCAGTCTGTGCATAGTATGATACCGAGTTAGCCTTTCTGATACCGGCATACAAGTAAGTATAGAGGTTCTTGATGTCACCATTTTCTGGTGTCAAGATCTCGTATGTGTTCAAAGCCTCGTTCATCTTGTTGCGGGCATCGGCATACATGTCGGTACCAGCCTCAAAACAGCTTGTGAACAATGGAGCTGCGTATATGTTTTGCAGTTCTTGATAGGCATCGTTAACCAAGTTGTTGAAACCTTCCTTGGTTGCGAATGATTGTTTGTCGCTCACATTACTCTTGTTGCTAGGATCCAAGAAGTCGCTGCAGCTAGTCATGGATGTTAGGCAGCAAGCAGCGAGAGCTACACTATATAATAAATTTTTCATAATAGTTTCCTTTGTTGAGATTAGAACTTAAGATTTACACCAAACTGATAGGTTACAGAAGATGGACCACCGTTCTGCAAGCCCTGTGAAGCCCACTCTGGGTCGAAGCCCTTGTAATTGGTGAAGCAGAATGGATTCAAGATGTTCATGTAGACGCGGAGGTTGCGAATACCCGCCTTGCTGACTATGCTCTTTGGCAAAGTGTAACCCAAGGTGATGTTCTTGACCTTGGTGAAAGAGGTCTTCTGGTACTGGAAGCCTTCTCCCTTGGCTGAACCCTTGTCGCCGAAGTAACCACCACATGATGTATCAGAGTTGTTAGGGTATGGCAGTGAGCCATAGTGAGTCTCTGTGGCTGTCGTGATTTCGCCAGTAGCATGGTCGATGATAGGTGCTCCCTTTGGAATGTAGTAATCCATTTCCATGTGGGCATTACCACGGTCGCTGTACTTCATGTACTTCTCGTGGAAGTAACTGCGAGACCAGAAACCACTCTTGGTGTAGAACATGATGGAAAAGTCGAAGCCCTTGAAGTAGACGTTGGTAGAGAAACTACCTGTCCAGCGTGGGTCGGTGCAACCATAGATTTGCTTATCTTCGTCTGTAATCTTGCCATCGTCGTTCCAGTCGTTTACGGCAACTTGACCCTCATACCACTTGTAGGCTTTTCCGTACTTCTCATAGAACTCCTTCAGAGTGTAGTGCTTGTCGCCATTGATGGTGTGCATGGTGACACCCTTGTCTGTAATCACGTCTGTGTGGGTATAGTCACGGAGTACGTTCAATGGCTCGCCGATGAACCAGTTGTTGGCAACCTCGTCTACCTTTCCATTACTCAACTCCTTAATCTTGTTCCAGTTGCGGGCAAAGTTTACGTTGGCACTCCAAGAGAAGTCTTTCTTGTTGATGATGTTGAAGTTCAAGCCCAACTCGATACCTCTGTTCTGCACAGAACCTACGTTGAAGGTTGAGGTCTTTTCACCAGTCTCCAATGGCACTGAGCGAGACATAATCTGACCATCTGACAGACGGTTGTAGAAGTCGGCTGTCACATTGATGCGATTTTTCAGGAAACTCAAATCGAGACCAAGGTCAAACTCCTTGACTTTCTCCCAAATCAAGTCTTGATTGATCAATCCGTTAGGATAGAAGCCCTGTGCCTGTTTGCCATCGATGAATACGTAAGAAGGACCAGCTGCGGAAGATATCGTTACATAGTCACCCACATTATTGTTACCAGTGACACCATAAGATACACGTAACTTGGCATTATCGAGCCAAGAGGCAAGAGGCTTCATCCATGATTCTTCAGACAAGCGCCATGCTGCTGCAACAGATGGGAACCAGCCCCAACGGTTACCGTCGGCGAAGCGAGAGCTACCATCGGCACGGAGTGTAGCTGTAGCCATGTAGCGTCCCTTGTAAGAATAGTTGGCACGGAAGGCAAACGACTCCAATGCTGATTCTGTGTATGAGCTAGAGAGTGCTTTGTCGCCGCTTGCTGTACCCAGGTTGTGATACGTCATGTGATCGCTGGCAATGCCTTTGCCTTCCTCATACTGATATTCTGTGTTGCTCTTGTATAGTGAGAAGAGAGCCATGGCACCGATGTTGTGGTCGCCGAAAGTGCGGTTGTAGTCCACCTGGTTATCCCAAGTCCAGTCCATGCGTGTGGTGTTGGCCACAGAACCAAAGTTGGTCTTGTTCTTCTGGTAGTAGGTTGATCCAACGTCGTTTCCCTCGTTGAGACCTGTGGCATAGAAGATGCCTTGACGCTTGTGGGAGTAGTTTGGCGAGAAGGTGGATGTAAACTTCAGACCGTTGATGATGTTGGCGCGCAAGTAGATGTTGCCCATCATCGTGTACTTCTTGGTCTGGTTGGTATAGTTGCCATCAGCCAAGTCGATCAATGGATTGTAGGTAGAGGTGAACTGTGCGTCCGACTCGAATGCAGCCTTGGCACCTGGATTAGGAATATAGTTGCCGTCAGCATCTGTAGGTGATACGAATGGGTTGAAATAGAATGCATTAACGTAAGGTGAATAAGTACCATCCGTGCAGACATCCTCTGTGCGGCTCATAGCCATATTGACAGAGAATCCAGCCTCGAATACCTTGGAGAGCTTGGCATCCATCGCACCCTTGAGGTTGAAACGCTCGTAGTCGTTGCCCTTGAATACGTTTTCCTCGCCTTGATAACCAAGGCCAACACGATAGTTCACCTTTTCGGTGGAACCCGCTGCACTAACGAAGTGATTCTGCTGGGCAGCTGTGCGAGTGACGTAATTCTTCCAGTCGTACCCATTGAAGCTAGGGTCCATCATCAGTTCGTAAAGCTTGGAGTTCTTATAGTCTGTGCTACCCTTGCGAGCCAGAAAGGCAGAAGTGAGGTCGCCTGCCTTGATGACGTAGTGTGGGTGACCGTCGGCATCCACACCAGTACGGCTAGAGCCTTCAAATTTCTCTGTGCTCAATGTGGTATAGCGTGCGAATCGGTAATCCATGAACTCATTGGCATCCATAAAGTCTGGCATACGTGCAATCTTTCTTACACCATAGTATCCGTCATAAGAGATGGTTGCCTTCTGTGCCTTGTCGGCCCCCTTGCTTCCCTTGGTGGTAATCATAATGACACCAGCAGAAGCACGGCTACCATAGATAGCTGTTGAAGATGCGTCCTTGAGAACGTCAATGCGGTCGATATCATCAGGGTTAAGGAAATCCATGTTGTCGCAAACCACACCATCGATAACATACAATGGTTGAGCTTGCTTGTTGATAGATGCCTGTCCACGAACCTGGATGTTGAATCCTGCTCCGGCACGGCTGCTAGACTGGGTGATGTTGACACCAGGCACACTACCTTGCAAAGACTCGGCAAGGTTGGTAGTACCACGAGCAGAAATCTTATCGGAGTTAACAGAAGCGATAGATCCTGTTACGTCACGCTTGCGCATAGTACCGTAACCTACAACAACGACTTCGTCGAGTGCTGCATTGTCGTCTTCGAGGACGATGTTCCATGACTTTTGTCCTCCTACTTTCACTTTTTTAGGTTTACAGCCGATGTAGCTGAAAGTTAAAACCGTGTTAGGATCGGCGTTTTGAATGGTAAACTTACCGTCAAGATCGGTAATGCCACCAGCCTTACCATTTTGGTCGGTAATGGTAACACCAATCATAGGATCGCCGTTGGCATCCTTTACGGTACCTTGGATTGTCTTCTGCGCGAAGGCAGTGAAACAAACCGAACTCAAAGCTAGTGCGATGCTAGCACGTTTAAGTTGTTGATACATACTTTGTTTGTTTTTAGGTTATTATTAATTTTTAAGTCTTGGTCTTTTTGAAATTTACTAGCGATTTATTCTTCGTTTTCCATTGCTTAAGATCATAGTTGTACTCGGCTTACTATTCTTCGGCTTCGTATTGATAGGGCAAAAGTAATAAAAATAATCTAAATAGCGTTACTTTTTCCGAAGAAAAGTACGAAAACGTTTACGCAATGTTGACTTGTGTTAAACGAATGAGGGGATGATGGTGAATTGTGTAAAGGTTATATACGCACACTCTTACTGAATAATAAAAAAGTGCAACGCTCGGCTTGGAGCATTACACTTTCCTGAATGTTTATGATTTTAAATTCTCGATTTCCTCTATGGATAATCCCGTAGATTGGGATATGATGTCCGTTGGAGTGTTAAAAGATAGAAGATTGAGAGCAATTTCTTTGGCTTTTTCTTTTTTGCCTTCAGCTCTTCCTTCAGCTCTTCCTTCAGCTCTTCCTTCAACTATTCCCTCTTGGTATCCTTCGTCTCTACTTGTATCGAAAAGACTTTTCATGTGTCTAACTGCATCCAAATGTCGATAGTATGACTGTTTGTCTTCCTTAGATAGCGCATCGACACGGAGGCGTTCGCGAGCTTCCGGCAAGCCTGCGGCAGTTGCTTTAGAACTAATGTCGCCTGTTTTCAAGAATTCTATCCATTCGTCGAGTGGGGTAGTGGCTACTTTGTCAAAGTCGTTTACTCTCAATATATAGTATTCTGGATACAAGTCTCCAGGACTCTTTCTGTTCTTTATGTCCTTGTCCTTGATACCAAAGAACTTTTCATTCTGTCGGATGGAGAGTTTCAATATATCATGAGGCTCGTGCTCACCGATAAACTCGGTCTTACCATGATAAACGTAGTCTTTGCCTTGTCCTAACTCGAAGTAAACGATGTTGATGGAGTATACCTTGCGTACGTTTTCGTATGGCTTGCCATATCCAATGTATTCGGTGATAGCCTTGGATACACCATAGAGCATACGGTGAAAGTAGGTGTGCTCACGGCTGTTTTGCACTTCGATAATGCACAGTTGCTCATCCTCGCTTTCAGCCAGTATGTCAACACGATTGTACTTGTCGTCTTCGTCTTCCTGGTTGCCTTCACTCTCCAAAAAACGATGAATTTTGAATTTCTTGCCGATTAATGAAGATAAGAAACCTTCCAGCACAACATAGTTTGCCTTGTTGCGCAACAGGCGTTTCATCGCCCAATCAAATCGTATGTAGTTTTCTCCGTTCATTGTCATAATCTTTAATGTTTCAATATTACGTTGCAAAGATACGCTTTTCTTTTGTAACTTGCAAGGAAACTAGAAAAAATAATGAAAAAAGTGCAATGCTCACATCGAGCATTGCACTTTAATTCTATGTTAAGATTTATCCTAGTCTATTAATCTTCTGTTGGATACCAGCGTGGGTCTCCTGCTTTTTCCTTCAATGTTCCAGCCTTGATGGTGAAGTTACCATTTGCTGGGTCTGTAAACAACTGATCTGAACTGTAGTCGAGGGCGTTCACGCCCTTGATAACCTTGAAGAAGTCTGTTGTGCTATAGCTGCCTGCTACTGTAGGAGCAGTCTTACAGCGAATGTTCTTATCGGTTGCATCGTCAGCACTTTTACTGAAAATACAGTTTTCAATCAAGAAGGTATTCGGACCTAAAGGCTTGTCGCTAAAGTCAACGAAGTATTGACGATTTCCATTACAGTTGTAGAAGGTACTGTTCTTGATAGTTATGTCTTGCATATTCGTGTTCTTGCTGAATATGAATACCTTACCAGTCTTGCAAATACCGTTGAATGTACAACCGTCAATCTCAACATTGTCTAGATGTCCAACACCGCTTCCTGCATCTACATTGATGAAGCCATAACCAGCACAGAGGTTAGTGAAGATACTGTTCTTCAGAGTCAACTTGCTGATTGCTTTTGCATGGTCTGCACTTTGTAAACGGAAGAATGATGTCTTGAGGTTAGTTACCTCACAGTCTTCCAAAGAGAAATCGTTTACTGTACAAGCTTTGCTTTGATTGATGAAATAGCCAGCACCATTCTCTACCAACTTCACGTTCTGGAACTTGATATAGGCATGAGAGCCTGCAATATCAAAGTTCTTGTCGAGATTGATGGTAGGAGCATCGCCACCAGCTAGACCAAAGAAAGTAACAGACATTCCGTCAGGTATTGTGACATTGGTCTTACCGCCGTCTGCTTCTGCTGTGCCATAGAGAGAAACTGTGGCACCGGCAGGAATACCAATGGTTGCGCTATAGTTAGTTTCATTACCAGCTGCAGCCTTAGCTTGTTCAGCAATCTCTTCAATGAGAGTCTGAGAGATAACCTTTACGTCGCTAGGGAGTGTGTATTTATAGTTTGCAGATGGCATAGCGGCAGGAGTGGTAATCTGTAATTGACCACGCTTGACGTCATTCCTATAGATGGTGATGATGTATGTGCTTGTTGGCTGCAAACCTGAAATGGTGTATTTGCCAGCAGCTTTTTCTTCATCAGTCAATTCTATTGTTTGTATGTTCTCGGCATCACTAGTGTTGGCATAAGTAATATGTGTTACATCAGCACCTGGTGTCCAACTCAAGTTTACGTGATCCTCAAACAAGTTGCTAGCATCGACATTGTTAAAAAGCTGTTCAGCCTTTGTTTTGAATGATGAACCATCCTTGTAGTAAACCCACTTGGATTCATTAGCTGTTGTTGACATAGCCTTTACTCGCATGTAGTATTTGCTATCACCGTCAAGCCCACTGAGTACGACAGGTGATGAAGTCAAAGTCTTATCCTCACCATATTTAATGATGTTGGCATTTTCCACTCCATCATAGAGGGAGTCTTTGCTCACCTCGAATACGTAATACTCTGGCTCGGCAACATCCTTGGATGTGAAAGCCGAGAATGTAACTTTTGCAGATGTTTCGGCTGCCTCAACGGTGATTTTGTCACCGTTGAGACCGAACAATCTTGATAGGCTGCCATCAACATCCCAGTCATTACCATCGGTACAAGATGTTGCCGATAAAGCCAATGCCATCATGGATGCTGTGCCCAATATGTTTTTAATGCTCTTCATTTTTAATTGTCTTTTTTGTTAAAGATGAATTCTATTGCATAAAGCATGAATTAATCTGCATAACCATAAGAGTTATGAATCTTACCATTGGTTGCAGAGATAGTTGTTGAAGCGATAGGCATGAGGTAACGGTTCTTGACGGTTACGTTGTCGCCTACGAGACCACTACAGATGGATGGCAAGTTGGTGTCAACCTGAGTGTCAGAACCTGTACCAATCTTGGCTGCGCCAAATGAGTCGATGCTACCAGCATAGTCTGCAGCAGTCTTGCCTTCTGGAAGACCATACCATGTTACGCTAGAGAAGTCGATTTTTGTCTGATCCTTATCCAGGTAGTTGAAGTAGATGGTCTTCTGATATGTTCCATCCTCAATCTCTGCAAGGTATGTTTGCTTGAATTCATTGATTTTCTCAACTAAGAGATTCCAACGAATCAAGTCGAACTTACGGATACCTTCACCTGCAAACTCCCACATGTTTTCCTGTACGAGGGCGTTGAAGAAAGCGTCCTTGTCGGCAGGAATGTTGTTTACGTATGCCTGTGCCTCTGCTTTGTCTTCTTTGTTGAATGCACGAGTATGAACCTCAGCCAATGCCTGGCGTGCAGTCAAACCATTTGCCGAACCTTCGTAGTTGGCATCTGGATTACCAGCCAACTCGTTCATACACTCAGCGTAATAGAGCAATACCTGAGAGTAGCGCATCTTGACAGGGTTGATGCCTGTAGTGTGCTTAGCTGTCGCCTTTTTGTTGTTGGCTAACCAAGTATTGTTCATCTTGCGAGCATCCCACTTTCCTACATAGATACCGAAAGGAGCATTCTTGAGCATGCTCTCTACGGTGTTGCTGCCATCTTGCTTGATTTCGAAATTAGCGCAAGTGATGTCTCGACGAGTATCCTTCTTGTCGTATGAATAGAGTAGAGGGGCTGTCACCTTCATCTTACCTGTTGAGTTTCCATAGCCGTATTCTGTGGTAATGCCATTCAGACGTACACCTACAGTGTAACCCAACTCGCCAGTTACGTTTTCACCCATTGGAATTTCAAAGAGGTTCTCATGATAGGTCTTGTCCAGTGTAAGTTGGTTCAAGAGATACCACTCGTTCTCGAAAGATGGGTTGAGGCTGTGGGTATTGTCGTTGATGATAGCTGACCAGTGTTTCAATGCACGCTCGTATAGAGCCTTGCGGTCTGCTGCTCCTGGACGCTGGGTTGGATAGGTCGCATCACTATATGATGCAGTTTCGTATCCTTCCTTTGCCTTCTCACGGATTACATATCCAGCACGAGTCATGGCTATCTGTGCCAAGAGTGCATGAGCATATCCCTTGGTTACACGCTCTGTGGTGTAGCCTGATACTTGGTCTGCCCATGGCAAGTATTCGATAGCCTCATCGAGGTCGTTCATCAAAGAGTCCATGATTACATCACGATCGGTTTTCTCCAGATAGGCGTTACTCAAGTCTGATTTTGAAGCCTCAACCTTGAATGGAATATCGCCGAAGTAACGTACTAAGTCGAAGTAGATCATGGCACGGATGGTGAGTGCTTCGCCAAGACTACGCTCCATTGACTTTTGGTTTGCTCCACCAGCTGTAAAGGTAGCGCTACTGTGGATACCTTCGATGATTTGGTTGGCATCCTCGATGATTCCGTATTCTGCATCCCATACACCGCTGATTTTGCTCCATCCTGGGTCCATGTTATAGTTCATGTTACCACGTTCGCTAGATGTGTTTGTGGCATTGTTGCCCAAACCATCTACCAATTCGCAGTCACTGTTCAAGCCCCATACTATAGCCAAGTCCTGTGAGTAGGTACGGTCTTGTCCCATACCTCCATAGAGCTTGTTGACGCGGAGGTTTGTATAATAAGGTGAGGCGTAGGTGTTCTCTGCTGTCATTTCCGATGGAGATGTCTGGTCCAAGAAGTCTGAGCATGAAGACATTCCCAATACGCCTGCCAATGCAAATGCATATAATATCTTGTTCATTTTTTTATTTCTTAAGATGTTATTAGAATGTAACGTTTATACCACCTACGAATGTGCGGCTCTTAGGATAAGCTGCATAGTCTATACCTGGGGTCATTGGGTTCTTCTTGGAACTTGTGTCCACCTCAGGATCATAGCCAGTGTAGTTGGTGAAGCAAAGCAGGTTGTAACCAGTGAAGTAGATGCGTACATTCTGGATGAAGCACTTGTTTACCCATTTCTTAGGCAAAGTGTAGCCTACTGTTACGTTCTGCAAGCGGAGGAATGAAGCATCTTCTACTGCATAGCTGATGAGCTGCATGTTTGATACACCTGCAGGATTGTAGATGTTTGCGTTAGCATTGATTTCGTTCAAACGGTTCATCACATTCTCTACACCACCATATTGGTTGATGAGGTTAGCTGATGGACGACCGATGTTCTCACCATTGGCTGGGTCTATCCATGTATAGCGGTTGCCAACGTTGAAGTCATCTACGAGGTTGTAGTTCTTAGCAGAACCTGCGTAGAATGAATTCGCAAGTTTGGTACCATTCACAAGCTTGTTGCCCAATGAGTAGTTGAAGAACAAGTTGAAGTCGAAGTTACCAACATGACCATCGAAGCCGAAACCACCTGTTGTGGTAGGTACGGTGTTACCTAGGCGCTGCTTGATTGGGTCACCGTTCTCGTCTACTTCTACCTTGGCTACACCTGGATATAGGTTACCGCCAAAGAGTGTGTAGCTCTTGTCTGCCTTTCCGTCAACCAATGACCATGTGCCGTTGGCGTTCAGCATGAGGTCGCCCTTACCGGTTGCTGCGTCATATACAGTGTAGAAACCATTGCTCTTGTAACCCCACAACTCACCGAGACGACCACCTTCCTCTACTCGGAAGTCTTCGTACTTAGAAATTGTGGAACCACTCCAGTTGCTGCTCTGCCAAGGATTCTCCATGTTCAACTCATTGATCTTGTTCTTGTTGTAAGAAATGTTGAAGTTGAAGTTCAATCCTACCTTCTTGGTGTCGAGAATGACGGCGTTGAGTGCCAATTCCACACCCTTGTTTGATGTCTTACCGAAGTTCTGGAACTGAGAGCTGTAACCTGTGTTTGTAGGGATGACGCTCTGCATCAAGAGGTCTTTTGTTGTATTCCAGTAGAAGTCCAAGGTACCGCTGATTCGTCCGTTGAGGAAACCGTAGTCGATACCGAAGTTGCGGGTTACGGTAGTCTCCCACTTCAAGTCAGGATTATAGAGGTATGAACCATGCTCCAACATGCTGCCTCTAATCTCATCGAAGAAAGGAGCCTTTGCGGTATTGCTGGCCATAGAATATGTGGTAGTCAACAAACCTGAGTTGATGCGGTTGTTACCTGCTGTACCGAAACTCAAACGAGCTTTCAAATTAGAGAGCCACTTCTGACTTCCCTTCATGAAATTCTCATCAGAGATGCGCCAAGCCAAAGCTGCAGATGGGAAGATTCCCCATCGGTTGTCCTTGCCAAACTTGCTTGAGCCATCGGCACGGAGAGTGAATGTTGCCAAGTACTTGTCGGCAAGTGTATAGTTGATACGACCAAAGTAAGAGAGAATGTTCTCCTTTGCCTTGATGTCGCCTTCGTTAGGAAGGGCTGTACCTGCAGCTGTGTTTGCCAAAACCTCTTTGATAGTGAAAGATGTAGGGAAAGCAACAGATGTATTTGTACGAGTAACGTCCTGGCTGCTGCTCCATTCCTGACCTACCAATACGTTGATGTGGTCGCGACCACCAAAGAGCTTGGTGTTGTCGTAAGTCAAGGTGTTAGCGTTACGCCAGTTCTTATTCTCCAAACGTATAAATTGTGCCTGTGGCTGACCATTGTAACCATACTTTGAGTTGGTTGTTGCATTAGAACCCCAAACCTGGTCTGTGTCGTTGTACTTCCAACCATAACCAAACTCGGAACGGAAGGTGATGTTCTTGAATGGCTTCCAGTTTAAACCAACGTTATAGTTCTGCTGGAAACGCTTCTGGTACTTGTATGTATCAGTGATACGTTCTGTTGGATTACGGCGAGTTGATGTGCTGTTCTCCTCATCATCGTCTGATGTGCCAGACAAAGGCTCTACAGGATTCCAACGTACGGTGTTGGCAACGATGGAGTTGGCTGCGCTAGATTCATTTGTGTCGGCACCACCATTCAAACCGTCCAATTTAGTGAATGCCATACGACCATTGAAGTCCAATGACAACCACTTGTTCAAGTTGGCGTTAATCTTGGCGTTTACATTGTTCTTGGCATAGCCTGATCCCACCATGATGCTCTTCTCATCATTGTGAGAGAAACCGATGTTGTACTTGATATCCTTGGTGCCACCACTTACATTTACATTGTATTGTTTTTGGTTACCTGTGCGACCAAATACTTCATCTTGGTAGTCACGACCTTCTACAGATTTCCAAATGTCGAGGTCGTTGTAGTTACCATAGTCTGTACTGCCCAATTCATACTGATAGTAAGCATAGTCGTATGGAGACATGGTTTTTACCAATTTGCTGACCTTCTTGTAACCCAAAGATGCATTGAAGTTTACCTGTGTCTTACCCTCGGAACCACTCTTGGTGGTTACGATGATGACACCATTGGCACCACGGGCACCGTAGATGGCTGTAGAGGACGCATCCTTCAATACATCGATGCTCTGAATCTCGCTAGGAGCGATGTCGCTGATAGAAGATACAGGGAAACCATCAACGATGTAGAGTGGGGAGTTGTCCTGTGAGAGGGAACCACCACCACGCACACGAATCTTCACTTCGGCATCTGGCGAACCCTCGGTGGTGGTGATGTTCACACCAGCCATCTTACCGGTCATAGCCTCGCTGACGTTAGACACAGGAATATTGGCAATCTGCTTGTCGCTGATAGAAGATACTGAACCTGTGAGGTCCTTCTTTCTAACAGTTCCATAGCCGATTACTACGACATCGTTGAGGGAGGTTGCGTCATCCTCAAGTTTGATGTTAATTACTGACTTGCCGGCAACGCTTACTTCCTGTGGCTTCATTCCGATGTATGAAATCTTCAGTTTCTTGCTCTTGCCTTTTAGGTCTACGGTGAAGTTACCATCAATATCAGTGACACCACCATTACCAGCTTGTCCTACCTCCATGACGGAAGCGCCGATAATTGGCTCACCTGTATTGTCAGTAACGGTACCCTTAACAGTTTGCGCTGACATACTTGTTACTGTGAACATAAGTCCACCTGCCAACGCAATTCTTAGTTTGTTTGATTTACCAGACATACATTTATTTCGGTTAGATTAGTGAAAATTTTATTTATTCGCATGCAAATATACGGAAAAAGGTTAATATGTGCAAATTTAGGTATAGCTTTAACATCTTAAATTACGTAAACGTTTTCACATATATTCTAGGTTCTTTGCCATTTTTCAAAGTTTTTGGTAGCTAGTCCAGATACAAAAAGCCCCTTCGAAACTTCTGTCCGAAGGGGTTTTTCTTTAATAAAAGGAAGTCGGGCTGTCTTGCAAGCTTGTTTCCTTGTTTTTTATTTCATGATAACCTTGCTGGTCTTCTTGCTTCCGTCAGCGAGGGTATTGACTACGATGTTGATACCCTTCTGCGGAGCAGAGAGTTGTGTGCCATCTACAGCATAGATAGCTGTGGCAATAGCCTCTGAATTATCGGAGGTAAAGAACTTGCCGATGCCTGTCGTGATGCTTGATGACTGACCGAAACCACCCATCTCGTTGGCTGCAAGTACGGTGTACTTGCTTGTAGCGTCATCAATAGCGAGATTCTTCTCGGATGTCAGGGTGAAGAACTTGCCGTCTTTCTCAACGATATACATCTGTGCGTCGCCTTCCCATGTCAGCTGATTGTTGGCAACGGTAGGGGTGATGTTTGCCTTCTGGGCTGCGAGCTCAGCTGGAGTCCAGTCGGTGAATACCTTGTCGAGTGCATAGTCGGCAGCTTTATCGGCTGTCAAGATGGTGTTGTATTCGTTTACTTCCTTATCCTTGGTAAACTTCACCACGTTCTCAGCAGGAGAGGTCACCTTGCCAGTTTCGTCCATAGTGTTGTACTCCCAGAAGTTCTTGGCAATAACGTTCATACCGCCTGTACACCAACGGGCAGCGCTGATGTTCTTGGCAGCGTTGGCATCGAGTGTGGTGTTGAGGAAGGCGCACATGGCTGTGCCACCCCAAGAACGACCTAAATCAAACTTGTCGGTTGGAGAACCTACAATCTTGCATCCATCGAATACGTAGCCAAAGTTTGAGCCATCGGTGTAAGGTGCTGTGATATAGCTGTTCTTGCCTGGCTCCAAAGTCAAGGTACATTTGTTGAAGAAAGCATCGCCACCACCGCAGATGAAGTCTACGATTCCGTGGATGTCTGAGGTCTCGAAGTAGTACTGTCCCTTATTGTTGTTGCTATAGTAAGTGTCCTGGTAAGAGAGCATCTTCACATTCTTGCAGATGGTGCGTGTTCCCTTGTCTTGGAGACAAACGGCACGACCTGTACTCTTGTCGAATGGATAAGCATTCTTCAGGGTGAGGTCTTGCAGGTAGAGGCCTGTGCTGGTGTTGAAGAGTGTGGCGGTTACGCCGATACCCTCTACCTCTGGAGTGTTGAGGATGATGGTCTTGTCCATGCTCTCGCCGATGATGGAGATGTTGTTTCCGCTGATGGTAGTGAGGCACTTGTCGCCGAGATCGTATGTGCCATTAGGCAAGAATATGTAAGTGCGCGCTGCGTCGGTGGCAGCATTGTTGCCATTGGCAACTTCGAGGGCTGTGATGAAACTTTGTGCGTCGTCAGCCTTGACGGTCATCCAATTTCCGTCCTGTGCATAGGCTGGAGTCGTCAAGTTTACGATGCTGAGGTTGTGGAGATAAGCTCCGGCAGAGAATGAGATAACGTACTCGCCGCTTTCCTCAGAGGTGTTCTGGAGGATGCCGATGTTGCCGTCCTTGATTGCTTTTGCCTCGATGGATGCGATTTCTTTGCCACTAGGAGAGGTGAGGGTGATGTCGCCGCTGTTGCTATATTGGCAGAGGTTCATCTTGATATAGCCCTTGCCACCCATCAAAACCTTGATTTTATCGGAGGTAGAGAATACCCAACCATGTGTTGCGTCGTGCCATTTTCCGTTGCCTTCTACGACGAAAGCCTCATGGTCGTCGGCGCAGAAACCTTGTTTCTGAAGGTCGAAATCGTAACGAGCTGTAGGGTTGGCAGTTTCGATGTCGGTTACGAGGGCATAGAGGGCGGTGTTGTCTTTGATGACAGATGATGTCGTAAACTTGATGTCATCCTTTTTCAGTGAAGCACTCCAGCCACGGAACTTCTTGCCATCGGCTACGCTAACCTTGGCATCCACGCCATCTGCAAACTTCTCGATTTGTGCATCCTGCTCAACGGTTTGTGTGCCGAGAACGGTCTTTCCGTCTATATTATAATAGGTGAGAGTGAAATCTGGTTTGTAACCGATGGTCAACTCATAAGTTACCTCGTCGCCATTTGCCTCTACCACGATGTCGGCAACAGTCTTCTGAGCTGCGCCTTCGCCAGTGGTAGTATAGGTGGTGCTCTTGATGGTTCCGTTGTCAGCTACGAGGTCAGTAAGCGGATTGCTCTCAGAGATGAGCGCCTGCTTCTTGGTGATGAGGATGCTGGCAATCTGCTTGCCGGTGGCATCTTCTGCGAAGATGTCGGCTGCTTGGTACTGGGTTCCGTTAAGGTTGAAGCTACCAAGCATTGGAGTCTTGCTCATGTCTACGTTGCCGTAGATGGCGAGATCGGTAACGTAAGCGTTCTGACCGAGGTTGAAGTTTTCGAACTTCAGTTGGCAATTGGTTCGATTGACGTCGATGGTCAAATCTTCGCCCGATGCTGTGCCGATGGATACGTTGTGAAGTACAACCCAGTCGGCATCGCCATCGCCCTTGGCTGAAATCTTGATACCGCGGTTGCCGCCAGTTGCCGCTTGGTGGAGCGTAATCTTGGTGATGCTAGCCAGTGGTGAGGTTACGGCACTAGGCTCTGCGGTCTTGTATTCGCCAGTGTACTTAGCGGTCTCCATGAAGCCGGTACGGTCAGCAAACTTGCTGTTAGTTCCCTTTGGGTAGACGCCCACGCCATTCAGGGTAAATGTAAAGCTTTCCTTGCTGTAAAGGGTTTTCAAGTTTACAATCTCATTGGTGGCTGTTTTGTGATTTACTTCAGCCCAATTGGTGAAATCAGTAGAGTAGAGTGTTTTCTCTTGGATGGCGCTTACCTGTACTACCTTGACGTTGTAGAGGTAGCAGCCACCTGTTGCGACAACTTCCACGTAGCCCTTAGCCACTTCGGCGGTTGTTGCCTTATGGTCGGTAGCGTCAGCTGTGGCAGCTACGCCTCCGATGGTGTAGTTGTGGTAGTTAGGGTAACTGGTCACAGTAACGATGTCCTTGGCAGACTTGACTGGTACCTGTAGGATGGTGCCTTGGTTAAACTGTGCATCACTTTGTCTTCCCTTCAACTTGCCGTTGGTTGCGTCTACATGCAACATGATGCCATCGACAGTGGAGGCGATGTCGCCCGTCTTGCCTTGGAAGTTGGTTGCGTTGTTGATGCCTTCTGGCACATTGTGTTGGAAGTCCCAAAGAGCTGTCACGTCTTGTGCTTTGGCAACGAATGCAAAGACAAGCAGCAGACTTAATAGTCCGAATCTTAGTAGATTTCTTTTCATTTGTTTGTTATTTTTAGGTTTAATATAATTATGTATATTCTTTATGTTATGTTTAGCAATGGCAAAAGTACACTAATTTTCCGTAATATGATTCAAGATGAATGGTAAAATACACGTAAACGTTTTCGTCGATTAAATTTAAATTGGTTCATATTTTCTTTGTTGTCACGAAATAAAATACTACTTTTGCGATGTCTTTCAACGAATGGCGAAAGCCATCGCTAAAAACATGACGATAAATATAAACTTAATTAATAATAACTTAAAAACGTATAGATTATGAAGAAATTCTTTACTCTTATCGCAGCTGTCGCCATGGCAGCAAGTGTTAACGCTCAGACAGCTAAGGCTTTTACCCAGACTACTTATTGGCAGACAAGCAAGGCTACAGTACAGGCTGGCATAACTGACGGATGGGTAGCTGAGGGTAGTGGAGCTACAGTAGCAACAAAGAAAGGTAATATTAATCCTGAAACAGGTGAAGACAAAGGTGAGGGCAAATATTCTGTCGATGGCATTGGTCTGAAGTCTGGTAATACTTCTAAGGCGTTAACTGTATATGTATCTGGTGTTGATGAGATTGATGCTTACGGAGTGACAGCATCTAGTAGCGATGCACGTATTCTTAAAATCACAGCTAAAACTGCTGATGGTGATGCTGTTGAGGGTTTTGGTTTGTCTGAAGTTGGTTATACGGCTATTGCAAAAGTGACATTGGATAAGTCAAAGACTTATACTGTTGTTTTTGACGGACTGGATAAAGATGGAGCGAAAGGTGCAGATGTTGCCCTTCATGGAGTTTGGTTCAAAGTAAGTCAGGCTACTGGCATTAGCTCTGCTCTTGTAGATGCAGTTTCTGGTAATAGTGCAACTTACAACCTAGCTGGTCAGCAAGTATCTAAGTCTTACAAAGGAATCGTTGTAAAGAACGGCAAGAAGTTTATCAATAAGTAATCAGAAAAGACTATTGTTGTTAACAGGTATTTATAGATTGTTCATTATAGATAACTCATGAAAAAAGGGCGTTTCCAATTGGAGGAAGCGTCCTTTTTCTATGTATTGACCTATTGCCTTATATTGCAATAGTATGAAATCTCTCTATATATGGGCTTTCTTTCGTTCTAACAACTACTTATTTTTGATGTTTGTCAATTGTCGGCAGCATTGCTGGCAGCTGTTAGCAATACTGTTGGCAGCTGTGGACAATGTTGCTGGCAGTTGCCGACAATCCGTAATAAACATGTTATAGTGAAAGAATTAGAGTTGTTTTATGCCTTATTTGATAAGTCCTTGCTGTTCCATTTCCAAACTTGCCCAGATGAAAGGACCCACGCCCTTGGCATCGTTGTCACGGATTGGTTCGCTGATGTAATACTCGAAACTACCATCACGTTTGAAGTTTGGCTTCTTCACGTATGGACCTGGGCCAGGACCGAGACCGCTTACGGAACAGCACTTGGTCAGACTGATGGTCTTGTCTGGATTTACCTTGATAAACTGGTTCAAGATGCCGTTGTATGCCTTGATGCCTGCGTCACGATACTTCTCTGAAAGGTAGCCCTTGCGGTAGCCCTTCAAGAGTACGTAGGCGAACATGCTTGAGGCTGTGCTCTCAAGGTAGTTGCGAGGGTCTTTCACGTCCATCACGTCATACCATACGCCAGTCTGTTTGTCTTGGTATTTCACCACGCTTGCCATCGCCTTGTTCAGTAACTTGATGACCTCGCCACGACGTGCGTAATTCTCTGGCATGGCGTCGAGACACTCGGTCATTGCCATCACATACCATCCCAAGGCTCTTGCCCAGGTGTGCTGGCTCTTGCCGTTCTCCTTGTCTGCCCAGAACTGTTCGTGAGTCTCGTCCCAAGCATGCTTCCATAGCTGGGTCTTCTCATCGTAGGTTCGAAGGTCGGTCTTCTCCATCTGGTCTACCGCATCATCGAGATACTTCTCAGCTTTCTTTGGCTTCATGGTCTGTACGGCATAGTTGCAGTAGAAAGGCAAGCCCATGAAAATGCCGTCGAGCCAAACTTGGTTGGCATAGATGGCTTTGTGCCAGTATACGCCTTCCTTGGTGCGAGGCTGGTTTTGGAGTTGCTTGAAGAGTGTCTTCAGTGCCTTCTCCGAACCCTTGTTAGGGAAGAGGTTCTGCATGCGAAGAATGAACTTGGCAGTGCGCACATTGTCGAGGTTGAAGTCTTCGTACTTATAACCTGTTATGTTTCCCTTCTCGTCAATCATCGTGGCTGGGTATTCCTTGAGGTAGTCGATGATGGCACTGTTGCCATCCTTGTAACGCTCGTAGGTGTCGAGCATGCCTTCCATCTCGATGCCCATCACGTAGCTCCACTTTGGCTTCTTGCTGAAGTCGAGAAGATAGGAATGAGGCACACGTTTCATCTCACTGTAGGTGAGCCACTCAGAATAGTTCTTGTATGGCTGTTCGCCCTGGTTGAGTACGAGCGAGCCATTGATATAAAGGTTCTCGAACTTGATGTTCTTGGTCTTGCCTGTAATCTTGACCGGCTGTTTCTGTACGCCATCAAACTTACAGTTCTTGATGTTGATGTCATAAACGTTCTCCACGGCATCGCGTCCGATGATTAATACGCCGTAGTTGCTCTTCTTGCAGGTAACATCCTCCACGTTTACATTGCGAACGATAGGTTCAAAACCACGGTAGCAAGCCTCTTTCGACTCGTAGTCGAGGTTGATTTTCACAACAGCTTCGCCACACTGACCGACGGTAATCTTACGCATGTTGATGTTCTGAATAAGTCCACCACGGCAGTTGTTGGTCTTGATGCGCAGGATGCGGTCGAGGTGCGGTGAGTCCATCACGCAATTCTCAGCATAAACATTCTCGCATCCACCTGAAATTTCAGAGCCGATGACTACGCCACCATGTCCATCTTGCATCTCGCAGTTACGGATGATGATGTTGCGTGATGGCTGGTTCCATAAGCGACCATCGTTGTTGCGACCACTCTTGATGGCGATGCAATCATCGCCGGTATGGAAGATGCAGTTCTGGATGAGTACATTCTCACAAGCTTCAGGGTCGCAACCATCGCCGTTAGGTCCTTCGTTCCATACGGTAACGCCATCTACGGTGATATTCTTGGAGAGCAAAGGGTGCATCACCCAGAAAGGAGAATTAATCATCTTCACATCCTTGATGAGAATGCGCTCGCAGCGTACCATGTTGACCAACTGAGGGCGCAATCCCTGTCCCATGCCGAACTTTCGCTCATCGAATGGTACGCCATCCTCTGCCATCTTCTGCAGCTTGGCACGTGAACCCAACTTCTGGCTCTCGGTAGTGACTCCTTGTTTGTAGCCAAAACGAGGGTTGCCGTTCCACTGCCAGAAGGTGTCGTTGTTGCCGCCTCCGTCAATGGTACCTTTGCCCGTGATGGCGATGTCGGTTGCCTTGTAAGCGTAGATGCATGGGGAGTAGTTCCAGCAAGCCAGTCCTTCCCATGCGGTGCGAACCAAAGGATAGAGCTTTGGCTCGAAGGCAAAATGGAGCACTGCGCCTTCCTCGATAACGAGGTTGACACCCGACTTCAGTTCGATGGCACCTGTGTTCCATGTACCTTTAGGGATTACAACCTTGCCTCCACCTTTCTTTGAGACCAAAGAAATGACACGGTTGATGGTCTTTTGGTTTTGGGCAGCAGTGGCACTCGTCTTGGCACCGAACGAGGTGATGAGAAACTGTCTGTCGTTCAGCTTTGGCATTTGTATGCTGTTTTCTATGCGCTGATATTCAGCGTTATCCCAGCCCGCTGCTTGTGTGCAGATAGGTATGAACAATGCCAATAGTACAAATCTAAAGAATTTCTTCATTGTTTGTTTTAATAGATTAAGTGAATAAATTGTAGTTTATATTAATGGCTACAAAGTTACACAAATTATTTGGATTTAGAGTGTGTAGAATGTTAAAAAACAAATTAAGGGGTTAAATATTTGGTGGTTTAGAAATAAATCGTTACCTTTGCAACGATATTTAACATTAATGACACAATAAAACGCAAATTGCCTATCGGGTTATACATTTACTTAACGAACAAAACGATTAAGAAATGAGAAATCTCAACGAATTGAAAGATGAGGAATTGGCCTTGGCTTATGTCGAGGGCAACAACAGGGCTTTTGACCTATTGTTGCAGCGCAATGAGTCCAAGCTTTTCTCTTATATTATGTTTGTAGTGCATGATGAAAATCTGGCAAACGACATCTTCCAGGAGACGTTTGTCAAGGCTATCACACGGCTACAAAAGGGACAGTATGCGACAAACGGAAAGTTTAGCGCATGGCTGATGCGTATCGCCCATAATGTCATTATTGATGGTTATCGTGAGCGAAAGCTTTATCGTGTGATTGACCAGCGCGACAACAACGACCTTTCTAATTTGAAAGGAGACTCAGTGGAGGTTAGCTATGCTGAGAGGGATATCGTGAAGGGGCAGGTCATGAAGGATGTAAAGCGCTTAGTGGCTTACTTGCCTACCAGCCAGCGAGAGATTGTGTACATGCGTTTCTACCAACAGATGTCGTTCAAGGAAATAGCCGAGACTACTAATGTGAGCATCAATACCAGTCTGGGACGTATGCGTTATGCCATCATCAACTTACGAAGGTTGGCTAAGGAGCATAATGTATATTTGGAACTAGACTAGGCCGTTGGTACCTAGGTCTTTTCTTAAGAACTTAAGTCCTTGGCTTATAGTCTAGTCCCAATGAAAGTAATCATCAGTCTTCAATCTGCTTAAGGTTCTTCAGCGCCTGGATGGTTGAGATAGGGTCTGTACTCTTGAAGATATAGCTTCCGCTAACGAGCACGTTGACTCCCGCCTTGACCAGTCGAGGGGCAGTCTCTGCCTGTACGCCACCATCCACCTCGATGAGGGCATGGCTACCGCTCTCCTTGATGAGTTTGCGCAAGCGTTCCACCTTCTTGATGGTGTTCTCGATAAACTTCTGTCCACCGAACCCTGGATTCACGCTCATCAGCAACACCATGTCTACGTCGCAAATGATGTCTTCTAGCACACATACGGGCGTAGATGGATTCAAGGTGACTCCCGCCTTCATGCCAGCCGCATGAATCTGCTGGATGGTACGATGCAGGTGTACGCATGCCTCATAGTGTACGTTCATCATCATGGCGCCAATTTTAGCTGTGTGCTCGATGTAACGTTCCGGACGCTCTATCATGAAATGAACGTCAAGCGGCTTGGTGCAAGCCTTGCTTACAGCTTCGAGCACAGGAAAACCGAACGAGATGTTAGGCACGAACACACCATCCATCACATCCATGTGGAGCCAGTCGGCCTCACTCTTGTTGATCATTTCTACATCGCTCTTCAGGTCGATGAAATTAGCCGAGAGGAGCGAAGGGGATACTAGGGTCTTCATCTTTCCTTTTATTTTTTAGTTCAGACAGTACGCCTGGTACTTGCCGTGCATCTTGAGGGCATTGTATGTATAAGCTATCTGCTTAATCAGCAAGATGGTCTTGGCAGATGGCCTTAACTCTTCAGAAGTAAATATATGCTTCATAGGCGTATTGGTTTAAATATCATTGAATGTTATTTTACTCTTATAACGTGGCTTTTGGTGCTTTATTACATTTGTGTTCTCTTTTTCCTATATATTTTTCTAGATTTTCTTCCTTTCTCGCCAGTATGACTGTCCAAACGGGGGTGGATGTTCTCCAGATGTCATGCGAATGTGCCCTATATATAATAAGGTGTAGATGGGTTCCGCATTTAGAAAACGTCGCTTACTGTAACAAAAAACTGTTAATTTGATAAAAAAGTCGGCAAAAAGTTTGCGGTTTCGAAGAAAATGTGTAATTTTGCAAGCGTAAACAAAACAATAACAATTAAAAGAAGAATAAAGTATGACAACATTCGTATCTACAGCATGGTGGTGGCGTTTCTCAAGATCTAGCAAGTCGTGAGTCGATAAGCCGTATGTGGATGTGAATACATCAAAAGATATTGAGGCCTGCCGTAACTTACGACAGGCCTTTTTCTTTTACAGCCTTTTCGGAAGGCTCTTTTCAATGTGTATAAACAAAAAATATAGGAGATAAAGATTATGGAAATGAAGGACATCTTGAACAGAATGTTGAACCACGAGGAACTTTCTCGTGAGGAAACCCGAGACATCATCGTGGGCATCACCAAGAGTGAGTTCCCTGAGGAACAGATTACCGCCCTCCTCACTGGCTTGCAGATGAGAGGTGTGACGGTGGATGAGTTGTTGGGCTTCCGTGATGGTATTCTAGCCACTGGCGTTCCTGCCATCTTGGATTGCGACCGTTACATCGACGTAGTGGGAACAGGTGGTGACCGCAAGAACACGTTCAACATTTCTACCACGGCTTGCTTCGTCATCGCTGGTGCTGGATATAAAGTTGCCAAGCATGGCAACTATGCGGCGACTTCCGTGAGTGGTGCTTCAAATGTCATCAAGAACCATGGTGTTCAGTTTACTGATGATATTGACAAACTGAACCGCAGCATCAATGAAGCTGGCATCGTCTATCTCCACGCACAACTCTTTGCCAAGGCAATGAAATTTGTGGGACCTATCCGAAAGGCGTTGCAGTTCCCTACGGTGTTCAACCTGCTGGGGCCTTTGGTTAATCCTAGCCAGCCTAAGTGTCAGTTGCTCGGTGTTGCCAACCTCGATCAGATGCGCCTCTACAACCAAGTTTATCAGAAGATAGGCATCGACTACGGTATCGTGAACAGCATCGATGGATACGATGAAATCTCGTTGACAGGTGACTTCAAGGTGACCACGAATGACTACGAGAAAATCTTCAAGCCACAAGATTTGGGCTTCGAGATAGCCAAGCCTGAGGAAATCAAGGGCGGTGCTACCGAGGAAGAGGCTAAGGAAATCTTCGATGCCGTATTGGAGAACAGAGCCTTGCCTGCCCAGAAGAACGTCGTGCTTGCCAATGCTGCCTTCGGAATCCAGGTAATGGAGAAGGGTAAGAAGAGCATCGAGGAATGTGTTGAAATCGCACGAGAGAGCATCAACTCCGGCAAGGCACTCGCCACATTCAAGAAATTCGTGGAACTGAACTCCTAATCTCCCACAGATTACACAGATAACACAGATTTAGAGACCTTTTGGTCTTAATTCACAGATACAAACGAAGCAATGACAGACATATTAGAAGAAATCGTCGCTCACAAGCGAATAGAGATAGACCAGCGCAAGCGCTTCATTTCGCCTCGCCAGATGATTACTCTCACCGAGGAGAAAATGAAGAAGGACGATGGAAAGGTGGTGGGCGGCAGTATGAAGGAGGCTTTGATGAACTCTTCGACGGGAATTATCGCCGAGTTTAAGCGCCGTTCACCTAGCAAGGGCTGGATTAAGCAGGAAGGCAAGGCGAGTGTCATTCCGCTGAGCTACCAACAGAATGGAGCCTCGGCTTTGAGCATCCTCACCGACATCGACTACTTTGGTGGCTACGATGAGTACATCCAGGAGGCTCGCCATGTGGGTGTCTCTATACCTATATTATATAAGAACTTCGTCATCGAGGAATATCAACTCCTTCAAGCTCGATATTGTGGAGCTTCGGCAGTACTGCTCATCGCTGCCTGCCTGACCAAGGAGGAATGCAAGCGATTGCTCGGTATGGCTCACCAACTGGGACTGGAGGTGCTACTGGAGATGCACAACGACAGAGACTTCGAGTATGCTGAGCTGGAGCCTGATATGTATGGCATCAACAATCGTAATCTTGGTACCTTCGTAACCGATGTGGAGAATAGTTTCCGTCTCGCCGAACAACTTCCGAAGGATGTTTGTAGAGTGAGCGAGAGCGGTATTTCAAAACCTGAAGTGGTGAAGCGACTGAGAAACGAGGGTGGATTCAAGGGATTCCTCATGGGTGAGCAATTCATGAAGCAAGAGAACCCTGGCGAAGCGCTTGCCGATTTCATTCGGCAAATTTAGTTATCCTACGGAATTTAAACTGATTTATAAAGGATGCATTATGGTAGTAAAGGTTTGTGGAATGCGCGAGGCTGACAATGTGCAGCAAGTAGCAGAGTTGGGAGTGGATATGATGGGATTCATATTCTATCCTAAGTCGCCAAGGTGCTTCAAGGAGGTGGATGAGGAGAATTTCTTCGTTCTGCCTCGTACTGAAGCTGACGAACATGTGAAGCGAGTTGGAGTATTCGTGGACGATGAGTTTCCAAACATTGAAACTCAGATATTGCGATTAGGGTTGGATGCGGTTCAATTCCATGGAAATGAGACTCCCGAATATTGCAGGGAATTTCATGAGATGAACGAAGATTTTGTTTTCAATTATCTCAAGCCTTGGTTTGAAGAGCATGGACTTCCTTTCCAGACTAAGCCTCTCCAACTCATCAAGGCTATCAGCGTAGCCACTGCCGATGACATTCAGAAATATAAGGAGTATGTAGGCACTGTTGACCTCTTCCTCTTCGACACTAAGTGTAAGGCTTATGGTGGAAGTGGTCAGCAGTTTGATTGGTCGGTTTTGCAAGCTTACGATGGTGATATGTCGTTCCTCCTAAGTGGGGGTATCGGGCCAGAAGATGCGGAGAGAGTCAAGGAATTTCATCATCCGAAGTGTATAGGTATCGACTTGAACTCTAAGTTTGAGATAGAGCCAGCCTTCAAGGATGTAGCCAAACTCAAGGAATTCTTGGAAAAGATAAAAAATAAAAAAGTAAAAGTTAGATAAGATGAATAAGATAAATGCATTATTTGCAAACAATAAGGAACGCAAGCTGTTGAGCTTGTACTTTTGCGCAGGTTGCCCTACTTTGGAAGGCACAGGCGATGTAATCAAGGCTATGGAGCGTAAGGGCATCGACATGATAGAGGTCGGTATTCCTTTCAGCGACCCATTGGCTGACGGACCGGTCATCCAGTCTGCTGGTACGGTAGCCCTCAAGAATGGCATGACGGTGAAGAAACTCTTCGCCCAGCTCAAGGCTATCAAGGACGAGGTGAACATTCCGTTGGTGTTGATGGGATATCTCAACCCAATCATGCACTACGGCATCGAGGCTTTCTTCCAAAGTTGTGTGGAGAGCGGAGTGAGTGGCACCATCATTCCAGACCTTCCTTTCGATGATTATCTCAAGGTGGTGAAGCCTATCGCTGATAAGTATGACGTGCGTGTCATCATGATGATTACGCCAGAAACCAGTGAGGAGCGCATCCGTTTCATCGATGAGCATACCGATGGTTTCATCTATATGGTTAGTTCGGCAAGCATCACGGGTGCTCAGAGCAACTTCGGCGATGCCAAGTTGGCTTACTTCAACCATATCAACGGCATGAACCTCCGTAATCCTCGCATGATAGGTTTCGGTATCAGCAACAAGCAGACGCTAACTAGTGCCCAGGACAATGCTGCGGGTGCCATCATCGGAAGTAAGTTCGTCACTCTGCTCAACGAGACTGGCGATCCAGACAAGGCTCTGGATGCACTTTTTGAGGCACTGAAAAAATAAAATAAAAATTTCCCGCAGATTTCGCAGATAAGCGCAGATATAATTTGTTAATTTAATATTTGCTTGCAAAATCTGCGTATATCTGCGAAATCTGCGGGACTTAAAAAAAGAAGATTATGTATCAAGTAGACGATAAAGGATTTTTCGGAAAGTTTGGTGGCGCTTACGTGCCAGAGATATTATATAAGTGTGTGACAGAACTCCAGCAGGCTTACAAGCCTATCATCGAGAGCGAGGAGTTCAAGAAGGAGTATCATGCCCTGTTGAAGGATTATGTGGGTCGCCCTTCACCTCTTTATTATGCCAAGCGCATGAGCGAGAAGTATGGTTGCCAGTTGTATCTAAAGCGCGAGGACCTCAATCATACGGGTGCTCACAAAATCAACAATACCATCGGTCAGATTCTGATGGCGAAGAAGATGGGCAAGACTCGTATCATCGCCGAGACGGGTGCGGGTCAGCATGGTGTTGCCACCGCTACCGTTTGTGCATTGATGAACATGAAGTGCGAAATCTTCATGGGTGCCACCGATGTGGAGCGCCAGCACACCAATGTGGAGCGCATGAAGATGTTGGGTGCCAAGGTGAATCCTGTTCGCACCGGCAACATGACTTTGAGCGATGCTTGCTCCGAGGCTATCCGTGACTGGTGCTGCCATCCACAAGATACCTTCTATATCGTAGGCTCTACCATGGGACCTCATCCATATCCTGACATTGTGGCTAAAATGCAGAGCGTCATCTCTGAGGAAATCAAGTGGCAGTTGGAGGAGAAGATTGGGCGTGACTATCCTGATTATCTCGTAGCCTGTGTGGGTGGAGGAAGTAATGCCGCCGGCACCATCTACCATTATATCGACGACGACCGCGTGCAGATTTACCTCGCTGAGGCTGCTGGTCATGGCATCGACACCGACTATACAGCCGCTACCATGCACTGCGGAACAGAAGGCATCATCCATGGAGCACGTACCCTCGTGATGCAGACTGATGATGGTCAAATCAAGGAAGCCTTTACCATTAGTGCCGGATTGGATTACCCAGGTATCGGTCCTATGCACGCCGACCTTGCTACTAGAGGTAGAAGTCATGTGCTCGCCATCAAGGACGATGAGGCTATCTATGCAGGTTATGAGTTGACCCGTATGGAGGGCATCATCCCAGCCATCGAGAGTGCTCACGCTGTGGCAGCCTTGAAGAAGATGAAGTTCAAGAAGGACGATGTTGTCGTGCTCACTGTCTCTGGTCGTGGTGATAAGGATGTTGAGACTTATCTCAAGAACAAGGCAATGGCAAAGGAGTATGGAAACTTTTAAAGAAAATAGTCATTGAAAAGTATCTTAGGATACTTTCCCATGTATCTTAGGATACTTGGCGATGTATCTTAAGATACTTTGTAAAGTAACTTAAATGATGGCAAAATATAATTATAAGACAGTGACTCGCAAGATTCTCGCCGACCTTTATACGCCGGTGGGAGTCTACATGCGATTGAGAGATATTTATCCCCAGTCTGCTTTGATGGAGAGCTCTGACTATCATGGCTCGGAGAACTCTCGTTCTTTCATCGGTGTGCATCCAATGGCTAGCATCGCTGTGGGACATGGAGTGGTGACGGCTTCTTATCCTGATGGAAGTGTCGAGAAGCAGGAGCTCCCTGCTTTCGGCGAGGGAAAGGGCGAGGATTGCAAACTCGCCATCTCGAAGGCAATCAATGATTTCATCCAGTCGTTCCATGTGGAAGGCGAGGGCAAGAACTTCTGTGGACTCTATGGCTTCACGACCTTCAATGCCGTTCGATACTTCGAGAACATTCCGGTCAAGGATACAACCATGGAGAAAAACGATGCCCCTGATATATATTATATAATGTATAAGGACATCATCGTGTTCGATCACTTCAACAATACCATGGAACTCATCGCTCTTAACGAGATTTTTGAAGAGGATGGAACTACCAAGAATGCGGCATCAGAAAGAGAGGCAAGTGCTTCCGGCCAGAAGTCTGCGGGCGAGATAGAACTGGACGAACTCTTGAAAGCAGTGAACAAGGCGAATGTGAAACCATACGATTTCCATCCTATAGGGGAGACCTTCTCTACCTTGACCGATGAGGAGCACAAGGCGAACATCCGTCGTTGCATCCAGCACTGCTTGCGTGGCGACGTATTCCAAATCGTGGTGAGCCGTCGTTTCATACAGAAGTACGAGGGCGATGACTTCAAACTCTATCGTGCCCTTCGCAGTATCAATCCTTCGCCTTACCTCTTCTATTTCGACTTCGGAGGTTTCCGTATCTTCGGTTCGTCACCAGAGACACACAACCGTATTGTGGGCGACAAGGCTTTCATCGATCCTATCGCCGGCACTACCAAGCGTACTGGCGACATGGAACAAGATCGCAAGGCTGCTGAGTTCCTTCGCAATGACCCGAAGGAGAATGCCGAGCACGTGATGTTGGTGGATTTGGCTCGCAACGACTTGAGCCGTAACTGTCATGGTGTGAAGGTGGACTTCTATAAGGACATGCAGTTCTATAGCCACGTGATTCACTTGGTGAGCCGTGTGAGTGGTACGCTCGACAAGAATGCCGACCACATCAAGGAGTTTATCGATACCTTCCCAGCCGGTACGTTGAGCGGTGCGCCAAAGGTTCGTGCCATGCAGATTATCTCAGAGCTGGAGCCTCACAATCGTGGAGCCTATGGTGGCTGCATCGGTTTCATCGGATTGAACGGCGGCCTCAACCAGGCTATCGTCATCCGTACCTTCATCAGCCGCAATGGTGAATTGTGGTTTCAGGCTGGAAGTGGAGTCGTGGCAAAGAGCAACGACCAGTATGAGTTGGAAGAATGCAACAACAAGTTAGGAGCTCTTACGAAAGCAATACATATCGCAGAGCAGCTCTAACTTAACATTTAACATTGAATGAAATGAAGATAGTAATCATAGATAATTACGATTCCTTTACCTACAACCTAGCACACTTGGTGAAGGAACTCGGAGCTGAGGTAACGGTCTATCGCAACGACCAGTTTCATCTGAACGAACTGGATCGTTTCGATAAGATTATATTAAGTCCTGGACCTGGCATCCCTTCGGAGGCAGGTCTCTTGATGGATGTCATCAAGCATTATGCGGGCAGAAAGCCGATGCTAGGCGTTTGCTTGGGGCATCAGGCTATAGGCGAGGCCTTTGGTGCCAAGCTCACTAACCTCAGTGAGGTATATCATGGCGTGGCAACACCTTGCACCCAGTTTGGCAACGACCCCATCTTTGCGGGCTTGCCGAAGCGCTTGGAGATAGGGCGTTACCATTCATGGGTGGTCGACAGAACCAATTTTCCAGAGTGCCTCGATGTGACTGCCGTTAGCGATGATGGTTGCATCATGGGCTTGAAACACAAGAACTATGACATCCACGGCATTCAGTTCCATCCAGAGAGCGTCTTGACACCAGATGGCAAGACCATGATTAAGAATTGGTTGGAGATGTAGTTGGAATCCTGTTATCAACAAAGAAAAAGCCAGAGACCATATGTATGGACTCTGGCTTTTTCTTTGTTGATAATATAAATAGCTTTAATAGCATCGTCATTATAGATCCCAGCCTACTGCACTAGCACCAAGTACGGCTGCAGAACTACCATCGAGGGTAGAAACGAGGAACTTAGCCTTGCCCTTGAAGATAGGCAAGACAGCCTTGTCGTAAGCGTCCTTCACTGGCTTCATCAGCAAGTCTCCAGCCTTGGTAAGACCACCGAAGAACACGAATGCCTCAGGGGAAGAGAATGCTGCGAAGTCAGCGCAAGCCTCACCGAGCATCTTGCCTGTGAAGTCGTATACACGCTTGGCCAAGGCATCGCCCTTGCCTGCTGCTACACTGACATCGTATGAGGTGATGTCTTCTGGCTTCATGTCACGGAGAACAGAAGGCTCGTCGCTCTTCTCAAGGAACTCACGGGCAGTACGAGCTACACCCGTAGCTGAGCAGTAAGCCTCCAAGCATCCCTTGCGGCCACAGCCGCATGGACGACCTTCCTCGCCACGAACCATGATGACATGTCCTAACTCACCAGCGAAACCATCGCAACCATAAACCATCTGACCGTTGATAACGATACCTGAACCTACGCCAGTGCCAAGAGTTATGTCGATGAAGTTCTTCATGCCACGAGCCACACCGTAAGTCATCTCACCGAGCGCTGCGGCATTGGCATCGTTTGTCAAGGCGACAGGAATACCACCGAGTGCTTTGCTAAAGAGATCGGCCAAAGGTACTACGCTTGTGTGTGCCCAAGGAAGGTTAGGGGCAAACTCAATAGTTCCCTTGTAATAGTTGCCATTAGGAGCACCAATACCCATTGCCTTGATCTTGTCGATACCACCAACGGTGTCGATGATAGGCTGGAGAGCCTCTACTGCAGCTTTTACATAATCTTCTACTTTGTCATAGCCACCAGTCTTGATAGCGGTGGTTGCCTTGATGTCGCCGCGGGCATCTACGATGCCGAATACAGAGTTGGTACCGCCGAGGTCCAATCCGATAACATACGGCTTGAGCGCGTTTTCTGTCATGTTTCCTTGTTTTAATTAGTTAGAATTTTATTATTTTGGTACAAAGATAGGAAAAGTTTCGCATAAAACAAACTTTTTGTGCAGAAAAAACAAATAAAGTGAAGTTTTAGCTTAAAAAATTACTAGATGTGCTCGAAATTTTGTATCTTTGCCCCCTGTTATGAGTATAGCATTTCCAATAGAGATAAATATTCTTGATTTTATATTCAAGGGAATTATCATAGGTGTGATTGCCTCTGCCCCGATGGGGCCAGTGGGCATTTTGTGTATCCAGCGCACTTTGAACAAGGGGCGATGGTATGGTTTTGTCACAGGCATTGGTGCCGCTTGCAGCGACATCGTGTACGCTCTTTTCACGGGTCTCGGCATGAGTTTCGTGATGGACATTGTGAATAATGCGCAGAATAAGTTTTATCTGCAAATATTTGGCGGCGTCCTGCTTCTTGTGTTCGGTATCTATTGCTTCAAGAGTAATCCGACCAAGAATATGCACAAGAGCAGCAACAAGCAGGGCACGTTGCTTCATAATGCTATCACGGCGTTCCTAGTTACGCTCAGCAACCCACTCATTGTGTTCCTCTTCATGGCTACATTTGCTCAGTTCGCCTTCGTCGTGCCTGATATGCCGGTCGAGATGACGGTGGGGTATTTGAGCATCGTCTTTGGTGCGCTGCTCTGGTGGTTTGGACTTACATGGCTCATCGACAAGATTCGTGGCAAGTTTGATACCAATGGCATTCTTATTATCAATAAGGTAATTGGTAGCGTTGTCATCATCTTCTCGGTCATAGCACTCGTCGGGACGATATTTAATCTGTATCATCTCCCTGAGTTTTAATGGGGGAATGCTCAATTACACATTTTACATTACACATTTAACATTAAGAGAAAGATGTTTGTTGCAAAGGAATTAAGAAAGAAGAGTATCGCAGAATACTTGTTGTATATGTGGCAGATTGAGGACATCATCCGTGCCTATGGTTGTTCGCTTCCTGTCATCAAGAAGAACTATATTAGTCGCTTCAACTTCACCGAAGAGCAGGAGGATGAGGAGATTGACTGGTTTGGCAATCTCATCCGCATGATGAATGAGGAGGGGAAGCGTGAGAGCGGACACCTCAACATCAATAAGGTGTTATTGCAGGATGTCATCGACTTGCATGCCCGTTTGCTCCAGAGCACTAAGTTCCCTATCTACAACGCCGAGTATTACAAGGTGTTGCCTTTCATCGTAGAGTTGCGAAATCGTGGCGACAAGGAACTCAACGAGATTGAGACTTGCCTCGATGCACTCTATGGCGTGATGATGCTCCGATTGCAGAAGAAGACCATCAGTCCTGAGACCGAGAAGGCCATCAAGGAAATAACTGTGTTCGTGGGCTTGCTCAGCGACTATTATATCAAGGATCGCACAGAAGGACTCAAATTCGATGACGATGACATGTAATAAGTTAGAAGTTAGGAGTTTTTTGTAAAAAGAAAATAATAAGGATACATTAATATATTTATGAACGAAATACAAAGAAGAAGAACATTTGCTATCATCTCTCACCCTGATGCTGGTAAGACAACATTGACCGAGAAGTTCCTCCTTTTCGGTGGACAAATTCAGGTGGCAGGTGCCGTTAAGAACAATAAGATTCGCAAGACCGCTACTTCCGACTGGATGGACATTGAGAAGCAGCGTGGTATCTCAGTGTCGACTTCCGTGATGGAATTCGACTACTTGCCAGACGGACAGACTGGTGAGCCATACAAGGTGAACATCCTCGATACTCCTGGTCACCAAGACTTCGCGGAGGATACCTATCGCACCTTGACCGCTGTAGACTCAGCTATTATCGTGGTTGACTCAGCCAAGGGTGTGGAGGCGCAGACCCGTAAACTGATGGAAGTCTGCCGTATGCGCAATACTCCTGTCATCATCTTCATCAATAAGATGGACCGAGAGGGGCGTGACCCATTTGATGTACTCGATGAGCTGGAGGAAGAATTGAAAATCAAGGTTCGCCCTTTGTCTTGGCCTATCGGTCAGGGCGCTCGTTTCAAGGGTGTTTACAATATCTACGAGCATCAGCTCAACCTTTTCACACCAAACAAGCAACGTGTGACTGAGAAGGTGGAGGTTGACATCCAAAGCAAGGAACTCGATGAGCGAGTAGGCGAGCGTGAGGCTGGTCAGTTGCGTGAGGAGTTGGAACTCGTTGACGGTGTATACCCAGAGTTTGAAGTGGAGACTTATCGCTCGGCGGAGGTGGCACCAGTGTTCTTTGGTTCTGCCTTGAACAACTTCGGTGTGCAGGAACTCTTGGACTGTTTCGTACAGATTGCCCCATCGCCAAAGCCAACACAGGCAGAGGAGCGTGAGGTGAAACCAGAGGAGCCTAAGTTTACTGGCTTCATCTTCAAGATTACAGCCAACATCGACCCTAATCACCGTTCTTGTATAGCGTTCTGCAAGATTTGCTCAGGCAAGTTTGTGCGCAACCAGCCTTACTATCATGTTCGTTTGGACAAAACCGTGCGATTCTCTTCGCCAACCCAGTTTATGGCGCAGCGCAAGAGTACCATCGATGAGGCTTATCCTGGCGACATCGTAGGTTTGCCAGATAATGGTATCTTCAAGATTGGTGATACATTGACAGAGGGCGAGAAAATTCACTTCCGTGGATTGCCTTCGTTCTCTCCACTCTTGTTTAAGTATATTGAGAACGATGATCCGATGAAGAGCAAGCAGTTCCAAAAGGGATTGGAGCAGTTGATGAACGAGGGTGTCGCCCAGTTGTTTGTCAACCAGTTCAATGGTCGTCGCATCGTAGGTACTGTGGGACAGCTTCAGTTCGAGGTTATCCAGTATCGTTTGGAAAACGAATACAACGCCAAGTGTCGTTGGGAGCCAGTCCACTTGCACAAGGCATGCTGGATTGAGGCCGACGATGAGAAAGAGCTTGAGAACTTCAAGAAGCGTAAGTACCAGTACATGGCAAAGGACATCGAGGGCAGAGATGTGTTCCTCGCCGATTCAGGTTATGTGCTGCAGATGGCTCAGCAAGACTTTGAGCATATCAAGTTCCACTTTACCTCTGAATTCTAAGAATAGGTAAAAAGATAACAACAAGTAAAATAAAGGGGCTTTTCTGAATAATGATAAATGGAACATATAAATAAGAGGAGCCCCTTCCTCTAAGGATTAATAAAAAACAAAGGTGATGGATGAAGAGATTTTAGAAAATCAGCAACAAGGTTGGGTTGCCAAGATGGTAGCATGGCAAAAGGAACATATTACCGACCGCCAGATGACCTTGATATTGGCTTTCATTATAGGCTTGCTCGCTTCGGTGGCAGGCTACTTCCTCCATGGCATCGTGCATGAGATACAGGTGTTGCTCACTTCGGGATTCGACAAGAGCACTTACAACTTGCTCTTCTTGCTCTTCCCTATCGTGGGTATCTATCTCACTTCGCTCTTTATCAAGTATGTGGTGCGCGATAACATCTCGCATGGTATTACCCGTGTGCTTTATGCCATATCTACCAAAAACTCAAAATTGAAGCCGCATAACTGTTGGTCTTCCGTCGTGGCTTCCGGTATCACTATCGGATTCGGTGGATCCGTGGGAGCTGAGGCACCTATCGTACTTACCGGTTCTGCCATCGGTTCCAATCTCGGACAGATATTCCGTATGGATAAGAAGACGATGATTCTGTTGGTGGGCTGTGGAGCCAGTGCTGCCATTGCCGGAATCTTCAAGGCACCAATAGCCGGATTGGTCTTTACCCTGGAAGTGCTGATGGTCGATTTGTCGATGGCATCGCTTCTTCCTATTTTGATTTCTTGCGTTACAGCCACTTGTTTCACCTATATCTTGATGGGCGACAAGTCACTCTTCGACTTTACGCTTACCAATCCATGGGTGCTTGATCGCACACCAGTTTGTATTTTGCTGGGTGTGTTCTGTGGCTTTGTGAGTCTCTACTTCATGCGCACCATGTCTGCCTGCGAGGAATTCTTCGCCAAGTTGGCTCAATATCCATACGTTAAGTTGATGTTTGGTGGAATCATTCTGAGTTCGCTCATCTTCCTCTTCCCATCACTCTATGGCGAGGGCTATTCGGCAGTCAACATTCTCTTGAAGGGCCGCACCGAGGCAGACTGGGGACAAGTGATGAGTAATTCCCTCTTCTATGGTCACAACCAACTCTTGATACTTTATATCGGCTTGGTGACATTTACCAAGGTATTTGCAACCTCTGCCACCAATGGTAGTGGTGGTTGCGGTGGAACCTTTGCGCCTTCGCTCTTTATCGGAGGTTTCGCAGGCTTCTTCTTCGCCCGATTATGGAACATGTACGGAATGGGCATCTATGTGCCGGAGCAGAACTTTACGTTGATGGGCATGGCTGGCGTCATGACGGGCGTGATGCATGCGCCACTTACAGGTATCTTCTTGATAGCTGAGTTGACGGGTGGTTATCAGTTGTTCATGCCATTGATGATAGTCTGCATCTGTTCTTACCTTACCATCAGTATCTTCGAGAGTCATAGCATCTATGCTTTGCGATTGGCTCGTGAGGGTAAACTCTTGACCCATCATATCGACAAGGCGGCGCTAACCTTGCTCAGCATGCAAGATGTCATCGAGAAGGATTATCATCCTGTTAGCCCAGATCTCCCAATGGGTAAGTTGGTGCAGGAAATCAGTCGAAGCAACAACAACTTCCTGCCTGTTCTTGACAAGGCTGGTGTGCTGTTGGGAATCATCGATATTACTAGAATCCGTCATATTATCTTCCGCTCCGAGCTTTACAATCGTTTCACGGTTCGCCAGATTATGTTGCAACCTTCTGCCGTGCTCAGCAACCATGATTCGATGGATGAGGTGATGAGGAAGTTTGACCAGACGGATGCCGCTCAGTTGCCTGTGGTAGATGTGACGGGTGTCTTGGTAGGATATATCAGCAGAACAAAGATTTACTCGATGTATCGCCAGATAGTGGCTGATATGTCGGCGGAATAAAGAAAGTGACTTACAAAGAGCGAAGCGTAAAGCCTAGAATCGTTCTTTTTTAAATATCAAATGATGAAAAGAAGGAAATGAAGAAAGAAAATTTAAGAATCGTATTCATGGGAACCCCAGAGTTTGCGGTGGAATCCCTCAAACGCCTCGTTGAAGGTGGATATAATGTGGTGGCTGTAGTAACACAGCCTGACAAACCTGTGGGTCGTCATCAAGACACCTTGCAGCCTTCTCAGGTCAAGCAGTATGCCCTGTCGCAGAATCTGCCAGTACTCCAACCTGTCAAGATGAAGGACCCAGCATTTGTCGAGGAGTTGCGCTCTTACAAGGCTGATCTCCAGGTGGTGGTTGCCTTCCGTATGTTACCGGAGGTTGTATGGGCGATGCCTCGTTTCGGTACCTTCAATGTTCATGCGGCTCTCCTGCCACAATATCGTGGCGCAGCCCCAATTAATTGGGCGGTTATCAACGGAGAGACGGAGACGGGTGTCACAACCTTCTTCCTGGACCATGACATTGATACGGGCAGGATCATCATGCAGAAGCGTTTCCCAATACCTGATACTGCTGACGTAGAGTATGTGTACGATGGTTTGATGCATCTAGGTGCAGACATTGCCATTGAGACGGTTGATGCCTTGTTGGATGCGGATGGCGACATCAAGTCCTTGCCGCAGGAAGAACTCATCGGCAAGGGTGTGGAACTGAAACCTGCGCCAAAGATTTTCAAGGACACATGCCGCATCGACTTCCATAAGCCTGCCAAACAAGTATACGATTTCATTCGTGGTCTCTCTCCATATCCTGGGGCTTGGACAGAGATGAAGAAGAAAGAGCCTGTGATTATCATCGAGGATGAACAAGTCGAGAATGAAAATGTGGAACTCGATGACAATGGGTTCCCAAAGCCAAGCAGTCACCCAGCCCGTAAGAAGAGTGCTGGCAAGATACAGGTGCTCAAGATATTCAAGGCTTGGAAGACACACCATAGTCGTGGCTTTGCCCCTGTAGGTTCCCTGCGTATCGAGGACAAGCATCTGCAGGTGGCTTGCGAGGATGAGTGGCTCGACATCTTGGAGTTGCAGCTCAGTGGCAAGAAGCGCATGGAGGCGAGTGCCTTTCTCAATGGTATGAAGGACATCGCTTACTATGAATGTATGAAATCAACAAGTGAGGATTTTTAAATAGTTATCTTACAATGACACAAGAACAAGATATCAAGAATGCAGTGGAATGCATGCGCAAGGGTGGGGTGATACTTTATCCTACCGACACTGTTTGGGGCATCGGCTGTGATGCTACCAATGCCGAGGCTGTTGCCAAGGTCTACAAGATTAAGAAGCGTGACGACTCTAAGGCGCTCATCTGTCTTATTGATTCAGCCGACCGTATGGCTCGTTATTTCCGCAACGTGCCTCAGGTGGCTTGGGACTTCATCGACGTGGCTATGCCAGTGAAGCCTACAACCGTCATCCTGGACGATGCGTCGGGTGTTGCCAACAATCTAGTGGCAGAAGATGGCAGTCTCGCCATGCGTGTAACTTATGAGCCTTTCAGCAAGGAACTCTGTTATCGCTTCCAGAAGCCTATTGTGAGTACTAGTGCTAACGTGAGTGGCGAACCTGCTGCACAGAACTATTGCGACATCTCTCAGGAGATTTTGGATGCCGTGGATTATGTATGCTGGACACGTCGTCAGGAGCATAAGCCTCATACTCCTTCGAGCATCGTAAAATTGGGTAAGAATGGAGAAGTAAAAGTAATAAGATAATTCTTTTACAATTTCAAAAGAATCTCAGATAAGCCTTAAGGGTGTTCTTTCGTACCCTTAAGGCTTATTTTTGTTGGTCTTCTAGCCTAATATGCGCCGTAGGTTACTTTTCGTTACAATATGTGGAAGAAATATGTGTTTATGAGATAATGGAAACAAGAAACCCTGCAAATCGAATGACTTGCAGGGTTTATCTTGGGTGGAGGGTGGGACTCGAACCCACGACATTCAGAACCACAATCTGACGCTCTAACCAACTGAACTACATCCACCATGTTAGAGTGCTAATCCTTTTGCTTTTGTTATAAGTATCTCAGCGTGGGTGGAAGGTGGGACTCGAACCCACGACATTCAGAACCACAATCTGACGCTCTAACCAACTGAACTACGTCCACCATGTTAGATACCTATTCGGCAATTTTCTTAAGCGAGTGCAAAGGTACGGAAAATATTTGGAACAGCCAAATATTTCTGTGTCTTTTTTAAGAAAAAGTGATATTTTCTCTTGAAAATACCACTTTTTCTCTCTATATTCCTTTACTTAGCAGGACTAGCTGGAACTACTGGAGCTGTTTTCTGTGCGCCAGCACCCTGATTTGCAGCTGGAGCAGCTTTCTGTGCGCCAGCAGCTGGAGTAGCTTGTGTACCTGCTGCGTCCTTGCTAGCACCTGGCATAGCTGGGAGAGCTGTCTGCTCCTGAGTTGCACCTTCCATCACACTGCTATCGCCGGTAGCCTGAGGAGCTACGTAAGCGCAGGCTACGCTGATAACAACCATTGCTATAGCGAGACCCCATGTGATTTTCTCTACGATGTCAGTGGTCTTACGAACACCCATGATAGAGTTAGTTGAAGAGAAGTTGGATGCAAGTCCACCTCCCTTTGATTCCTGGATAAGCACGATGAAAATCATCAGCAATGATGCCAGGACGATTAATACTACGAATAATGTGTAAGCCATTTTTTAAAACTAGTTTTATTTATTGTTATTTTTATTCTTAATCCTTTTGGCGATGTTTCCTCTTTGTCGATTCTTTCTGATTCATCCTTAACCTTGAGCCTTTTTGCTGTTGGCTATCAGTTTTTCCAAGAAGCGCATTTGGTCTTTGTAATATCCGAACTTCTGTGGATGCTCATGGTCAAGACGTTGGATGATTTGTAGCGCTCTTTCATATTTCCCTTGCTTGATGTAGATGCGAGCCAAGGTTTCCGTGAAGATGCCACTATTTTCTGTTTGTTCTTCCTCGTTGTCTTTGTTGCTCTCTTCCTCCATTTCAGGGGTATACTCTGGTTTGAATTCCTCTGTGGAGTCGATTTTTGGCAATTTGAATCCTCCGTCTTCCATGAAGCCATCTATCAGACTAATGGTGCGTGAAGGCTCTTCTAATTTTTCCTCATCGCTCGTTTCCATCAAGTAAGCCACGTAATCTACGGCTGCATCGGCGGGAGTAGGCTTGCGTTTCTTCTCATCCTCTTCCTTATTCTCCATAGGGATAGAACCCAAGAAGTTGTCGATGAGGTCGCTCGTTCGGTCTGCGCTTGGTCGCTCCTTGTGTGGATTAGCAGGAGATGTTGGCTTCTGAATCTGATAATGCGCTGCCTCTACCATTTGGAATATCACCTTACGGTCGGTGATAAAGATGGCTGCTCGGCGCAATTCTTCGTCAAAGCTGGTGTCGTGGAGCAGATATAGGTTCTGCAACATCAGCAGGCGTGCCGTCTGATAATACGGATAGAGAGCCAGGAGAGCTCGTAAGTCGTAGAGCGTCTCTCGGTTCATTTCCTCTGGATGTTGTATCAATCTACTTAGTTCCACTTCTCTTTATATTTTATTCTTTTGCCACGTTCTTGTTTGTTCTTTGTCGCATTCTTGCGATGGTGTAGAATTTTTAGTTCTTCACTTTTCGTTCTTTACACTCTCTACCAGTTGGCAACGGTTGCGTTGAATATCTGGTCTACCAAGTCTTTCACCATTTGGTCTACTAACTCTTCCTGTACGGAGGCTAGGCTCTGCGTGGTATCGTAGGTCTTGGCTGAGGTAAACTGGCGCTCAAAGTCTTCGGAATGCTTTTTGTTGTTGGTGAATCGCACGTTCACGGTGATGCTCAGTTCGGTCTGTGCTGAGTAGCCTTCTGCCGATACCGACTTGTTGCGTTGTGAGTATTGGGTGATTTCACCCTCAATCTTGAGGTCACCGTTACGGCTCACTTGTTTGAGTCGGGTATTGCTGGCAAACTTGTCCTTCAATTCGTTGTTGAACATCGGTCCCATCGGTCCCCATACGTACGAGCTTCGGATAGGGAAGTCGCTTATCTGTATGGTCTTGGTCTGGGTGTAGTCGATGCTGGCTCCATTGAACTTGTAGCTCACGGAGCAAGCTGCTGTAACTCCCAGTATCAGTATGGTGCCTATTATGTATATGTACGCGCGTATATGCTTCATCTTCCTTTTAGTCTTTATTGTCTTCTTCATCGTTGCCTAGACCATATCGCTTGATGCGACGGTAGAGGGTTCGGTCTGAGATTCCTAGTTCTTGGGCGGCTTTCTTGCGATTGCCGTTGTTGCGTTCCAGGGCTTTCTCTATCATCTGCCGACTCAAGTCGTTGAGGTTGAGCGACTCGTTGTTCTCATTGATTTCTTCCACTTCGGCATCCATAGCCTCAGGCTTCTGCTGGAGGTCAGACATGCGAGTGATGTCTTGAGGTTTCCCTACGGTTGCAGGGTAGTTTATTGGCTCTATCGGTTGCATTTGTGAAGGAGCCACGAACCCCTCGGCGCCATTCAGTTGTCTCGCTTTGTCAAGTTGCTTGCGTAGGGAGCTCATTTCGCGTCGCAGGTCGCTTACGTTGCCTCTTAATTCGTAGAGTATCTTGTAGAGCATCTCTCGCTCGTTCTCGTAGCTGTGGTCTCCCTTGTTTCCGCCAGCGATGGTGGCAAGTTGTGTTGTCTCCTCGTCCTGTGGAATGAACTGGGTGAGCGTCTTGGCGTCAATCTCACGCTCCTTGCTGAGCACTGACATCTGCTCTGTAATGTTCTTGAGCTGTCTCACGTTGCCTGGCCACTTATACTTTAGCATGATTGCCTTTGCCTCGTCGGTAAGGGTTATCTTCGGCAATCTGTATTTCTCTGCCATCTGCATGGCGAAGAGGCGGAAGAGCAGGAGTATGTCATTGCCTCGTTCTCGAAGTGCTGGCATTTGGATAGGAATCGTGTTGAGACGATAGTAGAGGTCTTCACGGAAGCGGCCTTCGCTCACAGCCTTGCGCATATTCACGTTGGTAGCTGCAACGATACGAACATCGGTCTTCCTGATTTCCTGTCCACCCACACGGATGTATTCGCCTGTCTCCAGCACACGAAGCAATCTGGCTTGTGTCTGGATAGGGAGTTCACCCACCTCGTCGAGGAAGATGGTTCCCTTATTGGCGGTACCGAAGTATCCCTCGCTTTCGCCGATGGCTCCAGTGAAGGAACCCTTCTCATGACCAAAGAGTTCGCTGTCGATAGTTCCCTCCGGTATGCTACCGCAGTTAATGGCGAAGTATTTCTCTCTGCGACGTGGTGAGTTGTCATGAATTACTCTTGGGATGATTTCCTTACCCACGCCCGATTCGCCGATGATGAGCACGGAAAGATCGGTCGGTGCCACCTGTAAGGCAACATCGAGAGCATGGTTCAATCCGTCGCTATTTCCGACGATATTGTAGCGTTGTTTTATTTTTTGAAGTTCGGAAGTATCCATTTAGTTGCCAAAATTACGCATTTTTTTTGAATTATCTGTCTTTTTTGCCCAAAAATAGGTCTTTTTTAACGTTTTACCTATCTTTGGGCTTCACAATCTACTGTTTTTATGCCTCTGAGGCTGGTTGAGGTGCTGGTGCTGCTACTTCTGGTTGAGCGGCAGGAGCCTCATTCTTTGGCTTGGGTGTAAAATTCTTTTCACCCTTGTTGTCGCCTTTGTTCTCTGTATTGTTGTTGCTCTTTCCCTCGTTTTTGTTGCCCTTTGGAGGGAATGGTGCTCCACCACGCTTAGGGATGGAGAATCGCACTTTCTCGCTCTCGTCTCGCTTCTCATGATAGAGCTTTGGCAATGGATTCTCAGCCACCTCATCCGATGTTGTGCGATTGCGGAAGGCATCGATGGCAAGATAGATTGCATGGCGGAAGGCAGTTTCGTCTGCCTCGTTGCAGCCTACGATGCTATAGCATGGAGTGGTGTCGGCAGCTGTGCGAATGATAGGAAGACCAGCTGTGTAGATGACTCCATCCTCGGTGTATAGGCTGTGGAATGGGGTGGTGGCTTGGTCGTGGTACATGGCCATGATGCCGTCAAAGTCGGTGAAATAGCCTTTGCCGAAGAAATCGTCGGCTGCGTATGGACCGAAAGCTTGGATGCCCTGTGCTGCCAATTCGTTGATGGCAGGGATGATAATCTCACGCTCCTCGCTTCCGCAGCTGTCATCCTCGTTGTTGCGAGGGTTGAGTGCCAATACGGCGATGCGTGGGTTGGTGATGAGGAAGTCGCGCTTGATGGTTTGCTGGAAGAGCTTGGTCTTCTCGATGATGGCTTCCTTGGTGATGCTGGTCAATACATCTTTGAAAGGAATCTTCTCGGTAACTGATGCGATGCGCAAGTCACCGCCGCAGAGAATGCTGAGTCCTTTCTTACCCTCGCCGAGACAGGTTTCGATATAGTGCTTGTGTCCTTTGAAGGCGAAGCCCTCGATGACTGCGTTCTGGTTGTTGATAGGGGCGGTTACCAATACGTCGTAGAGACCATTGCGATAGTCTGTCATGGCACGGTCGAGTGCCTTGACTGCCGCCTCGCCCGATTCTTGTGTAGGTATGCCCATGTCTACCTTTACTTCCTCTTCTACTGCAGCCAAGAGGTTGATGCGACCATCCTCAGCGTCCTCTGCTTTCTGGATGATGGAGAATTGGGCAGGCAAGTTCATGGCCTTGCGATAATAGGCTGCTACCTTTGGCGAGCCATAGATGATTGGCGTGCAGAACTCCAGCATCTCTGGCTCTGCGAATGTCTTAAAGATGAGTTCGTATCCGATACCATTGGTATCTCCGTGGGTGATAGCCACCCTGATTTTCTTGTTGTCCATTTTGTTTGTTTTATAAAAATGTGGTGTTATAATGGTTATCGGCAGCTCTACTTGATGGTTGTTAGTATCGCTTCAAGCTGCTTTGTTAAATTTCTCTTTTTCATTTCGGGCGCATAGACGAAGGCGATGATGACGATTCGAGAGTCTATCCTTGGGGGCTGGCACTGATAAGAGCGTGGCGTGACGATTTTCCCGTTGCTCATGGGCAGCACTTTCATGAGGTATGGGCCGCCCATGGCATCGCCCTTCATGTCCCACAAGCCTCTCTCTGTGGGGAGTAAGTCAAGGTCTTCCTCTGGTTCTTCGGTCGGATGACTCTTTTCTCCAAGTCTCATATACATATAGTCTGTTTCGCCCAATATGTTGTGCCTCAGTACTTTGTTTATTTCGTCGTCGTAATATGTCCAGGCGTTTGGTTCGGTGCATCCACTTCCTTTCAGCCGGAAGATAATGAGGTTTTGCATCCCTGAGCTTGCATTGTTGCTGAGCCATAGGAATCCTTTCACCTTCTTGCTTGCGTCCAAGGAGGCAGGAATCTTCATGTTGAGCCCGAACATCCGCTTCACTTCTCGTTGTTTCTCGGGGTTCTGCTTGATGATGGAGGCTAGGTGCTGAAGTTCGCTTTGGTCGATGGTGGAGCGGAGTAGCTCTGCGTTTTTGTTGGGTTCTTCTTTCTTGCTCAGCTCTCCACTCTTGTTTGACTCTCCACTCATCTTATAGAATGTGGCTCTGAGTTGCTCCATCGATTTAGCCTTGATGCGAATCACAAGTTGTGGTGAGGCGTCTTCGTCTTGTGTCGTCTTGGCAGAAAACGATTTGTGTTGAGGGGATATATCCACCACGATGCGAGTTCTTACCATCCGGTAGCTGCCTTGCACTTTTCCTCTCTTCACGTTGATGACATCGCAGAGCGGTTCTGGTTGGGGCAAACCTGTCACATCTTCCGTCAGAATCTTGGTCACGATGCTGTCGGTGTCGCCTTCCACCACCACCTCGTAGGGTTGTCCCGTGCTGGAAGCCTTTCGGTCGCCCTTTCCGCCTCTACATCCTGTCATCAGAATGATGAGAAAGAATGAAAAAATGAATTTCATTGCTTTCGACTCAAATGATTCCATGAATTAATAGTTTAGAGATTCTCTAGCCATTTTTTCCCAGGCTTGGTGTATAGCCAAGCTAGAAATAAGCCTGAGATAATGGCTACTAGCGTTAATGTAAATGCAA
>ERZ808270.104-NODE-104-length-53631-cov-3.776635_pt1 | contig 53631 bp, 52 predicted proteins | sample MGYA00521082_ERZ808270 | MGnify/ENA primary metagenome ERZ808270 (study PRJEB31516, sample SAMN03275594) | gut metagenome | biome: mammalia-associated habitat; material: feces | host: Papio cynocephalus | place: Kenya | collected 2012-07-27 ... | reverse complement strand
CAATTTTTGATCTATAGAGACTTTCCGGTATCTGAATGTTAAATTTTCAATATATAGGTACCACGATGGTATCTTTTACATGAATTTTATTGGCATAGATACCACGATGGCATCTCTCCTATAAATTTTTCTGGAGAAAGAGAATGTCCCCCTTCTTCCGTCACATTGAGAAAACTTATATTTAAAACATCTGCACAAACACCCGTGATAGTGCTATAATGATACAAAATTGTATGTCGGAACAGCAAAGGAGAAATGCCGTGCAGATACTTTTAACATTAGATAAAAAAGATTATGAAGAGGGAATGCCCGTGTTCGAAAAATACTCGACACGCGGTGTGATTATTCGTGATGGAAAAATTGCAACACAACATGGCAGTGCCGGAGACTATAAGATTCTCGGCGGAGGTGTGGAACCGGGCGAGAAGTTGGAAGATGCACTGATTCGTGAAGTAGGGGAGGAGTCCGGTCTGATCGTAATTCCGGAATCCATCCGTCCCATTGGAGAAATTGTGGAGCGGCGACGCGATCTGTTTGAAAAAAACAAGATCTATGTCTGCCACTCCTGCTTTTTTTTCTGTGATGCAAAAGAAGAGATGACACAGACACACATGACGGAAAGTGAGATCGCCAAAGGATTTCATCTGGAATGGGCAACGGCACAGGAGATTATCGATGGGAATGAACCGTTTTGTGCGACACAGCCGTGGAGTTTCCGAGACCGGGAATTTGTTAAAATGCTCGTTGAGAAAAAAATTCTCACCACATAGTTTTTACAAACAATTTACATAGGGAAGAAGTCTGTATTTACACACCCCTGTTATTCTGTAGAAAAGTGGAGAATAAGATAGAGATAACAGAAAGCAGGGAAGGTAAGTTATGGATGAATTAGAAAAACTTCGCAAGCACTGGGAAGATGATGATTTTCAGAGAAAACATGCACTGGCAAGAGAAATTGTGGTAAACCGGCTGCGGGAACTGAACCGGGAATATGAGGAAAAAACAGGACAGGGATTTGTACGTTTTATCGAAACACGGATGAAGACTCCGGAGAGTATTGCAGAGAAGTTGCAGCGCAAAGATTATGATGTGGATTTTGATACTGCAGTTACGGCACTCAACGATATTTCCGGGGTCCGCTGTATCTGTTACAGTGTCAAGGAAATTTACTGGATTGCAAGGCAGATCGGAAAAACAGATACCTATACCGTAGTAAAGGCAAAAGATTACATTCGCAAGCCAAAGAAAAACGGGTATGAGAGTTACCATATCGTTCTGGATATTCCGATGTCTTACAAAGGAAAGACCACTGTGGTTCGTGTGGAACTGCAGCTGCGGACGATGATCATGGATGCGTGGGCAGGAATGGATAACCGGGTTTCTTACAAAAAAGGAGTTCCGCCGGAAATGGAGCGACGCATTGAAAAATATGCAAAGATTGGAAGAAGACTTGATAAACTGATCCAGAAAACGCTTGATGATTCAAAAACCGTATAAAGGTATGGAATCTCCTGAAAATATGTGCTAAAATGCTTTTGTATTATAAAATATGGGATTTTCCCACAGAATATGGACAGCCATGTGGTTAGGAGATATACACATATGATCGACAAAAAGAAGTTAAGAGATGTCATGAAAAATCAGGATCTGAAGCAGGAAACACCTACAGATCCAAGTATGACACTTGAAGTAAAAAATGAAGATGTAGAGGCACAGATTGACCTTTATCTGAAAGAAAAAAACGGTGAGAATTTAAATGCCCTGATCGAGCTGATACGGACCAGACGTGTGCTTGTTCCGGCAAATTTAAATGACGAGAAGAAACCGGTTCCCTGCCTGATCAACAGTCCGAAAAACGGAATGTTTCTTCCAATCTATACAAGCAAAAAGGAGATTCCGGAATCTCCAAAAAGCGAAGCGATTGTAAATATGCCGTTTCTTGCGACAAACAATATGGTCTCCCAACAGGACGAAAATGTAGCCGGAATTGTGATCAATCCATTTACACAGAATCTGATTTTTAAACGCGCGCTGGTGGAAAAAATCGAGGAAGTGGAAAAGAAGCGTAAAGAGGGAGCACAGCCAAAGAAGATGCAGCTTACACAGGAACAGTATCTTTTGTTTGAGCGTAAGCAGTTTGAATTTGGTTTTATGCCAAAGCGCTTTTTTGAGCAGGGCAAACAGATGATGGATGACCTCTGTGAGAAAAAAGAAGAATATATTGATCAGTTTTTTGAGGAATGTTATCAGCAGAAACGTATGTATCCGTATCTGCCGGAAGATTTTTCTGTTATGGTTATGGATATGTCGGATACATTGCTGATTGTTCGTGTGGATCTGCCGGTACGTGATATGGGAGTTCCATCCTGCTTTCGTGTATATTTTGCATGGAACGATGAAACCCAGGAGGGCAGATATTTTACGATTGAGCGGACACAGGATCCGGGAAAGCATTTACTCGGCGAATTTAAGAAAGACTGGAAGCATGTCGATTATGGAGAAGCTCCGGCAGAGGGAGCAGAGTTGCAGCGTGTGCTGGATATTATCCGGCAGCCGGGTGAAAACTAAAGTAGATATGCAGGAACAGACGCACAGGAAACGCTTGACAGAAGCGTGGCCAGGCGTCTGTTTTGGACGTTAAGGAACAAAGAAAACGGAGGAAAAAACATGTGGAACAGAACGACCTTGCAGGTTGATTTGTTGGTATGGGGATGTGTTTTTTGCCTGATTGCGACATTGTCCATGGTGTTGAGCAATCAATTTGATAAAGAAAAACGACAGAGTCTGATGTGGATGCAGTTTTTCACAGCAATTCTTCTGGCGAGTGATGCACTGGCATATATCTTTCGGGGAAATCCGGGAGAAGATGGATATATTATGGTAAGGGTCAGCAATTTTCTGGTATTTTTGGTTACAGATATTGTTCTTTTGTTTTTCCATGCCTATGTGTGCTGCCATGTGTATACGAAGAAACAGAGAGGAAAGATTCACAGGGTAAAAGCTGGTTACCTGCTTAGCGTTGTAGGAATGGCACTGGTGATCATTTCACAATTTACCGGGTTATATTATTCTTTTGATGCGAACAATTTTTATCATCGAAATCATGGGTATTTTATTTCCATGGTAATTCCGGTCATCGTCATGATGCTGGATTTTTCCATTCTGTTTCAGTACCGGAAGAAGTTGAGCCGCAGGATTTATATTTCCATGCTCTCCTACATTTTTTTGCCTCTTCTTGCAGCGCTATTACAGTTTAAGGCATATGGACTGTCACTGATCAACAGTTCCATCGGAATTTCCATGATCATTATGTTCCTGGCAGCAACGTCAGAACAGAATCAGGAAATGAATGAACTTGCAAAGAAAAATTCGGAAGTGGAAGCAAAACTTGAGATTGCGACAACATTGAACCGCTGTGTCAGCGAACTGTCTTCGGATACGGATATACAGGTGGCAATTCATAATCTGCTGCACACGATCAACGATTATTTTAAAGCAGACCGTGCCTATATTTTTGAAATTGATTTTGAACGGAGCGTGATTGTCAATACGCACGAATATGTGAAAAATGGTGTGACGGAAGAAATAGATAATCTGCAGGAAGTGCCATTACAGGCAATTGATCTGTGGCTGCAGAATTTTCAGAAAAATGAAGTGTACTACATTGCAAGTCTCGATCAGGAGAAGGGACACAGTACATACGAAATTTTGAAGGAACAGGATATCGAAAGCCTGTTGGCGGTACCGCTGCGAAAAGAAGGAAAAATGATAGGTTTTCTTGGGGTGGATAATCCGCAGAAACACTATGATGATCCGACCCTGCTTTCTTCCATGCAGTATTTTATAATCAACAGTTTATCCATGAAAAAGCAGCAGGAATGGCTGGAATATCTGAGTTATCGTGATATGCTGACGGAGCTTTATAACCGAAACAAATATATCGGGATTGTAGAGTCTTATGAGAATAAGACGATTGCATCCGTCGGAGCAGCATATATTGATCTGAATAATCTGAAAACATACAATGATCAGCAGGGACATGAAGCTGGAGACCGATATATTCGTCGGGCAGCATCCGTACTTGGAAAGATTTTCCCGAAAAATTCATATCGTGTAGGTGGAGATGAGTTTGTTGTTCTGCTGTTTCCAGTGGAAAAAGAGATTTTTTATCAGAAGATCGAGCAGCTTCAGAAAGATATGCAGGAAAAACAGGTCAGTATTTCTCTTGGAGCATTGTGGGAGGAAAAGACAAACGATCTGGAATCATTGCTGAAAAAAGCAGATAAACTGATGTATCAGGAAAAAGAAAGATATCATCAGCAGAGAAGATAAAAAAGTGTGTCAGGAAATAAACCTGGCACACTTTTCTTTTAAGATCTGGCAAGAATATCTGCAAAAGTGGCGCGGACAACACGTGCCAGATCCTGAGGGGCAAGCCGGATACTGGTTCCGATACGGCCACCGCTTACATAGATTTCGGAATATTGCTCGGCAGAGGCATCGATAACAGTTGGAAATGCTTTTTTCATGCCAAGAGGACTGCAGCCTCCACGGACATAACCAGTGATTGCAGTTAAATCTTTGACATGGATCATTTCTACGGATTTTTCGGAAACTGCACGGGCAGCAGCTTTCAGGTCAACCTCTTCGGCAATTGGAATTACAAAGACATAGTATTTTTTGCTTTTGCCCTGCATGACAAGCGTCTTGTAGGTCTGGGCAATTGGGGTGCCGGTAGCTTCTGCGGAATGAATTCCGTCTATAAATTCATCACATTCGTATGTCAGTAGTTCATAGGGAACTTTATTTCGTTCCAGAATACGCACGGCATTTGTTTTAACTTCTTTTCCCATGATATTCACCTCCGCGCACAGTATATCATTTTCGGGGGAAAAGTTGAACAATAAAAAAGGAAATGTTATAATGTTGCAAAAGATATTTCAAAAGGGGGCGTTATCAATGCGAGAGTTTTTAAAACGGGTAAAGGCAGATTATCTGCTTTCTTCTATTTTATGTATTGCGCTTGGAATCATTTTTGTTGTGTGGAAGGGCGGAGTCATTGACGTGATCGGAACAATTCTTTCGGTTGCGATGATTATCGTCGGAATTATTTATCTTGGAAGCTTTATTTTGAGTCTTGCAACATTTGGGGCATCAACCATTGTTGGAATTTTAGTTCTGGCTGTTGGTATCTGGTTTTTGATCCAGCCGTCGTTGATTGTCAGTCTGGTTCCTGTTATATTGGGCGTGGGGCTCATATTTCACGGAATCCGTGCAGTGACAGAAGCAGTGAATGCCAAAAAATACGGGTATGAGAAGTGGGGGATAGATCTTATATTCGCGATTGTCTGTCTGATCTGTGGTCTGGTCTGTGTGTTCTGTCCGCTTACCGTATTGAAACAGTTTATTATGCTGGTCGGAATCGTGTTGATCATCAATGGAGCGTTGAATTTGTGGATTGCTGTTACAGCAACGCATGCGGCGAGGGATTACAGACAACGTACAGAAACGGTTGACACGGAATTTGTAGAAGATGAAGGTGATCATGATGAGACAGATGGAATTTAAAATGGAACGTCCGGGACTGACCAAAGTAGGGGACCATCTGAAGGTGACAGAGGGAAAACTGCCCACTTCTTATTATTATACCATTGAGCATGCAATAGCCATGTCAGGAAATTATGCAGTAGGTGAACGGTTAAAAAGCCGGGAAGGTGATGTGGTTGATGTGAAAGAAACAGAAAAAGGCTATTTCGTAACCATGGAATTTGACGAATAAGGATAACATACAGGATGGCAATACAGGGCAAAACCGATATTGACCAGCTGCTTGCAAAGAGCTTGAAAGAGATTGCTGTCAGGCGGCCGGTAGAAAAGATTACAATTAAAGAAATTACCGATAAAGCAGGGGTGATCCGGCCAACATTTTATAATCATTTTCAGGATAAATTCGAACTGATTGAATGGATCATCCGGACAGAACTGTTAGAGCCGGTAGAGCCGCTGATCGGAAATGGCATGATTATAGAGGCGATGGTTCTGCTGTTTACCAATATTGAAAAAGACAAGATATTCTATTCACAGCTTGTAAAGATGGAGGGACCGGTCAAATTTCACGATATTGCAAAAAAATGTGTAAGAGAAGTACTTTTACAACTGATTCGAAGGGAGAGCACTGGAGTGACATCAAAGCACAAATGGCTGACTCCGGAGGTAGTGTCTTCCTATTATGCGCAGTCCATGTGTTTTGCAACGGAGGAATGGATCAGCATGGGCATGACGATTTCACCACGAGAGATGGCAGAGGCGTATCAGTACATGCTGACCAGATCACTGACCGACATTATTAAAGAATTATAAAAAGAACAGGTGATGACATTTTCCTGGATTTGTATATGTAATTATACAAATCAGTAAAAATGTATAATCATGCAGTACATGACGAAAAGATTGAATATTTTCATATTCAATCTTTTTTTTTATGATAGGCTGAGAGAAAAATAGAGGATGGTGAAAAAAATGATTAAATTTGGAAAAGGAGTCGTTAAATGTCGGTTTCTGATCTTGATCCTGGCCTTTTTACTGCTGATTCCATCCGCAATCGGCTATATGAAAACCAGAATCAATTATGACATTTTGTCCTATCTGCCGGGACAGATTGAAACGATGAAAGGGCAGGATATCCTTTTGGATGAATTTGGAACAGGTGCGTTCTCTTTTGTAGTTGTTGAGGGAATGCAGGACAAAGATCTGCAGAAAATTGTGGATAAGATTGAGGATGTACCTCATGTAAAAAATGTCATCTGGTACGGTTCTATTATGGATTTCAGTATTCCAAGAGAAGCACTTCCGGATGATATCTACAACTTCTTTAACAACAAAGATGCAGACAGCCAGTTGATGGCAGTGTTATTTGATGAATCAATGTCATCGGATGGTACCATGGATGCAATCCAGACCATCAATGATCTGGTTGGAAAACAGTGTTTTGTCAGTGGCATGGCATCGGTAAACAACGATATTAGAAAACTGGCAGAGAATGAGAGTGTGATCTATGTACTGATCGCCGTTGTACTTTCTCTGATTGTGTTATCACTTACGATGGATTCCGTGGTTGTTCCGTTCCTGTTTTTGATCAGTATCGGTATGGCAATTATATACAATCTTGGTTCGAATGTCTTTTTCGGGGAGATTTCTTATATTACCAAAGCACTGGCGGCGGTACTGCAGCTTGGTGTTACGATGGATTATTCCATTTTCCTGTGGCACAGTTACCAGGAACAGAAAGAACGGTTTGACGGAGACAAAAATCGTGCCATGGCACATGCCATTTCCAATACAATTACTTCCGTGGTCAGCAGTTCCATTACAACGGTTGCAGGATTTATAGCACTGTGCTTTATGAGTTTTACCCTTGGAAAAGACCTTGGTATCGTTATGGCAAAGGGTGTTGTCTTTGGTGTTATCGGATGTGTAACCATTCTTCCGTCCCTGATCCTTGTCTGCGATAAGGCAATTGAAAAGACCAGACATAAAGTAATTCTTCCGGATCTGGGAAAAATTGCAGGATTTATTACAAAACATCATGTAGTGTTTGTTATTGCGTTTCTGGTTGTGCTGATTCCGGCAATCTACGGATATACACATACCGATGTATATTATGACCTGACAGGTACTTTGCCGGAGACCTTCAGCAGTAAAGTCGGAAATGATAAGTTGTCTGAACAGTATCATATGGGTGCAACCCACATGGTTCTGGCAAAGAGCAGTCTGTCTGAAAAAGACAGTATGAATATGATCGATGAGATCAAAAAAGTAGATGGTGTAAAACTTGCGGTTTCGATGGATTCCCTGACCGGACCGATGGTTCCGCAGGACGTCATTCCGGACGATGTAAAGGAAATCTTCAAGAGTGGAGATTACCAGATGATGATTATTGTTTCGGAGTATGCATCCGCAACCGATGAGGTAAATAAACAGTGTGATGAGATCAATGCGATTATTAAAAAGTACGATAATACAGCAATGCTGATCGGAGAGGCTCCATGTACCAAGGACCTGATCGAGATTACGGATGTGGATTTCAAGAATGTAAGTATTATTTCTATTGCAGCTATTTTTATCATTATTTTACTGACATTTAAGTCCATTTCACTTCCAATCATTCTGGTATGTGTTATTGAGTTTGCGATTTTTATCAATATGGGTATTCCGGCATACACCGGAACGGTATTGCCGTTTATCGCATCCATTGTAATCGGAACCATTCAGTTGGGAGCTACGGTTGATTATGCGATCCTTATGACAAACAAGTACAAGAAGAACCGTTTCCGCGGTATGGATAAGAAAGAAGCAATCACCGATGCATTGAGCAAGTCCATTCAGTCAATCATTGTCAGTGCGCTCAGTTTCTTTGCAGCAACTTTTGGCGTAGGATTATATTCCAATATCGATATGATTGGTTCATTGTGTATGCTGATGGCACGTGGTGCGATCATCAGTATGATTGTCGTAATCTTTATTCTGCCAAGTATGTTTATGGTATTTGACCGTGTGATCTGTGCATCAAGTGCAGGATTTCGAAACAAAATCAAATAGGAGGATGGAATTATGAAATTACCAGAATTAAAAACCAGATTAAAAAATAAATATGCAGTTCGTATTGTGGCAGGTGTTTTGACGATTGCACTTCTTGGAAGCAGTATGACAGCAGTTGCTGTACAGGCGGATCAGAAGAAAGACGCTTCTGTACAGACCGAACAGAAGGAAGATACCTCCAGCAAAAAGGATGATATTGATGACCTTTTACATGTTTCCGTCAACGATAAAGAAATTGGAAAAGACGAAAATGTTTATCTGATTTCCGATGCGGCAGGAAGCGTGTACAACATGATTGTTACCGATCATCTGGTCAATAAGAATCAGTCCGCTACGCTGGAAGATCAGTCTGATCTGACAGACATCAAGAATGTGAAGGGGAACGAAAAATTTTCACAGGATGGAGACAAACTGACCTGGCAGGCGGATGGATCTGATATTTATTATCAGGGAAAGACAGACAAGGAGGCTCCGGTTTCTCTGAAAGTTACTTATTATCTGGACGGAAAAGAAATTGCACCAAAGGATCTGGCAGGACAGTCCGGAAAAGTTACCATTCACTATGATTATACAAATAATTCTTCTTATGAAGAAACGGTAAACGGAACAAAGCAGAACGTGAAGGTTCCATTTGCAGCAGTGACAGCACTTGTACTTGATGACAGCTTCAGCAATGTGGAAGTAAAGAATGGAAAAGTTTCCCAGAATGGGGACAGCAATGTAGTGATCGGTTATGCACTGCCGGGAATCAAGGAGAGTCTGAATGTGAAAGATTCTGATTTCATTGACGATCTGAAACTTCCGGAAGATTTTGAAGTGACTGCTGATGTAAAGAACTTTAAGCTGGATACAGCAATGACAATCGTGGCCGATGCAGGAAGCATGATTTCCATGAAAAGTGGGGATTCTTCCTCTCTCGATGATATGATCAATGATATGCTCGATGCAAGCAGCAAGTTAAAAGACGGATCCAAGGAATTATCCGATGGTCTGGATACGTTACAGAAAAATCTTGCAGATTATGCAAGCGGTATGAGTGAACTGAACTCAAAGAGTGGAGATCTTGGAAAAGGTGTGGAGACATTAAACACCAGTGCCGGATCCATCAGTGAGGGAATCAAGACACTTGATAAAGCTTTGAACACTAAGATGAGTGATACGGAAAAACAGGCAGCTTCAAAGACTGCTTCCGATGCTGTGGCAAAAGAATTTGCAAACGGAAAAACAAAAGAAGTTGCAAATCAGATCTATGCAGCACTTCGTTACACGAAGGGAAAAGATGGAAACACAACAGATGGGGCATTATTTACTTCTCTTTATGATGGAGCTTATAGTGCAAATGCAGCAGAAACCGTGTATAATGAAGTGGTAAGACAGGTATTATTGAAGGCAGCCGGACAGGCGGCAGACAGTAAACTTACTGCAGATCAGGCAGCTGCAGGAATCAAAACAGCGTGGGCAAAGGGAGCACAGGCAAACGATCAGACTTCTACGGTTATGTATGCGGTATCGGATGGCATGACAAGTGCACAGCTTGCGGAACTGCTTTATGCGAAGAGTGGTGCAAAGGACACACTTTTTAACAAGACACAGAGCACGATCAAGGCACAGCTTGCTGCAGGCAGAAACAATACGCAGGTGACAAGCGGCGTAGAGAGCAGCTTAAAGACGTTGTCGGAGCAGCTGGCGGGAGCATGTCAGAATGTGGCCGTACAGGCAGCAAGTGCAGCAGCCGTTACAGGTGCAGAAAGCGCAAAAGCTACGATTGCACAGCAGATTGAGGCCGTACAGGCAAATGGTTACAGCCTTGTTACCGGTTCCGCAGCACTCAGCAAGGGTACACAGTCTCTGGCAGATGCAGTTCCAACACTGACAAAGGGAATCAAGGCACTCAACGATGCAACGGTAAAGATTGTATCCGGTGTGGATAAACTGGATGATGGATCCCATACCTTAGCAGACGGCATGATAGAATTTGATGAGAAGGGTATCTCAAAGATTGCAAACAGTTATAATGGAGATATCAAACCACTGACGGATAAACTGCAGGCTATGCTTGATGCGGGTGAAAATTATCAGACATTTACACAGATCGCAGACGGTGTAAACGGAAGCGTTAAATTTATTTATAAACAGGATGCTATCAAGGCAGACAGCGAAAATAACAAATAGTTTTGATGGGCGGAGGAGAAGAGATGAGCTGGATCGAAAACCTGCTGATTATAGCAGGAGTATCTCTGGATATTTTTGCAGCGATGGAATGTCAGGGATCGCTGATTGCAAAAGTAAATAAAAAAAATCTGACTGTAATCTGCGGAATCGTTGCATTTGCACAGCTGATTACGTTGTATCTGGGACATTTTTTGTCCTCCCTGTTCTGCCATTACCGGTCGGTGCCGGACGAAAAGCTGTTGGGACAGATTATATCCATGGTGATTTTTATGGTTCTTGGAATCCGTCTGATGGTAAAAGCAATCCGCAATGAACATGTGGAAGAACATCTGGAACATAATCTCGGAATCCGGAGATTTGTCCGTATGGCATGTATCAGTGGAATTTACACATTGCTTACGGGAATTGCTTTTGGGTTTCTGGAAACGAACGTTCTGATGATACTGATTATGATTGTCATATGTACCGTAGCATTTGTAATTGGAGGAATTTATACCGGATACCGTGTGGGATATGAGGCAAAAACCAAAGTATATATCGTTGGTGCACTTCTGCTCTGGGTGGCAGGACTGGATGTCTTGTTTGGAAGAATTTTATAGAAATTATATTATGGAAAACCAGCCGTATTTTGGCTGGTTTTCTTTTGATATATGTGTATAATAAACATGTATGAAAGCGTAAGGCAGGTGCATAAGATGGATTATACGGTTCTTGACCTGGAGATGACAGGATTGGCTCCAAAAAGAGATAAAGTGATAGAGATTGGAGCAGTCCGTGTGCGGAATGGTAAGATTGCAGATACTTATGGAACGCTTGTGCGTCCCGGAATGTCAATTCCCGAATCGGTAGTACAACTGACTGGAATTACAGATGAAATGGCCGCTTCCGGGCAGGAAGAAAACGCGGCGATGCAGGAACTTTTGGAGTTTATAGGGAAAGATACTCTTGTAGGACACAATCTGATCTTTGATTACAGTTTCCTGAAACAGTGGGCAGTCAATCAGAAGATTCCATTGGAAATGTCCGCATGTGACACTCTGCGGATTGCGCGGGCTCTTCTTCCAGGAGCGCAGTCGAAAAAACTGGAAAGTCTGTGTGAATATTTTCAGATTGAACGGGAACATGCACACCGGGCACTGGACGATGCAGTGGAAACATATAAAGTTTTTGAAAAACTAAAATCCATTGAAGGTGCATCCCCGGAATTGTTCATTCCGAAACCCCTGGTGTATAAAGCAAAGAGACAGACGCCGGCAACGGTCCATCAGAAGGAACGACTCAAAGAATTGCTGGAACAATATGGAATGAAAGACACCATCAGCTGGGAAACCCTTACACGAAGTGAGGCTTCCCGGCTGCAGGATAAGATTAGGGCTGGTAAGGCTTTAACTTTTCCAGAATGATCTTTTGTGGAAATGGGGCAAGCTGTCGGGCTGATTCTGCCAGCTGGGAGATCCCGGAGAGATTGCCATCAGACTGATAAATTTTTGCCAGCTGCGTATAAATACTGCTGTTGTCCACCTGGCAGGAGACTGCAAATTCGAGAAACTGTCTGGAACTGTCGATATATCCGGCATCTGTCAGTTCCTGTGCATAGGTGGAGGCATTTCTTTCAAATGTGGAAAAGCGGTCATCACATGCACTGAGTTCATCCAGATTAGCAACTCCGTATTCAAGTTTGAGATCTGTGTTGCTCATCGAAGAAAGATTCAGCATTTTTTTGCCACAAAGTGCCAGCAGTGTTTTTTGTGCATCCGTAACAAGGTCCTGTGGTATTTTGTCCTCTGTTATGATAAGATAGTTAAGATTGCTGATATCTTTTTTCCGCGTGAAATTTGCATCGTGTTCCCGGTCCCAGAACTGTTTTTCGAGATTTTCCTGAGCACGTCTATTTTTATGCATCAAAAAGTTGATATACAGCAAAAAAATAATAAAAATAGCAAGAAATACAAACATAATGGAAATCCTTTCTGATAATGTTGTGTATTCATTATAACTGATTTTGCGAAAGAGGTGAATAGTATGTATAATTTTAATGGTTCCAAACGGAAAAGACAGCTGATTGCACTCATATCGTTGATTGTTATTGCAGCGATGGTTGTCACAACGCTGGTTTCTGCGTTGATTTATGGATAGCGGCACTTGAAAAAGTGGTTGTTTATGATAAAATACAAGATAACGCTAAAATTATATAAAAGGAAGAATATGAAAAAGATAACAAAGCTAGGAATAATTGCAACGGCATTTGTTTGTGTGGTCGGGATTGGAACCCATACGCAGACGATGGCTGCAGAGGAAGCGACTATTGAGAATGGAGTCTGTATTGGAAATGTAAATGTTGGAGGAATGACAGAAAATCAGGCAATATCTGCGATAGAAGAGTATGTGGATGGTCTGATGGATACAACATTTACACTCAAAGGAGAAACCGGTTCGATGCAGATGACGGCTGAAGATATGGGAGTGACTGCGGATGCAGATACTGCCGTACAGGAAGCCATGGCGGTGGGACACGCCGGAAGTCTGATCAACCGGTACAAGACGTTGCAGGATCTGAAAAAGAAAAAACTGGTCCTTGATATGCATCTGAGTGTAAACAAGCAGGCAACCGCACAAAAAATTTATGAAAACGCAGATGATCTTGCTGTTGGCGCAATAGACAATGGATTAAAGCGTGTCAATGGGAAGTTTGAATTTGTAAAAGGAAAAGAAGGCGTCGAGGTGGATGTCGTCAATTCTGTCTATGCGATCAATGATTTTCTGGCACAGGGCTGGGACGGCTCCAACAACGAAATAGATCTGGTTACAAAGACGGTAGAACCGCGTGGAGACGAAAAAGAACTTGCGGAAATTACGGATCTGATCGGCTCTTATACGACAAACTTCGGAAGCTCCAGCGCCGGACGCGCGAAAAATGTCATAACCGGAGTGAGCAAAGTAGATGGAACGATCATTTATCCGGGAGAAGAGTTTGATCTGGCCAAGACCGTCAGCCCGTTTACCCAGGAGAACGGATACGAACTGGCAGGTGCTTATCAGAACGGAACGGTAGTGGAATCGTTTGGCGGTGGAATCTGTCAGGTGGCAACGACTTTATATAATGCCGTTATCCGGGCAGAACTGGAAATTACGATGCGGTTTAATCATTCCATGCTGGTTCATTATGTGGAGCCGTCCATGGATGCGGCCATTGCCGGAAATTACAAAGACCTGAAGTTTAAAAATAATCTGGATGCACCGGTGTATATCGAAGGATATTGCAGTGGCGGGGTCATCCATTTTTACGTATACGGAAAAGAAACCAGACCATCCAACCGTGAGATTTCATTTGAAAGTGAGACGGTTTCAAAGACAGATCCGAAGGTGCAGTTTACGATGGATAGTTCCCGTGCGGCAGGTTCGGTTGCTGTTACACAATCCGGGCAGTCGGGATGCATTGCACAGTTATGGAAGATTGTGAAAGTGGATGGGAAACAGCAGAGCAGGGATCTGTTTAATAAGAGTAATTATCAGGCAACTCCGAAGATGATTACCATTGGTACCAAAGATGCCACGAGTGAATCTCTTTCCGCTTTAAAGGCAGCCATTGCGACCGGAGATGAGGCAAAGGTAAGAAGTGCCGCAGCCGGATTAAAGACCAATGCTGCACAGAAAGCACAGGAGCAGAAGGAAGACGAAAAGAAAGAAGATACCGATAAAAAAGAAGACACAGACAAGAACGATACAGACAAAAAAGAGGATTCTTCGAAAAAGGATGAAAACTCCAAAAAAGAAGATTCCAAGACAGATGACACGAAAAAGCAGGATACCAAAAAGCAGGACACCAAGAAAGACACAACACCTGCAAAGGATACATCGACAAAGAAAACACAGCCATCGAAGGAAAGCGAATAGAAAAGAATAATATGAAAGCAGGAAAATTATCCGAGTCCATATTAAAGCGCTCGGTTCTCCGACAACTTCATAATCCTGCAGCCCAGACACCGGGAGTTGGAATAGATTTCGGTGTCGTGGGTGATTCCACAGGAAAGCAGATTATTACCGCACAAGCCTGCCGTACATTTGGCACGGAGGCATTTCCGGAAGCAGGCGTTTATGCGGCATTGAATAATCTTGCATGCAGTGGGGCAGAACCGGTGGGAATTACAATGACGCTTCTGCTCCCAACCTCTGCAAGTGAAAATGATCTGCGCGCATGGATTTCGGCAGTCTCACGGGTAAGTGAGAAGGAGCAGATTCCGGTTCTCGGAGGCCACACAGAGGTCTTACGGACAGTGACGGCTCCCCAGCTGATTGTTCAGGCGGTGGGAGAAGTTGATGCGGAATTTCTTGTGACAGATACAGGGGCACAGCCGGATATGGATGTGATTGTGACCAAATGGGTCGGGCTGGAAGGAACGGCGATTCTTGCAACAGAACACCGGGAAGAGTTATCGACCAGATACGCACAGCCGTTTCTTGACAAAGCGGCAAAATATATAGATTATCTCTCTATCCGTTCGGAGGCCGCAGTCGCCGCAAAGTCTGGCGTTGCTGCAATGCATGACCTCTCAGAGGGAGGCGTTTTCGGAGCTCTCTGGGAGTTGGGGCAGTGTTCCGGCGTCGGACTGGAAATTGATCTGAAGAAAATACCGATTCGTCAGGAAACCATAGAAATCTGTGAGTTTTTTGATTTAAATCCTTATAAGCTTCTGTCGGGAGGAAGTCTTCTTCTGGCAGCGGCAGATGGCAATGCGCTGGTGCATGCGATCCGTCAGGCCGGTGGCGAAGCCGTTATTATCGGAAGGACAACCGACAGCAATGATCGTGTACTTATCAATGGGGAAGAACACAGATTCTTAGAAACAACACAGACAGACGAATTATGGAGCATGTAAAAGGCGATATATCGGAGATATACCGCAGGCGTCAGCCCATTTGCCGAAGGCAAATTTTGCATGGGCTGATGTTCAACAATATGTAATTAGGAGAACAATAAAATATGAGAGAGAAGATTTTAACTTTTATAGAAAAAAACAGCCGCATCGATACACAGGAGCTGGCCGTAATTCTCGGTGTAGATGAGACCGCAGTCATGAATGAGCTGGAAGCTATGGAGCAGGAGGGAATTATCTGCGGATATCACACGCTGATTAACTGGGACAAAGCCGGTGTGGAAAAAGTAACTGCACTGATTGAAGTGTGTGTGACACCGCAGCGCGGCATGGGATTTGATAAGGTTGCAGAGCGCATTTACAATTATCCGGAAGTAAATTCCGTATATCTTATCTCCGGCGGATTTGACCTGATGGTTACATTGGAGGGAAAGACACTTCGTGAGATTTCTCAGTTTGTATCCGATAAGCTTTCTGCCTTAGATCAGGTACTCAGCACAAAGACAAACTTTATTTTAAAGAAATATAAAGACCACGGAACCGTTATGGCTCCGAAAGCAAAAGATGAAAGGATTATGATGGCATAATGAGAAATCCATTATCAAAAACAATTACAACTATTGAGCCATCGGGTATCCGGAAATTTTTTGACATTGTCAGTGAGATGGATGATGCAATCTCTCTCGGCGTCGGAGAACCGGATTTTGATACACCGTGGCATATTCGTGATGAGGGAATTTATTCCCTTGAAAAAGGAAGAACTTTTTATACTTCAAATGCAGGTTTAAAGGAATTAAAAATTGAGATTTCCAAATATCTTGACCGGAGATTCGGGCTTTCCTATGACTATAACAAGGAGATGCTTGTGACAGTCGGAGGCAGTGAGGCAATTGATATTGCTATGCGTGCCATGTTAGATCCGCAAGATGAGGTACTTATTCCGCAGCCAAGTTATGTATCCTATGTGCCTTGTTGTGTGCTGGCAAATGGAACACCGGTTCCGATCGAACTGAAAGCAGAGAACGAATTCCGCCTGACGGCAGAAGAACTTGAGGCTGCAATCACGCCGAAGACAAAGCTTCTTGTCATGCCTTTCCCGAACAACCCGACCGGTGCGGTTATGGAAAAGAAGGATCTAGAAGCAGTTGCAGAAGTGGTAAAGAAACATGATCTGTTTGTCCTCAGTGACGAGATCTATGCGGAACTGACCTATCTGGACAATCATGTATCCATTGCCTCCATTCCGGGAATGAGGGAGCGCACGATTGTGATCAACGGATTTTCCAAATCGCACGCAATGACCGGATGGAGACTCGGTTATGCATGTGGACCGGAAGTAATCATCAAACAGATGTTAAAGATCCATCAGTTTGCGATCATGTGTGCGCCGACCACCAGCCAGTATGCCGCGGTAGAGGCACTGCGCAACGGGGATGAAGATGTTGCCATGATGCGGGAAGAGTACAACGGCAGACGCCGTTATGTACTGGAGCGGTTCAAAGAGATGGGACTTTCCTGTTTTGAACCATTTGGAGCATTTTATGCGTTCCCTTGTATTAAGGATCTGGGTATGACCAGTGATGAGTTTGCAACAAAACTTCTGCAGACGAAGAAAGTTGCGGTTGTTCCGGGTACGGCATTCGGTGCCTGCGGAGAGGGATTTCTTCGTATATCCTATGCATATTCCTTGGATGATCTGCGGATTGCCCTGGATCGCGTGGCTGAGTTTGTAACAGAGATTCGGGAGATTAAGAGTTAAAAAATGGCAGAGTTAAATATTGTATTACATGAGCCGGAAATTCCGGCAAATACGGGAAACATCGGCAGGACCTGTGTTGCAACCGGTACAAAGCTGCATCTGATCGAGCCGCTTGGTTTTTCTTTGTCGGAAAAACATTTAAAGCGTGCCGGCATGGACTACTGGAAAGATCTTGATGTCACTGTATATGAAAACTGGGAGGATTTCTGTAAAAGAAATCCGGGTGCAAAAATTTATTATGCGACGACAAAAGGACGCCATGTGTATTCGGATGTCCATTATGAGCCGGACTGTTTCATTATGTTCGGAAAAGAGAGTGCAGGAATTCCGGAAGAAATCTTAAAGGCGAATCCGGATACCTGTGTGCGTATTCCGATGATCGGGGAAACCCGTTCTTTGAACTTATCGAATTCTGTTGCCATTGTGCTTTATGAGGCACTGCGCCAGAACAATTTTGACCATATGAAGCTGGAAGGACAGCTTCACAGACTGAGCTGGGACGATTAAAATGGAAATTATCAAAGCAAAAAATGTTGTACACGAATTTTTCCGCAGAGATGAGGAAGGCAATGTTGAGTCTATTACGACGGCACTCGATCATGTAAATCTGGATGTAAAAGCAGGACAGTTCATTGCCATTCTCGGACATAATGGATCGGGCAAGTCGACACTTGCCAAACATATCAATGCACTGCTGACACCGACAGAAGGCGTGATCTGGGTGGATGGAATGGATGTACTTGATGAGGACAATACCATTCCGATCCGGAAAACGGCAGGGATGGTATTTCAGAATCCGGACAATCAGATCATTGCCAGTGTGGTACAGGAAGATGTCGGGTTTGGACCGGAAAATATCGGTGTGCCGACAGATGAGATCTGGGAGCGGGTGGAAAAGAGCCTGAAAGCTGTGGATATGGTAAAATACCGCAAACATTCTCCGAATAAGCTTTCCGGTGGACAGAAACAGCGTGTGGCGATTGCCGGGGTGGTGGCAATGGAACCGAAATGTATTGTCTTTGATGAGCCGACGGCGATGCTTGATCCAAACGGACGCAAAGAGGTTATTGCTACCGCACATGATCTGAATAAGAAAAAGGGCGTTACCATTATTCTCATTACACATTACATGGAAGAAGTGGTCGACGCGGATTATGTGTATGTAATGGAAAAAGGAAAGATCGTTATGGACGGTACACCGCGCGATATTTTTTCGCGTGTGGACGAGCTGAAAGAACATCGTCTGGATGTACCGCAGGCAACGCTTGTGGCAGATGAACTGCGCAGCGCGGGCGTACCGATTCCACAGGGAATCCTTACGAGGAAAGAACTGGTGGATGCAATTATGTCTGTGGCAAATGCCTAGACAAAGATATGCGCACAGGCAGGAGATAAAAAGATGGCAGAAATCATTTTAGACAAGATCAATTACACATACAGCGACGGTACGGCTTATGAAATTCAGGCGTTAAAAGATGTCAATCTGCAGATTCATCAGGGTGAATTTATCGGAATTATCGGTCATACGGGATCGGGGAAATCGACGCTGACACAGCTGCTGAATGGGTTGCTGCGGGCATCATCGGGAAGCATCTATGTGGATGGCCAGGACATCTATGATGAAGGATATGATATGAAAGCTCTGCGGAGCAAAGTGGGTCTGGTTTTCCAGTATCCGGATCATCAGCTGTTTGAGACCACCTGTTTTGAGGATGTCTGTTTTGGACCGAAGAATCAGGGGCTCGATCGCAAGGATGTAGAACTACGGGCATTTGAGGCACTGCGCAATGTAGGATTTCCGGAAGAGTTATTTTATCAGCCACCGTTTGATCTGTCCGGCGGACAGAAGCGTCGTGTGGCAATCGCCGGAGTACTGGCAATGAAACCGGATGTGCTGATTCTGGACGAGCCGACGGCGGGACTTGATCCGGCAGGGCGTGATGAAATCCTTGGGTTGGTTTCTAAAATGCACAGGGAGCTTGGCATCACGATTCTTCTGGTGTCGCACAGTATGGAAGATGTGGCGGAATATGTGGATCGCATCATTGTGATGAATCATGGTGCCGTGATGTTTGATGCTCCGCCGAAGCAGGTGTTTGCGCATTATAAGGAGCTTGAGGCGGTAGGACTTGCTGCGCCGCAGGTGACGTATCTGGTACATGAACTTGCGGAACGGGGACTTCCTGTGGATACACAGGCAACCACAGCAAAAGAAGCAGCACAGACAATTCTGTTGGCACTTCGGGAGAAAAACGTCATTTAGTGTTTGCAGAGCACAGGAGAAATTTATGTTAAGAGATATTACTCTGGGCCAGTATTATCCGGCAGATTCTGTCGTACACAAACTGGACCCGCGTGTAAAATTATTTGCGACAATGATATACATTATTGCGCTGTTTACGTTCCGGGGCGTTTTGGGATTTGCGATCATTACCGGTATGCTTATTTTTATGATCAAAATTTCAAAAGTACCGTTTTCGTATATCGTAAAAGGGCTAAAAGCCATTGTAGTGCTACTTTTGATTACGGCAGCGTTTAATCTGGTCTTTACACCGACCGGTACGGAGTACTGGCACTGGGGACCGTTTCATCTGACCAGTACAGGTATTATGAATGCGGTGCTTATGACGATCCGGCTGATCTATCTGATTATCGGGACATCTCTCATGACACTGACCACGACACCAAACCAGCTGACCGATGGACTCGAAAAAGCATTGTCTCCGCTGAACCGGATTCACATACCGGTACATGCGATTGCGATGATGATGTCCATTGCCCTGCGGTTTATTCCGATTCTTATCGAGGAGACGGATAAGATCATGAAAGCGCAGATGGCACGTGGTGCAGATTTTGAAAACGGTAATCTGATTCAGAAAGCAAAGAGTATGGTGCCGCTTCTGATTCCGTTATTTGTATCGGCATTCCGTCGTGCGGACGATCTTGCCATGGCCATGGAAGCCCGCTGCTACAGTGGAGGAGAGGGACGCACAAAGATGAAACCGCTGCGCTACCAGGGAACGGACCGCAAAGCTTATGTGATATTGATTGCATTTCTTGTGCTTGTGATTGTTGCACGAGTGCTGTTGCGCTGGCCGCAGTAGCAGAACGGTGATCGCCGGCAGCAGCATATAAATGATCGGAAAACAAGAAATTTGACAGAACAGGATTAAGAAATATGAGAGTAAAAATGGTCGTCGCATATGACGGAACCAACTATAGCGGCTGGCAGATTCAGCCTAACGGTGTGACCATTGAACAGAAATTAAATGAAGCATTGCAGGCGCTTCTTGGGGAAGACATCCGCGTGACCGGCGCAAGCCGCACGGACGCGGGGGTACATTCCCTGGGAAACGTCTGTATTTTTGATACGGACACCCGTATGCCGGCGGAGAAGATCAGCTATGCATTAAACCAGAGACTGCCGGAAGATATCGTGGTGCAGGATTCCTGCGAAGTGCCGGATACCTTTCATCCACGCTTTTCCAAAAGCCGAAAGACCTATGAGTACCGGATACTAAATCGGCGGTTCCGCATGCCGACCAGGCGGCTGGATACGTATTTTTATCATTATCCGTTGGATGTGGAGAAAATGCAGGAGGCCGCGGATTATCTGGTTGGAGAACATGACTTTAAAAGTTTCTGTGCAGTCAATGCACAGTCGAAAACCAGCGTGCGGACGATCTATGCATGTACCGTCACGAAAGAAGCGGATATTATCACGATTCGGGTGACGGGAAATGGATTTTTGTACAACATGGTAAGAATCATTGCGGGAACGCTCATAAAGGTGGGAGCAGGAGAAGTTGCTCCGCAGGATATGCAGGTGATTTTAGATGCCCGTGACCGGAGTGCGGCAGGACCGACCGCACCGGCGCACGGACTGACGATGATCGGGCTGGAATATGAAAATCTGCTTGACAATGGAGAAAACCGGTAATATAATATATAAGTCTGTGATAGTACGTAAATGTGAGCCAAAAGCCCCGGCGAGCATTTAAACTATATAGAAAAGCAGAGCAGGAAAGAGCAGCGTCCGGACATACGAGGCTTGAAACTGTTCGCATTTTATTGATTTGAATATCTATCAAGGAGGAAAACCCATGAAAACATTTATGGCTAGTCCTGCTACCATCGACAGAAAGTGGTATGTAGTAGACGCTGAAGGTAAGACATTAGGACGTTTAGCATCAGAAGTTGCTAAAGTATTAAGAGGAAAGAATAAACCAATCTTCACACCACACATTGATACCGGTGATTATGTAATCGTTGTTAACGCTGAGAAGATCAAAGTAACTGGTAAGAAGTTAGATCAGAAGGTATACTACCGTCATTCAGGATACGTTGGAGGAATCAAGGAGACAACTCTTAAGGAAATGCTCAACAAGCATCCGGAGCGTGTCATCGAGTTCGCTGTTAAGGGAATGCTTCCAAAGGGACCTTTAGGACGTCAGATGTACACAAAGTTATTTGTATACGCAGGACCAGATCACAAGCATGCAGCTCAGAAGCCAGAAGCTTTAACATTCTAATCAGAGGAGGTAAACAACATTGGCTAATACAAAGTATTACGGAACAGGAAGAAGAAAATCATCTGTTGCCAGAGTTTATTTAGTACCTGGAACAGGAAAGATCACAATCAATAAAAGAGATATTGACGAGTACTTAGGTCTTGAGACTTTAAAGGTAATCGTTCGTCAGCCATTAGTAGCAACTGAGACAGTTGACAAGTTCGACGTTTTAGTAAACGTAAAGGGCGGCGGATACTCAGGACAGGCCGGTGCCATCCGTCATGGTATCGCTCGTGCACTCCTTCAGGTAGATAACGAGTACAGACCTACTCTTAAGGCTGCTGGATTCTTAACAAGAGATCCACGTATGAAAGAGCGTAAGAAATACGGTCTCAAAGCAGCTCGTAGAGCACCACAGTTCTCAAAGAGATAATAATCAGAACACTCGGAACCCTTGTAAACACTGGTTTACAAGGGTTTCTTTTTACCAAATTTCAAGCATTTGGTGCTTATTAAGAATAGATAAGAAGCAGGACGATAGGGATGAAACCCAATGTCCTGCTTCTTATTTCACTCTGTGCGAACGGTAATATATTTTTGATTTCTACTGTTTGGCTTGTTTGGAATTGTCATTTTAAGTGTACCGGAATCTAGTAAAGGCCGTAGATATTTCTTGGTGAAATTTTTGTTGTTTTTATATCCACAATAATCTGCAATTTCAGCTTTTGAATGAGGAGTTGAACAAAAAACAAGAATCTCATCAAAAGTGGTAACTTGGGTCTTAACTTGGTTTATATCCATGATGGAGTAATCATGATGGTAATTTACATTTTTTAATATGACTCTGAAATCGGTTGCCGTTGAGGAAAATTCAGGCTTATATGCCTCTGTATATCCAGGCAGCTTTTCGGTTTCACTGACGATTTTGCGTAGGCCACTTCCACGGCGTTCCATGTACTTCATGCGGTGGAACAGGTCAGCAATCACAGGGTTTCGCCGCATGGAACGGATACTGTAAATATCATATTCCTTATCGTCCAGAGCATCATCAAAGATAGAACCCTTTTCTAAGCCGTTCCACCCACTTGGTACGGAACATACGGGAGTTATAAACCGTGTGCTGATGGTCATGAGCTTTCCGGCATTGGTCAGAAATACACTGCCCTAAAGCAGTTAAATCATCAATCGGCATAATCGTTCACCTCAATAATATTGTATCGTTCCGTTTTATACGATGGAATAACCTTATTATGCCTGATAAACGGTATGATTATGCTGATTTTATAAAGCTGCGATCTGTGATAAACTTGTATTGTTCGAGACTAAGAACTATAATGTACTCTATGGAGGTGCAGAATGGATTATATAACACTAAAAGAGGCCGCCGAAAAATGGGGCGTGACACCTCGTAGAGTAAATTACTATTGTGCTGCCGGGCGTATCCCCGGCGCTGTGAAAATGGCCGGTGTTTGGCTGCTCCCTAAAACCGCGGAGAAGCCGATTGATGGCCGGACAAAACAAGGAAAGGAACTAAAAAATGCAAAGGATACTTTATGTAGAAGATGATTTAGGCCTAATTGACGGTCTGCAATATACTTTAGAAATAAGTGGATATACAGTAGACAATGCCAAAACTAAAAAAGAAGCTTTAGTATTATTAAAAAAGAATACTTATGATTTGCTGTTACTGGATGTTACTCTTCCAGACGGTACAGGATTTGATGTTTGCAAAGAGGTACGGAACAGTTCAACCGTCCCTATTATATTTTTAACAGCATCGGATCAGGAAATCAGTATTGTCCGGGGGCTCGATATGGGTGCCGACGATTATATTACAAAGCCATTCAAGCTGAATGAATTATTATCCCGAATTAAGGCAATCCTGCGCCGCTCCTTGCAGTTTTCTAAAGCGGACACTATTCTGGAAGCAAATGGTATTCGTGTAGATATGGCGGAACGGCTCATTTGGAAAAATGATGAACCTCTTGATCTCCCGCTGGTGGAATACAAATTACTGTGTCTGTTCATGCAAAATCCTAATCACCTTATGCCGCGAGAAATGATCCTGGATAGGATGTGGGATGGCAACGGAAACTTTGTGGATGACAATACCTTGTCTGTGTATATCCGGCGGCTAAGAAACAAAATTGAGGATACTCCCAATCAACCTAAATACCTGTTGACGGAACGAGGGATTGGCTATAAATGGGCTGTTGAGTGAGGATAATGTATGTGTAAATTAGAAAAAACAACAAAGAAGCTATTGTTGGCAATTACAATCATCTGCCTTGTTTCGTTTTTACTTGCCGTAGGGATTTCATTTTTGCTGACAAAGAATTTCCAACATGAATTGTTGCTTCATGATTATGGAGTTTCCGGCTACCAACTGAACCATGAGGATGAATTGCAGATTTCAGCTTTTACTTCACTGCCAAACGAGAATGATATAGAACGCGGTAGGGAGGCTCTGGCTTCTATTGGATATGATGAAACGACCTCCATGCGTTTTCTTCCTGCTGTCCAGACATACCGAAATCAGACAGTGCTTTCTATATTTATGCTGTTGGTTTTCCTGTTTGGGGCAATCTACTTATCGCTCTTTTTCTATCTTCAACGCCAACACAAGGCTTTCAGTAATGCTGAAAATACTATCCGTCAATTTCTGGACGGTAATACCACATCCCGTATCGAATGTTCACAAGCTGGCGACTGGTATAGCCTTTTTCATGCCATCAATGAAATGGCGACTATCCTCTCTGCTCATGCTGAGAACCAGAGGCAGACAAAAGAATTTTTGCAGGACATTATTTCAGATGTATCACATCAGATTAAAACGCCGCTGTCTGCCCTGAAAATGTACCATGAGATTATAGAGAGCCATAAAGATGATGCCGCAACCGTAAGTAGCTTTATCGAAAAATCTCAAAGAGAAATCAAGCGGATGGAAGATGTGATTTACACCTTGCTGAAACTGGCGCGTCTGGATGCAGGGATTATCCAGATGGAGAAATCGGAAGAAAATGTTTCCATTCTTATGCAGGATGTTTTAGAACGCTTTGAAACTTGGGCGGAACGGGAGCATAAAACAATTATGCTTTCCGGCAAAGAAGATGTTATTTTATTATGTGATGCCTTATGGGTATCGGAAGCCATCGGCAATATTATAAAAAACGCTTTGGAGCATACAGAAAACGGCGGCCATATCGGAGTAAAATGGAGCCAGTCTCCTTTAATGACACAAATTGAAATTTCCGATGATGGAAAAGGGATACACCCGGAAGATCTGTATAATATTTTCAAACGGTTTTACCGCAGTCGTCTTTCTTCGGATGTTCATGGCATTGGCCTTGGTCTGCCATTGACGAAATCCATTGTAGAAGCACACGGCGGAACAGTCTCCGTGACCAGCATACCCGGAATGGGAACTACATTTACATTGAGTTTCATCAACCTTACAAATGAGTAAGATGCAGGTCACTTGGAAGTAAGTCAAAGGGGGTATGATAGGTTCATAAAGGAGGTAACGAATATGAATATTCTTGAAGTACAAGACCTGTGCAAGACCTATGGTACAGGGGAAACCGAGGTTCATGCACTGAGCCATGTTTCATTTTCCGTTCGCAAAGGCGAATTTATTGCCATCATCGGCGAGTCGGGTTCTGGCAAAAGTACCTTGCTGAATGTGATCGGCGCTCTGGACAGTGCCACTTCCGGCAAGGTATGGATTGATGGACAGGATATTTTTTCTATGCCGGAGAAAAAATTAACCGTGTTCCGGCGTCAGCACATTGGATTTATCTTTCAATCGTTCAATTTGATCCCGGAACTGAATGTGGAACAGAATATCACTTTCCCGTTGCTGCTTGACTATAAGCGACCGGATCAGAAATTTGTCAACGAGCTGCTGAATGTGTTGGGGCTGACTGAACGACGCCACAATCTGCCCAGCCAGCTTTCCGGTGGCCAGCAGCAGCGTGTGGCGATTGGCCGGGCATTAGTCACGCGTCCAGCCCTGATTATGGCAGATGAACCGACTGGAAATTTGGACAGCAAAAATAGTCAGGAAGTTCTGGCTTTATTGCAAACCATGTCGGACAGGTATCAACAGACCATTTTGATGATAACCCACAACAAAAATCATGCCAGCGCAGCAGACCGCGTGTTCCGTATGACCGATGGTGTGTTAAAGGATTTGGGGGTGTCGTCGCGTTGAAAAGCTATCTTGGATTGGTGCCGCAGTATGAAAAGGTACACCGTAAGAATAATCGAATTTCGGTTATCTGCATTGCACTTTCGGTATTGCTGGTAACTGCTATTTTCAGCATGGCCGACATGGCGCTGCTCGCACAGAAAAATTATTTTATCAAAATAAATGGGGAATACCATATCAGTTTGACCGATATAGATGAACAGACGGCAGAACTCGTAAAAGCGCGGATAGATGTTGCCCTGTGCGGATGGGTCTATCAAGGAAGTGCTGGCTCTATCGCCTCCAAAGCGGTCAGCTTCGCAGGTGCGAATGAGGACACCTTTTCCACTTTGACAGAAATGGACATGGAAAGCGGCTCATACCCCACCCAGCCCGATGAAGCATTATTGAATAAATCGGCTTTGGAACAGTTGGGCCTTGTGGTTGGCGACACCGTGACCGTTACAGTGCCAGACGGTTCCAGCCGGGAATATCGCATTACCGGTGTCCTTGCCGATATGGGAAGTTTGCTTAAAGCGGATGTATATGGCATGATATTGGACGAGGACGGTTTTCGACAAATTGCGGATGAAAATGCCAAAAACGGAACCACTTTCCGTGTCCAGTTCAAAGATGGTGTAAACATTCAGGAGGCCATGAATGAAATAAAAGTGCAATATGGCCTTTCAGACAGCCAGGTAAGCGAAAATACGGCGCTCCTTGGATTGATGGGACAAAGTGAAAATAGCACAATGCAATCCCTATATCTCGTTGCAGGCTTTCTTGTCCTTTTGGTGCTGATTGCCGGTGCAGTAATGATTGCCTCCAGCTTTAACACAAATGTTCTGGAACGGGTTCGGTTCTATGGGCTTTTGAGGTGCTTGGGTGCATCCAAATCACAGGTAAAGCACTTCGTCATTCTTCAGGGGCTGCGCCAAAGTATGAAAGGTGTACCGATTGGGCTGGTTGCCGGACAGATCATTACATGGTGTGCCTGCCTCTTGCTGAAATCCATAAGTGGGGAACGCTTTTCAGAAATACCGCTTTTTCAGTTCAGTGTAAGCGGTCTGATTGCTGGTGCGGTGATCGGTTTTCTGATTGTGCTGCTGGCATCCTTTTCCCCGGCGAAAAAGGCGTCTAAAGTATCGCCGGTAACTGCCATCAGCGGCAGTACACAGCTTACACAGAACAAGAGGGCCGCAAATACAAAGCTGTTCCATATTGAAACCAGCATGGGAATTTTCCATGCACTATCCGGCAAAAAGAATGTATTCCTTATGACCTGCTCGTTTGCTATCAGTATTATGATGTTCCTGTCGTTTCAGGTAATGGTAGTCTTTCTCGATCAGGGGATGCCTGCGCTTTCTCCATCGGCAGCGGATGTATCCATTACAATGGGAAGTACGCCTCTGGACAAGTCGCTGGTAGAACAGATCAGTGAAACGGAAGGTGTTGACAAGGTTTTTGGCCGTATGGAAATGGCTGGCCTTTCTATTTCTTCAGATATGGGAGAAGGAAGTATCACACTCATTTCCTACAATGATAACCAATTCAGGTGGGCAAAAGAAGAATTGAATAAGGGCAGTATCACGCCTGCTATGGAAAATACAGATAGTGTTTTGGTCACTTATCAGGATGGCGTAAACTGGAATGTTGGAGATACTGTAGTCCTTCATACAACTTCCGGCGATCAACAGGTAACGATTGCCGGAATACTGGCAACGTCTACGGCCAGTGCGGTCAACGGTGCAGGCAGCAGCGGATATATGATCTGCTCGGAACAGACATTTACCGCTTTGGTTGGTGATTTGGGCTATACGACGATTGATATTCAGCTTTCTTCTGTTGGTGGGGACGATACTGTTTCCACAATACGGAGCATGATCCCATCCGACAGCAATGTTTCAGATAAGAGAATTAGCAATTCCGAGTCCCAAAGCTCCTACTATACAGGTGCGGTGTTTATTTATGGCTTCCTCATCATTATTGCACTTATCACCGTGTTTAATATTTTTAACAGTATGAATGCCAGCGTTGCGTCCAGAACAAGGCAATACGGCATTATGCGTTCTATTGGAATGGGCGCAAATCAGCTTTATAAGATGATTGCGGCGGAAGCCTTTACCTATGCGACACTTGGCTGTATTGCCGGATGTATATTGGGGCTGCCTCTGAACAAGCTGATGTTCCAGTTTTTGATCGCAGATAAATGGGGAACTGCATGGCAAATCCCTGTGGGTTCACTTCTTTTGATTGTGTTTCTCTGCCTTGCGTCTGCGGCGATTGCGATTAGACACCCCATCCGGCAAATTAGCAGAATGGCAATCGTGGACACAATTAAGTTCCAGCAATAATTCTATCGAATAGCAAACGCCAAAGGCTGGCCTTCTATTTCTTCGGAGGGCCAGCTTTTGGCCATCCATCTTACCAATGAGTAAGATGGATATCACTTGGAAGTAAGATTGAATTTATAAAATAAAGGCAATAGAGGTGTTTCTGCCGGACGACGGTAAAAGAAAAAAGCCGTCGTAAAGCAGACACATTCTCGCGCCTATGAAGCGGCGGCTTTGAGAAAAATCAGAGCCGCCGTTTCTTTGCGTTTACACAAACCAATGACGACTTGCAGGGACACGGTAGCCGATTGGAGGTTATTTTGCCGTGTCCCGTTTGCTTTTTCAAAGCTCGCATGATTTACATCAGTTAAAACAGACAAAGAAAAAAACGAAAAAAATAATAACAAGGAAAGGGTGGTAAAAACTTTTAATTGCTATAAAGCACGTGATTCAAAGTATTTGGAGGGTGATGAAATATAGTTTAAGAATAGATAAGAAGCAGGATGATAGGGATGAAACCCAATGTCCTGCTTCTTATTTTACTCGGTGCGAACAGTAATATATTTTTGATTTCTACTGTTTGGAAGTGTCATTTTAAGTGTACTGGAATAAAGAGGATAGATGAGGAATGGATTGAAAGGCACTAATAGGATGTATAATTTTGTTGAAAATTGCTAAAAACAAATTACAATATAAAATATGAGACTTTATCTCATAAAACTGTTGTAAAAATGAAGAAATAGAATATAATAAAGGATATAGGCAAGAAGTTTGGACAAATGGAGGTAAATAAGATGTTATGCCAATTTACAGTGAAAAATTTTAAGAGTATACGGGATGAGGTAACATTTGACATGCAGGCTGCCGCCATTTCTGAGCATGAAGACAGAATTATAAAAGATAAAGATGAGGAATTATATTTACCAGTATCTGCTGTATACGGACCAAATGGTGGAGGAAAATCCAACGTTCTTGAAGCGTTGCACAGTCTGGTTACGAAAGTACTGAGACCATTATATGCTACAAGTAATAACGAAGAGATTGCAATGAAAATGAAAAAGCTTGTGATAGAGCCATTTGCTTTTGATGAAGAAACAAGAAATGAGTCAACGGAATTTGAACTTTTTTTTAGAACGGAAATGGCAGAGTATCGCTATGAATTGACTGTAAAAAAAGAAGTGATTGAATACGAAAGGCTGGATCGTATAAAATTGGAGACAGGACGGAAATCAGCACTTTTTGAACGGGATGAAGATGAAATTACTTTGAAAGGTGCATTTGCAAGATTGAAAACCAGTGATGAGTTATCCGATACATTGCCACTGTTATCGTATCTTGGAATCACTTATAGCAAAAACGAAGTGGTGCAGGATGTACTTGACTGGTTTGATGAAGAAATTGAATTCTTGAATTACGGAAGTCCTATGCAGGAATTGCGAATGGCTGTTTCGAAGTCAGAGGATGTAAAAAGACTGATGCTTCAGATGATTCAGGAGATGGATTTAGATATCGTTGATTTCCGTGTAGAAGAAAAGGAAAATGACCGGATTGAAGTGTTTACAAAACACGTAGTAGATGAATATGAAGCAGAACTGAATTTGTTTGATGAATCCAGTGGAACAAAGAAATTGTTTGGTCTGCTTCCATTTATTGCGAAAAGTTTATTAAGAGGAACAACACTTGTAATTGATGAATTGGATGCAAAGATACATCCCGTTTTACTTAAATACCTTATTATGATGTTCAGTAATATGGAAAAGAATAAAAAAGGTGCACAGTTGATTTTTACATCACATGATTTGTCTACTATGAACAGCGAAGTTTTCAGAAGAGACGAAATCTGGTTTGTAGCTAAAGGAAACCGTCAGAATTCAAAATTATACTCTCTTGTAGAATTTAAAAATAAGAAAGGTGAATCTGTACGGAAGGATGCGAAGTTTGATAAACAGTATCTGGAAGGAAAATATGGTGCAGATCCTTACCTCAGAAAGATTATAGATTGGGGGATGGTGAATGGCTAAAAGGGGCAGAAAAGAGAAAGATAACTGGAAGAAGAAACGCCGGCAGGAATATCTGGAAAAGAAAGAATTCCGCTACTATATTTTCTGCGAAGGACAGGCAACGGAACCTAAGTATTTTCAAGGATTTAAACGGTATATCGAGGATAATCCCATTTATCGAGATATGGTTTTGATCGAAATTGAAGGCTGTCAGGCTGAGACGATGCGTGTGATCGGAAAGGCTGAAGAGTATGTACGTGAAAATAAGATTACAAAAGGGCAGATATGGTGTGTCTATGATAAAGATAGTTTTCCATCCAGTGATGTTAATGGAGTAGTTCAGCGGGCAGAAGTATTAAATCAAAAGAATCCGGATCTTCAGTATCATGCGGCGTGGAGTAATGAGTGTATTGAATTCTGGTTTATATTGCATTTCGCATATTACACGGCAAATAATCACAGATCCGAGTATAAGAAGTTTTTGAATGACAAGTTTCAAGAACTGGGTATTGGGAAGTATGAGAAAAATATGAATGACATATTTGAAACGTTGATGAATGGCGGAAGTCCGAAGTTGGCAATTCGATATGCGAGACGGATTATTAAAAAGGGAGAAGGAAAGACACCGGCGGAGATAGCACCCGGAACGAAGGTGTATGAGTTGGTGGAAGAACTGGCGAAGTATTTGCCGGAGGAACAGAAGAAGCTTTTTAGGTAGATATACAAGGGAAAAGAATAATGAAAATGCGAGTTTTAGATTTGAATTCAGGATTAGGTGGACGAATATATGCGTTTGAAAAAGCTGATTTTGAAGTTGTTGCAGCTATAGATAATGATGTTGAAAATTGTGAGATTATGACATCATGGATGGGAAAAGAAAAAATACTAAATTACGATTTACTTGAAGTGAATCCAGAAATTTTACCGAATGCCGAAATAATTACTGCAAAGTATGTTCAACATCAATCATACGAATCAGGACGTATGAGATATGATGTGCCAAAAAATGAGAATACAGTCATTTTTGATATTATTTCGAAGAAGAATCCTGTTGCGTTTGTGTTAGAAGTTCCGGTAAGTAGCATAACTTCGAAGCGTCAAAATCTCGAAGAATATATACATAGATTTTATGAAATTGGATATAGCGTTTCGTATGTGGTTTATGATGAAATGAACTTTTCGGGATATCCTATGGTGGGAAGACAGGGATATATTGTAGGATGTAGAATTGGTTGTAATACAGAATTTGTATTTCCCAAGGCTATGTATGTTAACCCAGATAGAGAAGTGTTGCTTGAATCGCCTGAAAAAGTATATCCATGGTATAGAAAATTGAATTTTTCCACTAACGATTGGAAATCAGGGTGTCTATATCTTAGAACTAGAGGAATCCTTTCAAAAAATAAATATATTCATATGGGATATATGAGAGAAAATTTTTTGATAGATGAAATCGGTCCAAGAAGGTTTACACATAATGAACTTGCTTCGCTTAAAGGTCTTCATAATTATAATTACAATAGGCAAAGTAATAAAAATAGAATGTATAACAAAATTGCATATGCAACCAATGTCTATGTGGCAGAAGCAATTGCAAATGAACTTAAAGGATATCTTAGCTGTGAGCCTAAAAAATATGTGCATAAAGATTATGAGAATTCAACTAAAAATGCTTTCGAGAAAAAACGAGACCAGGAAAGAAAGATATTATTTCCTAAGCGAGTATTAAAAGAGATTAAAATTCAAAAATTAAAGGGTATAAATAATTTATCATTAAAATTTGATAAAAATATGATTGCATTGATGGGAGTAAATGGTTCAGGTAAGTCGACCATTCTTCATGCTTTGGCATGTTCGTATTCACCATATGAGAAAGGTGAAAATTATAAATTTAGCTATTTTTTTACACCGAATCCTGATGCTTCATGGAAAGGAAGTTGTTTTACAGTTGTAAATTATGATTTAAATGAGAAAAAGGAAGTTTCTAAAAAGTTTGAAAAAAAAGGAGATAGATGGGCTAGATATGATTCGCGTCCTCAAAGGGATGTCTATTTCATGGGGATTTCTTCATGCATTCCAGAAATTGAGTTAGAGAAAAAAACGACTTTCATAAATTATGTTTCAAAAATATTGAGTGATAAAATAAATGAGAAAATTATAATCACAGCATCGTATATATTAAACAAAGATTATGATGAATTATTATTGCATGAGGCCGGAAGAAAAAAATACATGGGTGTGCATACCAAAGGTGGAATAATTTATTCTGCATTAAGTATGGGAGCTGGTGAGCAACGTGTTATTAAAATTTTGCAAACAGTATATAGCGCAAATCAGTATTCGTTAGTTCTGATTGATGAAATAGATTTATTGTTACATGCAGAGGCTTTCCACAGACTAATAAAAAAATTGGAAGAAATAGCAACGGAAAAAAATTTGCAAATTATTTTTACAACGCATTCATTGGAAATGCAGTTTTTAAGTCAGTATGTGGATATTAGATATATAGAACAGCAGAATGATAGGATGTTAGTATATGATTCCATAAAACCAGATTTGTTATATAAGATGAGTGGCGAAATGAAGAGGGAGTATTCAATATATGTAGAAGATAGGTTTGCCGCGGCTATTGTACAACAAATTGCAATAAGTTTGGGAATGAAACGTTATATAAGTATTATTACCTATGGATCGATTGAAAACGCATTTGTAGTAGCAGCAGGAAAGGTTTTGAGCGAAGAAAATACGGAGAAAGTGCTTATAGTTACTGATGGAGATCGTTTTGTTACTTTAGAGGAAAAAGAAAAGCGTTTGAAAAATATTTTAACAGGTACAGAAGCGGGACATGATGAAAAAATTCGAAAAGCATTAAAAATGATTGTGCAATTCAATTTACCTGAGAAAACAGCACCAGAAGAGTATATTCATTCAATGCTGGTTTCGATGGATGATTCATACGAGTGTGTTGAATGTGCAAAAAATATTACAGGTGTAGATGATAGCCATGAGTGGATTGAACGTATTGTAGAACAAATGGGGATTGGTGAACAGATTTATTGTACAATAATGGACATAGTATCGGAGCATGAATTATGGGAACCATATATAGATAGTGTGTATGAGTGGATTAAGGAAAAAAAAGATGAGATAAAATTAGTTTCTATCGATGAGTAAATGTATGAAGAACTATATTTGGGTCTCCAAAGTTTTCAGTACGCAAAAGAACATAAAATCACCATTATAATAGAGGTGTGATAATGACAGAAAGCTGTCACTTCAACGATTAAAATTCGTTGAGTGGCAGCTTTTGTATTAGGGGAGTTTTTTCAGCCTTTCATTATTTTATTTCAGCAGATTCGAAATATTGATCACAAGTCCGTCGTAAATGCAAACGGGTATGTCATCATCGAAAATATATTGATCTGACATTTCTTCTTTCTCCAGATCATACACATTTACAGTTTTTGTAAGTGGATTTACGATCCAGTATTCCCGTACACCAGCAGAGCGGTATTTGAACAGTTTGATACCATAGTCGATCCGCTTGGTGCCGGGAGAAGCAACTTCCACAATCCAGTCCGGTGCACCATTGCAACCCCTGTCATCTAATTTGGATGGATCACAGATCACGCTGATATCCGGTTCTACATAGGTTTTATCGTCTGCATTCAAAAATACAGCGAATGGAGCAGCATAGACTTCGCAGGAACCATTGTTTTTCTTGATATAATCACGGATTTCACCGGAAAAATTTGTGACAATTTTCTGATGAATCCGGTTTGGTGGTGCCATGTCGTAAACGACACCGTCGATCAGCTCTGCCCGCTGTCCTTCCGGAAGTGCGTAAATGTAATCAGTTGTATAAGTTTCCTTTTTTGCGAATGGCATAACGTACCTCCTTTACTTTTTGAGGTTTTTTTTAGGATAACACGGAAAATATTAAAAAGCAATGAAAAAAGATGTTATGATTGCATTGTGGGCATTCATACATGGAATTACATCGTTGGCAACTATAGATTATGTGTCTTACGATGGAAAATTCACTCATTTTTTCAAATTTTTATTCCTACAAAATTGTAGGCTGACTGTAAGGTTACAGTAATATTTCAGTGCTATTCTTTCAGGCGTAGACAAAACTATTTAGAAAGAGGTGTTTTAATCATGGACCTATTGGAAGTAAAAAATATCAGTAAGACGTATGGCAGTGGGGAAACCGCTGTAAAAGCACTGAAAAATGTCAGTTTTTCCGTTCCAAAAGGGGAATATGTGGCAATTGTCGGGGAATCCGGTTCCGGAAAAAGTACCCTGCTTAATATGGTAGGAGCGTTGGACATGCCTACGTCTGGCAAGGTACTGATCGATGGCAAAGATATTTTTGCAATGGATGACCGGAAACTGACGATTTTTCGGCGCCGGAATATTGGCTTTATTTTTCAGGCATTCAACCTGATCCCGGAACTTACCGTAGAGCAGAATATTATTTTCCCAATGCTTTTGGATTACCAGAAGCCGGATAAAAAATATCTGGAGGAACTTTTGACCGTGTTGAACTTAAAAGAGCGTCGAAACCACTTGCCAAATCAGCTTTCCGGAGGACAGCAGCAGCGCGTGGCGATTGGACGTGCCCTGATCACGCGCCCGTCGCTGATCCTTGCAGACGAGCCGACAGGAAACCTTGACTCGCAGAATAGCAGCGAAGTCATTGCATTGCTTAAAGCAACATCAAAAAAATATGAGCAGACGATTCTTATGATTACCCATAACCGCAGTATTGCGCAGACGGCAGACCGCGTATTGCAGGTATCGGATGGCTGTCTCACCGATTTCGGGAGAGCACAGGATGTTCGGGGAACATCCGCCTGGCTTACACCGGAGGGGAAAGGAGACCGCGAATGAAAAGTTATCTGAGCCTTATTCCAATCTCGGCGAAAGTTCACCGTCGTCAAAATCGTATGACGCTGCTCTGTATCATTTTTGCAGTATTTATGGTGACAACGGTATTCAGTATGGCGGAAATGGGAATCCGGATGGAAGAAACCCGCCTGGTTGGAAAGCATGGAAATTTGTCGATGGGAGATTTGCTTGGCAGTTCCATGGGACAGGAACTTCTCCCTGTTGCGGTTATTCTGTTTCTGCTGATTCTGATTGCAGGGGTTTTGACGATTTCTGGAAGTATGAACAGCAGTGTTGCGCAGCGGATTAAATTTTTCGGGATGATGCGCTGTATTGGTATGAGTAAGCAGCAGATCGTTCATTTTGTGCGGCTGGAGGCATTGAACTGGTGTAAGACAGCGGTTCCCATTGGTCTTGCGCTGGGGATTGTTACAACATGGGGATTGTGTGCCGTCTTGCGTTTTCTGGTGGGAGAGGAATTTTCTGAGATTCCCTTATTTGGTGTCAGTATTGTCGGTATCGTCTGCGGTATTCTTGTGGGTGTGATTACAGTGTTGTTCGCCGCAAATGCCCCGGCGAAACGGGCTTCCAAAGTGTCTCCGGCTGCAGCGGTATCCGGAAATACGGGCAGTGAAAAAACAATCCGCCATGCGGCACATATCCGGTGGGGAAAAATCGAAACGGTGCTTGGTATCCACCATACTGTTTCTGATAAGAAAAATCTGATTTTGATGACCAGTTCTTTTGCACTCAGTATTATCCTGTTTTTCAGTTTTTCTGTGATGATTGATTTCGTGGACAATCTGATGCCGCAGTCGGCTGCCACATCGGATATTGATATTGCAAGTGATCATGGTAACACGATTCCATGTCATCTGGTTGCGGCTATTCAGGGAATGGACGGCGTCAAGGAGGTCTATGGACGGCGAAGTGCATTGAATCTTCCGGCTTCCTTTCACACAGACGAGAGCCTTTCCAATACCGTTGATTTCATTTCTTACGATGATTTTGATCTGCAGTGCCTCAAAAAAGACGGTAACCTGAAAAAAGGCAGCGATCTGTCAAAAGTTTTCGGGAACAGCAGATTTGTGCTGGCTACATCCGATGCGCACAGTACATGGAAAATCGGTGATACCGTTCGGCTTGGAGGGGAAAAACTTACGATAGCCGGACTGCTGAAAAATGATCCGTTCAGCGGTGATGGCCTGACAAATGGTAAAATCACATTGATTTCTTCCGGTGATACCTTTGTCCGTCTGACCGGAGAAGAAAATTATTCCCTTGTGATGGTACAGATGACTGGAAAAGCAGGGGATGAAGATGTTCAGGCAATTCAGAATGCTGTGGGAGCAAATTTCAGTTTCCGGGATAAGCGTGACGAGCGTACCACCGGAACCTATATGGCTTTCGTGTTCTGTGTCTATGCATTTCTGGCGGTCATTGCATTGGTATCGGTGTTGAATATTGTCAACAGTATTTCCATGAGTGTATCTGCAAGGATGAAGCAGTACGGTGCAATGAGGGCCGTGGGAATGGAGGAACGGCAGGTGACAAAAATGATTGCTGCCGAAGCGTTTACGTATGCTGTATCTGGCTGTACCGTCGGTTGCATGATCGGCTTGCCACTGAGCAAATCATTGTATGATTTTCTCATTGCCGGGCGTTTCCCTTATGCGGTCTGGCACTTTCCGACAGGTTCTCTGGCTGTTATTCTGGTGTTTGTTTTGTTTGCGGCAATTGTGGCAGTCCATGTGCCGGCAAAGCGAATCCGCAACATGGCGATTACCGAAACAATCAATGAACTGTAAAAACAGCAATATCCGGAAAACTTGTATTGTCCGGGCAGGGGAATTATAATGTGCTCTGTGGAGTCACAAAATGGATACGAAAGGAAACATATGAGTAAAATATTACTTTTAGAAGATGATCTGAGTCTGATCAACGGACTTTCGTTTGCTTTTCAAAAGCAGGGACATGAACCCCATATTGCCAGAACGCTCAAAGAAGCAGATGCCTTATGGACAGATGGAACCTATGATCTGCTGGTGCTGGATGTATCGCTGCCGGACGGTTCCGGTTTTACATTCTGCAAAAAAGTCCGGCTTACATCGACGGTTCCGATTATTTTTCTGACTGCCTCGGATGAGGAAACAAGTATTATTATGGGATTGGATATTGGCGGCGATGACTATATCACAAAACCATTTAAGTTAGGGGTTCTTGTTTCGAGGATCAATGCCCTGCTGCGGAGGGCAAATTCTTTCCATGCGCCGGATACACAACTGCAATCGAACGGAATCAGGGTGCATTTGCTGCAGGGGCAGGCATATAAGAATGGAGAACTGCTGGATCTGACAGCGGCAGAATATAAACTGCTGTGTTTATTTATGAGAAATCCGAACGTGGTACTGACGAAGGAGCAGATTTTAAATAAATTGTGGGACTGTGATGGAAATTATATAGATAACAGTACCCTTACAGTGTATATGCGGCGGCTTCGCATGAAGATAGAAGATCATCCGGGTGATCCGCAAATGATCCTGACGGTCCGGCGCATGGGATATAAATGGAATGTCATTTCGTGAGGTGCGTGATGAAGATTTTTGTGAATAAAGATATTAAAAATCTGTTCCTTGCCTTATCTGCGGTCTGGGCGGGAGCACTTCTTTTGTCACAGGGATTTTTATGGTTCTGTTATGGACGGGTTTCGCTGTATTTGCTGCTTCTTTTTCTGCTGGCAGGAGGCGCTGTGTGGATGGTTTGTTATTCTTATTTCAAAAAGCAGAATCAGATCATGGAACAGGCGGTATCACAGATCAATGCCTATCTTGACGGGGATGAAAATGCCCGGATTGCATGTGACAGTGAAGGGGAGTTGTACCGTCTGTTTCATTCCGTCAATTCGCTGGCAGCAGTTTTAAATGCACATGCAGACAACGAACTCCGGGAAAAAGAATTTTTGAAAAATACAATCTCCGATATTTCCCATCAACTGAAAACACCACTGGCTGCACTGAATATTTATAACGGTCTGCTTCAGGACGAAGATGTGGAATTGTCCACGGTCAAAGAATTTGCTAATTTGTCGGAACAGGAACTTGACCGCATGGAAACGCTTGTACAAAATCTGCTTAAGATTACGAGGCTGGATGCGGGGGCTGTGATAATGGAAAAAGCAGTGGAAAATGTTGCAGATATGATGCGTGATATGGAACTGCATTTTGCATACCGGGTGCGGCAGGAACAAAAAGAAATGATTTTGTCCGGCCTGGATAACAGTGTTCTTTTATGTGATCGTGAGTGGCTGGCCGAAGCCATTGACAATATCGTAAAAAACGCGCTGGATCACACGAAACAGGGCGATACCATAAAGATTGAATGGAGAACTCTGCCTTCTGCGGTGCAGATCATTGTGACAGATAATGGATGTGGAATCCATCCGGAGGATCTGCATCATATCTTTAAGCGGTTTTACCGAAGCCGGTTTTCCAAAGATACGCAGGGAATCGGCCTGGGGCTGCCGCTTGCAAAATCAATTATTGAAGCGCATGACGGGACCATTGTGGTAGACAGCGAACTGGGAAAAGGGACAAGATTTACAATGAATTTCCTGAAAGTTTATTGATTTTGTTATTGAATTTTTTTACAATGGAAAAAAGTACAAAGGAGGAACTCTTTTCATGGAACTAAATATACTTCATGCAATACAGCAGATTCACAATCCGGTGCTGGACAACATTATGGTATCGGTTTTTAACAAGATGGTGGGATCACTCGGTCAGATGTGGATTGTCGTTGGAATTGTATTGTTGCTGATTCCGAAAACAAGAAAATGCGGGGCTGCGGTGCTGCTTTCCTATGTGGTATCTCTTCTGATTGGAAATGAATGTCTGAAGGATCTGATCGCAAGACCAAGACCATGCGCGGTGGACGATACGGTAGCTTTGATCGTCAAAAAACCGGGCAGTTTTTCCTGTCCGTCCGTTCACACCTATCTGGCATTTTCCAGTGCAATGGCAATCTTTTACTATTTCAAAAAAGCAGGCATTGTAACGTTTGTATTTGCGGCACTTGTAGGCTTTAGCAGATTATATTTCTTCGTGCATTATCCGACAGATGTTCTGTTTGGAGCTGTGCTTGGCATTGTGACAGCCCTTGTGGTATGTACGGTGCTGGAGAAGCTGATGGGTGTTTTAAAAAAGAATAAAAAAGAAGCATGAATAAAGAAAAATAACTTAAAATATAATTGATTTTTACTTAAAACAAGCTATAATTTAATACATAAAAGAAGAGCAGTTTGAACATTCAACTGCTTTTTTTGTAGGAAAAAACTGGGAGTATCAACATGATCAGATTTTATGCAAATCAGGCAGGGTATCTGCCGAAAGGTCGCAAGATTGCGGTACTTGCGCAGGAAAACCGTGCGGGTGAAATGGGAAAAATGCAGGACAAAGAGGTGTTCATCTGGAATGAAAAAGGGGAGCAGATCACTGTAAAACAGGCCGTGTACGCAGGCGTTGATGAGAGCGCAGAAGATAAGGTATGGCACATTGACTTTTCCGATCTTACAGAGGAAGGAACCGTAACATTTCAAGACGGGGAAGGTGCGGTTCTCGGAAGCTGTACCATCAGCCGCAGGGCATACCATACACTGAATCGCACGCTGTGCAAAGCATTGTATTTCCAGCGTTGCGGCATGGCACTGGAAGAAACCTTTGCCGGAAAATTCAAACGTTGTACCTGTCACACGGGCACAGCGGTACGGCTGGAAGATTATCTGGAAAGAAAAGAAGATGCCAGACAGTATGAGGTGACCGGAGGCTGGCACGATGCCGGAGATTACGGCAGATATACCACAGCAGCGGCTACGGCGCTTGCGCACATGATCTATGCACAGCAGCTCTTTCCGGAGAGTTTTACCGAAAACTTAAATATTCCGGAAAGCAACGATGCGATGCCGTATATCTGGACAAGCTGGAAGAATATTTAAAAACAAACGAAAATCCAACCGATATGGGCTGGGTGGATGTGTCCGGTCTGGCGGGGCTTTCCTGTCTGTTTGGAGCAAAGAAAAAAGAAGTGAAGGAAGCACAGCGTTTTCAGGCGTGCCAGCAGAAATTCCGGCAGGCATTTTTAAACGAGGCGGATAAAATCTGTGACATTGCAGATGCCGGCGGATATTTTGTTGCGCTGACAAAAGAAGAATATGGCTGGGGCAGCAACATGGTTGTGCTCAACCGCGCCATGATCCTTGCGGTTGCGCATCTTCTGACCGGGGAAGCGCGTTACCGGGAAACGGCACAGGCGCAGATGGACTATATTCTTGGTGAGAATGCAACCGGCTACAGCTATGTGACCGCCGTGGGAACAAAAAGCTGTCAGAATCCGCACAATCGTGTGACCGTTTCGGATGGAATCGATGAGATCATTCCGGGATTTGTCGTGGGCGGTCCAAACTCAGCTCCGGTGGATGAAAAGGCAGAGTGGCTGATCACGCCGGATACACCGCCGATGAAATGTTTTCTGGATGTATGGGAGTGTTATTCGCTGAATGAAATCACGATTTACTGGAACTCTCCGGCGATCTTTGTCGCTGCATTTTTGAATGCGGATATAGCTTAAAACTATAGCAAAAGCACAAAAATAAATATTATGCAGAAAAACTGACGTATGCTATACTGAGCCACAAACAAAGGAAAAGCGACGGCATAATTTACAGATTATCAAATGCAGGCGTTGCTTTTGAAAGAAACTTTACAACATGGTACGTCAGGAGAGCATAATGAAAACATCAATTATCGGATACCCGAGAGTGGGTTCCTTACGGGAACTGAAATTTACAACAGAAAAATATTTCCGTGGTGAGGTTTCTGCGGAAGAATTACAAAATACCGCAAAAGAAATCCGCAAAACCCAGTGGACATTACAGAAAAATACCGGACTGGATTTCATTCCGTCAAATGATTTTTCTTTCTATGATATGACATTGGATACGGCAGTATTATTCAATATTATTCCGGAGCGCTACACAAAGCTTGGACTTTCCGCACTGGATACCTATTTTGCCATGGCAAGAGGTTATCAGGGAGCAGCCGGAGATGTCAAGGCACTTGCCATGAAAAAATGGTTCAACACCAATTATCATTACATGGTACCGGAAATCGATGATAATACAGAGATCAAACTTGCCGGAACCAAGCCGTTTGACGAGTTTGCCGAGGCAAAAGCCCTTGGCATTACCACAAAACCGGTAATCATTGGTGCATTTACCCTGTTAAAACTTCTGCGCTATGTGGGAAAGAAACAGGCCGCAGATTATGCAGATGCCGTGATCGCTGCATACGCAGGGCTGCTTGAAAAGTTTGTCGCAGCCGGCGCAGAATGGGTACAGTTTGACGAACCATATCTGGTGCACGATCTGACCAGTGAAGATATTGCATTATTCGAAACCTTATATCAGGGAATCCTTGCAAAAAAGGGACCAGGCAAAGTACTGTTACAGACCTATTTCGGGGATGTGCGTGACTGCTATGGCAATATCACAGCGCTTGCTTTTGACGGAATCGGTCTGGATTTCTTAGAGGGAAGAAAAACAAAAGAACTGGTAGAAGCAAATGGTTTTCCACAGGATAAGGTATTGTTTGCAGGACTTGTCAACGGAAAAAATATCTGGAAAAACCACTACGGAAAGACTTTGGAAGTGATCGATGCGCTTAAGGCGAAGAACATCGATGTGGTGTTAAATACTTCCTGCTCCCTGCTTCATGTGCCATATACATTGAAAAATGAGACAAAGCTTCCGGAAAAATACACTGAGCACTTTGCATTTGCAGAGGAGAAGCTGCAGGAGCTGGCAGAGTTAAAGAAACTGGCAGACGTTGATTACAAACTGGATGCGGCATTCCTGGAAAATGCCTCTCTGTTTGCTACCCGTCCGGATTGCAGAAACAATGCGGTACAGGAGCGTGTAGCAGCCATTCGTGAGGAAGACTTTACCAGACTTCCGGCATTTGAAGAGCGTGAAGCGATTCAGAAAAAAGAGTTTGCGCTGCCGGTATTCCCGACGACAACAATCGGTTCTTTCCCACAGACTGCGGATATCAAGAAAAACCGTACGGCACGCCGTAAGGGAGAGATCAGCGAAGAAGCCTATGTGGAATTTAATAAAAAGAAGATCGCTGAGTGGGTACAGATCCAGGAAGAGATCGGACTTGATGTGCTGGTGCACGGGGAGTTTGAGCGAAATGACATGGTGGAATATTTCGGCGAGCAGTTAAGTGGTTATCTGTTTACCGAGAAGGCATGGGTGCAGTCTTATGGTACCCGCTGCGTGAAGCCGCCAATCATCTGGGGTGATGTATCCCGCGAAAAGCCGATGACCGTGGACTGGTCCGTTTATGCACAGAGTCTGACAAAGAAGCCGATAAAGGGCATGCTGACCGGTCCGGTTACGATTTTAAACTGGTCTTTTCCGCGCGAAGACATTTCCTTAAAGGAAAGCACATATCAGATCGCACTTGCCATTCGGGATGAGGTGCTCGATCTTGAGGCAAATGGTATCCGTGTGATCCAGGTTGACGAGGCAGCACTCCGCGAGAAGCTTCCACTGCGCAAGAGTGACTGGTACAAAGAATATCTCGACTGGGCAATTCCGGCATTCCGTCTGGTACACAGCGGTGTGAAAGCACAGACACAGATCCACACCCATATGTGTTACAGTGAGTTTACCGATATCATCCGCGCAATCGATGATATGGATGCCGATGTCATTACGTTTGAGGCATCCCGTTCCGATCTGCTGATTCTGGATTCTCTGAAGGAGAACCATTTCAAGACGGAGGTAGGACCGGGTGTGTACGATATCCATTCCCCGCGTGTACCGTCAGTAGAGGAAATCAAGGCGGCACTCGAAAAGATGCTCACCCGTATCGCTCCGGAGAAGCTCTGGGTAAATCCGGACTGTGGATTAAAAACCCGTGGCGTACCGGAGACCGTTGCCAGCTTGAAAAATCTTGTGGAGGCGGCAAAGGAACTGCGGAAGGAAGCATAAAAAGTGTTACAATAAAATTCGTTTATTATAGCTATGAAAGGGATCAGTGCAAATTGATTTTGCACCGGTCCTTTTTTCTTTTTTGAAAAAATCTTTTCAGAATCCCAACTATTTTGTATCATATTTCGTATATCTGAGTGAACGGAGATAAAGGCGGTGAACATGCATGCAGACAGACAACCAGTTAATCCGCAGAATTAAGAAAAAACAGGATAAAAAAGCGGCGGATGAACTGATCCGACGATACTACCGGGAAATCTATGCATTTACCTACCGGCAGACCGGAGAGCGGGAACTTGCGCTTGATCTGACACAGGAAATTTTTATCACTGTTTTGCAGGGAATTTATGCGTTTGATGAGAAAAAGGCGGGCTTCCGCACCTGGGCATACCGTGTGGCAGCCAACAGGATCACGGATTATTATCGCAGCAAAAGTTATAAAAAGGAAAAACTGCAGCAGTCTCTGCAATGGGAAACAGAGGAGGAAGAAACCGTGCGTGATCTGGCGGAGCATATGGTGCAAAAAGAGCAGATTCGCCGGATCATGGACATTGTCGTTTCCTACGAGTGCGAATGGATTCGCATTTTTCAGAAAAAGTGCTTTGAGGAGAAGACATTTGCGCAGATTGCAGAGGAGATGGATCTTGCGGAGAGTACCGTAAAGACCCGATTTTACCAGATGTTAAAAAGGATTCGGCGGGAGGTGCAAAGATGAAGGAAAAAGCGACGCGGATGGAAAAAGAATGGAAGAAAGGACAGAAGATACCACTGCTTTCGGTAGAATTCCCGGAGGATGATGTTATACAGGGGGAATGTCGCGCGATTGTGGAAAAAGCAATACCAAAACGGCAGAGTCTGTGGGAAAGAATCAAAGAAATTTACTGGGGGCCGGGCATTGGTGCCATATTTTATCAGAGCGGAAGTATCTGGCTTATCGTTGCCTGCCTGTATCTGGGAATCGGATGGCTCGGACAGTCATATGCAAAGCAGCCCGAAACGCAGATGATAATCGTGTTTTTAGGATTTCCGGTCTGTTTTCTGGTGTTTGCGGCGCTGGCGTGGTGGCTGGATGCGCAGAACCATATGCAGGAGCTGATCGGCTCGTTTCATTATTCCCAGAGCTATCTGTCAGGACTTCGCATGCTGTATGCAGGCGTGATCATGATACTGGTCAATGTGGCCGGAGCAGCTTTATTTACAGATATTTCGGGAAAAGCGTTTGTGAGTATGGTTCTGGTGGGAAGCAGCAGTGTGTTTTTGTTTGCCTCGGTCTGTGTATATGCCTGCCACAAAGGTGCGGGTGGTCTGTTTTATGCAGGTCTGATCGCAGTCTGGGCGTGTGTGTGCGTGATTGCAAGGTTTGCGGGAACTGGCGTGCAGATGTTCCTTTTTACATCGGTTCCGCTGGTGGTGCACGGCGCGGTCACTGCCGCAAGTTTTGGCTTTTTGTTCGTATCAATAGGAAAGGTGGAGAAAAAAGATGCTTACTCTTTCGCATGTTAGCAAAAGTTACGGAAAATTTCCCGCGGTGGAAGACATCAGTCTTGAGATGGAGCATGGGCTTTACGGAATGCTTGCCCCAAACGGTGCGGGAAAGACAACTCTCATAAAAATGATTGCAACCCTGCTGGTTCCTACACAGGGAGAAATTTTATGGGATGGGATTCCCATTGCAAAACTCGGGGAAAAATACCGGGATCTGCTGGGGTATCTGCCACAGCAGTTTGGATATTACAAAAACAACACGCCCGTGCAGTATCTGGATTATCTGGCAGCGCTTAAAAATATGTCAAAGCAGACCGCAAAAGAAAAGATAGAACAATTGCTTGAACTGGTCGGACTTTCCGATGTGGCAGATAAAAAAATGAAAAAATTTTCCGGAGGAATGATCCAGCGGGTGGGAATTGCACAGGCAATGTTAAATGATCCGAAAATCCTGATACTGGATGAACCGACTGCGGGACTTGATCCAAAGGAGCGGGCGCGCTTCCGCAATATCCTGTCCACTTTGTCAAAGGACCGGATCGTCATTCTTTCCACGCATATTGTGTCGGATATCGAGTCGATTGCCAATCAGGTGATTCTGTTAAAAGACCGTAAACTATACCGGATGGACACGGTTTCCAATATTTGTAAAACGCTTGAAGGCAGAGTATATGAGCGCGTGATGGAAGACCGTGTTTTTGATACATTTCAAGACACACATCTGATTCTATCCGTGCGGCAGGAGCAGGAACACATGCAGGTGCGTTATTACAGCAGCAGGCCGGAGGAAAACAGCAGGAGTTGTACGCCGAATCTGGAAGATGTATTTCTGGTCACATATCAGGAGGAACCGGCATGAAAATATTGATAAAAGAATGTAAAAAAATCATGGATATCCGGGTATTGCTTGTTATAGCAGTATTTACGGTGCTGTTTTATCATTTGTTTCTGGAAGTGACGATTTATCCGGTGGGAGGACAGACAACAGATTCCCAGTATGATATGCCGTTTTACGCCGAACTGATAGAAAGCTTGGGAACTTCGCTGCCGCGTGAGGACTGGTCAAAGCTGGATGAAAAAAGAAAAGAACTAGAAGAGGCATACAGCCGGATCATTGCGGCTGATCCGGTTCTTGCAGATGCGGGAATTACGAATTATCAGAAATTTTCAAAGACACAGGAAACATTTTTTGATAAGGATACCTTAACCGATAAGGAAAAGAAAATCGATCAGGAACTGTCGCGTCTGGTCTTTGAGGATTCGGAAGGGTCAAAACTGTTTTTTGAACTTCAGGTGCTCGATCGGCTGGATGAATACAAAAATTTACAGAACAAAGATAGCATCTCTCTAATGCCGAGTGGAATTTTTTATATTGTAGAAAAAGATATGAGAATGATGGGAATTCTGCTTCTGATTTGTTTTGCAATCCTTGCGCTGCCGTATCTGATACGGGAACGGTTATGTCATGTACTGCCGTTGTATGCAACAACCGCTACCGGTCGGAAGATTTTTGACAGGCAGTTTCAGGCGCTTATGGTCTGCTGTGGTTTTGTGGGAATCGTACAATTTGGTATTTATGTACTGGTTTATGTCATAAAAGGACTGGCGGTATTCTGGAAAGGCGATTGTATCAACGATACGGGACTGCAGTTGTGGTGTAAAAATCTGCCATTTGGTTTCTATATGCTGCTTCACATGCTGCTGGTTTTTGTGTTTGTGCTGGCTGCGGTTGTTTTGATTTACCTGATCGGAAGAACGGCAGGCAACTACATTGCGGGAATTGCACTTACCATTCCGGCATGCATAGGGAGTGGTTTTTTGCTGACACACATTTTTGTACATCTGTTTCAGAAGCCGATGGATGAACATAGCCTGCCTTATTCGGAAGTGCTTTGGATTTTTGGGTGGATTTTGGTATGCGCGTGTGTGCTGTGGTGGAAAATGCACAGGGATCATTACAGAGATCTCTCTCGATAGATGATGGCAAAAAGGTTTTCGCAGTCACATAATATCAAAGGAGGTAAGGGATGCGACTTTTGCAAAAAGAGTGTGGAAAATGTCTGCGGCATCCGTTTCTTTGGATTGTCTGTATCGCATTCGGACTGTTTCAGTTTTTGAGTATCTATACCTATGTGGGAAATGCCGGCATGGAAAAGGAACTGCGGCAGATGCATGTGGCTGTGACGGATGCGCAGGCTGCAGGCCCGGAGTTTGAAAGCGCTTATGCGGACTATAAAAAGACCTGTGGCGGAATGTACGACACACTGGATATGCGCAAGATTCTGGAACAGAAGGAAAAAAAGTGTGGATATGAACCGCAGGGAGCCTGGGGAACGTGGATTGTGCGCAATTATGACAGGTTGCAGAAGCGGGTGGAACAGATCAGAAAAACAGGGGAAGGCACGTATGACTTTTATCCGGGAAACTGGTATGAACTGCACTCCACGTTGTATGGAAAACTGTGGAAGCATCTGATTTTGCAGACCGCGGTTCTGATGATTCTTTCGATGCTGTATCTGATGGATTATGAGCGGATATATAAAACGCAGGATCTGGTTTTGGTGACCACCACCGGAAAGAAAATTATGGAAAAGAAAATGTTTGCGGGAGCATTGTGCGGGCTGTTTTATGCAGGATTGCTTACAGCGTTTACCCTCCTGGTATTTTTTGCAGCGGTTCCGTTTCAGAACCTGTGGCATGTTCCGGTGGCGGCATGTATGGTTGCGGAGCCGCGGCTGCAGATGATGTATCCGTTTGTCACGTTCTGGCGGCTGGAGCAGTGGCGTTATCTTTTGCTTGCGCTGGTGGTACTTGTGGGACTGCTTGGGATCGTTGCGGTTGTTACCGCCGCAGTGCAGTTGTTTTTACAGAACAGTTATTTTTCGTTTGCGGTACTTAGTCTTCTTTTTATGGGGGCATATCTGCTTGCCTATGTGCAGATGGGAAATGTGTGGGATCTTATCCGGGAATTATTTAATCCCACAGTATTGTATGTAACTAGCGGAGGCTGGTTTATGGAAAATGATCTGTGCCTGTCGTTTGCAGGAAATGAATTTGCCGTGTTATTCTGCAGTGGAACGGCTGCGGTCTGCGCGATGGCTGCGGGAAAACGAAGATACCACCGGCTGGAAGTCTGATTGCCGGCTGGACTTTTCCGCCTGTTTCCCTTATTATGATAAGCAGAATGTTGAAAAACAGAGGAAAAGGCAGTATGAATGAGACAATTTTACTGATCGAGGATAACGAGTCAATCATCATGGGGTTAGAATATCTTCTGACAGAAGAACAATATACGTTTTTAGCGGCAAAAACCAAGAAAGAAGCACAGGATCTTCTTGCCGGCAGGCAGGTGGATCTTGTGCTTCTTGACGTTTCCCTTCCGGATGGAAACGGATTTGATCTGTGCAGGAAAATTAAGGAACATGACATTGCACCGGTCATTTTTCTGACGGCAAAGGATGAGGAAAAAGATGTGGTGCTCGGATTTGATCTCGGGGCGGATGATTATGTGATCAAGCCGTTTCGAAACCGGGAACTGGTGTCGCGCATCCGCAATGTGCTGCGCCGGACCGAAAAAATCTGGCGGCTGACCTGTGGGACTATTGCGGTGGAACCGGACACGGGCAAAGTCTATCGGGAAGGGGAACCGATTGCGGTGACAAAGCTGGAATACAAAATCCTTATGACTTTATTTTCCAATCCGCATAAAATTTTTACGCGCGAGGAAATTTTAAACGGAATCTGGGATATGGCAGGAAATTTTGTCAATGACAATACGTTGACCGTTACGATGAAACGTCTGCGCGAAAAACTGGGTGACAAAGAGGGGAATGTGATTGTCACGGTGCGCGGGATCGGGTATCGGCTGAATCTGTAGGAGAACAGGATGGAATACGAAAACAAAGAAGCAAAAAAATTATTCCGGTGGTTTCTATTATACAGTGTTATAATTTTACTTCTTACAGGAACCGTGACCACGTTGGTGGTTCGCAACTACAGGGCGCGGGAAAATGAGACAGTAACTGCAATGCTTGGCATCGTACTGAAAAACGATGGCATTGACACAGAGGAATCCAGACAGGAAAAAATATCAGAGTGCATGCACATTTTAGAGCACCCGCATGCATATCAGAAATCCCATCCGAAAGAAATAAAAGAAGCAGAAAAAATCCTGCAAAGTTATGGCATATCAGAGGCGGAACAGGTGATCGCCGGAACAAAAACCATGGAACGCAGGATTCTTTTGGGGACGCTTGGCGGTGTGCTGCTGGCGGAACTTGCAGCCGGAGGTCTGTTTTTCATTTATCAGAAACGGCGGAGCCGTAAACTTGCGGAACTGTCGGATTACATGGAAGAAATCGTCCGCGGTCATTATGATCTGGCACTGGCTGACAACACGGAGGATGAATTAAGCCATCTGAAAAACCAGCTTTACAAGATCACGCTGTTTCTAAAAGAAGAGTCCGACCACGCAAAAGAGAAAAAGACCGCGCTTGCAGAATCGGTTGCGGACATTTCCCACCAGTTGAAAACACCGCTTACTTCAGCATCCATTCTGCTGGATAACCTCAATGAAAACGAGCAGATGCCGCCGGAAACCCGCAGGCGTTTTCTGCGCGAAGTCTCCCGGCAGATTTATTCCATGAACTGGATGATTGTAGCCATGTTAAAATTGTCCCGGCTGGATGCGGGAATGGTTGCACTGAAAAAAGAGCCATTTACCGTCAACCGGATGCTTACGGAGGCAATCGATCATCTGGAAATTTTTGCGGAACTGAAAGGCGTAGAAATCTGTGTTTGCGGTATGGAACCGCAGGTGCAGCGGGTGGGTGATTCGGACTGGAACCGCGAAGCGGTACAAAATATTCTGAAAAATGCCATTGAGCACAGCAAAGAGGGCGAAACCGTGACGGTAACGCTTTCGGATAATGCCGTTTATACGTCTGTCTCCATAGCAAATCCGGGGGCACCGATCGCAAAAGAAAAGATAAAGAAAATTTTTGAACGCTATTACAGTGCCGCAAACGATGGAAGCAGCAATATCGGAATCGGGCTGCCCCTTGCAAAAGCCATTCTTGAAAAACAAAATGCGTATCTGAGTGTTGAGTCCGAAAACGGATACAATGTTTTTCTCATAAAATACTTAAAATAACCTGACAAATTTCAAAAATGTCACGGAGATGTCACCTGCCATGCGTAAGATGAAACCTGTAAAGGAGGAAAGAACACAATGGAAATTTTAAGAGCAGAACATCTTACGAAGATCTATGGCAAAGGCAATACAAGAGTGACTGCCGTCAATGATCTGTCTCTTTCCGTCACACAGGGCGAATTTGTGGCAGTTGTCGGCAGTTCCGGCAGCGGAAAATCGACACTGCTTCATATGTTAGGCGGCGTGGATCAGCCAACGGAGGGGAAAGTCTGGATACAGGGAGAAGACATCTACACACTGAGCACGGAAAAACTGGCAATTTTCCGGCGCAGGCAGATCGGTCTGATCTATCAGTTTTTCAACCTGATCCCGACATTAAATGTGGAGGAAAACATTACACTGCCGTGTGAACTTGACGGGCAGACGGTGGATAAAAAGCGTCTGGATCAGCTGATTGATGAGCTGGGACTTACCGGAAGAAAAACGCATCTTCCGGAAGAACTTTCCGGCGGACAGCAGCAGCGCGTATCCATCGGGCGGGCACTGATCAACCGTCCGGCAATCGTTCTGGCAGATGAACCAACCGGAAATCTGGATAAAAAGAACAGTGACGAGATCGTCGAGCTGCTGCGCAGGGCAAATCAGGAATACAGACAGACCATCATCATGATCACACATAATCTGGAGATTGCAAAGACCGCCGACCGTGTGATTGCCATTGAAGATGGAAAAATCATAAGGGAGGGATAGACATGGTTACTTCCATTATGAAAAAACTGACAATCCGTGAGCGAAAGAAAAACAGACGGCAGACCATTGCCGTGTGGATCACAACCTGCATTGCCACGGCGTTGTTTGCCGCAGTTTTTTCCTTTGCTTCGTCCTGTCAGGCAGGACTGATCGAATATGCAAAGGATTTAAGCGGAGATTATGACTATGTATTTTACGATGTGCCGCGTGAGGAGGCGGATCACATTGTAAATAACCGCAAGGTCGCGACCGCATACCAGAGTGTCGGGCTGGGGTATGCAAAGCTTTCCGGCAGTAAAAATCCCGATAAACCGTATGTATATCTGACCGCAATGGACAATCGGGCAATGCAGAAAAATGCCCTGCATCTGATCAAGGGACGTATGCCGGAAAACGATCATGAGATTTTGCTTTCCCGGCATATGATGACGAACGGTGGTGTGGAATATCGTGTGGGTGATACGATCACACTGGACATTTCCGAACGAGAAGATAAGAACGGGAATGTGCTGACACAGTCGAGCGGTTACCGAACAGGAGAAAAACTGAAAAAGAAATTTACGGCATCTTTTCAGGTGGTTGGCATTGTGCAGCGTCCGAACTTTGGATTTGAGGAGTGGACAGCGCCGGGCTACAGTGTAATTACATATCTGAATCCAAAGGGAGATAATATCCCGGCAAAGTATATGCAGCGCACGGATATTTACTGCAAGTACACGAAAGCAGGGCTGCGTGACCGGGCACAGACAACAGCGGATATTGTGGGTGTTACACTTACCTCCGGTGTGCAGAAACTTCCGTTTGTCAAAGATGAACGCATCACAAACCGCCAGATCAATGATCTGATGGAGCAGTCTCCGTACCGGTTTTATGAAAACTGGGGGCTGATAAGGTTTGAGCGCATGGATATCGGCCAGTCGGCGTATCATATTCTCTATCTTGCAGTTGCGGTCACGACGGTTATCATTCTGGCAGCGGCGGTAAGCTGCATTGGCAGCAGTTTTGCCATTTCCATGGAGGAAAAGCGAAAGAGTTACGGAATGCTTGCATCGGTCGGCGCCACACCGCGGCAGATTCGGCAAAGCGTGTATTACGAGGCATTTTTGACGGGGCGCACCGCAATTCCTCTGGGAACTGTGCTGGGACTGCTGCTTTCGACAGGTGGGATTTATGCCATCAAAGCGCTGTTGGATGGGCAGAATACCGTACAGTATCTGCATGTTCATGTGGCATGGCAGATGCTTATCGCCGGTATCTTACTTTCGGCTGTCACCCTTGTTCTTTCCGCGCGCCGTCCGGCAAAACAGGCAGCAAAAACTTCTCCGGTTGCGGCAATGCGCGGACAGGCAAAGAAAAACCGCCGGGCAAAAAAACGGACGATCACGGCTGCAATCGCAGGATGTACGGCGCTTTTTATTCTGGTATCCTATTTTATGGGAGTACAGACGATTTCGGTAGGACAAAGCAACCATATGTTTGACGATCATGCCAATGTTTCGGTGGATGTGCAGGGAAGTTGGGAGGCAAACCGTTCTGCAATTTTGCAGAGCACAAAGGAAAAAGGCGTCACGGAAGCGGCAGTCCTGCGGACGGCGGCATATATCGTGAATACGAAAGAGGTACCGTATACACAGGCGCATATCAGACGAAATGGAGCGCCGGATCTTAAACATGAGACGACAGCAGTGATTCAGGTACTGGCAGTCGGAGAAACGGCGTACCGCAATTACCTGAAAGAACTGGGACTTTCCTATGAAAAGGCAAAAGATTGTGCGATATTTTACAATGCGTATGCCGGGTACTGGGACGGAAAGGAAACCACATGGAAGGTGACAGATTACAAAACAGGCGACTGGATCAGGGGGCAGTTCTGCCACGAAGAACAGATGGAGGAAACGCCGGATATGACCGATCAGGTACAGATTGCAGCAGTCACAACCAGGCGGCCGTTTGGTGTCGATAAGTCGCAGGGCTATACAGACTCCGGAACCATCATTGTCAGTGATGCATGGCTTGATGCCCACGATCCGCAGGGCGGTGCAAAAATTACCGTAAAATACGCCAGTACCGATCCGGGAACGCTCACACAGGCACTGGAAAAAACCTATGATTTTTATCCGGAGGAAATCCGAAACCGCGATCTGCAGAATCGGGAAAACGATATGCTGTTGTTTGTATATGGAATTGCACTCTATGGATTTTTGCTTGCAGTGCTTTTAATCGGTGTGACGAACATCTGTAATACGGTGCTGACGGATCTGTGGCAGCGGAGACGGGAATTTGTCATTCTGCGCTCGGTCGGCATGACACCAAAGCAGGAGAAACAGATGCTTGTAAAAGAATTTTTCGGATATGGAAGCAAAGGCATTGTCACAGGACTTGTCATCGGAGGCGGTGCGTCTGCATTGTATTACAGGATCTTTGCCTCTGGTGTGCAGGGCGCGTTATGGTTTTGTGTTGCGGCAGCTGTAGTGATCATTGTTGGACTTCTGTTGCTGTTTGCCGGCATGATAAGGTATGCAGCAAAATCCGGTCATTTTTGATCGTTTGTTCGCCAGCTGATTGTGCACCATGCGAACGATTCTCAAGGTGTGAACATGTATCAATGAAAACAGAAGAGCCATCCCTGGGTGATATACCGGGATGGCTCCATTTTTATTTATCAAGATAGTGATCTTTACAGGAATAAATTTCAACGACGTTGTCATCAAGGAGTTTGTAGATCAGGCGATCTTTGTCGTTGATCCTTCTGGAATAATAGCCAGAGAGATTTCCTTTTAAAAGTTCAGGTTTTCCTTCACCTGTGAGTGCTCCATTTCTCATAATATCAGAAATTAATTTGTTGATTTTCTTTAATGTCTTTTA
>ERZ808270.103-NODE-103-length-53750-cov-3.955191_pt1 | contig 53750 bp, 45 predicted proteins | sample MGYA00521082_ERZ808270 | MGnify/ENA primary metagenome ERZ808270 (study PRJEB31516, sample SAMN03275594) | gut metagenome | biome: mammalia-associated habitat; material: feces | host: Papio cynocephalus | place: Kenya | collected 2012-07-27 ... | reverse complement strand
TCGGTGTGGCAGTAAATGTCTTTGTACAAACGTTGAAAGACGTAGTATAAATCGCGGGTGGAATGGATCATTCGCGTTCTTACCGAGCTTAAAGCAATTAGTTCGCCGATCTGACGGATATTCTGTTCGGTGATGACGGTGTCATCGCTGAAACGGTATGTTTTCTTTTGTTGCATCATAGCGGGTTTTTCTCCTTGATTTTGTTTTATTTTGCCTTTTCGGCAACCGAAAACAAGCACGGAGAAAATTTTTTTGCAGGCTTTTTGCGGTAAGGCAAGCACGGAAGTCAACGAAACAGCCGAAAAATTAACGCATAAAAATAAAGCCGACTTCAACTTAGAATTGAAATCGACTTTATTGTTTTACAAATTTTACGCGTTAATTTTTGCCGTTGACTTTCGTTTTTCTCTGTGCTACCACCAACCAACCGAAAAGGCAAAAATATTTTTCGGAGAAAAAGAAAAATTATCATTGAAAAGCGTTGAGAAGAAAATTCACCAAAATTTCACAATTATTTTTAATAAAAGAACGAGATACCTTCGATTTGAAAGTATCTCGTAAATTCTGAAAGATGAAAATTCGGGCAAAAAAGCCTGAAATATCATTTAAATGTATGAAAAAACTATCCGAACCTCTTGATTTCCGTCAAAAAAGTTCGGATAGTCCCACTTTGGTGGAGCTAAGGGGAGTCGAACCCCTGACCTTTTGAATGCCATTCAAACGCGCTACCAACTGCGCTATAACCCCGAATTGCTTTTATATAATAACATAATTATTCGTTTGTTGTCAAGCGTTTTTGCAAGGAGAATATTTATTTTTGCGTGAAAAATCCGGAGACTGGCGGAAAAGTCCGTTGGTCTCCGGATGCTTGTTTTTTCGGGTATGTAATTATGCTACTTTTTGTATTCGCGCATTAAGGCTTCGAATGCGGGCAAAGAATTTTTTACGCGGGAATGGGGCACGCAATAGGAAATTCTTACGTAGCCGGGATAATAAAAATCGTCGCTGGGCACCAGAATCAGTTCGTGCTTTTTCGCTTGTTCGCAAAATTTTGCCGCGTCTGGTTCGAGGGCTTTCATAAACAGATAAAACGCGCCTTCCGGGCGGCAGCATTCGTACCCGTAAGAAGTCAGGGAGCTATATAACAAATCCCGGTTGTTTTCGTAAAAGCTCATATCGGAAGCCGTGCCGAGACAATTTGCTATCGTGTATTGAAGAAGCGACGGCGCGCAGACGTAGCCGTGCTGCCTGCCGGCGCCGCATACAGCGTCGAAAATATCCCGCGCGTGTTCGGCTTCGGGCGATATGCTTACATACCCGATGCGTTCGCCCGGAAGCGTGAGAGATTTGCTGAACGAATAGCAGACAATCGTATTTTTGTAATAAAGCGGGGCATAGGGCACCGAAACGCCGGCAAAAACGATTTCGCGATAAGGTTCGTCCGCGAGAAGGTATACGGGCGCGCCGTATTTTTCTTCGTGAGCGGAAAGCAATTCGCTTAATTTTTCAAGCTCTTTTCCGGAAATTACTTTGCCTGTTGGGTTGTTCGGCGAATTGATAATCACCACTTTCGTTTTGGGTGTCAGCGCGCGGGAAAGCGCTTCGAAATCAATCGAAAAATCGGTCGCTTTGCATTTCACGCTGACCATTTTTCCGCCTGCGCCTTCGATAAATACTTTGTATTCGGGAAAAAACGGCGCGAATACGATCGCCTCGTCGCCGTCGTTGAGCAGCGCGGAAAGGGTTACGGCAAGCCCTGCCGAAGCGCCGCAGGTAACGTAAATCAAATCTTTGGAAGCGGGCGCGTGAAAAGTATTTTGAATATAGTCCGCGATTTTTTCTCTGACGCCCGGTGCTCCTTGCGCCGAAGTATAGGCGTGCAGACGTTCGGGCGGGGTGTTTTTCAGAAGTGCAAGCATTTCTTCGGTAATCGCGGCGGGGGTAGGCGCGCTGGGATTTCCGATTGAAAAATCGAAAACGTTTTCTTCGCCGATTTCCGCGCGGCGCTTGTTTGCGTATTCGAACAGCTCGCGGATCACGGATCTGTGCGCGCCGAGACGTTTCATTTTTTCGTTGACATAATTTTCCATAAAAAACCTCCTGTAAATCAAATGCGACGATGCGCATGGATATTCTTAAAAATGTGTTGCTTCTGAGCCGATTTTCATGAATTCGTTTTTAAAAAACGCAAATGTTTTCATGCGTTTGTTTTACGGCAGCAGTTCCGCGATTTCGTAAATCAGCCGTTCCGATTTTTCCCAGCCGAGACAGGGATCCGTGATCGATTTTCCGTAAACGCTTTCCGTGATTTTCTGACAGCCGTCCTGCAAATAGCTTTCAATCATCACGCCTTTTACAAGCCTTGCCACGCCCGCGTTGTGCTTCATGCTGTGCAGAATTTCTTTCGCGATGCGCGGCTGTTCTTCGTAACGCTTTCCCGAATTCGAATGGTTGGCGTCTACGATAACGGCGGGGTTCCGAAGTCCGCTGTTTTCGTATAATTCGCTTAGTCCCGCAAGATCTTCGTAATGATAGTTTGGCAGGTTTGTGCCGAAGCGGTTGACCGAACCGCGCAGAATCGCGTGTGCAAGCGGGTTGCCCGTACTTTGTACTTCAAAGCCGCCGTAACTGAAATCGTGCGGGTTCTGCGCCGCCGTAACGGCGTTTAACATTACCGATAAATCTCCGCTCGTCGGGTTTTTGAAGCCGACGGGCACGTCGAGTCCGCTGGCGGTTAAACGGTGCTGTTGATTTTCCACCGAGCGCGCTCCCACCGCCACGTACGATAAAATATCGGCGAGATAACGATGATTTTCGGGGTAAAGCATTTCGTCCGCGCCCGAAAATCCCGTTTCTTCCAGACATCTGATATGCAAACGTCGTATAGAAATAAGTCCGCGGAACATATCCGGCGCGCGGTGCGGATCGCTCTGATGCAGCATGCCTTTATAGCCCGCGCCCGTCGTTCTCGGCTTGTTAGTGTAAATCCGCGGCACAAGAATCAGTTTATCTCTTACTTTTTCCTGCACGGCGCGGAGGCGGGTTGCGTATTCGAGTACCGCGTCCTCGCGGTCGGCGGAACACGGACCGATAATCAGCAGAAACTTGTTGTTTTTTCCTTCGAGTACGCCGCGGATTTCCTCGTCGTTCGCGTTTTTACGCGAAGCGAGCTCCGCCGAAAGGGGATACATTTTTATCACGTCTTGCGGGGCGGGAAGTCGTCGTTTGAAAAGCATATTCATGGTTCGTGTTTCTCCTTGTCTTCATCCTGTTCCGTTTTATCGAACAGCGCGCGCCGCGCCGACGAAAGCCTCATTGCGTTTTTCAAGCCCGTTTCGTCGTCTGTTTCGATAAAACGCGCGATTTCGGAAAATTTTTCCGAAAACAGTTTCATCTGCGCCAGAAGCTCGTCTTTATTTTCGAAAAACAGTTCGCTCCAGAGCGTTTCGTTGATTTTTGCGATACGCGTTAAATCACGGAAGGAATCTCCCGTATAATCCGCAAGGTCCGCGGGATCTTTGCATGCCATCAATGCCATGGCGAGGCAATGGGTAAGCTGCGAAACAAAGCCGATCATTTCATCGTGTTTTTCGGGCGATAACAGCGATATCCGCCTTGCCCCGATAGCGTTGCCGAGCGCGGCGCACGTTTCAATCGCCTTTTCCGTATTTTTCGCCGTGGGGGTAACGATATAATTTCCGCCTTCGAAAATACGTCGGTCGGCATGGCGGACGCCGCTTTCTTCTTTGCCTCGCATCGGATGCGCGCCGATAAATTCAAGGTCGGGGCGCAGCATGTTCTGTATCGCGTATACCGTGGCGCGTTTTACGCCACTAACGTCGGTAAGCAGCGTGCCTTCGGCAATAAATTTCTGATTTTCCCGTATCCAGCCGAGCATGGCGGTTGGGTAAAGGGCGAACACGATTAAATGATACTTTTTTATAAAATCTTCGTCCGCAAAAGTTCTTCCGTCCCGTATCCAGCCGCGTTGCTTCGCATAAGATAACGCGGTTTCGTCGGTATCGACGGCGCCCGTTTTGTAGCCGCCGGCACTTAAAGCGTCGGCGTAGCTTCCGCCGATCATGCCCAGCCCGACGATTAAAATTTTTGTGTTTTTTGTTAAAAAGGCTTCGTTCGGATTTTTCATGGCGCGCTCCTTTTTACTCGTAAAGGCGAAGAGAAACGCCGAGGGAAGAGAGAACGGAGAAAAAATCGGGATAGCTTTTCCGTACGGCTTCCGCGCCGGAAATCGTTCCGCCTGTTATGGTGCATAACAGCGAAAGCGCCATTGCAATCCGGTGGTCGCCGTGCGAGAAGAGAACGGATTCGGGGGCATGCAAGCCGCAAGGCGGGGGAAGAACGGTTACATTGTTTTCCTCCACGGTTACAACCGCGCCGAACTTTGCCAGTTCTTCGCGCATGGCTTCCGCGCGGTCGCTTTCCTTGATTTTTAACCGGCGCGTGCCCGAAAAACGCGCGCCGTGTTTTGCCGCGGCTACGGCAAAGAGTACGGGCGCCAGATCTGGACAATTTTTTAAATCCGCCTCGGTAAAGCCCGCCGAAAGTTGTTTAAAAAGCGCATCGCAGATTTTATCGCCCTGCAAACTGTTTTTGTTCAGCCCGGTTACGATTACGTTGCCGCCGAGCGTATTGAGCGCTTTTAAAAACGCGGCGTTGGATTCGTCGCCTTCCGTGCGGAAATTTCCCGAAGAAAAATGCTGATTTCCCGCGATAAACCAAGTATTATCCGCAGTTTTTTCAATGTGAACGCCGAATTTTTTAAGAACGTCCGTCGTAACGGCGATATAACTTTCGCTTTCCGTGGGAGGGAGAATTTCCAGTTCGCTGTTTTCCCGCAAAAGGGGCAGGGAGAATAAAAGTCCCGTGGCGAACTGACTGCTGACGTTGCCGCGAATCGTATATTTTCCGGGGAGAATCGTTCCCGAAACGGTAATCGCGCCGTTGCCGTTTTCAATGCTTTTTGTAAAAGAGGCTGCGTTTTCAAGCGCCTCTTCGTATACGCCGATTCCGCGTTCCGCAAGCCGAGGGGAACAGCGAAAAATCGCCTTGCCCGAAGCGGCGGCATCCGCGCGGGAATTTTCGGAAAGCGCGCATAAAACGAGGGGAAGGAAAAAGCGCAGTGTGCTGCCGCTTTCGCGACAGAAAAATTCGCCGCCGAGCCGAAGTTTTCCGCCGGTACCGCATATGCGGACGGTTTGCGGAAGAGGCGTTTCCGTACAGGATACGGTTGCACCGAGCGTTTGCGCACAGTCGATCGTGGCGCGGATATCGTCGGATAAACAAACGTTTTCAATCGTGCTTGTTCCGCGGGAAAGCGCCGCGCCGATCAGCAACCGGTGCGCATAGCTTTTCGACGGCGGTGCCGATACGGTGCCGTTCGCCGTGCTTTTTCCGATAACAACGTTCATAAATTCAGCCTCGTGTTTTTGCCGTTTCAATCAGAACATCCAACGCTTCCGTATAGCCCGCAAGTCCTTTCCCTGCGATGGTTGTAACGCATACGGGGCGGATGTAGCTGACTTTCCTGAAATCTTCGCGGGCGGTTATATCCGAAATATGCACTTCCGCGGCGGGAATATTTACGGCTTTCAGGGCGTCCGCCAGCGCTATGCTTGTGTGCGTGTAGCCGCCGGGGTTGAGGACGATTCCGTCGTAACGTTTGAAATATGCGCGCTGAATTTCGTCGATCAGGGTACCTTCGTGGTTACTCTGGCGGAAAATCACCTTGATTTTATGGCTTTTGGCATAGTCTTTCAGTGTTTTTATCAGCTGTTTGTACGTGGTATTGCCGTATATTTCGGGTTCGCGTATTCCAAGCAGATTCAGATTCGCTCCGTTGAGCACCAAAAATTTTTTCATAGCGTTCGCCTCGTCGGGTGTTATAATAAGTTTAAAATGTGTTCCGCGGCGGTTTCCGCTTTGCCGTTGTTTGCTATGCGTTCGTCTGCGGCGGGAAGATAGAGAGGCAGACGTTTTTCGTACATTGCCGCAAGTGCCGCGTAAGAGGAAGAAAGAGGGCGATCGGCGCCGACGGAAAGTTCTGAAAGCGGTCTGTCAAGGAAAAACAGTTTGCCGTTTTTCTTTAAAAGCCGTACGTTTTCCGCGTTCAGAACGGTTCCGCCGCCCGTGGCGATGATACAGCCAGTCTTTCCCGAAAGGTCGCGCACCGTTTTATCTTCTGCCGTACGAAACGCTTTTTCGCCGCCCTGCAGAAAAAATTCACGGACGGGTTTTCCTTCGCGCTTTTCCGTAAGCACGTCGGTATCGTACAGTGTTCTGCCCGTTTTTTTTGCAAGCAGCGCGCCGACGGTGCTTTTTCCGCAGTCGGGCATGCCGATTAAAACAATATTCTGTTTCGATTGCAGCGTTTTCCGATAAACGGTTTCGCACAATTCTTCCGTTTCCGCGTCCGTAAGCGAAACGCCGCGCATGATGGCGGAAGCCTTTACCGCCTGCGCCGCCAGCATATACAGTCCGTTTGCGGCGGGTACGCCGAGAAGGTGCGCTTTTTCCGTAAAGTCGGTGCGCAAAGGGTTGTATATTACGTCGATTACGCCGCAAAGACGGGGAAACAGCGCCGGGTCGACGGGCATTTCGTTCGGGTGCGGATACATTCCCACGGGGGTTGCGTTGAGCAGAAGTTCTGCGTTTGTATGCAGCGTTGCCGCTTCTTCGTAGGTGATTGTATCCGCCGTTTTTTCCCGCGATACCGTTATGATTTCTTTTGCGCCCATATCCGAAAGCACCGCGAAAAGCGTTTTTCTTGTGCCGCCGGAGCCGAGTATCAGCGCTTTTTTGCCTTTCACCTGCACGTTTGCGCGTTCGATCAGTCGTTTCGCGCCGTAATAATCGGTGTTATAGCCGTAAAGTTTTCCGTTTCTGTTCACGATGAGATTCACCGCGCCGATTTTTTCCGCTTCGGGCGAAATTCCGCTTAAATAGGGCAATACCGCCTGTTTGTAGGGGATGGTAACGTTTACCGCCGAAAACGCCTTTTCCGTAAGAAAATCCTGCAGTTTTTCTTTCGGAATTTCGCGCAATTCGTAGGAATAGTCGCCGATGAGCGCGTGGATTTCCGCGGAAAAACTATGCGTTAATTTTTCGCCGATCAAGCCGTATTCCATTGCCGTACCTCCTGTAAAAGTTTGCTTGTTCAGAAGCGGAAATTTTTGTCCGCAAGCGCGTTGGTTCCGTATCGTGCCGAAATAAAATCGCACAGGACGATAGCCGTCGCGCTTTCGATGACGGGGCAGATTCTTCGCACGATGGCGGGGTCGTGCCTGCCTTTCAGCGTAAGTTCCGCGTTTTCTTCCGTGCAAAGATTTACCGTATGCTGCGGTTTTGCAACGGACGCCGTAGGTTTTACGGCGCAGGTAAATACAATCGGCATGCCGTTTGTGATGCCGCCGTTGATGCCGCCGCCGTTGTTTGTGCGGGTGAGGATTTTTTTGTTTTCCCCGACGTAAAATTCGTCATTTGCCTCGCTGCCGCGCATACGGGAAAGGGAAAAGCCGGCGCCGAATTCAATGCCTTTGACGCCGCCGAGCGAAAACATGGCGTGCGATAACATGCTTTCTACGCTGTCGAACCAAGGCTCGCCCAAGCCTGCGGGCAACCCGCAGATTGCCGTTTCGACGGTTCCGCCGATGCTGTCGTTATTTTTTGCCGCCGCGGCGATTTCGGCAAGCATTTTTTCTTGTTTGTTATCGTTCAAAACGGGGAAAGGCTTGCCTTTCGTTTTTTTGATTTCAGCCGTCGGGTCAAGGGAATATCGTTCGTCGGAGACGTTTCCGCACGATAAAATATGGCTGCCTATGATTACGCCTTTGTTTTCGAGCGCCTGCAGCAAAATGGCGCCTGCGGCGACAAGCGCCGCCGTTACCCGTCCCGAAAAATGTCCGCCGCCGCGGTAATCTTCGTACCCGCCGTATTTTATGCGAGCCGCATAATCCGCGTGCGAGGGGCGGGGCAGATTTCGTATCTGTTCGTAATCGCCGCTTCGTATATCTTCGTTGGGAACAATAACGGTAAGCGGGGCGCCCGTGGTAAATCCGTCCTTTACGCCGCTTAAAATGCGAAAATCGTCTTTTTCTTTCCTCGCCGTGTCGGAGGCAAGCTGCGGGCGGCGTAAAGTCAGCCGCTGCGCGATAAAGGCTTCGTCCGCGGGCAATCCCGCGGCGATTCCGTCCAGTACGGCGCCTACGGCGGCGCCGTGGCTTTCGCCGAACAGCGTGATGGTTACGTTTTGTCCGAAAGTGTTTTTCATTGTGCGGTTCCTCCGCAAAGAATTTGTTTGCTGCGTGCGGCGATTGTTTCCGCTTTTTCGCGCACGAAGCGATAGCTGCCGATTTCGTCGGTAAACGTTACGGAAATTTCGTCGCCTCCGACGGCTTTTTTATCGTGTTTTAAAAATCGCAGCATTTCCGCTTCCGAAAAATCGGCGCGTATCGGCAAATCGTACGCAATAAGCAGTTTTTCCAGCCGTGCCCGCACGGCGGGGGAGCACATCGGCAGCATGCCGAGCGCCACGCATTCGCCGTGTAAAAGTTTGCCTTTGTATTCGCTTTCCAGCGCGTGCCCCGCGGTGTGCCCGAAATTCAGTATTTTTCTCAGCCCTTTTTCGTCGGGATCGGCTTCTACCACGGCTTTTTTGATAAGGAGCGACCGAAAAACGATTTCGTCCGCGTATTCAAAAAAGCGTTCGGGATAGCCGTCGGCTGCGCGTTCTAACAGAGAAAACAGCTCTTTATCGCTTGTGGCTGCCATTTTAATGCTTTCCGCAATGCCCGCGCTCAGTTGTCTTTTCGGCAAAGTTTTTAAAACTTCGGTATCGATAACCACCTTGCAGGGGGGATAAAAGGCGCCGACGATGTTTTTGATTCCGCAGAAATCGACGGCGGTTTTTCCGCCCACGGAAGAATCTACCTGAGATAAAAACGTAGTGGGAAAGTTGTAAAACTCGATGCCGCGCATATACGTTGCCGCCGCAAAGCCGCACAAATCGCCGATGACGCCGCCGCCCGCGGCAATCGCCTTGTCTCTTCGCGTGAATTCGTGTTCCGCCATCGTTTTCAAAAGAAACGCGTAATTTTCAAGGCTTTTGCTTTGTTCTCCCTGCGGCAGCGTAATGAAAACGGGCGAATCGAAGCGGGAGGCTATCGTTTTTATATAGCCTTCCGGAACGCCGTCGTCGGTTACGATCAGCGTTTTTCCGCCGCTCGGAATTCCGGAATACGTTTCGCTTTGTTCCGACGCGCCGCGGCGTATCAGTACGTTATAGCCGCCTGTCGGCGTTTTTACATAAAGCTCCATCTGAGTTTCTCCCGAAAGCGTTTACCTGTAAGTGCCTACCAATTTGAGTTTCGCGCATACGGCAGATAATTCCTGCATCATGGCTTTTCCGTTTTCCGAATTGATGTTGCCGTCCGCTTCCACGTAAAAATAGTAGTTCCAGATAAGTTCTTTCATCGGTCGGCTGGTGAGGGTACGCATATTGAAATCGTGCGCGCCGATGATATTCAGTGCCTGCGCCAGCGCGCCCGCTTCGTTTTTTGCCGTGAAAACAAGAATAAAATGCGAGCTTTCGTCCGGTTCCGACGGCGCGGGCAGGTGCTGCGCGCGGGAGAACACGGCAAAGCGCGTGGTGTTGTTTTTATCGGCGTTGATGCCGCGGACGGCAATTTCCAGCCCGAATTTTTCGGCTGCGTTTTCCGAAGCGACGGCGGCATAGGTATCGTCGCATTCTTCGGCAACGAATTTCGCGGCAAGCGCCGTGTTGGAATAATCCAGAGTTTTATAACCGTTTTTACGGATAAAATCTCCGCATTGTTCAAGCGCCTGCGGATGCGATACCACCGTTTTTATGTTTTCCGTTCTGCCGCCTTTTCTGATAAGAAGATTGTGCGTTACGTCCGTTTCGATGACGGCGTTCACGTACAGACTTCCGGAAAAGGCAAGGTCCATCACCACGCTTACGTCGCCCGCGTAACTGTTTTCAATCGGCAGCACCGCGCAATCGTAGGTTCCGTTTTCCACAAGCCGATAAGCTTCGGCAAAATCGCCGCAGGCAAAAAGGGTGGCGAAGGGGAACGCTTTTTTTGCCGCAAGGTACCCGAACGCGCCTTCCGCGCCGCAGTACGCAACTTTCAGCCCCGTTGTTTCGCGCGATTGCAAAGCTCTGGAAACGCTCATCACGGAAGTGATGAAGTTTACGTAATATTCGCGGATTCCGGGATCGGAAATATAGGCGGAATTTCGTGCGATAACGGCTGCTTCGCGCGATTTATCCAGCACGCCGATGCCGCGCGCGTTTTTGTACGCCGCGATTTCTTTCGCCGCGTTCATGCGTTTTTCGAAAAGGAATGCCATTTCCTTGTCGATTTCGTCGATGACGGCGCGGTTTTTCGTTAAAACGTTTTCTTTTTCCATAGGTGATTCCCTTTAAAGTATGTTCTTTAAAATAAAAAAATAAACGATTTCCGCCGAACCCGGAAACCGCCTGAATTTGCTTAAAATAAAGCCGTCAATGCCGTTTCGAAACGGAAAGCAGAGAATATACGGAAAAACCGCGGTACGTAAATCGTATCGCGCGCATATCCGCAGCTGTTTTTCTTCCTGTAAACATGGTTTCTTCTCCGCCGGATTTTCGTTGGTAGTATTTAAATTATAGTGGTTTTACGCTTGTTTGTCAAGCTTTTGAACGCGCGGTGGGGGATTTTTGCGGAAATTTACCGGAATCGGCGTAAAAAAGCTCCCGTTCCGCCGGTTTTATCGGCAAAACGGGAGGCAAATCATTCGGTAAAGATTCGGTTCAAACGTTATTTCGCGCTTTCGCCGCTGATGTCGTTCCACATGCTGTTGGCGCGGTCGTTGACTTCTTTTTCGAAGTATTCCATCACCACAAGACGTTCTTTCGTGCTTGCGTCGGGGAACTGCGCGAAGAGCTGGCGGTGCAGCTGTTCTTTATCGGTGGTAATCACATATTCTTCGGCGCTGCTTGCGGAGTCGGAGAAGAAATACGTCAGATCGTACGTCGCTTTGTCCTCGTCGGCAGCATTTTCCGCGGGAGCGTATTTATCGGCGATGTATTCAAGCATCGCCTCGCCCGCCACGCAGGGGGTGTAACCGATATAATCGCAGTTTCTCACGGCGTTTTCCGATTTTGAAATAAAGTTCACGAACATCGTCGCCGCGTCTGTCTGCGCGCCTTTCATCATCACCCAGCCGTCGAACCACAGGTTGGAAGAAAATTCGGGAATTATGTAATCGTAGTAAATCTCGTTTTCTTCGGCTTCGTCCATGATGTACACCGCGTCGCCGCTCCATTGATACGATACGTCGTATTCTCCCGCGATTACCGCTTCTTTCGCATCGTCGGTTTCGAAGCGTACGCCGCCGGTTTTCACCGCTTTCAGCAAATCTTTCACTGCGTTCATCGTTTCAGCGGAAGTATCGTTCATCATTTCCGCAAGAGTTTTCGTTTCGTCGGCGTTGTTTTCGTAATACATGCCGAGTCCCATAAAGTAGGAATCGCGCACGTTGTTTTTCGCCGTGGCTTTTTTGCCGTGATTTTTAACGACGTTCCAGGATTTTGCTTCTTCGGCGTATTCGGGGTTCACCACAAAACCGGTTGTGCCCCACATATATCCCGCCGCGTATTCGCTCCATTTCGAAACGCCGTCTTTCATTTTTCCGTTTTCGAACGTGGACTTGATGAAAGGGGATACGTTCTGCGCGTAATAATTCGTTTCTACGGACGCGTCGAAGAAAGACGCGGGGTATTTTTCCAGTTTGTCCTCCGATTGCAGTTTCATAATCATATATTCGGAAGGGCAGAGGAGATCGTACGTTTCGCCCAGCGTGATTTTGTTGTACATCGTTTCGTTATCGTCAAGCGGAACGTATTCCACCTTAATCGTTTTTCCGGTTTGTTCCTTATACCAGGTTTCGAAATCGTCGATCATGGAATTTCTTCCGTCCTCGCCTTCGTCGATGTATTCTTCCCAGCTCGCAACGCGCAGGGTAACGTCGGCTTTTTTGCAGGAGGCAAGCGCCGCCAGCGAACTTGCGGAAAGCGCGGAAACCAAAGCAAGAGAGATGAATTTTTTCATTGTTTTATACTCCTTTCGTAATAATATCGGATTTTTTGGATTTTTTCGCCGCCACGATGTTCGCGGTAACTACGGCGATGACGATCAGCGCAAATACAACCGCCGTGAACGGGCGGTAAGACGCTTTGATCAAAGGCGCTTTTTTGCCTTTTGTCAGCGAGTAAATATGCGTGCTGATGGTGTGGAAAGTATCGGGCTTCGTATACGCCGCCACAACGTAATCGTCGAGGGAAAGCGTAATCGCAAGCAGAAATCCGGAAATAATGCCCGGAAGAATCTGCGGTATAATTACCGAAAACAACGCTTTTCTCGGCGTTGCGCCCAAATCGAGCGCTGCTTCGTATAAGCTGTTATCCATCTGTTTCAGCTTCGGAACCACAGAAAGCACCACAAACGGGGTGCACAGCACCATCTGCCCCACAACGAGGGGAATATAGGTGGATTTATCGATATTGAGCGCCACCACCAGAAGCACGAACGAAATCGCCGTTACCACGTCGGCATTGATGACGGGAATGCGGTTTACGCCGGAAAGCACGGCGGAAGTTTTTTTCTTTGAATAGAAAATACCTATCGCGCCCGCCGTTCCGAGAAGCGTGGAAAGGGTGGCGACCACCGCCGCGAGAAGCAGCGTTTTTAACACCGTGGGCAGAGGATCGTTGGAAAAATTGAAGAAATATTGATAATGTTTCAGGGAAAAACCGGTCCAGGTTTTAATCGACGTGCTTTCGTTGAATGAATACACCGTTAAAAGCACGATGGGCGCGTAGATAAATGCCACGATTAAAAGGATAAAAATGATTTTAAAGATTTTTCCGATTGTATTTTTCGTTTTCATCTGCGTTCACCTCACCAAAGAGCCTTGCCTTTCGCTGCGCCGCTTTCTTCTTTGAACCCGCCCGTCAGCCAGGTGAAGAGGAACATTAAAACAAGCAATATAATCGCCGTTACGCTGCCGCGCCCCCAGCTGTCGTTTAAAAACGCGAAATCGATGAAGCCGCCGATGATCGTAACTTTGTTGTTCGTCATCCAGTTGGATACCACGTAGTTCGTCATCGAAGGGAGAAATACCATCGAAATTCCGCTTAAAATTCCGGGTTTCGAAAGGGGAAGCGTTACGCGCAGAAATACTTTCGCGCTGTTTGCGCCGAGGTCCCGCGCCGCTTCCGGATAGCTTTTGTCTATTTTCAATATCGTCGTGTAAATGGGCAGAATCATAAACGGCAGAAAGTCGTACACCATGCCGAGCACGGTATTGAAAATATCCCAGCCCGCCGATTTATTGATGAGTCCCATCCAGCTTAAAAGTTCTTTCAGCGCGTTGATGCGCAGAACGAAATTCACCCACATCGGAACGATGAACACCAGAAGAATCGCCGATTTGTTTTTGATTTTGCTCTTTGCGATGATGTATGCCACGGGATAGGCGATCAAAAGGCACAAAATCGTGCTCAACGCGGCGATCAGAAGGCTTCTTCCTGCCACTTTCAGATTTACGGGAGTGGTGAAAAACGTTTTGAAATTTCCGAACGTCAGTTTTCCCGTAACGTCGTCGCGGAAAGCGTAATACAGAACGAAGAAGAGGGGCACCACCACGAACACCAGAAGAAACAGGGCGTAGGGGATTGCCAGCCAGCTTCTTGAAAAGCGAACTTTTTTCATTACAGCTTCTCCTCCGCGGTTTTTAAAGTGAGGCGGATTTTATCTTTCGGAATCACAAGCGATACAAGGTCGTTTTCGTTCCAGAGATCTTCGCAGGCAAGCACGTAATCTTCCTCGTTTTCCGTGCGTACGATATAGCGGTAATATTCGCTCTTGTAAATCAGGGAAATAATATGTCCGCAGGCGCCGCCTTCTTCGGGATCGTCGCTCATCGTAATATCGTGCAAACCTACTTCCACGTTGACTTCCGTGCCCGTCAGGTCCAGCTTTTCGCCTTTCGCCGTAATCAGATAGCCCTCTTCGTCGAGGTGAGAACCTTTATACAGCTGCGTAACGTCGCATTCGAATTCTCCGTCGCCGAATTCCACGGTGTTTTTCTTGGTAATCACGCCCGAAAAACGGTTGACGCGGAATACTTTTTTCATTACGTGAATGCCGTCCGGTTCGATTTTTAAACCGACGTTCGCGCCTACCGCGGGCGCCGCGGTGCTGCGTACTTCTATTTCGTATCTGCCGCACTGCACCAGAATCTGATAGTGGATTCCTTTGAATATTACGGAAGTTACTTTGCCTTTCAGCTGACCTTCTGCGGGCGAAACCAGTTTTACGTCCTCCGGGCGGACCACGGCGTCTACGGGCTCGTCTTTTTCGAAACCGCCGTCCTCGCAGGGGAAAGCTTTACCGCAGAAGCGCACAAGATTGTCCGCGGGCATCACGCCCGTAAAAATATTGCTTTCGCCGATGAAGTCCGCCACGAACGCGTTTTTCGGTTCGTTGTAAATATCTTCCGGCGTGCCTATCTGCTGAATATATCCGTCGGACATAACGATAATCGTATCGGACATCGTAAGCGCTTCTTCCTGATCGTGCGTAACGTAGATGAACGTGATGCCCAGCTTTTCGTGCATGGCTTTCAGTTCCAGCTGCATTTCTTTGCGCATTTTCAGATCGAGCGCGCCGAGCGGCTCGTCGAGGAGCAAAATTTCCGGCTCATTAATAATGGCGCGCGCGATGGCGATGCGCTGCTGCTGTCCGCCGGAAAGGGTGGAAATGGAGCGTTTTTCGAAGCCCGCAAGGTCTACCGTTTCCAGAGCGTTTTTCACTTTTTCTTTGATTTCCGCCTTGGTAAGCGGAACAAGTTTTGTTTTCGTTTCGCCGTTTTTATCCACGTACGTCGTTTCCACGCGCTTTAATTTTAAACCGAACGCCACGTTGTCAAATACGTTGAGGTGCGGAAACAGCGCGTATTTCTGAAATACGGTGTTTACCGGGCGCTTGTTCGGCGGCAGCATGGAAATATCCGTGCCGTTCAGAAGAATTTTTCCTTCGTCCGGCATTTCGAATCCCGCAATCATGCGCAGCGTAGTGGTTTTGCCGCACCCGGAAGGACCGAGCAGCGTTACGAATTCGCCTTTGCGCACGTAAAAATTGATATTGTCGATAATCGTGGCGCCGTCGTAAGATTTCGATACGCCGGCAAGTTCTATGATTTTGTTCGTGTTTTTATCCATGGTAAGCAATTCTCCGTATAATTCTTACGAATGATTCAATCAAAAGTTCGGGGGAGTGGAAATCCACAGAAATTTCGCGGCGGTTTTTCCGCAGTTGAAAATCGTGTGGGGCAGGGAAGCGGAATAGTAAAACGCTTCTCCTTTTTTGCATAGGTACTCTTTTTTGCCGAGGCGGATTCTGATTCTGCCTTCCGTAACAAATCCGAATTCTTCTCCTTCGTGGGGGAAGTCCTCGGCGGTGGAAGCGCCTTCCGCCAGCTCTAAAAACACGGGTTCCATCATATTTTTCTGCGCGTTGGGTATCAACCACCTGAAAAGAACGCCGTCCGATTCCTTTTCGATGAATTCTTCTTTCGAAAAAACGACTTTCTCGTCTTTTTCCTCTTTGAAGAATTCGGCAAGCGAACTTCCGAGCGCGGATAAAATATCCGTAAGCGTTGCTATGGAAGGGCTGTTCAGATTGTTTTCCAGCTGAGAAATGTAGCCTTTCGTAAGTTCGCACCTGTCGGCAAGTTCTTCCTGCGTTAAGTTTTTCTGGTGGCGCATCTGTTTGATTTTTTCGCCGAGCTCCATAGTTTTTCACGCTCCTGAACGGAATTGTCGCGAAGGTTTGTAATAATAAACCGAAAGTTTAGTTAAAATAAACCAACGGAAAAGATTATAAATATTTTTTTCTCGTTTGTCAAACGTTTGAAAGGCGTTTTTCAAAGGTTTTTCAAATTTTTTTATAAAAGTTTTTTTCTTCGTTTTTTTCGGTGGCGGAACACGGGAAAAAGAGGGGAAACAAAAGAATTTTTTTGCACGCAAAAACGGTTCTACCTGTCGGCAGAACCGCATATTTTATACAGCTGCGAGTTTAAAATCCCGGAAAAGTTTTACGGAATTTTCGTTTACGCCATCGCTTCGAGTTTCTTCGCCAGCTTCGCTTTCTTGTTGTTCGCGCAGTTTTTGTGAATCACGCCCTTGGAAGCGGTGGAATCGATTACGGAAACGGTTTCGGAATAAACTTTCGTAGCGTTTTCCTTATCGCCTGCTTCTACTGCGGCGAGGAACTTCTTGATCTGAGTTTTCATCTGCGTTTTCACCGCTTTGTTCGCAGCGGCTTTCTTTTCGGCAACCAAAACTCTTTTTTTTGCGGATTTGATATTAGGCATTTCATTCTCCTTGCACTTGTAATATTTTCTGTTATCGTTGTTTGCGGAAAAGTCCGCCTGAAACGGAGAACTTATCCGAAACGAATTTCATAGTTTATTTTAGCATAAAAGAAAAGTCTTGTAAACTGTTTTTGAGGGGGTTATCTATGAATTTCGCCGAAAATTCCGAAAATTTTTGCGATAAAGCCGTTTTTTCTCCTTTTCCGGGCGGAACGAGCGCGGGGAAAAAGTTATTTTCCGGCGCCGTCTGCCTGTTCGACAGCGGCGTTGGAGGGCTGAGCGTTCTGTTTAAATGCCGCGAAATTCTTCCGTCCCGGAAATTTATTTATTACGGCGACAACGCCCGCGCGCCTTACGGAAATCTTCCGCCCGAAGCGATTTGCGGGTACGTATCGGAAGCGGCGGAAGAACTGGCGGGGTATTTCCCCCCGGCGCTTGTGCTTGCGTGCAATACCGCCGAAGCCTGCTGCGGGGAAAGTTTAAGAAAAAAATACCCGTTTCCCGTTCTCGGCGCTTATCCGCCCGTGCTTGCCGCGGGCAAAAACGGCGGAGACGGACTGGTTCTGGTTACGCGCGCCACTTACGAAAGCCGCGCGTTCGCTTCGTTGTTGCGGCAGGCGGAAATGCGTTTTCCCGCCGCCCGTTTTTATCCGTATCCGTGCGATTCTCTTGCCGGGAAAATCGAAGATACGCTTGCTTCGGCGCCGGATGAATTTTACACGGCGGAATTGCCTGCGCAAAAATTTTCTTTCGTTGTATTAGGTTGCACGCATTACGCGCACGTGCGCGAGGCGATCGCCCGCCGTTACGGCTGCCCCGTGTACGACGGCGCGGAAGGGCTTGCGCGCCGTCTTGCCGTAACGCTCGCCGCCGGAAAAACGGAAACGGGCAGCAAATTTTTCGCGGAAGATTCATATCCGGAAGAGGACGAAAACGGCGTTGATTTTTCGGCCGGAAAGGGGAAAGGGCAAAATCTCCGCCCCTGCGTAACCACTTCCGTCCCCGCGGCGCAAAATTCTGCCTATTTTTCTGCCGAAACCGTCTCGTCGGACGGAAAAGTACTCTTTCTCGGCAGCGGTCGAGAGAAAAACCGAACATTTTACGAACATTCGTTTGTGCGCGATTTGTCGTAAAAGGGGCAAAAGTGGTCAATTTACCCTGTTTTTTTAAAATTTGCAAAAAACTTTTCTAAAAATAATTGACAGGTGGGCAAAAATGGTCGTATAATAAGCTTACCATTAAAAAAGGGGGTAAGTCTATGGAAGCGTTGTTCTTTGGTTCGTACGAACATCAGATCGACGACAAAGGGCGTTTCAGGATACCTGCCAAGTTCAAAAAGGGCTTGGAAACGTATCCCGAAAAAACGTACAGTTTCGTCCGCGGACTTTCGGGCAGCATCTGCCTTTTCCCCGACAGCGTGCTTGAAGAAACGCTTTCTTCTCTTGCAGACGAGCGCGTTTCCGAGGCAAATCCCATTTCGCTTATGGTGTTCAGCAGCATTTATCCCGCGGAAGAGGACGGGCAGGGGCGCGTAACGCTTCCCGCAAAACTCAAGCAGATTGCGGGAATCAAAAAGGACATCGTAACGGTGGGGCGCGGCAGACGTCTGGAAATCTGGGCGGCTGAAAAGTATCGCGAAGTTACCGAAAACGTGGATTACGATTCCGAGCTGAAGAAGCTCGGCATATAAGCGGAGGCGGCTTGCGATGCAAAACTTTTCTCACATCCCCGTAATGCTGGAAGAGTGTATGGAAAATCTCGCTTTGAAAAACGGCGGCATATACTTTGACGGCACCGTGGGCGGAGGCGGGCATTCTTACGAAATATTAAAGCGTACGAGCCCGGACGGCAGGCTGATCGCCACCGACCTCGACGACGAGGCGTTGGCTGCGGCGAAAGAAAGGCTCAGCCCTTTCGAAGGCAGGTTTTCTCTTCATAAAAGCAACTACAAAGATTTTGCGAAAGTGCTCGAAGAAGAAAACGTGGAAAAACTGGACGGCGCGATTCTCGATTTCGGCGTATCGTCGCATCAGATAGACGACCCCGAACGCGGGTTTTCCTATCGGGCGAAAAACGCTCCGCTCGATATGCGGATGAACGAAAGCGCAAGCCTTACGGCGGAAATCGTAGTAAATACTTACGAGGAAGAGCGGCTGTACAAAATCATCAAAGAGTACGGCGAAGAGGCGTTCGCAAGGCAGATTGCACGAAACGTCGTAAAGGCGCGGGCGGAAAAACCGCTTAAAACGTGCGGCGAGCTGGCGGAAATCGTAGAAAAAAGCATTCCCGCAAGATACCGCTTCGGCGGCGCCCCGTGCGAAAGAAAAACGTTTCAGGCAATCCGCATCGAAGTGAACGGCGAACTGGACGGTTTGTACGATCTGGTGCTTGCACTGACGAGGAGATTGAAAAAGGGCGGCAGAATCGCCATTCTCACCTTTCATTCTTTGGAGGACAGAGCGGTGAAAGAGGCGTTCAGATATATGGAAACGCCGTGTACCTGCCCCAAAAGCTTTCCCGTATGCGTATGCGGAAAGAAGCAGGAAATCAGAATCGTTACGAAAAAGCCCGTTACGGCAAGCGAAGCGGAAATCGCGGCGAATTCGCGGAGCAAATGCGCGAAACTGCGCGTGGCGGAAAGAATCATTTAACGGAAAACACAAAAGACAAACATAAAAAGAAGGGTAATTCAGGCAAGAGAAAACAAGAAAGAGGAAACGGCAATGACTACGTTATGGGAAACACAAACGCTCGATGACTTACAGGCGGAAGAAGCGCGCAGACACAACGCGATGATCCGCGAGAGATACAGACTTTTACAGAACGCGGAAGAAGCGCAGCTTGAAAAGACGTTCGCGGAAGCGGAACAGCAGAAGCGCGCCGAGCAATTTACCGCGCCTGCGGCGCCCGTTGCGCCGGTTGCTCCCGCGACACCCGAAGTTCCCGCGGCGCCCGTTGCAAAAGCGCAGGAAAAAACGGTACCGCTCACCGCGCAGCAGAAAGATTTGTTTACGGCGGATACGTTCCGCAGAGTGGTTTCCGGCGCGGCGGAAGCGCAAGCCCCGGTTCAGGCGCCCGTGCAGGCGCCCGCGTTCCGTCCCGTATACGTTCCGGGCGAAGCGAAAGAACAGGTAAAAGCGGTTGAAAAGAGCGCGGAAAAAGCATTGGAAAGCTATTCGCTCACAAATGCGGCGAAAGCCGTGATTGCCGCGGTGGCGGCGTTCGTGGTGCTGCTGATTACTTTAATCGGCGTGAACACCCGCATCTTAAACGCAAAGGGCGCCGAACTCACGATGCTTGAAGAGAAAAAAGCGGAGCTTGTTGAGCAGAGCAGAGAACTTGCAAACCGCATCGAAAACGCTACCAGCGAAGAAACCATCGCCGCATGGGCGCAAGCCAACGGCTGGACGAAATAAAGGAAATCCGATACAAAATTAAATAAGGAGAAGCGGTTATCAAAAGTTTGAAAAACGATTATTCGGTATCCGTTTTACGAAAGAGGTTATTTGCCGTATGCGCGGCGATAACCTTTCTTTTTTGCATTTTATGCGCCCGTTTTTTTTATGTGCAGGTAGCGTGGAGCGGAGAGCTTGCGGGGCGCGCGATCGATCAGTGGACGCGCGAAATTCCCGTGATTGCCGAACGCGGAGCGATTACGGACAGAAACGGAGAACTTCTGGCGGGCAATGCCACGAAGTTTTCCGTATTCGCGCGTTCGAACGCCGTTACCAACGCCGAAGATACGGCGCAAAAGCTTTCCGCCGCGTTGAATATTCCTTACGAAACGGTGTTGAAAAAACTTACGGGCAAGCGGGCTTCGGAAGTTACCATGGCGAAAAAGACGGATAAACAAGCCGTCGAAAAACTGGCTGAACTGTCTTTAAACGGCGTTTATTTTTCGCGCGATAACGACAGAACGTACCCGAAAAGCGATTTTTTGTCGCAGGTCATCGGTTTTACCTCGTCCGATAATACGGGCGCGGCAGGCATAGAAAAATACTACGATTCGTATCTTCGCGGAAAAGACGGCGAAATTTTATACGAAACCGACCTTGTCGGGCTTCGCCTGAACGGCGCCGCCGCGGCGTATAAACCCGCCGAAAACGGCTATAATCTTCGCCTTACCGTCGACGTCGGCATCCAGACGGCTGCGGAAACGGCGCTCAGGCGCGTCGCGCAGCAATATTCTCCGAAAAGCGCGGAATGTATCGTGCTCGATCCCGATACGTTTGAAATTCTCGCCATGGCGTGCACGCCGTCGTACGATCTGAACAACGTTCCGCGGGACGATATTCCGCTGTTGAACACGCTTTCCAGAAATCGTATCGTCTGCGATATTTACGAGCCCGGTTCCACGTTCAAAGTCATCACTGCGGCGGCGAATCTCGAAGAATGGAAAAAGGGGAACAAAGCCGCTTTTTCGCCGACGCACGTGTTTTCCAGCTCGCGTACGCGTACGGTGGACGGCACTACGGTGAAATGCTGGAGCAATCACGCCAACGGAAAACACTCCTGCCAGACGCTTGCCGACGCGCTGAACAACAGCTGCAATCCGTGCTTTACGGATATGGCGCTTGCTTTGGGCAAGGAAACGTTTTACGATTATCTCGGCGCGTTCGGCTTCGGAAAAACAACGGGGCTGGATTTCGGCGGAGAGGCTTCGGGAATGCTTCTTTCCGAAACGGCGGTAAGAAATTGTGATCTCGCGCGTATCGGTTTCGGGCAGACGGTAGCGGTATCGGGCATACAGCTGGCGTGCGCGGTGGCTTCGTGCGTGAACGGCGGCTATTATTACGAACCGCGGCTGGTAAAAGAAATTTACGCGAACGACGGTTACGTTCTGCAAAGCAATACGCCGAAATTGAAAAGCCGCACCGTCAGCGAAGAAACCAGCCGCCTGCTTGCGGGCATGCTGGAAGGCGTGGTGGAAAAGGGCAGCGGCAAAAAAACATATATCGAAGGCTATCGCGTGGGCGGAAAAACGGGCACGGCACAAAAATACGAGGACGGACACATCGCCGCGGGAAAATACGTTTCGTCGTTCGTGGGATTTTTCCCCGCAAACGCGCCGAAATATCTTGCACTTGTCATCATCGACGAGCCGCAGGGCGCGTATTACGGCAGCGTCGTTGCTGCGCCGTGCGCGAAAGAAATTTTTTCTTCGATTATCGAACTGAAAAACATTCCGCCCGAAAACATACCTTAAACGCGGGCGGAATAGAATAGTATTGCGCGGAAAACAACGCGAAAAACATCGGCGGAGGGAATTTCGATGCGGCTGTCGGAACTGATTGAAAGCATAAACGGCGTACCCGTGTACGCGGCAAAACGCAGAAGCAGCGAAAAAAAAGCGGCGGAAACGGAAATTACGGGCATTTCGGACGACAGTCGTTTTATAAGAAGCGGAGAAGCGTTTTTCGCTCTCGGCGGCGGCAGAGCGGACGGGCGCGATTTTGCGGCGGAAGCCGCGCAAAAGGGCGCCGCGGCAATCGTTGCCGAAACGCCTGTGGATCTTTCGGGTACGGAAAATCCGCCGCCGCAGATTCTCGTGAAAGACGCAAGGGAAGCCATCGCGCTCGCCGCGTGCGCGTTTTACGGAAATCCCGCAAAAAAAATGCGCGTGGCGGGGGTAACGGGTACCAACGGCAAAACCACCGTTACATATCTTCTCGCTTCCGTTTTCGAAGCGGCGGGCGAAAAAACAGGCATTATCGGCACCACGGGTATTTTCTACGGCGGAACGAAAATCGCCCCGGAACTCACCACGCCCGACCCCGTATTCCTGCAGAAAACGCTTGCGGATATGGCAAAGCAGGGCGTTACGTTTGTCGCCATGGAAGTTTCCGCGCATGCCGTCTGGTATAAAAAAACGGCGGGGATTCCGTTTGCCGCGAAAATTTTTACGAATTTCTCGCAGGATCATCTGGATTTTTTCGGCAATATGCAAACCTACCGCAAAACAAAGGAGCGTTTTTTCTTCCCGGAAACGGGCAAAGCGGAGGGCGAAACGGCGGACGGCGCGGAAGAAAATAAAAAAGACGACGCTTCCTTCGGAAAAACAAACGGCGGGATTTTCGTTGTCGGCACCGATGACGAAACGGGCAAAAAAATCGCGGACGAAGCGAAAAAACGCCGGATAAAAACGCTTACGTACGGGCTGGAAAATCCGTCGGACGTTTTTGCCGTCATCACCGACGAAAGCGTTTCGGGCAGCAAATTTTTGCTGAATTTATCCGACGAATTGTGCCGCGTTACGCTGCGACTTGCGGGGCGGCACAACATATATAACGCGCTTGCCGCCGCCGGATGCGCTTTCGCGCTCGGCGCGCCGCTGAAAGCCGTTGCCGAAGGCTTGAAAAACGCGGTTCTTCCCAAGGGCAGGCTGCAACGGGTGCGCGGGGTGAACGGCGCGGAAATTTTCGTGGATTTCGCGCACACGCCGGACGGACTGGAAAAATCGCTGGAAGCGTTGAAACCGCTTTGTAAAGGAAAGCTGTATTGTTTGTTCGGCTGCGGCGGAAACCGCGATCGCGGCAAGCGTGCGCAGATGGGCGCCGTCGCGGCGAAAAAGGCGGATTTTTCATATCTTACGTCCGATAATCCGCGTTACGAAGATCCGTCCGATATCATCAGGGAAATCGAAACGGGTTACAGGCGCTTTTCCGAAAATTACGCCGTTTTAACAGACAGAAAGAAAGCGATTTTTTATGCCGTGAAATTCCTGAAAAAGGGGGATATTCTGCTGATTGCGGGAAAGGGCGGCGAAGAAACGCAGGAAATCATGGGAATCAGATACGAATACGACGACGTAAAGACGGCGGAAGAGGCTGTCGAAGCGCGAAAACGCGGCGAAACGGATTGAAAACGAATATTTGCGCCGGGAAGCGTACAAATTACGATAGAAGAAAAATCTTTCGGAAAAACGGATAATTACAATGAAAACGTACCTGATTGCTTCGCTTACGGCTTTTTTTCTGTCGGCGGCGTTTACAAAATTGCTCCTTCCGGTGCTCAGAAAACTGAAAGCGGGGCAGAATATTCTCTGCTATGTAAAAGAACATGCGAAAAAGGCAGGCACGCCCACCATGGGCGGCTTGTCGTTTATAGCCGCCGCGTTCGTCGCGGCGTGTCTGTTTGTCGGCGAACCGGACGGCACGTTTATCGTAACGCTCTGCCTTGCGCTCGCCTATGCCGCGGTTGGCTTTCTTGACGATTACCTGAAAATCAGGCGCAAAGATAATCTCGGTTTGAAACCGTATCAGAAAATTATATTTCAGGGCGCGGCGGCGATTCTCGCCGGCATTTACTGCTACCGTTCCGGGACGGTCGTCTGCCGCCTTCCGTTCTGCGGAAAAAGCGTGAATTTCCGCGGCTTTATCGTTCCGTTCGCGGCGTTCGTTTTCGTCGCGCTCGTCAACGCCGTCAATTTAACCGACGGATTGGACGGGCTGGCGGGCGGATCGTCCGCGGCGTATTTCCTCTCGTTCGGCGTGCTGATTACGCTGCAGAACGCGGCTGCGGAAAAGGCGGACGCGGAAAATCCGCTTGCGCTGATTTGTTTCGTCCTTGCCGCTTCGCTTTGCGGTTTTCTTCTGTTCAACGTATTTCCCGCTTCGGTGTTCATGGGCGATACGGGCTCGTTGTCTCTGGGCGGGTTTGCCGCCTGCGTCGCGGTGTTTTCGGGCAACGCTTTCTATGCTCCCGTCATAGGAATAATGTTTGTGGTTTCGGTTATAACCGTCATTGCGCAGGTCATATATTATAAAGCGACGAAAGGAAAACGCATTTTTCTGATGGCGCCCGTACATCATCATTTTCAGAAAAAAGGATATTCGGAATGCAAAATTTCGTTCGCCTATGCCGTCATCACGGCAGCGGCGGGTTTGCTTTGTATCCTTTTTGCCTTATAAAACGGGCGTTCGCCGCAAATATCCCACGGCGGAGGTGTTAAAAAAATGTATCCCGCAAATCAAAGTTTTCTCGTGCTCGGTCTTTCACGATCCGGCGTCGCGGCGGCGGAGTTTCTGCTTTCCGAAGGCGCGGAAACGTACGTGTTCGACGACGTGCGCGGCGGCGCGGTGGAAAAAGCCGTGCAATCGCTTACGGAAAAGGGCGCGAAAACGGTAAACGAAAACCGGCTTCCCGAACTGATAAACCGTTGCCACGCGCTGGTGCTCAGTCCGGGCATTCCCGTGGATCACCCTCTCGCCGTGGCGTTCAAACGCGCGGGAAAAGCGGTAATCGGCGAAACGGAACTCGCCGCGCGGTATCTGAAATGCTGCGTGCTTGCCGTAACGGGCACCAACGGAAAAACCACCGCTGTAAGCATGCTTACGGAAATGCTTACGGCGGGCGGCGTAAAAGCCAAAGCTTGCGGCAATATCGGCGTACCGATGCTTTCCTGCCGTAATCTTGCGGAACGCGACGTCGCCGTGGCGGAAATCTCTTCGTTTCAGCTGGAAACTCTCTCGTCGATCAAGCCGCATATCGCGGCGGTTTTAAATATATCCGAAGATCATTTAAACCGCCATTACAACATGGAAAATTACGTCTATCTGAAAAGCCGCCTTCTGAAAAATCAGCAGGAAACGGAATACGCGGTACTCAATTACGACGATTCCGTCGTGCGCGGTTTTGCCGAAAAAACGCGCGCGAAGGTCGTATGGTTTTCCCGCAAAGAACGGGTGGACGGCGCATACATAGAAAACGGCAGCCTTTGCTTCCGCGGTGAGGAAATCGTAAAAATCGAAGAACTCGCGCTGCGGGAAGCGCACAATATCGAAAACGCGCTGGCGGCGCTCGCCTGTGCGAAACTGATGAAAACAGACAACGAAGCCGTTGCAAAAGCGTTGAAAACGTTCAAAGGCGCGCCGCACAGAATCGAAACGGCGGGCATGGTGGACGGCGTAACGTATATCGACGATTCGAAAGGCACGAACGTCGATTCCACGGTGCATGCGGCGCAGTGCATGAAAAACGAAACGGTGCTTCTTCTCGGCGGAAAAGATAAGGGGTACGATTACGCGCCGCTGTTCGGGGCACTTAAGCAGACGAAAGTCGTCAGGTGCGTGATTTACGGCGAAAATGCGTTTAAAATTCTTGAAAGCGCGGCGAAAGCCGGCTATAAAAACGTTACACTCACGGAAAAATTCGATTATGCCGTGAAAATCGCAAGGCTGCTGGCTGCGCGCGGGCAAACGGTGCTGTTAAGCCCCGCAAGCGCCAGCTTCGACGAATTCCAGAGTTATGAAGAAAGAGGTGATCGGTTTGTTTCCGTTGTCAGGGCATGGCAGGAAGAAGAGCGCGTCCGCGCAGAGGAAGAACGGCTTCGTGTCGGAGCCGCGGAAGATTTCGCCGACGATGCGCGTAACGAAGGAGAAAACGAGGAATCGGAGTGAGAAAAACGTATACCGCAAAAAAAATACGGGGGACGTTCCGCTTCTGATTGCGGTGTTGCTGCTTTCCGCGTTCGGCGTTTTGTGCGTGTATTCGGCAAGTTATTACGCGGCGGAAAAACAGTACGGCGATAAATTTTTCTTCGCGAAAAAACAGCTGATCGGTTTTATCGCGGGTTCGCTCGCGCTGTTTTTCGCCACGCTGTTCGATTATCGTAAACTGAAAAAAAAGTCGTTCCGCTATGTGTTTTACGGGGTGTCCGCGCTGCTTCTCGCGCTTGTGTTCGTGCCCGGCGTAGGCAGAAGCAATTACGGCGCCACCCGCTGGATCGGCGCGGGAAGTTTTACTCTGCAGCCGTCGGAAATCGCCAAATTTTCTCTCGTGGCGTTCATAGCGGGGTACGCGGCGGACGATATGGGAAGAATCGGCACGTTCAAGGGCATGCTGCCCGTGCTTGCCGCGGGCGGAGGCTTTTGCGCGCTGATTATTTTCGAACCGAATATGTCGGTTACCGTGGTCGTCGCCGCCGTTACGTTCGGCATGCTGTTTTTAAGCGGCGCAAAACTGAAATACTTTCTGATGCTCGCGCTGCCCGCGCTTCTCGCCGTGCCGCTTCTGATTCTTGCCGAACCGTACAGACTTCTGCGCCTTAGCGCGTTTCTGGATCCGTGGTCGTCGCCGAAAGAAGAGGGGTATCAGCTGATACAGTCGCTGTATGCGCTCGGCAACGGCGGCTGGTTCGGCACGGGGCTGTTCAAATCCCGTCAGAAATACCGTTTTCTGCCGTTTGCGGAAAGCGATTTTATTCTTGCCGTCATCGGCGAGGAATTCGGCTTCGTCGGAATCGTCGTTTTATTTTCCGTCTTTGCCTTTATCATTTTCCGCGGAATTAAAATCGCCGCGGAGGCGCCCGATTTCTTTTCGTTTCTGCTTGCCGCGGGCATCACGCTCACCTACGGGCTGCAAACGCTTGTCAACGCGCTCGTCGTAAGCGGCAGCATTCCGCCCACGGGCATTCCGTTGCCGCTGTTGAGTTCCGGCAACACGGCGCTCATCGTTTCCATGGCGTCGTTCGGGGTTCTGTACAACATATCGCGTAGCAACAAAAAAGCCGCCGTTTTCATACAATGAAACATAGGAGCTTTTTCTTATGGATAAATTTGTTGTACAGGGCGGCGCAAAGCTGTACGGCGGGGTGAAAATTCAGGCGGCGAAAAACGCCGTGCTTCCCTTGCTGGCGGCTTCGGTGCTTGCGGACGATCTCGTTACCATACGCGATTTGCCGCGCATCACCGACGTCGAAAATATGTTACATATCTTGGGCGAGCTCGGCTGCGGCATCGTCCGCGGCGACGGCTATGTTACGATCGACGGCAGAAACGCCGTTTCGCACGAAATTCCGTCCACGCTCACGCGCGAACTTCGTTCTTCGGTTTTTATGCTGGGTTCGGTGCTCACGCGGTTTCGCCGCGCGAAAATTTCCTATCCCGGCGGCTGCGATATCGGTTTGCGTCCGATCGATCTGCATCTTTCCGGACTGAAGCGGCTGGGCGTTACCATCATCGAAGAAAACGGCTACGTCATCTGCAGCGCCGAAAAATTGCGCGGCGCCGATATTTTGCTGGATTTTCCCAGCGTGGGCGCCACGGAAAATATCATGCTCGCCGCCGTAAAAGCGGAGGGGAAAACCGTCATCCGCAACGCCGCGAAAGAACCAGAAATCGTGGATTTGCAGAATTTTCTGTCGCAAATGGGCGCGGACGTTTCCGGCGCCGGCGGCGATACCGTTGAAATCACGGGCGTAAAACGGCTGCACGGCGTGGATTATACGCCGATGAAAGACAGGATAGAAGCGGGAACGTTTCTGATTGCGGCGGCTTCCTGCGGAGGCGAAATCGAAACGGAGGGCGTATCCGAAGAAAATATTGCGGCTCTTTTGCATAAATTGCGCGAAAACGGTTGCAAAATCACCGCAAAAGGTGATAAAATAAGATTGAGAAGCAGCGGCGATTTAAAAGCCGCCTCTCTGGTGGAAACGTTACCGTTTCCGGGATTTCCCACCGATATGCAGGCGCAATATGCGGCGCTTTCCGCTGCGGCGCGCGGCACTACGGTGGTGGTGGAAAATTTGTTCGAAACGCGTTATAAATACGCGGGCGAGCTGAAAAAAATGGGCGCGGACGTTACTGTGCGCGGCAGAACCGCCGTGATCCGCGGCGTGGAAAAACTGCACGGGGCGGAAGTATCCGCCTGCGATCTCCGCGGCGGCGCGGCGCTCGTCATCGCGGCATTGAAAGCCGAGGGGAAAAGCGTTGTTTCCGAACTTTGGCATATCGACCGCGGCTATGCGCTTTTCGACGAAAAATTAAAAGCGCTCGGCGCCGGTATCGTCCGTACGGATTTGTAACGAAAAAAACGGATAAAACCTACGAAAGAGGAATCGAAAGAAGAAATGAAAGCGAAGAAAATCATCACGATAGTTCTTACCGTCATCGTATTTTTTACGGCGGCATTTTTAGGCGTTTCTGCCGTATACCGCGTGGAAGAAGTAACGCTTGTCGTCGAAAACGTTTCTTCGCCCGCGCTGGAAGAAGCGGCGGCGCTGAGAACCGTTCTCGAAGAGGCATATCTTAAAAAAAGCACGATTAAGGCGGACGACGCCGCGGCGAAATCCGCCTTCGAAAATTTCGCGTATTTCCGTCTGACGGGGTTTAAAAAAGATTATCCCGGCAGGCTTGTCATCACCGCCACCGAGGACGCGGAAGTGTACGCCGTAGCGGACGGCGGCAATTACGTGATTTATTCGGGAGACGGAACAAAGCTTTCCGTGCGCGACTCCGTGAAAAACCGCGCCGACGGTACGGACAATCTGCTTGTAACCTCGCAAACGGAAAATCTTGCGGCGACTTTCGAAACTTCATCCGTGTTTTCGTTTTTAAAAACACTCGACGCGTTGTTCGGCGGTATCCGCGGCAACGTTACGCAGGCGGCGCTCGTTCAACCCGCTTCTTCCGAAGAATCCGCGTGGCTGCGGGTATATTTCTGCGAAGGAGTGCAGGCGGCGGTATACGTTCCGTCGGCAAAAGCGGAAGAAAAGGCAGCCGCGCTGTACGCCTGTTATACGAACGAACTGAGCGTTGCCGAACGGACGACGGGCGTTATCGCAGTTTCGAAAGACGCCGGGGCGGTTTATCAGCCGAAAAATTATCTCGATTGATACACGGCAATGCCGCACGGCTTCGACGCGGCATTGTCCGAATTTTTTTCAAACGGGTGAAAAATAAGCGAAATCGTATAAAAACAGCGATAAAACACGAAAAATTTTCGCAAATTTATTGACTTTTTTCGCGGCGGGTAGTATAATATAACTATCGCCGCCGCTTTTATAAAGCGGATGCGCGGTACATACGAAGAAAAACGACAGACGGAGTGCAGAAGATGAAAAACGAAAGCGTCGCCATCCTCGATATTCGTTCCTATTCCCTCACCTTTCTGATAGGCGGCAGAGGGGTAAACGGAACGTTTGTTTTTCGCGGCGGCGAAAGCGCGGAATACGACGGTTACGGCACGGAAGGTTTTTACGACGTTTCGTCGTTTACGTCCGCGGCTTCCCGCCTCATCAATTCCGTTTTGTCCTCGTACGACGGTTCGCTGAAAAAAATTTATATTTCCGTGCCGGCGCCGTTTATCGGTATCCGTACGAAAGGGCAGTCGATGTCGTTTGAAAAGCGCCGTAAAATCACGGCGGCGGAAATCGAAGCGCTGTACGCGGCGGGGCTGAACGAACTTGCCGAAAACCGTGCTCTGGCGGACGAATCGGCAATGTATTTTTCTATCGGCGACAACCGGCGGTATTTTTCCGTTGCCGACGTTACGGGCGCGAAAACCGCCGTTCTGCAAGGCGCGCTGTGCTATTATTTTTTAAACGAGCAGTTTTATTCGCTTACGCAGAAACTGTTTTCCGCATCCGGTTTCACGCAAATCGAATATCTTCCGCAGTCTTTGGCGGAAGCAACGTATCTTCTCCCCGCGAAAACCAGAGAGGGCTACGCGGCGATTCTTGACGTAGGCTATGCCGTTTCTTCGGTGTTTGTGGTTTACGGCGGAGGAATCGTGCACGAAGAAAGTTTCGATTGCGGCGTCGGGGCGATTCTTGCGGGGCTGATGGAAGAATTCGACGTCGGCTTCGAAAAGGCGAAGGAAATTCTCGCCGCGGCGGACGTGTCCGGCGGCGCGGTGCCCAAGGGAGTCATCTGGACGGATAAAGACGGCATCATGTATTCCGTGCAGCGGATCAACGACGTAATCAAATGCGGGCTGGACGAGCTGTGCGAAAAGACGGACGCTTTTTTCGAAAAGTATTACGGCACCAAAAAAATCGCGGGCGATTCGTCGAACCCCGTGTATCTCACGGGCGAAGGCGTGCAGGAAGTCCGCGGCGTGGCGGAACATACGGAACGTCGTCTTTGCCGCGTTACGCGGGCGATTTGTCCCGAAATTCCCTATTACGATAAACCCGGTTATTCATCCCGCATATCCGCGCTGAACGCCGCTTTACGGCGGGCGGAAGAAAAAAGCGGATTGCGCAAATTTTTAAACATATTCGGAGGAAATAAAAAATGACGGAAGATTTTTACACTTACGACGAAACGGAAGATCGCGAGATTTCCGAAACGGCTCAGCCGCAGGAGGACGAAACGCAGGACAGTCATTTCGGCGTAGCCAGAATCAAAGTGATCGGCGTGGGCGGCGCCGGCGGCAACGCGGTAAACCGTTTAATCGAATCGGGGCTGAAAGCCGCGGAATATTACGTAATCAATACCGATAATCAGGTGCTGGCGCGTTCGCTTGCGCAAAACCGCATTCAGATCGGCGTAAAGCTCACAAAAGGTCTCGGCGCGGGCGCCGATCCTTCCGTGGGCAAGCTTTCCGCGGAAGAAAATAAAGACAGAATCCAGCAGATTTTAAAGGGGACCGACTTGCTTTTCATCACCGCCGGTATGGGCGGGGGCACGGGCACGGGCGCTTCGCCCGTCATCGCCAAGCTCGCGCGGGAAATGAAAATTCTCACCGTAGCCGTGGTAACGCTTCCGTTCTCTTTCGAGGGCAAGAAAAAAATGGATTACGCGCTTGCCGGCGTGGAAGAACTCCGCAAGTATGTGGATTCCATCATCGTGATTCCCAACGATAAATTGCGCGGCGTGGTAAAACAGGGCACTTCTTTCCCCGAAGCGTTGAAAGTGGCGGACGAAGTGCTTCGTCAGGGTATCCGCGGCATTGCGGAACTGATCGTCAATCCGTCGCTTATCAATCTCGATTTCGCCGACGTGCGCACCACGCTGAAAGATCGCGGCGTGGCGCATATGGGTATCGGTATCGCCAAAGGCGAAAAACGCATTGCCGACGCGGTTCGTTGCGCCATCTGTTCGCCTCTTTTAAACACCACCATCGAGGGCGCAAGCTCCGTGATTTTAAACGTGGTGGGCGGCAACGATCTCACGCTGGACGAAGTTTGTCAGGCTGCGGAACTGGTGAAAGGCGTAATCGATTATTCCGCCAACGTGATTTTCGGCGCTTGCATCGAAGAAAATATGACCGACGAGGTAGAAGTCGTCATCATCGCGACGGGCTTCCCTTCGGGCGGGCAGACGATCACCGCCGCAAACGATATGCAGACGGCGGCGCAGCGCGCCGCGGCTTTGTCCGATAAAATCGATCGGGCGTTCGGCTATCCCACCGCGGAAGAAACAGCTGCCGCGCAGCAGACGGCGCCGCAAGGGTACGCACCCGCTCCGTCGGCGCAGCAGGGCTTCGCGCCTTCGTCCGCGTCGGGATTCGCGGGCGCCGATTATCGGCAGAACATGCAGGCAAATATGCCGAACAACATGCAGAACCCGCAAAACGGCGCGTGGGGGCAGAACGCCGGCATGCCGGGCATGCAGGATATGCGGAACGTAAATAACGGCTACGCACAGCCGTATTCCGCGCAGCAGGGCGATTACGAACCGGAAATGCCCATCGAGGCGCCTCGTAACGAGCCTGCGCCCGAAAAGAAGCACCGCCCGAAATTCGTGGATTTCTTCATGAGAAAAAATTCCGATAAAAAATAAAGCATAACCGGACGTCGGCGTATTTCCTGCGGGGAGTACGCCGATTTTTTTATACTGCGTTTTTTTGTAAAAATTGCCCTGAACGGTTATAAAAATTGCTTATATATCATAGAATAAAGCGATATGCCGAAAAAGGAATGGATAAAAGGAAAACGGTTTTACTTTCTGGGAATCGGCGGCGCTTCGATGAGCGCGCTGGCAAAGTATATTCTCTCCGAGGGCGGCGAAGTGTTCGGGTATGATGCGCAGCTTTCCGCAAGGACGGAAGAACTTGCGCGGGCGGGCGTTGAAATTTATACTTCCGCCGCGATTTCCGAAACGGAAAAAGCGGTGATCAATTCCGCCGAACATATCGTCTGTACCTCCGCGATTTCAAAGGGAAACAACAGGTTCGACGAATGTTTTGCGCAGGGCAAGAAAATCGTATTCCGCGGCGAATTTTTAGGCGAAGTCGCCAAAGATTTTTCCGCCGTCGTTGCCGTGGCGGGCAGCCACGGAAAAACCACATGCACAAGCATGTGCGCGCATGTTTTTTCCGCCGCGGACAAAAAGTTTGCCGTGCATGCCGGCGGCGACGATAATACGTTCGGAAATTATTATAAAACGGGCGGGGACTACTTCGTTACCGAAGCGTGCGAATATAAGAAAAATTTATTATATCTGCATCCCGACGTCGCGGTGCTTCTCAATATCGATCGCGATCATATGGAATGTTATCGTGATGAAAACGACCTCATCGGAACTTTCGGAACATTCTGCTCGTCCGGCACAACCGCGCTCGTATGCGCCGACGATGAAAAAATAAAAGAAAATTTTCCCGCATACCCGTCGTTCGGCATAGAAAACAACCGCGCGGATTTTACGGCGGAAAACATCGGAAATATCGGTGAAAAATATTCCTTCGATTTTTGCGAAAACGGAAAAAATCTTTGTCGCGTACGGCTGAACGTCGCGGGAAGATGCCATATTTACAACGCCCTCGCCGCGGGCGGCGCGGCGCGCCTTTGCGGCATTTCCGCGGAAAACGTCGCGGCGGGGTTAAACGCTTTTTCGGGCGTGAAGCGGCGCTTTGAAAAAATCGGCGAAAATCGCGGCGCGCAGTGGTACTGCGATTACGCGCATCACCCGCGGGAAATCGCCGCAACGCTGAAAACCGCGGCTGCGCTCACGGCGGGCAGACTGTACGTGATTTTTCAACCGCATACCTATTCCCGCACGAAAACGTTGATGACGGATTTTTCCGAAGCGCTTTCCGCGGCGGACGACTTGTTTATTTTCAAAGAATACGCCGCGCGCGAACCTTACGACGAATCGGGCAGCGCGAAACGACTTGCCGTAAATACGCCCGGCGCGCGTTACGGCGAAACGAAAGAAGAACTGGCAAAGTGGGCGGGCGCCGGCGGCAGCGGAGATACCGTGCTTTTTCTCGGCGCGGGGGATATTTACGGTACGGCAAAAGAAATTTTGGCGCAAATACGACCCCCCGCGTTTAAAAGCGAAACAACCGTGGTATAAAACGTTTGAAATCTTTGAAAGGAGATATAAACGTTATGAGAAAAAATTTCGGTGTAAAATCATGGTTTTATCCTTTGCCCATTCTGATTGTGGGCACGTACGACGAAAACGGCAAAGCCGACGCGATGAACGCGGCTTGGGGAGGTCTGTACGATTCCGATCTTGTGGAATTGTGCCTGAGCGCAGGGCATAAAACCACGAAAAACATCAAGGCGAAAAAGGCGTTCACGGTGGCGTTCGGCACGGCGGATACCGTGGCGGCGTGCGATTACGTGGGCATCGTTTCCGCAAATACGGAAAGCGAAAAAATGCAGAAAGCGGGGTTCACCGCGGAAAAGAGCAAATTCGTCGACGCGCCCGTGTTCAATCAGTTGCCGCTCGCGCTGGAATGCAAACTTGAAAAAATCACGGAGGACGGCAACGTCATCGGCAGAATCGTAAACATTACGGCAGACGAAAGCATTCTGGACGAAAACGGCGAAATCAGCGTGGAAAAGCTTCGCCCCATTTCGTATGAGCCCGTTAAAAACGGTTATTATGTTCTCGGCGAAAAGGTAGGCGCGGCATTTTCCGACGGCAAAAAACTGAAATAATCCGCAGAAATTTTTCAAGCGGAATCGAAGAACAAAAGCGCCGCTTCCGGCGGCACATAAAAAAGCAACAAGAAAAGCATTTCGCCGCATGGCGGGGTGCTTTTTTGTATGTTTCCCTGATTTTCTTCCGCGGCGCCGTCCGATTCTTTTCACAAAAAACGAAAAACGAAAATTTGTTCGTTTTTCAGAGTAGGACAAGAAAAAATTCGTGTTTTGCGCCCCGAAATCCTTGATTAACGGAAAAAAAAATGTTATAATATATCAGGTTATACTGATTCGGAGGTGGAACCTTGAAAGAGGAGAACGGCAACGCGGGGAAAAATGCGGAAGAAAAAGCCGCATCCGGAAAGAAAAATAACGAAAACGCGCTGATAACGAAAGAGAGTATCGGCGCCGTGGGCGCATTGTTTTCCGCGCTCGCTTTTTTAATCCTTGCCACGCGCTCGTTGATTTTCGGCGACGTCGGCATGGCTGTCAATTCGTTCTTACTCGGCGTGTTCGGGTACGGAGCGTATTTTTTCGTACCGCTGATTTTTATTCTGTCCGTTGCGGCGTTTATCGGCAAGCGCATTTTTAAAAACAAGCCTGCCGCCGTGTTCGCCGTTATATCTTTGTTTATCATACTGTTAATCGTGCACGGTGCCGTTACGGCGTCGTGGCAGCGCGAAGGTTATTTTTCGGCATGCTTCACCGCGGCGGAAGGGGGCGTAAAAACCTGCTCTCCCGCAGGCTGGCTCGGCGGACTTATCGTTGGCGCGCTGTTTGCCGTATCCGGCAAAGCGGGTACGTTCGTCATCCTCGCCATGGCGCTGGTATGCTTTTTTGCTTTAACGGCGCGGGCGGTGTCGGGCAGGTCGGTCATCGGCGCGGCGATTTCGAAAATCAAATCGAAAAAAACCTCGAAAACAGACGTAAAATCCGCGGAAAATACGCAAATAAACCCAAACGGCGATTTTACCGAAGCCGCCGCGGCAACGGTAAATCCTTCGTCGGCTGCGTACGGCGCTTTCGCGCGGGAACAAAACGGCGCACAGCAGAATTATACGCAAAATTACGGCGGGGCGTACGATGCTTCCCGCCCCGGCGATTCATCGCCTTACAATTATCCGTACAACAACAATGCGCAGGGCGCATACGATAATCGCGGTGCGAACGGCTATAACGCAAACGGCGGTTTCTCTGCCGGAAACGGAGCCTTTCCCGCATACGAAAAACGGAACGAATACGGGTTCCCCGCGGATAACGTCCGTCAGCGCCCCGGCGTTACTTTGTCGAAAAATATTTCCGATCGCACGCAGAATTTCGGCGGTAATTTTACGGCGAATCCTTATAACGGCGTTGGCGCGGGCTTTAACGGGCAGCCGTCGAATCCTTCGCCCAAAGCGCCCGATTCTTTCTCGCCGTTCGGTTCTTCCTATTACGGCAACAACGCGGGCGGCACGGCGGAAAACGGCGCGCAACCCGTACAGAACGGCAGAGAGCTTATTTACGGCGGCGATGCCGTGGAAAGTTTCCGTAACAATCTGATTTTCGATCCCGATTCTAAATTCAATCGCAGAAAATCCGCGGCAAACGAGCCGATTTCGGCGGCGCGGAATTTCACCGAAACGCCCGCAACGCCTCGTCCGGCACAGCCCGCGCACCCGGCGTCGCCGGCTTCGACAAGCGGGTTCGGCGGTTCGTATACCGATTCTTATGCCGATTCCGTCAACGGAAACTTCTCGCAGGAACGCGTGGTTTCCGATAAACAGGAAACAAATAACAACGGAACATATTTCCGCGGCACGCCGGAAAATCCGGTAAGCTCCGGCACGGATTTCACGCGCGGGGCAACGCCTCCGGCATCGTCCGGAACGAATGCGCCTTATTCCCGCGAAACTTCCGATTTCGCTTCGCGCGGAACAAGCGGAACAACGGATTTTACCTCGTTCGATTCCCGCAACAATCAGCCCGCGGCGGATTTTTCCGGAAGCGATTCCCGTAACGATTTTACGGCGGATACCGGTTCTTCTTCAACCGGGCGTTTCGCGCGCGATGCTTCTCGCGACGATTTGCCTGCGGATAATCTTTCCCGCGGCGGCGCCGATTTTACTTCCTATAACGATTTTTCGGGCAGAGACGGAGACCGCGGCGCCGATTTTTCCGCAAACGGCAGGGAAACGGACTTCGATAACGATAGCCGAGATTCCCGCAGCGCCCGCGGCGAAGATTTTACGTCGATTTTCGATGACGAGGAAGATTCGCTTTCTTCCGATCGCGGCGATCGTTCGTCCGATTTCACGTCTTTTTCTTCGCGCGAAGATTCCGTTCGCGGCTTGAACGACGATTTGCGCGATTTCGGAAGCAGCCGCGATAGTCTGCGTGACGGCGGCGATATACGCGCTTCGCAGCCCGACGATTTTTCGAAAGATTTAAATCCCGGCGCCGATAGGGGAGAAACGGATATTTCCGGCATCGGTTCCCGCGGAACAGATGTCGGCGCAAGGGGGACTTTCACGCCCGCGCAACCGGAAAGACCTGTTTCCCGTCCTGCGCCCGTGCCGCCTCCTCCGCCCGCGCCGAAGCCCCGCGTGATGCGCCCCTATAAAAGCGCGCCGCTCGATTATTTCGATTGCACCGAAACGCGTCCCGATCAGAATTCCGTGGAAATCGACGAAAACAAAGCCACGATTCTGGATACGCTGGAAGCGTTCAAAGTGCCCGATGCTTCCATCGCTTCGGTAACCTGCGGACCTACGGTAACGCGCTACAACGTAGCCGTGCCCCGCAATATTTCGCCTAAAAAAGTGGTGGCGCTCGATCAGCCTATCGCCATGAATCTTCATGCGAAAAACGGCGTAAACATTGCTCCGAATTTCGAAGACGGCACCATCAGCGTGGAAGTTCCCAACAAAAAGCGGCAGACGGTAACGCTCGGCAGCATGCTTGTTGCGGACGAATACATCAATTCCAAGCCAAACGCGCTGGTGTTTGCCATGGGTAAAACGGTAGATAACGTAAAAACTTACGGCGATATCCGTAAAATGACGCACGTGCTTGTGGCAGGTACTTCGGGCTCCGGTAAAACGGCGTTTTTACACTCCATCATCATTTCGCTCATCATGAAGTATTCTCCCGCCGATTTGCGCCTTATTTTAATCGATCCCAAAAAGACGGAATTCGTCGTATACGAAGGGCTGCCGCATCTTGTCATCAACGAAGTTTTGTCCGATACGAATAAGGTAATTCAAAGTTTGAACTGGGCGATTGCCGAAATGGAGAGAAGATACGATCTGTTCAGCAAGAAGAGCCGTTCCGGAACGTATGTAATCGACATCGACGAATACAACGCGAATCTGACGGAGGGCGAAGAAAAACTTCCGAAAATCGTGATTATCGCCGACGAGGTTGCCGCGATGATGCAGGATGCGAAGAAAGACATGGAAGATCGTATTCAGAATCTTACGCAGAAATCCCGTGCCACGGGTATCCACGTCATTCTCGCCACGCAGCGCCCGTCTACCGACGTAATCACGGGCGTCATCAAGAGCAATCTGAAATCGCGTATCGCGCTTTCGGTGGCGCAGGAAATCGATTCGCGCGTAATTTTGGATGAATCGGGCGCGCAGAACCTGCTCGGTCAGGGCGACTTATTGTATTCCACCGAGGGTACGAAAACGCCTGTCCGTATGCAGGCGCCGTTCATTTCTTCCGAAAAAGCGCAGGAAGTCATCCGCTACATCAAAGAGAACAACGATTGCTACTTCAACGAAGAAGCGGCGGCGTTTATCGATAAGCCCAAAGGGCAGAACGGCGGTTTCGGCGGCGATGCTTCCGAGGACGACGAGGTGGATTACGTATACATAGACGCGCTCAGAAACGTAATTTTAAGCGGCAGCGCCTCCATTTCCCTCGTACAGCGCAAATGTTCCGTCGGTTACAACAAAGCCGGGAAAATTATCGAGTGGATGGAAGATCAGGGCTATATTTCCGCATTCGACGGCGCGAAAGCCCGTAAAGTGCTGATTACCCCCGAACAATTCGAAGAGAAATACGGTCCGTTGTAATTTTTGCGGCAGCCGCTTTGAACGTATGCGGCGAAAAGCAGAACAACGAACCGAAGAGGAAAGAAAAAGCAAGTGAAGGAACAGAAAAAATTCGGCGTAATATCGCTCGGCTGCGATAAAAACCGCGTAGACAGCGAAAAATGTATCGCCGTATTGCAAAACGCGGGCTATATGTTAACGAACGACGTGCGGGAAGCGCAGATCGTCGTCATCAATACGTGCGCGTTTTTACAGTCCGCGCGGGAAGAATCGGTGGAAACCGTTATCGAAACGGCGGGTTATAAAAGCGAAAAACTGGAAAAAATCGTAGTAACGGGTTGTCTGCCGCAAAAATATGCGGCGGAAGTTTTCCCCGCGCTTACGGAAGGCGACGTTTTTCTCGGCATTAACGATTACGATTTACTGCCGTCCGCGCTTGAAACGGCGTACCGGACGGGCGAAAGGGTAAATCTGGTGGGCAAAGGCGCCGATACGTTCCGTTTCGCGCGCACGCTCACCACGGCGCCGTATCTTGCATATCTGAAAATCGCCGACGGCTGCTATAATCATTGCACGTATTGCCTGATTCCGAAAATCCGCGGCAAGTACCGTTCGTATCCCATGGAAAAATTGCTGGAAGAAGCGAAAGAGCTGGGCGAAGTGAAAGAACTGGTGCTCGTTGCGCAGGATACCACGCGTTACGGCGAAGATTTATACGGCGAAAACCGTTTTCCGCAGCTGATTCGTCGGCTTTCCTTGCTGGAAAATATCGGTTCGATCCGCCTTTTATATTGCTATCCCGACGCGTTCTCCGACGAACTCATCGAAGAAATCAGAACCAACGATAAAGTAATCAAGTATGCGGATATCCCGTTGCAGCATTCGGAAAATCGCATTCTGAAACTGATGAACCGTCGCGGCACGCGCGAAGAATATCTGGCGCTTATCGCAAAATTGAAAGCGAGAATTCCCGGCATTGCGCTGCGTTCCACGTTTATTTCGGGCTTTCCGTCGGAAACGGAGGAAGAATTCGAAGCGATGCAAGCGTTTTTAAAGGAAGCGGAACTGTTCAACTGCGGATTTTTCGCATATTCCCGCGAACCGGACACCGCCGCGGCGAAAATGCGCGGACAGGTACACTATAAAACGAAAGAACGGCGCGTGCGCGCGTTATACGAAACGCAGCGGCAGATTTCCGAAAAGATTTTATCCGGTTTCAAAGGCAAAACGCTGCGCGTTTTGTGCGAAGGAATCGATTACGATAAACAACTGTTTGTGGGCAGAGCGTATTTTTCCGCTCCGGAAATCGACGGCAGAATATATTTCAATGCGCCCGAAGCGGAAGAGGGGAAAGAATACGACGTCGTCGTTTCCGAAGTTTCCGCGCCCGATCTTTTCGGCGCAACGAAAGATTATCCGGTATGAAACAGACCGATAAGTACATAAGGAGAAAAAATCAATGAATTTACCTAATAAATTATCGCTGATACGAATTTGTTTAATTCCCGTATTCGTATTGTTTTTCTTTCTCACGGCGCTGCCGTATAATTACGTTTACGCGGCGGTTGTGTTCGCGGTGGCTGCGGTTACCGATTTTCTTGACGGGCGCATCGCAAGAAAACGCGGACTGGTAACGAATCTCGGCAAATTTCTCGATCCCATCGCCGATAAAGTGCTGGTGGCTACGGCGTTCGTGTTAATGCTTACGAAGTACGAAATTTTCGGCTTGTTCGGGTACGGTTTTTATGTGGCGGGCGCGGTTTGCGTATGCCTGATTCTCGCGCGCGAACTTATCATCAGCGCCTTCCGCCAGATTGCGGCGGCAAACGGCGTGGTGCTTGCCGCGGATATGCTCGGCAAACTGAAAACCAACGCGCAGGATTACTGCGTCGTCGCGTTGATTGCTTCCGCGGCGTTTGCCGGCACGGCGCAGAAAGTTATTTCCGTCATCGGGCTCGTGCTTTTTGCGGCGGCGGTGATTCTCACGGTAATTTCGGGCGTTTCGTATATCGTAAAAAATCCGGCGGTGTTAAAAACGGAAAAATAAAAGCGTTCCGAAGCACGGCTCGGCGGACTTGTCATTTTTGTAAAAGGAAAAAATCAATGCAGACGGCGGCAATCATCGTACAAACATTTCCCCTCGGCGATACGGATATTTTCGGAGAGCTCGCGCAGGCGGGCAAAATTTCGGAAATCCGTTTTTTGCCGTACGGAGAAAGTACGCCTTCCGTCGTCTTGTCTTATGCGGTGCAGTCCGATTCCGTGCTTGTTTTTGCCGAAAGCAACGCGCTGTCCGCGCTTTCCGAAGCGCTTGCGGCGGAATCCGACGATTTTCTGCAATGCTCCGAGGACGGTTCCGGAGTGTTCAAGAAAGGGGAAGCGGATATATTTCTGGCTCCGTTCGAAGCGGAACGGCGGCGCGCCTATATGAAAAACATATGTCTGCCGAGGCTGAAACGCAAAGGCGCGATTGCGGAAAAAATCGTATTCCGCGGCGTCGGCTGCGATAAAAAAACAGTGGCGCAGTGTATCGCGCAAGGCGAAAAAACGGCGGAAGCGGCAGGAAAAAAACTGGAATTTTTCGTTTCGGAACACTTCGACGATACGCGTATCGAAGTCGTTTACCCGCCCGACGCGCCGAAACTTTTAATGGACGGCATTACCCGAATTTTCGCGGAAACTTTTTCCGAAGAATTATATTCCATGGACGATACGCCGCTGGAAAAACGTCTGTGCGAACTTTTAAAAGTGCGCGGCAAAAAAATCAGCGTTGCCGAATCGTTCACGGGGGGCGGCGTGGGTAGTCGCATCGTTTCCGTTCCGGGCGCCAGCGAAGTGTATTTTGAGGGACTGAACACCTATAACGGCGACGCGAAAATCAAACGCTTGAACGTTTCCCCGTTCACCCTGAATACGTCCGGCGCCGTTTCCGATCAGACGGCGTACGAAATGTGCGCGGGGCTTTTATCTTCGGGCGATTGCGACGCGGCAATCGCCACCACGGGGCTGGCGGGGCCGAAAAGCGACGAAAGCGGACTCCCCGTGGGGTTATGCTTTCTGGCGGCGGGGCTGGACGGAAAAATTTATATCGCCCGTCATATTTTTACGGGCTCGCGCAAAGAAATCACCGAAAAAGCTATCAATCACGCGTTGTTCTGGGCGTATAAACATTTAAAATAATCCGAAAAAATTTTGTCGGCGGTTTTCCGCCGGAGAAGATATAAAACAGTAAAATATAATCAGGAGAAAAAACATAAATGGCAATCGAAAAAAATTCCGAAAAAATGAAAGCTCTCGACGCCGTTCTCATGCAGATCGAAAAGCAGTACGGCAAGGGCTCGATCATGCGCCTCGGCGACGAAGCGGGCAATACGGAAATCGACGTGATTCCTTCGGGCTGCTTAACGCTGGATCTGGCGCTCGGCATCGGCGGTTTTCCGCGCGGCAGAATCATCGAAATTTACGGTCCCGAATCTTCTGGTAAAACCACGGTGGCGTTGCACGCCATCGCGGAAACGCAGAAACTCGGCGGCGTGGCGGCGTTTATCGACGCGGAGCACGCGCTCGATCCCGTGTACGCGAAACATCTCGGCGTAGATCTCGAAAATCTGTACGTATCCCAGCCGGATACGGGCGAACAGGCGCTCGATATCTGCGACGCGCTCGTTCGTTCTTCCGCCGTGGATATGATTGTTATCGACTCCGTTGCGGCGCTGACGCCGAAAGCGGAAATCGAAGGCGATATGGGCGATTCGCACGTCGGCTTGCAGGCAAGACTGATGTCGCAGGCGCTTCGTAAGCTCACGGCAATCGTCAACAAATCGCATACATGCGTGATTTTCATCAACCAGCTCCGCGAAAAGGTGGGCGTAATGTTCGGCAACCCCGAAGTTACCCCCGGCGGCAAAGCGCTCAAATTCTACGCCAGCATCCGTATCGACGTAAGAAAAATGGATACGCTGAAAGACGCGGAAGGCGCGATGGGCAACCGTACAAAGGCGAAAATCGTGAAAAACAAACTTGCGCCTCCTTTCAAACAGGCGGAATTCGATATCGTATTCGGCGAAGGCATTTCGCAGGAAGGCTGTATCATGGATATGGGGATTCAGTTCGATATCATCGGCAAGAGCGGCGCCTGGTTCTCGTACAACGGCGAAAAAGTGGCGAACGGCAGAGAAAAAATGCGCCAGTTCCTGAAAGATAATCCCGAAATTTCCAACGAAATTCAGCAGAAAATCCGCGCGGCGGCGAAAGGCGCTACCGACGTTGTAGAAGGCGGAGCCGACGAGGAATGAAATACGGTTTTGTGCGCGCGGCGGCAGCTTCGCCGAAGCTGAAAGTAGCGGACGTAAAATTCAATACGCAGGAAATTTTAAAAGAAATCGCCCGTCTTGCGGCGGAAGAAACGGAAATCGCGGTATTTCCGGAACTTTCGCTTTGCGGCTACACGTGCGGCGATTTGTTTTTCGACGGCTCGCTGTTAAAAGCAACGCGCGCGGCGGCGTTTTATCTTGCAGAAGAATCTTTTAAAATTGCGCCTCGGTTATTGTTTTTTATCGGTTTGCCGGTAGAAAAGGGCGGCAAACTCTATAACTGCGCGGCGGCAATCTGCGGCGGAAAAATCCTCGCGCTGATTCCGAAGTCCTCGCTTCCGAACTACGGAGAATTTTACGAAAAACGTTATTTTACCGAGGCGGAAGATTTTGTCGATACGGGTTTCGTTTTCTGCGGCGGCGAAAACGCTTATGCGGTTCCGTTCGGCAGAAACGTCCTTATCGAAGATTCCGCCACGGGCACCTGCGTGGCGTGCGAGATTTGCGAAGATCTCTGGGTTTCCGCGCCTCCTTCGCAAAATCATGCCGCCGCCGGCGCCGTAATCATCGTGAATTTATCCGCTTCCGACGAAACGGTGGGCAAGGCGGAGTATCGCCGCACGCTTGTGAAATCCGTTTCCGGTCGCAGCCTCTGCGCGTATGTGTACGCGGATGCCGGGCAGGGAGAATCGGTTACCGACTGCGTGTTTGCGGGGCATTGTCTTATCGCCGAAAACGGCGGAATTTTAAACGAAAGCGCTTTGTTTTCGGAAAGCGGCGCAAGCGCCGAAATCGACGCGGAATTTTTAAAAAACGAACGCCGCAGAATGACTACGTTCAAGACGTCTGCGGATAATTATACGCGCGTTTTTGCCGATTTCGTCGGCGGAAGCGATCTGAAAACGCGGGCAATCGAACGGCTGCCGTTCGTTCCCGAAGGCGCGGGCGCGGAAGAGAGAAAAGAATTGATTTTATCGCTGCAGTCCCGTGCGCTGGCGCGGCGGTTGCAACATGTCGGGGCAAAATGCGCCGTCATCGGCGTTTCGGGCGGACTCGATTCGTCGCTTGCGCTGCTTGTCGCTGCCCGCGCGGCGGATATCTGCGGCATGCCGCGTTCGGCAATCGTGGCGGTTTCCATGCCCGGTTTCGGCACCAGCGGAAAAACATACGATAATTCTCTCGCGCTTTCAAAAAGCGTGGGGGCAAGCGTGCGTACGATTTCCGTAAACGCGCTCGTTTCCCAGCATTTCAGGGATATCTCGCACGATCCCGCCGTCAAAAACGTTACGTACGAAAACGCACAGGCGCGCGCGCGTACGTATATTTTAATGAACCTCGCCAACGAGCTGGGCGGCATCGTGGTGGGCACGGGCGATTTAAGCGAGCTTGCCCTCGGCTGGTGCACGTATAACGGCGATCATATGTCGATGTACGGCGTCAATTCCGGCGTGCCGAAAACGCTTGTAAAGCATCTTGCAAAGTACGAGGCGGAGCGGCTCGGCGGCGATGCGCAAAAAGCAATCGAAAGCGTGCTTGCCACCGAAATTTCCCCCGAACTTCTTCCGCCGGACGATAAAGGCAACATCGCGCAGAAAACGGAGGATATCGTAGGTCCGTACGAACTGCACGATTTCTTCCTGTATCATGCGCTGCGGCGCGGCGATTCGCCAAAAAAAACGTTCTATCTCGCTCGGTATGCCTTCGGCAGAAAGTACGATAAAAAAACGCTGAAAAAATGGCTGAAAAATTTCTATAAACGCTTTTTCGCGCAACAATTCAAGCGTTCGTGTATGCCGGACGGCGTGAAAATCGGTTCGGTAACGTTGTCGCCGCGCGCCGATTTCCGTATGCCTTCCGATGCCTGCGCGTCGTTGTGGCTGGAAGAAGCGGAAGAAATATAACGCAATTCCGGCGAAGAAACTCGCCGGAATTCTTCCGTATGCGCAAAAACGATTCGCCGCGTACGAAAAAAACGCGCGAAATTTCGTAAAAAAGCCAAAAAAGCGCAAAACCAAACGAAAAATCGATGTCAAAACATTGACTTTTTCGATTATTTATAGTAAAATAGAACATAGGGGTTGCCGCGCGCGCATGTAAAAGCGTAAAATGCGCAAAACGGCAATATCCGCACAAAATCATATTTTTCACTAACACAGGAGGCATGAAATGAATTTATTATCTTTCGGCGTCCTGTTTCTCACCGTAAAAGTCGGAGTATTTATCGGTAGTTTGGTCGCCGCGGTGGCAATCACCGCGCTTTTGGCGGCAGTAGGTTTTATCATCTATAAGAAAAAGAATACCGAAAGAGAAATCGGCGAGGCGAACACGGAAGCTGGGCGCATCGTCGGGGACGCAAAAGCGGAGGCGGGAAAAATCACGGCACAGGCGCGCGAAGAAAGCAAGCGCGTTCTGAAAGAAGCGATTTTAGAGGCTAAGGAACAGGATCTTAAATTACGCAACGATTTCGATCGTGAAACCAAAGAAAAAAGGGCGGAATTGCAGCGCGCGGAGCAGCGTTTAACGCAAAAAGAGGACTCTCTCGATAAAAAAATCGAGGCGCTGGACGAACAGAAAGCGAAAATCGAAGCCCACGAAGAACAGCTGGGCGCTTTGCAGCAGAAGCTGGATTCGCAGCACGAACTCATGGTGCAGGAACTCGAACGCGTGGCGCAGCTCACCCGCGACGAGGCGAAAAGGGCTCTTACGGAAGAAATTCTCGATGACACCCGCCGCGAAACCGCCAAAACGGTTCGCGAAATGGAACAGCAAGCCAAAGACGAAGCGGAGATCAACGCGAAGAAGATTATATCGCTTGCCATTCAGAAATGCGCGGCGGATCAGGCTTCCGAACTCACCGTATCGGTGGTGCCGCTTCCCAGCGACGATATGAAAGCCCGCATCATCGGCAGAGAGGGGCGCAACATCCGCGCTCTCGAAAACGCCACGGGCATCGAACTTATCATCGACGATACGCCGGAAGTGGTTATTTTGTCCGGGTTCGATCCAGTTCGCCGGGAAATCGCGCGGGTATCGCTGGAACGGCTCATTTCCGACGGGCGTATTCACCCGGCACGCATCGAAGAAACGGTAGAAAAGGTTACGCGCGATATCGACGTACAAATCCGCGAAGCGGGCGAAGCCGCCGTGTACGAAGTGGGCATTTTCGGGCTGCATCCCGAACTCGTGAAACTCATCGGCAGATTGAAATTCCGCACCAGTTACGGTCAGAACGTGTACAAACACTCCATCGAAGTCGCCACGCTGGCAGGGCTGATGGCGGCGGAACTGGGGCTGGACGTCAATTTCGCCAAACGCGCGGGGCTTTTACACGACATCGGCAAAGCGGTGGATCAGGAACAGGAAGGCACGCATGTCCAGATCGGCGCCGAGCTTGCGAAGAAATATAAAGAAAACGCAAATATCGTAAACGCCATCATGGCGCACCACGGCGACGTGGAACCCAAAACCATCGAAGCCGTGCTGATTCAGGCGGCAGATGCGATTTCCGGCGCAAGACCGGGCGCCAGAAGAGAAACGGGCACGAACTATGTCAAGCGGCTCGAACGGCTGGAAGCCATCGCTTCTTCGTTCCCCGGCGTGGAAAAGAGCTACGCCATTCAGGCGGGGCGCGAAGTCCGCGTTATCGTCAAGCCCGATCAGGTCGACGACGCGCAGGCGCTGTTCCTTTCGAAGGACATCGCTAAGAAAATCGAATCCGAACTCGAATATCCGGGGCAGATTAAAGTCAACGTCATCCGCGAATTCCGCAGCGTAGAATACGCGAAGTAAACGGTAAAAGAAAAAAATCATACTCTTCCGTCCGGCAAAATCCGGGCGGGGGAGCGTTTTCTTTAAAAAACAGAAAAATTTTTGCGGTTTTATGAAAAAAGGCGTTTTTTCGGCTTGACAAATTTTTCTTTTTGCATTATAATAAGCAAGTAATTCTTCGCACGGAGAAAAAAGCGCGGCGCGCGCCGCACAAAAATCGGGCGAAGCTCATAAGGCGGTGCTACTATGGCTCAGTTGGTAGAGCGCGTCCTTGGTAAGGACGAGGTCACCGGTTCAAATCCGGTTAGTAGCTCCATTTGTCCGATTTTTAAGTTTTACACTTTGAAAATCGGACTTTTTTATATAGAAAAACTAAAAAGGAAAAAATAAAAATGGCAACGTCCGAGCAGTTTAAAAATTATATTCTCGAATGTCTTTCGGCGGCGTATAGTGGCGAGATTTCAGGTTTTACCTGTCGCAAAATGATGGGCGAATATTTATTATATAAAAACGGCGTTTTGTTCGGCGGCATTTACGATAATCGCCTGCTCGTAAAGCAAGTCGCCGCAAACGAAAAATACGGTATGAAAGAAGAAATCCCTTACGAGGGCGCGAAACCTATGTATATGCCCGAAGATGCCGAAAACGCCGCAACGCTCAAAAATATCGTAGATGATACGTATGCCGCTCTCGCCGCGCGGCAAAAACAAACAAAGCCGAAAAAATAAAAAACTTTTAAAAATCGACAGTTTTTCAAAACCTTGTTGTTCCGTTTCCCGAAAAACAATGATATAATATTTTTGTCGAAAGCCGAAAGGCAAAAAAGATAAAGGAGAATATATCATGAAAAATTCGGAAAAAGTTTATGCGGAACAAATCGCGGCGGAATACTCGCCCAAAACAACAAGCAAAGCGGTGGCGCTCAGAAAGCTGGATAACAAGGTAAAAAAGGCTCCGAAGATTGCCGCGATTACGTTCGGTACGGTCGCGACGCTGATTTTAGGCACGGGGATGTGCCTTGCCATGAAAGTCATCGGCGCGGGCACAGCCGCCGCTATGGCAGCAGGCATTGCGATCGGCGTGGCGGGTATGGCGCTCATGGCGGTGAATTACCCGCTGTACAAAAAGTTTTTAAACGCCAGAAAGAAGAAGTACGCCTTCGAAATCGTTGAACTTGCCAGACAGATCACCGACGAAGCGGCAGAGGAGTAACGTTAAACGTGGAAGCTGCAAAAAATAAAAGCGAAAGCAAATATTTCAATACGGCGCTTCGCATGGACGAAGCGCTGTTGCGGCTGCTCGAAAAGAAAGATTTCGAATTTATCACCGTCAAAGAACTTTGCGCAGCGGCGAAAGTCAATCGTTCCACGTTTTATCTGCATTACGAAAACACGTACGAACTTCTTGCGGAAAGTATCGAAACGCTCAACAGTCGGTTTATCGGTTCGTTTTCCGGCGGGGGCAAACAGAGCTTCGCCGAAAAAATCGCCACGTTGCCGGAAGAAAAGCTGTATCTTGTAACCGACGAATATCTGTTGCCGTATCTTGCGTTCGTAAAACAGAATAAAACGGCGTTTAAAGCAATCCGCAAACGCCCCGATTTATTTGATGCGGAAAAATCCTATCGCAATCTGTTCGATACGGTGTTTTCGCCGATTCTTTCGCGTTTCGAAGTTCCCGCAGACGAACACGTTTATCGTATGGAGTTTTACGCGAAGGGGCTTTCCGCCGTCGTGATGCGCTGGGTAGAATCCGACTGTGCGCAGCCGGCGGAAAAAATCGCGGAAATCATCAAGGCTTGCGCGTTCATGCCGCCGCGCGAACTTCGCAAAGGCAAAGAGCAACCATGAAATTTTTCGGAACAATTCTCGAAAAATATCGTTCGCATCCGTTTTTCGGTAAATTCGGCGGCGCGGTATGGTCGGCAACGGTAACGGCGGCGTTCGCCGTTTATAACGTATTTCTCGGCGTAAGCACGGGCGGCGCGTGGTTTTACGGTATCGGCGTTTATTATTTTCTGCTCACGTGCGCACGCGCGGCGATTTTGATTTCGGAAGCGAAAAATCTCAGGGAACCGTGCGAAAATAAAAAAATAAAACAAGAAAAACGCACCTTCCGCCGCGTCGCCGTTTTCACGTTTTTAATCGATTTATGCGTCGGCGTTCCCATCGCGCTGATGGTGCTCGGCAAAAAACGCGTCAACGCGGGAACGATTGCGGCAATCGCCATGGCGGCATACACAACGTATAAAATTACGGCGGCAATCGTCCGGTTCGTAAAATCGAAGAAGCGCGAAGAACGCCCGTGTATCAGACAGCTTCGGCAGATCGGCGTAAGCGACGCGCTCGTTTCCGTGTTGTCGCTGCAGAATACGTTAATCTCCGTGTTTTCTCAAGGCGACGAGGCGCGGCAGATGTTCGCGCTTTCCGTCGTTTCAAGCGCCGCGATTTTCGTGCTTTTAATCGTTTTTTCCGTCTTGTTTTATTCCCGCGGGCGTACGTCTGCCGAAAATAAAGAAAAACGGCTATAAACAGGAGGGATTTTTGTAAGAAAAAATCCTTTTTTTCCGTTTATAGCTTGCCAATCGGGCGTTTTTGTGGTATGATAGTATTACAGTCAGCAAAAAGCAAAGGGGAGCGCGAATGATTTACGAGCTTGCGGGATTACGGGTAAACATTAAAAATCGTTGCCGCTATACAAGCGAATTCTGCAAAGAATATCTTTCCGCCGATCAGCTTTCGCCCGCGGCGTTCGAAGCGGAAGTTACCGGCGAAGAATTTGCGGAGGAAAAAAAGGAATCGGAAGGCTTTTCCGACGGCTATATCGAAAATATCTGTCTGTATCGCAGCGTCTGTTTGCAGATGCCGAAATACGGCAGATTTTTGTTACACTCCGCCGTGCTCGAATACGAAAATAACGCCTATGCGTTTCTGGGCAGAAGCGGCATCGGCAAATCCACGCATACCGCGCTCTGGATAAACAACGTAAAAGGCGCCGAAATCTTAAACGGCGATAAGCCGATTATCGGTTACGACGAATCCGCGGCGGACGGCGAAAAATTCGTTGCGTACGGCACGCCGTGGAACGGTAAGGAAAACCGCGGCAAAAAAGGGCAGGCGCCGCTGAAAGCGCTTTGCTTTATCGAACGGGCAAAAGAAAATTCCATCGGAAAAATCGCCGTCGGCGAAGCGGCAGACCGCATTTTTACGCAGATTTTATTGCCGCGCGAACGCGAAGCGGCTGAAAAAACGCTTGAACTCATCGATAAGCTGGTGTGCGGCGTTCCCGCATACGTGTTGCATTGCAATATGGAAACGGACGCGATGAAAACGTCGTATAAAGCGCTTGTCGGCAGAGAATTTACGCAAAACGAACAGAAATAAACGCCTTCGGGAGGGAGAAATATATGAAAATCAAAGAGGGATTCATTATCAGGCAGGTCGGCGGCGAAAATATCGTCGTGCCTATCGGAAAAACGGGAAAAGATTTTCACGGCATGATCAAGCTGAACGACAGCGGCGCGTTTTTATGGCGCTTTTTCACGGAAGAACACACGGAAGCGGAAGCCGTCGCCGCGCTTTTAAACGAATACGAAGTGGATGAAGCCACCGCAAAAGAAGACGTGGCTTCGTTCGTAAAAACGCTGAACGATCCGCGTTTCGTCGATTGATAAAGAAGTATACTGCGGTGGAAGAATCGAAACAACTCACAATCGAAGAACTCATCGGAAGCGAGGGCAGATACGTCGGTTCCACGGTGGGCGTCAGCATGTTGCCCATGCTGAAAACCGGGCGCGACAGCGTGGTAATCGTCAAAAAAGAAGCGCGGCTTCGCCCGCTGGACGTGGCGCTTTATAAACGCGGCGATAAATACGTTCTGCACCGCGTCGTTTCCGTCATCGACGGCGGCTATATTATTCGCGGCGATAATTGCTATTCCGATGAAAAAATCCCGGAATCCGCCGTATTCGGCGTGCTTAAAGAATATTTCCGCAAAAACAAACATATCGATTGCGCCACCGACGAAAAATATCTTCGGTATGCGAAAAAACGGGTGAAAAATTATCGTCTGCGCCGATTTTTCGTGTTGCCGTATCTGCGCTGCCGCAATTTCGCCTCGCGGCTGTATCATAAAATTTTCAGGCGAAAAAACGGAAAATCGGAATAAACGAACAAAAGGAAAGAAAAGCGTGAAAGAACAGGAAGCGGCAAGAGGAAAAGCATGGCTGAAGCGGGAAACGCGTCCGTATCGGCTGCCTGTAATATTCCTTGCGGGGTTGACGGTAACGGCAATCCTGCTTTCGCTTGCGTTTTCGTATCTCATCCGCTACGTCATCAACGGCGCGGCAAGCGGCGAAATCAAAAAAATGTGGCTGTTTTCGGGCATTTGCGCCGCGCTCGCCATTTTAAGAACGCTGCTGCAAATCGTCCGATCGTATTATTCCGAACGCTGCAAAGCAAAAATCACGGTGGGGCTCAGAACCCGCCTTTTCGCTCGTCTGCTTTGCGCCGATTATTCCGAAGCCGAAAAATACCACAGCGGCGATTTATTGAATCGTTTCACATCCGACGTCGCGGAAGTCGCCAACATGAGCGTAAGCATTCTTCCCGCTTTTGCGGGAATGATCGTGCAGTGCGTCGGCGCAATCGCCGCGCTTTTGATGCTCGATCCGTTGTTTACGGCGATTTTTGCCGTCGGCGGGCTCATCGTCGCCTGCGTTTCCGTCGCATTCAGAAAAGCTTCGAAAAAATACCATAAACAACTCACCGAAGCGGACGGAAAAAGTCGTTCGTTCATACAGGAAGGCATTTCTTCGCTCCTCACCGTAAAAGCGTACGGCGCGGAGGAGCGTTCGGCTGAAAAGTCCGGCGTTCTTCTCAAGGATTATTATTCGGCGCGTATGAAGAAAAACCGACTGAACGTGGCGCTCGGCGGTTCGTTTTCGGTGTTGTCGGCGCTTTCGCAGGTATTTGCGGTGGTGTGGTGCAGCGTACAAATCGTAAGAAGCGGCAGTTCCGATTACGGCTCCATTTTGTCCGTCATCATGCTTTTAAGCCAGCTGCAGCAGCCTTTAACGTCGTTTTCGGCGGTACTCCCCGCAATTTATTCCCGCGCAGCAGCCGCGGAACGCCTTTCAGAAACCGACGATATTCCCGCCGAACACACCGAAAAGCGCAGCGAAAAGAAACGCGACGCCGAGTACGCCGCTGCCGAAAATATCCTTTTCGAAGAAATAAAATTCGCCTACAACGGCAGAGAAAAAACGCTTGACGGCGGCACTGCGCGCGCGCCTCTGCATAAAATCACGTGCGTAACGGGGCAGTCCGGTTCGGGAAAAAGCACCCTTTTCAAATTGCTGTTAAGCGTATATCTTCCCCGCAGCGGCGGCGTATTTCTCGAAAATTCCGCGGCGGAAAAAATCCCCGTTACCGCCGCTCACCGCGATTTGTTTGCGTACGTTCCGCAGGGGAATTTCCTGTTTTCCGGCACGATTTACGAAAATTTAACGTTTTTCTGCGAGAAACCCGCTACAAAAGAAGCAATCGGGACAGCGCTTGAAAGCGCCTGCGCCACATTCGTTTACGATTTGCCGCAAGGCTTGTCCACGTCGCTGAAAGAGCGCGGCGGCGGGCTTTCCGAAGGGCAGCTGCAGCGCCTTGCCGTAGCGCGCGCATTGTTGTCAGATCGTCCGATTCTTCTTCTGGACGAAGCCACCAGCGCGCTCGATTCCGATACGGAAAAAGCGCTTTTGTGCAATATCCGCGCCATGAAAAACAAAACCTGCCTGATTGTAACGCATCGTCCCGCCGCGCTGGAAATCGCCGACGAAGTGATTCACGTAGAAAAGGGCGTAATTTCCGTAGAAAAGACGGCTTGTAAAGAGCAAAAAGGGGAAGATTAAATAAAAATTCTCGGCTTCGGCAAAATTTTTTCGCAAATCGCCCGAAAAACGCTTGACTAATTTACGTTATGTAAGTATAATAGTTTATGCTGTTTGAAAAAGCAGATACATTGAGGCATAGCGCAGTTTGGTAGCGCGCTTGGTTAGGGACCAAGAGGTCGTGGGTTCAAGTCCCGTTGCCTCAACCATCAGAAAGTCCACATACGTTCTTATGTGGACTTTCGTTATAACGAGGCGTAGCGCAGTTGGTAGCGCGCAGCGTTCGGGACGCTGAGGTCGTGGGTTCGAACCCCGTCGCCTCGACCAATTTTGAAAAGAGGCACCGTTTTGCAGGTGCCTCTTTTCACAAAAAGAACCGTATAGCGACGGGGCGAGAGGGTGGAGCCGCTTTGCGAGAGCAAAGCGATTTCGCGGCGAATTATTGTATATCATCGAAATTTGTGCGAAATCAAACGATTGATAATCGTTTGGCGGGGCGCGCCGCTAAAGGCGAGAACCCCGTCGCCTCGACCATCTTTGTAGTACGAAAAGACTACAATTCAGAAAAAGCACAAGATTTAGTGGACTTGTGCTTTTGTTGCCCTTGCAAAATCTTTGCCAAGTTAAAAAATAATAAAAAAAGGAGAATGAATCACGGAACAATTTTACGAAAAACTACAAGCAACTTCGCCCGTATCGGCGGTGATTTTGTCGATAGGCATCATACTTATGGCGGGCTTTTTAATGACTCGCCTCACCAAACTTTTAAAATTGCCGAACGTTACGGCGTACATAGTGGCGGGCATTTTAATCGGTCCGTTTTGCTTAAAAGCCGTGCCGCAGAACGTAATCGACGGCTCGGCGTTCGTATCGGACATCGCGCTTGCGTTTATCGCGTTTTCGGCGGGGGAATTTTTCAGATTTTCTTCGTTTAAAGGCAAGGGTAAGCAACTTGCGATTATCACCGTATTCGAAGCGTTGGCGGCTTCGCTTGCCGTATTCGTGCTTTTGTATTTCATTTTGCGGCTCGGAATGGTGTTTTCGTTGGTGCTGTCGGCTCTGGCTTCCGCAACCGCGCCCGCTTCCACGCTGATGACGATTCGTCAGACGAAAGCGAAGGGCGATTTCGTGGATACGCTTATTTCCGTGGTTGCGCTTGACGACGTAGTGTCTTTGCTCGCGTTTTCGGTGGCGATTTCCGTAGCGATGGCGGCAACGGCGGGGAGCGTGGAAGCAAGCACCGTGATTTTGCCGTTCGTTTACAATATTTTGATGATTCTGCTCGGCGGTGTGGCGGGGTACGTTTTAAAGCTTTTGATGGCGAAACGTTCCAAAGACAACCGCTTAATCGTGTCGATCGCGCTGCTTTTCGGTGTGTGCGGCGTTGGCGCGGCGCTTGGTGTTTCGCCGTTGCTTGCTTGTATGGTGATGGGCACGGTGTATATAAATTTGTCGGGCGACGATAAACTTTTCAAGCAGCTTAATTATTTTTCGCCGCCGATTTTGTTGATGTTTTTCGTGCGTTCGGGGATGAGTTTCCGGCTTGATACGCTGTTCGACGCGTCTTCGCGCGTGGCGGGCGTGCCGCTTCTTTTAATCGGCTGTTTATACTTTTTTGTGCGTATTTTAGGCAAATATGCGGGCGCGTATGCGGGGTGCAAACTGAGTAAAAAACCGCCGAAAACCACGCC